>Ga0187802_10000310_pt1 | contig 11680 bp, 9 predicted proteins | sample NC_wetland_sal_i_FD_130584 | JGI IMG/M metagenome (GOLD analysis project Ga0187802, IMG submission 130584) | Wetland sediment microbial communities from Neuse River Estuary, North Carolina, USA - Control_2 | ecosystem: Environmental > Aquatic > Freshwater > Wetlands > Sediment | place: USA... | reverse complement strand
AGGAAGCGTAAGGGCCGGCGCCGCCGGGATTGCACCGCGGGAGGGAAGGCAGCTACACTTCGGTCGCCATGAAACACAAATTGGTAGTTCTCGCGATGTTCGCCGCGTGTGCACTTTCCGTGCGGGCGCAACAGCCTAAGTCTCTTTTTTATTTGACGCGCGATCCCAAGTCCGTGCGGTCGTTTCTTGCGCACGCGGACAAAATCGACATCCTGGTTCCCGCCTGGTATTCGGTTGACGCAGACGGACTCGTCTCGGGCGGGCCGAATCCGCTGGTGCTCGAAACGGCGCGCCAGCACCATGTTCCCGTGATGCCGATCGTGGCCAACGGGGACTTTTCGCAGGACGATATCCACAATCTTCTTATGAATCGAGCGGCTTATGAAACGATGAGCGTCAGCTTGCGGGAGGCTTGCAGGGAATACGGCTACACGGGATTTCAATTTGATTTCGAAAACGTTCATTGGACCGACCGCAGCGCGCTCTCGACCATGGTTGGCGAAATCGCCGCCGAGTTTCACGCCGCGAAGCTCCAGTTGACCATCGCCACGGTGCCGAATGCGCCGGGCGCGGCCGGCCAAAGCGGATTCTCCAACTGGATTTACGAAAATTGGCGCGGGGCGTACGACCTGGCCGCTCTGGCAAAAAGCGTCGATCTCATCTGCCTGATGACCTATGACCAGCACACGCGCTGGACCGCACCAGGTCCGGTGGCCGGATGGGCCTGGACGACGGCTAACCTCGACTACGCGCTAAAATTTGTGCCAAGAGAAAGGCTTTCTTTGGGGATTCCACTCTACGGGTATCACTGGTACGCCGGAACCCCGGTGAAAGCTCCCGCGCAAACCGGCTTTCCTCCCACGGACAAACCGAACCCCAGCGCGGATTACATCAGCACCGATGATTCCCTGGACCTCGCGAAGGCTTACGGAGGGCATGTCGAATGGGATCCCGTGGACCGGTCCGCTTGGTTTTACTTTTATCGCGACGATTTGCGGGAATGGATTTTCTTTACCGACACGCGCACGTTCCGCGAACGCTACACGCTGGTGAAAGACCGCGGGTTGCAAGGATTTTGCTCCTGGGTTCTAGGTGAGGAAGACGCGGGGATCTGGGAGCTGTTGCCGACGCACAAATAAGCGCGTCGATTCTTGCCTTTGTCGCCACGCACGCGCCCGGCTCTACGGAAGCTGGACGTCGAGCGAGTAAACCTCTTCACTGCTGATGTCGCGGACCAGGAGCGGAGAGCCGTCCGGCGTGATGCCTGTCCAGGGGCCAAAGGTACGGTAATACCGGCGGATATCATCGATGACGACGACGGTCTGAACGCGCGAATCGGAAATTCGCAGGCGATAAATCGCGGGCTCCAGCGCATCAAGAGTGTCAAAGAAGATTTCTTTGCTATCGGCCGACCATTCGAAATAGCCGGTGGGACTCACGTCTTTTTCCAGGACGCGCCATTTCCCCGTGGCAAATTCGTACAGCTCCAAATATTCCCCCATGGGGTGCGCGGCGACGAGGTACCGGCCATCGGGAGACCATCGCGGGCAGCACAAACCCTCCGATCCGGGCAATGTCGTAGTCTTCCGTGACGCCAGATCCAGCAGTTGAACGGAAACGGTTTGCGTGTTGTTCTCCATGCGTGCCTGGCCGAAGGCCAGAGTCGAGCCGTCGGCGGACCAGGCCGGATCGAGATCGAACATCGCGCCGTTTGTGATTTGCTCAGCGGGGCCACCCGTGGCGGAAATGAGAAATATGTTCCAGGGCCGGCCCGGTCGGGAGCCGGAAAATGCAATGAGCCTGCCATCCGGAGACCAGTGCGGGAGCGCTGCCCGCAGCGACGGGCCCGTAATTTGCGCGGCTTCCGAACCGTCGGCCTTCGCCCGCCATAACGTCGCTTCGGGATAGCGGATGTAGGTGCACAGGCGTCCGTCGCGCGAGACCTCCACGTCACCCGCGGAAATTCCCGATAGATAGGGCACAAACTGGCGGGAGACGGAGTCGTAGCGCACCAGTTCGGCTCGCGGTTGCGAAGCGGTTACGTACAGTTTCCTGCCATCCTGGCTCGCCCCGCCCATGTAAAAATTCGGCGGGTCGGTGGTGAGCTCGATTGGTTCCGGGGCTCTTCGCCAGAACGGATGGTGCTCGGCCAAAGCCCAGATCCTGCTCGTGCCATTGCGCTCGGTCTGAAAAAAATAATACCGACCATCGGAGGACCATTCCCCGCAGCAGCGGCTGGGAAAGTCCGTCATGCTGGTCAGGATCTCATGAGCGCGGCTGCCGTCAGGGTTTGCTTCCCAGATGGAGTCCTGTTCGGCATGCTTGTCGGCCACCGTGAAGCGCAAGCGAGCGCCGTCCGGCGAAAAACGTAAGTGGAACGCAGGACCGGGAGCAATGAGGAGTTTCCGCGCGCCGGAGCCGTCACCATTGGCCAGGAAGACATCGCTGCCTTTGGCGAAGATGATTTTCCCTCCGGGCGCCCAGGAGGCATCGCTGACCTCAATTCCACCCAGGTCCTGCACCGAGCCGGAGGCCAAATCCATCAGTCTTAGCCGAAACGGACCCTTCATCCTGTTGATCGGGGTTCCCACCAGCAATTTCGAGCCATCCGCGGAGACATCCCCCAGATAAATGCCAGGATTGGAGGACGAAAGGACCGTAGGCGTGCCGCCAGCCACGGGAACATTCAGGAGGGCGATGCGACTGGCGAGTCTTTCATTGAAGTAGATTTGTCCACCGTGTAAATGGAGACCTGTTTTACTGACTCCGTCAAAGGTGAGTTGCGTCGAGTCGATCACCCGCGGAACCGGAGCGGAAAACAGATGTGCGAAGCCCAGCCCTCCGATGACACAGGCAATCAGCAAGCCTCCCGCCAGGAGGCCAAAGCCAAGAGGGCGACCCGAAGCAGACACCAGCTTGGACTCGGCTGCGAGTGACCGAATTGTAAAAAGCCCACCATTTCCGATGACCTGCACAGGAGCCAGGAAGCGGTAGCCGCGGCGTGGAATGGTTTCAATAAAGACGGGAACGTCCGCGGAGTCGCCTAAGACTTCCCGCAGCCGTTTGATGGCCGTGTTCAGGCTCGTGTCAAAGTCCACGAACGTGTCGGCTGGCCAAAGCGCTGCATGCAAGTCCTCACGGGCCACGATGGTCCCCGCAGCTTCCAACAACTTCCGAAGAACGAGGAACGGCTGCTCCTGTAGCCTCAGCTTTATGCCATTTCTACGCAACTCGGCCGAGTTTGCATCCAGTTCGAAGGTGCCAAACCGATAGCGCGGCAAGTTCCCCTGAGGCAAAAGGGTTTGAGGAGCTTGTGGTGTGCCTGACATGCGGGTTCCGTCAACCTGGATAGACGCGCAGATATTCAAGAATGTTTCTTTGGCGCATGTCAGAAGGAAGCGTAAATGCTATAAACAAAGAGCTTAGAATGTCAGAGACATTCCAGCACCGGGTCATTGCGCCGCTATGGTGCTGTCGGCGGCGCTTGGCAAAGTTCGACGCTACCGCAACTGCGGTCGAGGTAGCGTCATGGACTGGAAAAGACGATTCTTGGCGGCGACGGCGATCGGACTCCTGGTGACATCGAGCGCGCTGGCTGGGAGGGGCAAACCAGACACGGCGCCGAACGAACTGCCGGTCGAGATTTACAACGGATACCTGATTGTTTTGGAGGTCGGCGCTGGCAGTCTGCAAGGCCTGCGGTTTCTTCTCGATACAGGAACCAGCATCACCTCGATTGACCGCCGCGTGGCCAAGAAGCTCGGAATCATCGGGGAACAGACGAAGGTCTTCAATTTCGACAAGTTTGTGCCCGCGGAATGGGCCCAACTCCCCGAAATTGCTTTCGGCCCGGAGCGGGTTTCCGACGTCCCGGTTCTCATTGAGGATCTGCGGAATTTGCGCCCGGGGCAAAAGCCACTGGACGGAATCATCGGCCTGGACCTGCTGCGCCGTAAGAGTTTTCTGGTGGATTACGCGGCTCGCCGTGTGGTGTTCGGCGTAACCGATCAGCTTAGCGGGATGCGTGCCGCTCCGATGCGCGAGGACGAAACCATGCTGTGCGTGCAGGCAGACCTCGACGGACGGCCGGTGTGGATGATCGCGGACACCGGCGTTCGTCGGACAATTCTCTACGAGCGCGGTCAGGAAGCAATCCTGGAAAAATTCAGGATTCAAGGGCGAGTCTTGGCCCATAGCATGGGGGGAACGGTCGAAAACCGTCTGGCCCTCGCGCTCCAACTTAGCCTGGGTGGCCAGGATCTCGACAGAGAAGTGGTGTTTATCAGCCCACCCGCTGCGGACAAGCTCGACAACGTCGCGGGATATCTGGGACCGGCGTCGCTGAACGCGAAACAGATTGTCTTCGATTTTGATGCCAATCAATTGCGCTGGAAAAAATGAACCCACTTACCATAACTACAGGACGTCGATCGCGATGATGGTGATGTCATCTTGCTGCGCCGTTGACGCAGGTTGCCAGCGGCGAATGGCCGAGAGCAGTTGGTCCACCAGCTCGGACGAAGGGCGGGACTGATTGTCGCGAATGACTTGCTCGATCATGTAATCGCCGAAAGCATCGCCTCTGGCATTTTCGGGCTCAATCACGCCATCGGTGTAAAGCAGGAAGCGGTCGCCCGGGTTCGTGTGCATCTCGCAAACGGGATACTCAGGCTCGGGTGTCACTCCGAAAACCAGGCCGTTGCTTTCGATGCGTTCCAGCTTGCCCTCTCGCCAGCGCAACAGCGGCGGATGCCCCGCGGCTGAATAGAGCGCTCTGCGATTTTCCGTATCCAGCCACAAATAGGCCGCAGTCACGAACTGATCGCGGGGCTGCCCGGAAAGAATGCGGTTCAGCCCGCCCAGCACCTCTCGCGGGTCGTGCGCACAGGGCACGACGGTTTGTACCGCTATCTTGATCATGGATGCGATGAGCGCCGCGGGAACACCGTGTCCGGAGACGTCCGCGACCAAGACCCCAACCCGGTACTGATCGACGGGAATGAACTCATAAAAGTCGCCGGCAACGTCTGTCATCGGATGATAGGCGGCGGTGATACGCAGATTTTTGGTTTCAGGGCTGCCACTCGGAAGAATCGAGGTCTGTATCTCGCGCGCGATCGCCAGCTCCTTCTCAATTGATAGCAAGCGGCGCTCGCCCTCAAAGACCATTTGCAGGGCGACATATCCAAACGAAAACAGGAAAACGGCAAACCCCAGGGAGTCCCAGATGGTCGAAGCGCGGTGGCCCAGTGCCCTGGACACGCTGGTATAGAGGGCTTCCACGGCGAAAACCAGCGTCCCCACAAGCAAAGCCCCGCGGTCTGGCAGAACGAGAAACATGTGCGCCAGTCTTGGCACTGCGACAACCGTAACCAGGGTAGCGAGCAAGCAAGCGGCGAGCAGATTGTTGTAGTGAAACAGTTTGTCGCTTGCACCGGTAAAAAAGAAGACGACAATTCCCGCTAAACCTATCGCCAGCCCCGCAAAGATTATCGCCAGAAGAACGAAACGTAGTTTGCCCGCACTTAGCTCCAGCCAGGCGCGAGCAGCAACGACCAAGATTAGATACAAGATCACGGTGTCGAGGTACGGAACGCTCACCTGAAACCAGTGAGGCAAACGAGCCACCGCAGTGAGCGAATCACCCAAACGCAGGGCTCCGTACATCGCGCTCCAGATTCCCAGCCAGACCAGGACTCGCACACCACTTCGTCGGCGCATCGCCGCGATACCGCAAGCTGTCAATCCGAGAAACACAAAAACAGTTCCGGAGATGATGTCAGCCACCTGGCCGCGGAGCGTCGCTAGAGCTTGATCTTGCAGGCGCGCACCTCCCAAAGCACCGCCACGATATCAGAGTGCGAGACATTGCCCAAAGGCGGCAATGAAACCGGACACCGATCTACGAACATGCGCCTGTTCGATTTGCAAATCCTGGAATCTTCCCGCATCATTACTGGTTTGCTCAGGGATGCAGTGCGCTTCCACTGCGTAATGATCCTGTTTCATCATCAAATTTGTTTACGATCGCAGTTTGATCGATCATTCAAAGGAGTGGCATGGAAAAGCCTTCGAAAATCGCGCCTGCCCGGGGAAAGCTGGGTGTGTTGCTGCCGGGGATGGGCGCTGTCAGCACTACGTTCATGGCGGGGGTCGAGCTGGTCCGTAATGGAAAAGCGCAGCCCGTCGGGTCGCTCACGCAGATGGGCACGATTCGCCTGGGAAAACGGACCGATGCGCGGTCGCCGCTGATCAAGAAATTCGTGCAGCTTGCGGACTTGAAGGATTTGACCTTTGGCGGCTGGGATATTTTCAAAGACAACGCCTACCAATCCGCGGCAAACGCCGGAGTCCTGAATCCGCAAGACCTCGAGAAAGTGAAGCCGTTTCTCTCCACCATCAAGCCGATGAAGGCGGCGTTCGATCACGATTTTGTGAAGATGATTGACGGCCCGAACATCAAGAAGGGCAAGAACAAGTACGAGCTCGCGCTGCAGATCAAGGAAGATATCGAGAATTTCCGCAAGACTTCGCGTGTTTCGCGGTTGGTGACTTGCTGGTGTGGTTCCACGGAATCGTTCGTGAGACCGGAGGAGGTGCACTCGACGCCGGAAAAATTCGTCGAAGCCATGAAGGCAAATCATCCGGCGATTGCGCCGTCGATGCTGTATGCATGGGCTGCGGTAACGAGCGGCGTGCCCTTTGCCAACGGCGCGCCGAATTTAACCGTGGATATTCCCGCGATTCAGGAACTCGCGCACGACCACAACGTGGCCATTTGCGGCAAGGACTTCAAGACCGGGCAGACGCTGATGAAGACCATTCTCGCGCCGGGGTTCAAAGCGCGCATGCTGGGGCTCGAAGGTTGGTTTTCCACGAACATTTTGGGCAACCGCGACGGCGAGGTGCTCGAGGATCCAGGCTCGTTCAAGACCAAAGAGGAATCGAAGCTCAGCGTGCTTGAATACATTCTCCAGCCGCAGTTGTATCCGCAGCTTTACGGAAAAATGCACCACAAAGTGCGCATCAACTACTACCCGCCGCGCGGCGACAACAAAGAGGGCTGGGACAATATCGACATTTTCGGATGGCTGGGCTACCCGATGCAGATCAAGGTCGATTTCCTGTGCCGCGATTCGATTCTTGCGGCGCCCATCGTCCTCGATCTCGTGCTGTTCATGGACCTGGCGCAGCGCGCGGGGATGCGCGGGATTCAGGAGTGGCTGAGCTTTTATTTCAAGTCGCCCATGACCGCGCCGGGGCTATATCCCGAGCATGACCTGTTCATCCAGTCCATGAAGCTGAAGAACACGCTTCGCTGGATGATGGGCGAGGATTTGATTACGCACCTCGGACAAGAATATTACGATTAGGAAAGAGATCAGAGACCGGAGATCAGAGAATAGAACGCTCTCGGCGGCGCGATGGCTCGGCAGGTCTTAAATTCTCTGGTCTCTGATATCTGATCGGTTCTCTCTGTTTGCAGCAAGCGTTCACGCCACGGAAACAGTTTTTCGATCTCTGATCTCTGTTCTCTGATCCCTCTTTCCTGCTTACGCATGAGCCGCGGCGGACTTGGCTTCCACCGCATCGAGAACGCGGCCTGAATAAATCAGCGCGGCCCCTGCGTTCATGCTGACCGCCACACCCAACGCTTCGGAGATTTCTTCTTTCGTAGCGCCAGCCTTGAGGGCGGCATCCGTGTGAAAGACGATGCAGCCGTCGCAGCGCGTGGTGACGGCGACAGCCAGTGAAATCAGCTGGCGCGTCTTTTCGCCGAGCTTGCTCGTCTTGGAATTCGCAGCGCCGAGCGTCTGATAGCCCTTAATCGTATCGGGTGAAAGCTTGGCGAGGTCCCCAATGCGCGCGCCGATTTGCTTCTGATATTCGTTCCAATCCATGACCATGGCATTCTCCTGTAAGGCGAAACTGAGAAACGCGCGCGATTATACTCCCGGCTGCCGTGGATGTGATATCTTTTCGGGTTGACCTGAACCTGCCCGAAACCGCGGCAGCCGTTCCAGGGCGGCGCAGCCCTTTCCTTTCATGCCCGCAGAGCAACCGAATATTTCTTGAGGAGTTCTATCCATGAAAAGTTCTTACAACGGAAAGGCCGTACCGCTGGAGGGCAAGGCGATTGATTATCGCGGGGGTGACCTGCAAGTACCCGACAACCCGATTATTCCCTTTATCGAGGGGGATGGCACGGGACGCGATATCTGGAAAGCGTCGCGGCGCGTGTTTGATGCAGCGGTGGAGAGCGCCTATAGCGGCAAACGGCGCGTGGCGTGGTATGAAGTGTTCGCGGGCGAGAAAGCGTTCAATACGTTCAAGGAGTGGCTGCCGAATGACACGGTCGATGCCATCCGTGATTTTCGCGTGGCCATCAAGGGGCCGTTGACGACGCCGGTGGGAGGCGGGATTCGGTCGCTGAATGTGGCTCTGCGGCAGATCTTGGATTTGTACTCGTGCGAGCGCCCAGTGCGGTATTTTGCCGGAGTTCCCTCCCCCGTGCGCGCCCCTGAAAAGATGGACGTGTTCATCTTCCGGGAGAACACCGAGGATGTGTATATCGGCATTGAGTGGAAATCCGGCACTCCGGAAGCCCGGAAACTGCTGGAATTCCTGAACAACGAAATGTTGAAGGACGGAAAAAAACAGATTCGCTGGGATTCGGGAGTGGGGATCAAGCCGATCTCCCCGACCGGAACAAAGCGGCTGGTGCGGCGCGCGATCAAATATGCGCTGGCGAACCGGCGCAAGAGCGTAACTCTCGTGCACAAGGGAAACATCCAGAAATTCACCGAAGGCGCATTCCGCGACTGGGGTTACGAGCTGGCGCGCGAGGAGTTCCGCGCCCAGACGATCACCGAGCGCGAGAGTTGGATCGTGGACAACCTGGACAAGAATCCGGCGCTGACGGTCGAACAAAACGCCGAGATGATCGAGCCGGGACTCGAGCAGGCCACGGATGCGTTCAAGAAGACCATCTACGACGAAGTGAAGGCCACGCTTAATGCCATCTACGCCACACACGGCAAAGGGCAATGGAAACAGAAGCTGATGATCAACGACCGCATCGCGGACTCCGTGTTTCAGCAGGTACTGACGCGCCCGGACGAATACAGCGTGCTGGCCACTTCGAACCTCAACGGCGACTATCTTTCGGACGCCTGCGCGGCGCAAGTGGGCGGGTTGGGCATGGCGCCGGGGTCGAACATTGGCGATGGCTACGGCATCTTCGAGGCCACGCACGGCACCGCGCCAAAGTACGCGGACAAGGATGTAATCAATCCGGCTTCGGTGATGCTTTCGGGCGCGATGATGTTTGAGTTTTTGGGATGGAAGGAAGCCGGCAAGCTGATCGAAGACGGCATCGCGCGCACCATTCAGCAGAAGCGCGTGACGTATGACCTGGAACGGCTGATGCCGGGAGCGACGAAGGTGGGCACGTCGGCGTTTGCCTCGGCGATCATCGAGAATATGAAGGGCGCGGCGGTAGCAAGATAAGTTTTTGGTTCTTAGTTCGAGGTACCAGCTTTTCGTTTTGTTATTTCGGCTTGAGCTCATGGGATTCGTGCCCCTCAATTCAGCCGGGTCGGTGATGATGGCTGCATCTCTCTCGCGAGCGATGGTAAAACCCAGTGTTTTGTTTTTTGTCTTACTGAAAACTTAGAACTAGCAACTTAAGACCGTATTGGAATACAGCAAGATCGCGACCAGGGAAGGAAGTCATAGGAGAAGACGGAATGCGGAAGAAAGTGACAGTGGTGGGCGGGGGATTTGTGGGATCGACCACGGCGCAGCGGATCGTGGACATGGAGCTGGCGGACGTGGTGTTGACGGATATTCTGGATGGGCCTCCGGCAGGAAAGGGACTGGACATGCTGGAGTCCGCGCCGATTTCGCGGACGGATTCGCATGCAATCGGGATTTCGACCGCAAACGGCGACTACTCGGCTACAGCAGGGAGCGATGTCGTGGTCGTGACCGCGGGTTTTCCGCGCAAGCCGGGGATGAGCCGCGACGATTTGCTCAAGGCCAACTACGACGTGGTGAAAGGCGTCGTCGAGCAAGTGACGAAGCATTCGCCCAATTGCATCCTGGTGATGGTAACGAATCCGCTGGACGCCATGGCACAGGCGGCGCTGAAGGTCAGCGGCTTCCCGAAAAGTCGCGTGATTGGCATGGCCGGCGTGCTGGATTCGGCGCGCATGAGCGCGTTTGTGGCCATGGAATGCAAGGTCAGCGTGGAAAACGTGCATTCGTTCGTGTTGGGCGGACACGGCGACGACATGGTGCCTTTGCCACGCTACTCGACGGTGGCCGGAATTCCCCTCCCTGATTTGCTGCCTAAGGAGCGCATCGACGCGATCGTGGAGCGCACGCGCAAGGGCGGCGCGGAAATCGTGAATCTTCTGAAGACCGGTTCGGCGTATTACGCGCCGTCGGCTGCGGCCGTCGAAATGGTCGAGGCCATTCTGAAGGACAAGAAAAAAATTCTCCCCTGTGCCGTGTATCTCGACGGAGAGTACGGAATTAAGGGACTATTCGTCGGCGTGCCCGTAAAGCTGGGCGCCAAAGGCGTCGAAGAGATCATTCAGATCAAGCTGACCACGGAAGAAAACGCCGCGCTGCAGAAGTCAGCTGCTTCGGTGAAGGAATTGGTGTCGGTGCTCGGACTCTAGTTCTAAGTTGTAGGGGCGGCCTTCTGAGGCCGTCCGCCTACACCGTTAATGATCGGCAGGTGAGTGATGAGATATCGTTCGGCGTCGTTGGGAGCAGTGGTGCTCATGGTCGCACTGAGCGTTTTGCCTCGCGTGGCTTCGGAAGGCCACCCCTACCCAGACCCTGGTACGAACGACGGCTCTGACAATTCCAAACCGGTGCGGGTGGCGCTGGTGAAGATGCCGTATGTCGGCGAACGAAATGTTCCGGACACTTCGCGCGGGCCGGACTACCTCGAAGAAGGCGGAATCCGCAAGTTGCTGGAGCAGCAAGGCGCGCAGGTGAAAGCCACGGACGTTGTCGCGCTGACAGCGGACGAAGAAAAAGCCTACGGCTCTTGGAATCATCTGGCGCTGGCAGCCGGAGACATGGCAAAGCTCGTAGCGGACGAGCGGCGCGGCGGATACTTGCCCATCGGATTCCTCGCGAACTGCAATGGCCTTCTGGGAATGGTGAGCGGGCTGCAACATTCGGGGCCAACCGCGAAGCCGCTGCGCGTGGGCATGGTGTTCATCGACGCGCACGGCGATTTCAATACGCCGGAGACAACGTTGAGCGGCATGCTCGGCGGAATGCCCGTGGCCATCGCCGCCGGACAATGCCTGTCGCGCATGCGCATGAAAGCAGGCCTGGAGCCCGCGATTCCCACGCGCCACATCGTTGAGATGTGCGTGCGCGATACCGACCCGCTCGAGCAGGAACTGCTGGACCGCTCAGACATTCAGCAGCTCACGCTGGAAGACGTGCGCACGCGCTCGGCGAATCTGCATCGCGAGATGAAGCGGCTCTCCGAATTGACCGACGTGATCTACGTTCACGTGGACATGGATGGACTCGATCCCAGCGAGGTGCCCGGCGTCGCGCTACCCGTTCCCAATGGACCTTCGAGCGCGGAGTTGGCCGCGGCGCTGACGGAAATGTTCAAGTACGAAAAGGCCGCGGCGTTTGGAGT
>Ga0187802_10000309_pt1 | contig 11681 bp, 7 predicted proteins | sample NC_wetland_sal_i_FD_130584 | JGI IMG/M metagenome (GOLD analysis project Ga0187802, IMG submission 130584) | Wetland sediment microbial communities from Neuse River Estuary, North Carolina, USA - Control_2 | ecosystem: Environmental > Aquatic > Freshwater > Wetlands > Sediment | place: USA... | reverse complement strand
CTCACTCACCACGAAGGGAAACAACCCGGTTCCGCACAAGTTGAGACTGTCAATGTGGATCTGACTTCAGCCATGACCGGTCATGGCGATGACAAACCTCTCGCGAATGGAGATGTTCTCACCATACGCGAGAACCCCGGCTGGAGTGATCTAGGCGCTACAGTCACGATTCGCGGCGAAGTGCAACATCCGGGAACTTTTGGGATTCGGCCCGGCGATTCGTTGAATTCTGTGTTGCAAAAGGCGGGAGGATTCACGCAGCAAGCATACCCGTACGGTACGGTGCTGACGAGACGCGAAGTTCGCGACTTGGAAATGAAATCGCGTGAAGAACTGGTTGCGCGCCTGAAAACCGTCGAAACGGAACTAAAGGCGCTTCCAGAAAACGATGCAGACCAGAAGAACCTGAAACTGACCGCGATTGCGCAAAACGAAACAGCTCTTACGCAATTGGAAACGCATTTGCCCGTTGGCCGTGTGGTAATGCAGGGCACCCTCGACGAGAAATCGTTTGACCGTTCGGCTGGAGCAACGCCGCTTCGCAATGGCGATGTGATTCTGGTGCCGAAAAAACCAAATTACATTGTTGTGCAAGGCCAGGTTTTCAATGGCACTGCCGTGGGTTACGTGCCGGGAAGAAGTGCAAATTGGTATCTGAGCCAGGCCGGGGGTTTCACCGAGTTGGCAGATAAGAAGGCCGTCTTTGTCATCCGCGCCGACGGCTCCGTCCTGGCCGCCAAGAACAATCGCGGCATATGGTCCGGCGATCCGATGGATGCGGTGTTGATGGCGGGAGACGTGATTGTTGTGCCCGAGAAAGCTCCTAAAGTCGGCAATCGCAACTTTATGCCGCTAATGCAAACGGCCCAGGTGGCTACCTCGGTTGCGCTCGCGGTGGCTTATCTGAAGCCGTAAGGAAATTGGTCGAAGGCTGATGAAAGGAATGAAATTGGCGTGCTATCTGATGATCGTGAATTTGACCGTGATGACGGCCGGCACCTGCGTTGCTTCACCTCAGCAGGCTGGCACCGGACCCGGTGACAACGCAACGGCCTCCGAAACCATCGCTCCTAAGGCGGTGGCGAAGAATTCAGCGCACCCAGAGACCACCAACCGGCTAATAGGCTCGCGCTCCGACGTCGACACTTTCTCCAACAATTTGTTTCAGGATCAGAAGCAAATCTGGACCAGCCCATTCAAGCGACGGTTTTCTGATGCCGAATGGTTATTCCCGGCTGCGGCCATCACGTCAGGTTTCATTCTTACGGATTCGAGTTTCAGCAGAGCTCTTCCCAGCAATCCCGGTCGGCTCAATGACTACAACAAAATTCGCAATGTTGGAGTGGCCAGCCTCGGAGGAGTTTCCGGGGGCTTGTATCTCTGGAGTTTGCGCACTCATGACCCGCACCAGCGGGAAACCGGGCTACTGGCCGGAGAAGCGGTGATTGATTCGCTGATCGTGACGCAAGGCCTCAATTTGATTACATCACGGGAGCGGCCACTCGAAGGAAACGGACAGGGCAAATTCTTTCAAGGCGGTTCGTCGTTTCCTTCGAATCATTCAGCGGCGGCGTGGGCGGCAGCCGGTATTCTCGCGCACGAATATCACGGCCTGTTGGCGCAGTTGTTGGCCTACGGTATGGCATCGACCGTCAGCGTCACCAGCGTTACCAGCAAACAGCACTTTCCTTCCGATGTGCTTATTGGAAGTGCCTTGGGTTGGGCGGTCTCTGAATATGTCTATCGCACTCATCACAACCCGGAACTCGGAGGCGCCGCTTGGAATCCGTTAAAGGAGTTGTTTGAAGACAAGGAGTCCGGACCCACAAAGTATCCCGGTTCCAGCTATGTTCCGCTCAATAGCTGGGTGTATCCAGCTTTCGATCGTTTGGCAGCACTTGGATACGTGTCAGCCGGTTACGAAGACACGCGGCCGTGGTCACGGCAGCAATGTGCGCAACTGCTTTTGGACGTTGATAAGAGTTTGGCTACAGGTGCGCTTAAGACGAACTCGGAAGTGACAACTCTGGTGCAGGCATTACACCTTGAGTTCGAACGCGAGGAAGCGACTTTCACGGGCCCGAACACATCTGCGGATGTCGAATCGGTCTATTCGCGGGTCGTCAGTGCAAGTGGAACTGTTTTAGACGACGGATATCACTTCGGCCAAACGTTCGCCTATGACTACGGACGCCCATTTCGAGAAGGCACGAATTTGATTTCTGGCGCCTCCGCCAGCGCCACGTACGGAAATTTATTTTTCTACGTTGACGGAGAATACCAGCATTCTCCTTCGGCACCCGCTCTGTCGCTTCCGGTGCGTGAATTCATTGCTGATCGCGACAAGGTGGCGGTTCCTCCCGGCACTCCCTTTCCCGCCATCAATGGTTTCCACCTCCTCAATGCGTATGCCGGAATCAACTTTCATGGATGGCAGATCACCTTCGGCAATCAATCTCTCTCGTGGGGCCCCGGAAGTGGAGGCTCACTGCTTCTGAGCAACAATGCCGATCCTTTCCCGATGCTCCGTATCTCTCCGGAGCATCCAACCATGATTCCCGGGCTGTCCAAGATTCTTGGCCCCTTCAACGTGGACCAGTTCTACGGTCGATTGGAAGGCCATGCAGGCCCTAACCAACCCTGGATCTACGGCCAGAAAATCAGCTTCAAACCGTTTCACTCGCTGGAATTTGCTTACAGTCGCACAACTCTGATCGGTGGAAACAGTAATCCGCTGACGTCCAAACAATTCTTCTACAGCCTGTTTGGGCGCGTTGATCCTGCACAGAACAGCGTGCCTGGCGATTCTCGCACGGCCGTGGATTGGACTTGGCGCGTGCCGGGCCTTCGCGACCGGGTCACCTTCTATGGAGAATTGGAGGACGACGACGATCTGATCCCACTTCAGAATCCAAGCAAGAATGTCGTTCGCCCAGGCCTTTACTTTCCACGCTTGCCGCTACTTCCCAAGTGGGACCTGCACTTTGAATACACCTCTTCCACCAGTCCTGGCCGCGCCCCATTTCAAAATCACGGCAACTTAAACTACTGGAATCTGGAGTACCCCGACGGGTACACCAATAACGGCGATCTACTGGCAAATACGGTTGGGCGCGAGGGCGTGACCTTGCAAGCCTGGATTCGCTATTGGGCCTCGCCGCGCCACACCCTGGATCTCTCTTGGAAGCAAAGTGTCGTCCTGAACGATTACGTCCCCGGCGGCGGAAAATGGCAGGACTACCAGGCCAGCTACTCCGTCACCAAACGCTCCGGAATGTATTTCAAAGGCATGCTGCAGTTCGAACACATTTTTTCTTACCCATTGCTCTTCTCAGGATCTAGAAACAACGTCACCGCCGAAGTCGAGATTGGCTTTTTGCCTCAGTGGAAACGCGCAGCCAATTCCGCCGGTCCTGATAGTTCACGCGCAAATCAACCTCTCGGGAGCCCATTGCCATGACTTCGTTTTCAACTAAGCCTGCGCCGGAGGTTCTGCGTGCGCTGGACATTGATCAACTGTTGGCGCATCGACTGCAGCAAGACCAACAGGAAAACCGGGAACGAAAGATTGCGCGTATCGGCCGGCTGTGGGACCAGCGGAAACTGCTCGGTAAGTTTGCGGTTTATGGGGCCGCCATTTCTCTTCTGATTGCTTTCCTTATTCCCACTCGTTACGCCTCCACGACTCAGCTGATGCCACCTGATCCCCCCGCTGGACAAGGTATGGCCCTGCTCGCGGGCATAGCCGGGAAAATGGGTGCCACGCTCGGAGCGATCGGCGGAGACCTTCTCGGCATGAACACTTCCGCCGATTTGTTTGCGGGTGTTTTGCAGAGCCGCACAGTGCAGAACGACCTGATCACGAAATTTGATTTACGCAAGGTCTACGGGCAGCGTCGCTGGATTGATGCCCGCAAAGAACTCGGCCGGCGAACGGACATATCGATTGACCGCAAAAGCGGCATCCTGACCATCCAGGTTACGGATCATGATCCGAAACGGGCTACGGCCTTGGCTCAGGAGTATGTAGCGCAGCTTAACAATGTTGTCACGCAACTGAACACTTCGTCGGCGCACCGCGAACGCGTCTTCCTGGAAGAGCGTTTAGGCCAGGTGAAAACCGAATTGGAGGCCGCAGAAAAGGATTTCAGCCAATTCGCCAGCAAGAGCGGCGCGATCGACATCAAAGAACAAGGCAAAGCCATGGTCGAAGCGGCCGCGATTCTCGAGGGGCAACTCATCGCGGCAAAGACCGAGTTGGAGGGACTACGCCAAATTTATACGGACCAGAACGTTCGGGTGCGAACCACGCAGGCACGAGTTGCCGAATTGCAGCGACAGGTTGTGAAAATGGACGGCAAAGTGGAACCCGAAAACTCAAAGCCATCGAAAGACGATGAGCTTTATCCATCTATACGAAAGCTGCCTCTGCTGGGAGTCACCTACGCTGATCTCTACCGGCACACAAAAGTAGAAGAAACGGTCTTTGAAACGCTTACGCAGCAATACGAAATCGCAAAGGTTCAGGAAGCCAAAGAAGTGCCAAGCGTCAAGGTATTGGACCCGGCGGAAATTCCCGAGAAAAAAGTATTTCCCCCAAGAACCCTGCTGACCATTCTCGGCGCCCTGCTCGCTTTTGCAATTGGCGCCGGCTGGATTCTTGCCCATCACGGTTGGGAGCGGATCGATCCCCAAGACCCAGGGAAACTGCTGGTTCTCCAGATGGTTAGCAGCGTTAAGCCCCAACTGGGATACGTGCTGCACAGCCGGGATCTGATCGTGCAGCGGGCTCGAAGGGATTTCGAGCGACTCCGCGGAGCATCCACTCCCCTGCAACCGAAAGAAGAAGGTAGCGAAGGTGATTAGGAGACACCAACTGATTTGGCTCAAGGCGTTGAGCCTTCCGCGCGAATCGGTTTGAGCCAGGTTGTTTAGGCCGCGCAGTAGAACCGGAGCAGGAGCATTCGTTTGATTGCGTCACTGTACATTATGGTCTTATTCCTGTCGGCGCTCGTGGGCGTGATATTCCCGGGTGTTCCGGGACTCCTTGTCCCCACGGGAGTTTGCCTCTTGCTCGCCACCATCACGATAGTTAGAGGGACCGCGACCCGAAACCTCGGCTCCACCAGGACGCTGTGTGTTCTGTTCTTCTCCTTGGCCGTGGCACACGTCTTCATCGGCTATCTTTCAGCAGGTCTGACCACCCAACACACTTCGATACGCTCGAACGCCGACGTCTATTTCGCGAATGCTCTGCTGATCAACAGCATTGGCCTTCTCGCGGCGGCCCTTGGATACAGTTTTAAGCTGGATGGTCCACCCGCCAGTCTCTATCGCGGCTGTTCCCTACTGGTGAATCCCGATCTGGCAGATCAGCTATTCCGCCTGTTGCTGATTGCGGGCGCCGTTCTCATGTTTGTGGTGTACTGGCGGCTCGGCTTCCTGGACTACTTGACAGTGCCCGCCAAGTGGCCGTTCTTGCGCTACATCACCAGTGACATTGCGGGCGGATCTGCTCGCGACGAATGGTTGGCCAACCGCGCAATGGACCTACTCACGGTCTCTATGCCTTTCCTAGTGTACCGCATCGCAAAGCGTCCGCGATTGGTCGGCATTCTCCTGGTGATCGTCGGCTACCTTGCCCTTCTGCTGCCACTTCGCCGCGCCAATCTTCTTGCCGTTGTTTTCGCTTCGGTCATTCTGATGGGCATCGGTCGCCAGGATGTGTATCGGTTGACCCGTCGATGGCTGTTCGTCGTCGCCTCGATCTATGTGTTCACGCAATGCCTGTTCCTGTTCAGTGTTTTCTACAATGACCTGGATGCGGAAAGTGTCTTGTCCGTTTCCAGCACGGCTCTTCCCGAGGTTCGCGATCTTGCTTGGACGCTTAACCGTCTGGATGGGCAGCGTTTGAACGGCGTCACATTTGCCCAAGCGCTAGTTCCACTTCCCAGTCTTGCCAGCGATTGGAGCGCCACTCATAGTCTTCGTGCCATCAGCACAAAGTTGATTGGTGTCGATCAGACCGGCGAATCCGGGGGCCTGCGTCTGACGCTCATGGGCGAAAGCTACATTAACTTCGGCTACTTGGGCACGATCGCCGTCGGCTTTTTTTGGGGTTGTGCAGTCGCTTGGTGCGAGCGCCTCCTCGTAGCCATCCAGAGAACGCGATCCGAATTTGCCAACTATATCGCGGTGATGTGTTTCGTGTGGATTTGCTTCCTGGTCTATCTTGCCGGCACACAGGCGGCGGCTTCGGTAAAGACGGGAGCGCTTCTCGTCTTAGCAGTTGCCGGGGCGTGTAAACATCGTGTGTCTTTCGTAGGCGCGAAAGCGGAGCTGCAAACATGAAGCTGCTCATTTCGACGCCCGCGGCATTGCAGGCCGCTCCCTCGGTGAAGGGAATGAAACTGCTCTCGCAGAATCTCGGGAGTGTTGTGGGTGGAGAGGCGGCTGTACGTGCCGCGAATTTTGTCGTGGTTCTTTTTATCGCGCGCGAATATGGCAAAGCCACCTTGGGAATGTATGGCGTTACCCTTGCTGTGGTCACCGTCGTGGTGATGTTTGCCGACAGCGGCCTGCAAACCGCGGCCATTACCCGACTGAGCGTATCCACCGCAAATCGCAAAGAGATCGCAGCTCGACTGATTGTCTCCAAAACAATTGTCCTCTCCGTGGTCACGATCGTCCTTGCCGGCATAGCGATTTTTACCAAACAAGGCCCGCTCTTCCTCTGGATCGGAGCGTGGCTAACTGCGCGAACCATTCTGCAGTCTTATTCGCAACTGCAGATGGCAATCCTCAAGTCCATCTCCAAAGCCAACTGGATTGGGCCCATTCAGTGCGTACACGGCTGCGTTCTCCTTGCGGGGATCGGGCTCGTCTTCCTTGGTGGTTGGAGTGTTCTCGTGCTACTCGGTTGGCTGACTTGCGGTCAGCTATTCGAATTCGCGATGGCCACGATTGTTCTGATTCAGAATGGCATTGGGCCGAGTTGGCCACCTCGACTTGATTTTCTGGCTACGATAAGAACGGCTGCGCCGTACGGTTTGCTGTACGGGCTCGCCAACGCCATCATCCGCTCGGACACGATTGTTCTCGCAGCGCTTGTCTCTTTAGACGAGCTAGGTGCCTTTGCTGCGGCCAACGCGATTCTTCTGATGGTTTACGTGTATGCGTGGTTGCTTAGCAGCGTTCTCTTGCCAGAGATGGTCCGACTCTCCGACGACCCAGAAAGCCTACGAACCTACGCTCATCAGTGGATGCGTTGGGTGCTGCTCATAGCCCTTCCCTGTGCGTTGTTCGTGGCGGTTCTGGCGCCCCGAGCCATGCTGGTTCTCTACGGCCCCGCCTTCGCAACCAGCGGAATGCTGGGCGCAATAATGGCGATTGCTTGCCCCTTTATTTTGGCGAACTCGATCTATACAGCCATCAGTATCGCTGCAAATAGCCGCGCGATTTTCCTGGGAGTCTACGGCGGAGGTGCCTTAGCCACCGTGGTGTTAGATGTTTCTCTTGGCCGGACTTTCGGGGCCTTCGGCATTGCCTCAGCCATCGTCATTCGCGAAGCAGGGACGCTGCTGGTTTTTTGGTTTTTGATCTCTCGAGCGCCATGGCTCGCAGGTCGCCTGGCGCTTCGTATGTATTCAAGAGGGAATTGAGAATCATTCCCAGGAATGAGGCTCGCAAAAAGTACATGCCGAAGACGGTCACAATCGACGCGCGGTGGTTGGTCGGAGGTATTGGCACCTATATCAGAAGTCTGCTCCAGGAATTTCATCGTCTTGCCAATGACATCCAAATTCAAGCCATTGTCCGAGAACAAGATGCCCGCAGCATTCAAGAGCTCTGTGCGGGCGTGACCGTGCTCGACACACCCATTTATACCTTGCGGGAACAAGTGCAGGTTGTGCGCGCTACCAGGGGCTGCGACCTCCTACATGTGCCGCATTTCAATGCTCCTCTTTTTCATCGTGGTCCATTACTGGTTTCCATCATGGACGTGATTCACCTGAGTTCAGCGGCCTACAGTCGGAAGCTTAGTACGCTGCTTTACGCCAGACCTATGCTGAACGCCATCGCACGCAAGGCCGATCACGTTGTGACCGTCTCTGATTATTCCAAAGATCAGATCATGGAATCCCTCGGTATTCCCGACTCAAAAATCACCGTCATTCCCTGCGGTGTGAGCCACGAATTCATCCCCGCTTCGAAACGAACCGAGTCTTCGAGTGTCTCTGTAATACCAGGCGTGCAGAAGCCTTTTCTTCTGTACGTAGGAAATCTCAAGCCACACAAGAACGTTCCCACGTTGCTTCGCGCTTTTGCCCAATTGCGCGAAAAGCGCCAATTGCCCCATTCACTCTTGATCGTTGGAGACGACCCACGCTGGAAAAGTTCCGTCGTCGAAGAATGTTTGCGTCTGGGTATTCGAGATTGCACCCATCTCGTTTCCCACGTATCGCAATCCTTGCTGCCGCGCGTTTATGCCGCCGCCGATCTCCTGGTAATGCCTTCCACTTTGGAAGGGTTTGGTCTGCCCGTTTTGGAAGCGATGGCCTGCGGCACTCCCGTTGTTGCCTCCAACGCCGCGAGTTTGCCGCAGGTCGCCGGTGATGCTGCGCTCTATTTTGACCCGGCCAGCCCGGAGGAGCTTGCGGCGCAAATCGAACGGATTCTGCAATCCCTGGAATTACGCGACCTTCTCCGAAACAAGGGCGTACAGCGAGCAAGACAATTCAGTTGGCAGCAGTCCGCGCGCCGCCACATGCAGCTTTATAGCCAACTACTTGGAGTCAATTGACGCCATGAAACTACATCGCCTCCCAACTCAAAATTTTGTCCCCAGCAGACCTTCCGCCGTCCCGGCCGTCGCCGCAGCTGCGCACACTTCATACCCGGCGCAGCAAACATGGGAGGCTTTTGCCCAGAAGGATCCATATACCTACATCTGGAGCGCGTTAAAAGGAAATGACGCCAGCGAATTCTGGCATAGCGGCGAACGCACGATTGAACAAGAGTTCTTGCCCATGCTTCAGGGGCAACGCGTGCGCCATGGTATTGCTCTGGAGCTGGGCTGTGGCGTTGGGCGCCTCGCCCTTCCGTTGGCGCCCCATTTCGATCAGGTGCTCGGTGTAGATATTTCGCGCGGCATGGTCCAGCGGGCGGACTCCGGTGCGCAGCAGCGTGCCGCGCAGAACGTGTCCTTCTTTTCGATTTCCGGCCCCGAAGATTTTCTCCACCGAGTAGGGAATTATGCTGCCAGTTGTGACTTCATCTACTCCCTCCTTGTGTTTCAGCACATTCCCGATTTTTCGATGATCGAGGGATATTTGCACGTGATTCGCATTTTATTGCGCGCGCGCGGTGTGGCCTACCTGCAGTTCGATACTCGCCCCAAAACTCTCGTGTACCGGCTGAAAACTCAACTGCCTGATTCGTTGCTCCCGCGCTTCTGGCGCAGGGGGATTCGTCGGATTCGCAGATCGTCCGAAGAGGTTGCGGCGAGCATACGGCGCGCAGGGTTGGAGATTGTCTCGGAGCTTACTCCACGAACTGCGTACCACCGCTATCTCCTCCGGGTCGCAGAGGATTGATCGAATCAAAATGAAAGCAACCATCGATCACGACATTGCGGACGCGCAAATCGCGCTACCGCCAATTCCATCGCTCGAAAAGGCACGGATCGCCATTGTGCACTATTGGTTTGTCAACCATCGCGGCGGTGAGCGCGTTGTGGAGGCGATGGCCCACATGTTTCCTCAAGCCCAGTTATTTTCGCTGGTGGCCAATCCGGAAGCGGTACCGAAGTCCTTGCGCGGACGCTCAATCCACACATCCTTCGTACAAAAACTTCCTGGCAGCCATCGTTGGCACCGACGACTTTTACCTATCTATCCGTTGGCATTGGAGCAATTTGACCTGAGCAACTACGATCTGGTTCTCAGTTCAGAATCTGGTCCAGCAAAAGGGGTGTTGACAAACTCCGGGACTTGCCATGTTTGTTACTGCCATTCTCCAATGCGCTATCTCTGGGATTTTTACCACCAATATAGAGAGGGCGCGAGCATGGGAACATGGTCTCGACCTTTTTTCACACTCGCTAGCCACTATTTGCGGATGTGGGATGCAGCCTCGGCCGGTCGCGTGGACTATTTCGTTGCAAATTCGCGAAATGTCGCGTCGCGAATTCGCAAGCATTATCGCCGGGAATCCACCGTCATCCACCCTCCAGTGAATATTTCTGCCGGGTATCTGGCGGAGAACACCGAAGATTTTTACCTGGTCGTAGGTCAGTTCGTGGACTACAAGCGCATGGACCTGGCCATTGCGGCCTGCAATCGCCTTAACCGGCGCCTTCATATCGTGGGTGAAGGTGAGCAATACGGGCGCTTACGAAAGCTTGACGGCCCATCGATTCGCTTTTGTGGCGCGCTCTCTGATGAAGATTTGCACGAGGAATATGCTCGCTGCCGCGCTCTGCTGTTTCCAGGAGAAGAAGACTTCGGCATCGTGCCTGTCGAAGCCCTCTCCTTTGGCCGCCCCGTAATCGCCTATGGGCGCGGTGGCGTAACCGAGACGGTGACAGGCTTGCACCTCGAATCAGGCCAGCTTCCCGAGGACTCGACTGGTGTTTTCTTCCATCAGCAGTCAGTCGAATCGCTCATGGAAGCTATCCAGGTTTTCGAGCGAGTGGAACACCGATTCTCTCCCGTGTTTATCAAGCGGCAAGCAAGTCGCTTTGCGCCGGAGAACTTCCACCGTGATTTCAGCACGTTTTTGCAACAGAAGTGGCGCGAATTTCATCACGGCATTCTCGACTCATGATTCGTGAACGGCTCAAACGCGCGCAGTTTGCTTTCAATCTGGTGGTGCTATGCACACCACTAGCCGCGTTTGCTCTTGCGGGATATTTCCGTTTCGCCACGCATCTGCTCCCCAGGTATTCCAGTGACGTCGACCCCTTCCCCTATTTCGGACTACTCGTTCTAACCACCATCGTATGGGCTATCGCCGTGGAGCACCACGAGCTCGCGTCCATCGAGAATCATTTGCGCCCTACCGGCAGAATTCGCAGAGCCCTTTCCGCCTGTGTCGCCACCTACGTAGCCGTTCTCGCCATAACATTTTTCTACCGTGGTACAGCCTTCTCGCGATTGTTCATATGGTTGAGTGGTTTAAGCCTGCTTTTTCTCAGCTTACTTGCCCAAGCGATCCTCCATTGGGTTCGGGCCCGCGCGAGGACTCGTTATGACGCCGGAGCCAAGATACTGATCGTGGGTGCAGACGAATTCGCAAGGCGCGTTGCTGAATCGCTGCTGGCGAGAAAGGTCGCGCCCTGTACGATTGCAGGCTTCGTGAAGTTAGCGGGTCAGACGGTGGCAGCGAACAGCGCGCCAACGTGGGAACTAGGCGACGTTGAGACTCTCGCTATCGGGAATGCTGTTGACGATGTGGTGCTCGCGGTACCGCCTCCACTTCTCGGAGAATTGTCGAAGATCCGAAGGCAACTCTCGGCGCTCTGCGTTCCCGTCCGACTCGTGCTGGATGTTGGTGAGCCCATCGACAGCAGCCAGCGTATTTTCTCGGTCGGCGATCTTCTCATGATGGACTTGCAGGGCACTCCGGCGGAATCGGTGCTTTACATTATTTTGAAGCGTGCTTTCGATCTGGTCTTCTCT
>Ga0187802_10000308_pt1 | contig 11685 bp, 10 predicted proteins | sample NC_wetland_sal_i_FD_130584 | JGI IMG/M metagenome (GOLD analysis project Ga0187802, IMG submission 130584) | Wetland sediment microbial communities from Neuse River Estuary, North Carolina, USA - Control_2 | ecosystem: Environmental > Aquatic > Freshwater > Wetlands > Sediment | place: USA... | reverse complement strand
CGAGCGAGCCGATAGGTCACATAGATGAAGGGAAGAGTTCAGACTTGAGTGGCTGACCCGAGCTAATCGGCCGAGGTAACCTTCGCGGGCGGCGCGGGCGGCACTTTGTCATCCTTGAAGGAGAATTCGTTTTTGAGGCCGTCGAAAGGCTTGCCGTCGAGCTCGGCATAAGGAAAAACGAAATAGTTCAGCGGGTCGCCTTTTTGGCCCGGCTTCAGGCGGATGTCGCGGCCGAGTGAGAACATGACGCGATTCTGATCCGTGGCACCAAAGAAGTAATCCACCTTGTCCTTGTTTTTCCAGGCTTCGGAGGCGTCCACGGGAATCCAGCCGATGCCCCGAATGTAAAATTCCGCCCAACAATGATAGCTATTGATCACGCCCTCGTGCGCGTTCGTGGGAATCGAGAATCCGATTTCGAAGCGCGCGGGAATGCCGGCGGCGCGGGCCATAGCGATGAAGAGGGAATGAAAATCGGTGCAGTTGCCGTGTTTATTTTCGCAGGCCCAGACGGCATCGCCGTGGCCCCAGCCGGTGCCGTCATGGTCGTAATGCATGGTGGCGATGACGTAGTTGTAGAGGCGGCGGGCCTTTTCGAGCGGCTCCGTGGCTCCGCCGGTTTGCTCGGCGGAAATCTTGGCAATCTCGCCGTTGATGGGGACGAGGCGGTCGGGCTCGAGAAAGCGCGCCGGGGAAATCAGCGGCTGCGAGGGCGCATCGTCGGAGGCGGTAAGTGAAACGCGATTCTCGAAGCGCTCGGCATGAAAGGTCATGCGAATGTCGAAGGGCGGCTTGACATCGTCCGAATTGATGTCGAAGTAGGCGTAGCGATTGCCATATTCCTTGTCGTGTTCGGTGCGGAAGCGCGGCAGGCTTTCGATTTTGATGTCCCTGATTGCCTGCGAACGGTCTTCATAGGGCGTGGGGAGCCAGATTCGCAGGCGATGGGTTCCGGGGGGGAGAGCAGGGACGTGGGTGACATAGGTGAAAACAAAATTGCGCGAGGGGACGAGAGTTTTCGCTGGAGCAGGCCTCGCGTGAACGAAGTTCAGCGCCGGGATGAGAGCGACGCTCAGGAGTAACACAACCAGGATTGCGATTCTTTTCATATCGAATACTCCCCATGGAACCGCCAGAGGATTTTATGGCTGGTGAATTCTGCCACTAAGCGGCGGGATTGCCAAGAGGCAGCGGAGAGCGAGGCAGCGGCATGGGCGCGTACCGAGGGTGCGGGGGATCAAGATTTTGAGATGAGCAGCTTTTCGAGTTCTTCTGCGAGTTCGCTGCGGCTGAGGATTCCCTTGCGAAAAAGAACGCGGACGACGGCTTCGAGGGCGTCGGAGGTTGTTGCTTGCCTGGCCGACGGCATGGGGGGAGCGGGTGGGTGATTCGCGGGCGCTGGTCTTGGCGGCGCGGTTCTCTGCTCGGCCCGCGCGGGAGGGGACGCGGGCGGCGGCCTTGGGGGTTCAGGGGCGGTTATGGACGGCGGAGCCAACTTTCGCAGCTTTTCGAAATCTTCCGGGGCGACTCCGGTAAACGCGATTCCCATTCCCATCCCCATTTGCGAAGAGCGCACCTTGCCGTGCACATGAAAAATCGTGCCGCCCGGATTTAGGGTTACCTCGACAAGAGTATCGACCGGGAGGGGCGACAGCATCTCCATGTAGCAGCCGCTCATGGAAATGTCGGTGACCTTCGCGGGGACGTCCATGGACGTGCCCTCGATGGCCACGACCGCTTCAATGCGGCAGGCGTGCCGCGGAAATTGGCGGCGTTCACTTTGCGCAGCCGCGGGGGGCGCTTCGTATGCCGAAAGCGACATGGGAGGCGGGGACTGGGGCGCCGGCTCCGCATCCGGATCGAATTTGTCCTCGGCCCAATCCGGCAGCGGCACACCCCAAATGTAATTGCCGGGCTCAAGGCAGCGGAGGCCCACCTGATTGGCGCGTGCCGTGCCCTCTTTGCCGACCCATTGGATTCGATAGCGCGCTCTGCGGCCCTGATATTCGAGGTCGATTTTGGTTCCAGCCAAACCGACACCATTCAGGCCGGTGAGCGAAGCGCCGGAACCGCTAATATCGTGGGCATGCGCGGTGACGGTGAAGGGAATACCGCGGCCGTCCGTCCCATGGACGAGGACCGGCATATGTTTGGCGATGCGCACTTCGGTGCGACGCCCCATCGGACAGACCTCCGGAAATGCGCGCCTAGAAGGATGCAAACCGCCTGACTCGGAGAGGTAATACCAGCGTAGGCTTTGGCGGGTAGCGGGTCAAGGCGTCGCCCAGCTTGATTCCAAAATAGTAACGAAGTACTCGTGAATGTGACGCAGATGGGCAACGCGGAGGTGGGTGGCGGCGCAGAGATTCTTCGCGCAACCTCGCCGGATGCGCTCAGAATGACAGGACTCCAGGTGCGGCGCAGGAGGAAATCAAGAGTGCCAGAAAATTCCTATTCGACTTCCTGGAGAGTTTTGATGTGAGCTTCGAGCGCCGCGCAATATTGATGCTGAGCTTCGAGATCGGCTTGCAGCTTCTTGACAAGGAGCTCGAGGCGGCGGATTTCATTGCGCAACTTCTGAGTATCGGCGGCGGGAGGCGCAGCGGCGCGCTGCGCGGGGGCCGAAGCGGGCGCGACAGGCCGCGTCGACGGCGCAGGGGCGGAAAATTCAGGGCGTGAAGCAGTTGCGCCCGCGCCACTCGGCGAAAAAAGGCCGCTCAAGGCATGAGGCTGGGAGCTGGAAGGCGCGGGTGATGTGGCGCGCGCGGGATTGCTTGACTCGTCGACGGCGCGAGGAGGGGGCGCATTCGGATAGAGCAGAGTCTTGACGCGAAGGATCAAATCCTGGGGCTGAAACGGCTTGCGAATCAGTTCGTCGGCTTTCACGGCCATGGCTTTTTCCGCGACGGTGCGATTGACGACGCCGGACATCAGAATCACGGGCGTCTTGGCGAATTGTTCGTGCCGGCGGATGAATTCGCAGACTTCGTAACCGTCCTTATCCGGCATGATGACGTCGGTGATGACGGCATCGGGATGGGCCTCGTTGAATTGGCCGAGGGCCGTGGCCGCGTCGGGACAGGTGATGACGTGGATATTTTCGTTGCGGAAAGCAATCTTGATGACTTCGCGCATGGTCGCGCTATCGTCGATGAAATAGACCGTGGGAGTCCGGGCAGCCGTGAGGGTCTGCGGTTCGTTCATGACGATTCCTCCACCTTGTTGCGTTCGCCTTCGTCGAATTCGCGCATGGCATCGAGCAGCAGATCGGTGGCCGAGCGCAGGACGGTGCGCTGCGCCGCTGTCGCGCCGTAGACAAATTTGTAGACGCCCTTGCCGGCACCCTGGCAGTTTTTCACGATTTGCGTGACGGCTTCATCGCCGAAAAACGTTCCGCACTCGGAATGCAGGATTTCGCCGCCCTCGAAGAAAATAATTCCGTCGGTATCGCCGGCGTTGACGTGCAGCGCGCCGGTCTGTCGGGCCTGGCCGAGCATTTGAATCACGCCGGGAAGATCGAGATGCGAGAGGCTGCCGGTGAGGGCGGTGTCCGTGGCCGCGAGCATCTGGGTGGGCTGAAAGCCGTCCTGGCGGCTGACGAGAAAATTGCGGACGTGCGCGGCGATGTCCGAGGGTTGGCGACGGCGGTCGACGTAATCGTCGCAACCGGCGCGATAGGCTTCGAGGAGCGCCTGATCGCCGCCGCTGCCGACGGCAATCAAGGGAATATTGGTGGTCTTCGGGTCGGCGCGAAGAATGGGGGCGATTTCGTGCGCGCCCATTTCGCGGAGATTCGTGGCGCAGAGAATAGCCGCGGGCGCGCTCCATTCGAGCATGGTGAGCGCATAGGCAGCCTGTGTGCTGGGGACGACTTCGAAGCCTTGCTGCTGCAAGGCTTCGCTCAAGCGCTTGGTGAAATAGACGTTGCTATCGATGAGCAGGATGCGCGGAAGATTGGCCGGAGCGTTCATGGGCGAGCCTCGTCGCGCGAAGAGCTGTTTGATTCCGCGGCCTGGGGAGTTGCTGCCACCAATGCTTCGAAATTGAGGACGTCCACGGATTCGCCGCCCACCGCGAGCGTGCCGGCCACATAGGCGGGGCGCCCGGCTTCCGGCGGCTGCATTTCGGCGGTGGCGAGTTCGCACTCGCCGTTGACGGGCAGGGCGCTCGGCTCGACGGCCGCGCCGAATTCGCGTTGCGCGATCAAGTAGAAGCGATGAGCGGGAGACTCGCTGCCGAGCAGCGCGGGCGCGACGTCATAGACAGGCACGATGCGGCCGCGGCGGACGATTACTCCGGCAACGAGCGCGGAGGAATGCGGAAAAGTGTGCAGGCGCACGGGAGGAGCGAGCTCGGCTACTTTGTCCGCGGGCAAGGCGAAGCGGCGCTCTCCGACCTGAAGGAGGACGAAGGAATCGCGCGCCGAATTTTCGGCCGCGGTCATGCTTGCACCGCTCCTTCCATTTCGCGCTGCGAATCGGCCGCCAGGGTGGCGCGGTCGAGCAACTGGAATTCTTCGTGCGTCAGGAATCCGGCCGGCTGGATTACGGGAATCACGTGATCATCAACGTACGCCAACCCGCGGTACCAGCGGCGCTCTTCGCCGTCGAAGGCGCGCGGAAGCGCACGGACGGCTGAAATTTCGGCCATGCGCTCGATCTTGTCCACGAGCACGGCAACGCGCAATTGGCGGAGGATGAGAACCAGCGTGGGGCGCGTGACGGGCAGGCTGAAATGGGCGCAGGCGTTGACGATGTAATAGATCCGGTGGGCGCGCTCGAGGGTGTGGCGCACTTTGCCAATGGCCGGATGCTCGATTTCGGTAGCGGAACCGGCGAGGCTATCCGTGCTGCGAATTTCCTGCACGGACTCGGCGGAAATGGCGAAGGTTTGATGAGCGACGGAAAACAAGATGATCGTTTCCGAACGGCGCGCGCGCCGCGACTTGCCCGTCTCCTGGCTGGCAATTTTCATCGCACACCCACCGGGACGAGGCGGCACAATTTCGTGACGCGCTTATCGATCGCGGCGCTGATTTCGTCGAGGGCCAGCACCTGATCCACCGTGCCGGTCTTGATGGCTTCGGCGGGCATCCCGAAAATCACGGAAGTGGCTTCGTCCTGCGCGATCACGAAGCCGCCCGCGGCTTTCACGGCTTTCACGCCCTTGGCGCCGTCGGAGCCCATGCCGGTGAGGACAATGCCCACGGCGAGCGTGCGCGCGTAAGACCCGATGGTTTCGAAGGCGACGTCGGCGCAGGGGCGATAGCCGTCAATGCGGGCGCCGGCATCGAGCAGAATTTTTCCCGTCGGGGAGAGGCGCAGATGCTGCGAACCGGGACAGAGATAAATGGTGCCGGGCTGCGCGGCTTCATTCAGTTCCGCTTCTTTCACGGGCAATGCGGAAATTTCCGCCAGTTGCACGGTAAATTGCTGGGTGAAGGCGGGCGGCATGTGCAGGACGAGAAACACGGCAGCCGGAAATTCCTTTGGCAATCCCGCCACAACACGCATCACGGCGGCCGGGCCGCCCGTGGAAGCAGCAATCACGACCATGGGGAACTTTCCGCCGTTCTGAGCAGCGAAGGCCGCGCCCGTGGCGCGAACCGGAGGAGCCGCGAGGGGCGCGTGCGTGGCCGGCAGTTTCGAGCGCGTGGCGGTGCGCACAACGCGCACTTTCGCGGCCATCTTAAGCTTGCGCGTCAATTCCTCGCGCGTGTTGCGCATATCGAGGTCAATGCCGCTTGAAGGCTTGGGAACGAAATCAATGGCGCCGAGCTCGAGCGCGCGCAGCGTGCTGTCGGCGCCCTCGCGCGATTCGGAGCTGACGATCACGATGGGACGCGGGTTCTGCGACATGATCAGCTCGGTGGCCTGGAGACCGTTGACGTGCGGCATGTTGATGTCCATGGTGATGACGTCGGGATGCAGCGATTCCGCGAGCGCCACGGCATCGCGGCCGTCGCGCGCCTGCCCGGCCACTTCGAGCTGCGGATCGGAGTTGATGAGCTCCTGAAGCACCTTGCACATGAAGGCGGAGTCATCCACCACGAGGACGCGAATCTTTTTTTCGAGGCCCTTGATCATGTCAAACCTGCCGTAGCGGCACGGGCTTTCCCGTCCGCGGTTGCGGCGTCTCCGAGCCCATCAGGCTCTCGACGGTCGCGATCAATTGATCTTCCTGCACCGGCTTGGTCATGAAAGCGGAGGCGCCCTCCTTCATGGCGCGCTCGCGGTGCTTGGCGCCGGCACGTGAGGTGACCACGAGGACCGGGATGCGCTTGGTGGCCGGGCTCTGTCGCAAATGAGCCATGAGCTCGTAGCCATTCATGCGCGGCATTTCGAGGTCGGTGATCACGAGGTGGCAACCCACCTGCGCGACGATTTCCGATGCTTCGAGGCCGTCGGAAGCGAGCTTCACGCGATAGCCCGCTTTTTCGAGCATGCGGCCGACGAATTTGCGCACGCTGATGGAATCGTCCACGACGACGACCACGCGGTCGTTTTCCACCGGATCGACGGCTTCCGCGGGAATGCTGCCGGCCGCCACAGCTTCGGCGCCCGGCGCAAAAACGCGCGCGGCGGGAGAAGAAGCGGGCAAGGCGTGGCGCTCCGCTGTGTCGGCGGAAACCAGGCGATTCAGGTCAATGAGCAGGATCAGGCTGCCGTCGGGCGCGATGGTGGTTCCGGGGAAAAGTTTCACGCGCCGCATGTAGTCGCCGAGATTCTTGATGACGATTTCGTCCTTGCCGAGCACTTCCTCGACCACGACGCCAACGTGCTTTCCGGCGACTTTTACGATGACCATGTGGAAGTAGCCGTTCAGTGGCTCGAGCGGGGGCAGCGCGAGCTGAAGATCGAGCCGGATCACTTCCGTGACCACGTCGCGGACCCGCGTGAGCAGCCTGCCGCCGACATCTTCGATTTCATCAGGGCGCAGGCGGCGAATTTCCTCGACCACGGCGAGCGGCAGCGCAAAGACGGAGGTACCGCAGCGAACGAACAGCGCCTGCGAAATGATCAGCGTGAGCGGGACTTTCACGGTGAAGCAAGCGCCGCGCCCGAGCTCGGAGCGCACCTCGATTTCGCCGTTCAGCGCATGCACGTTCGAGCGCACCACGTCGAGGCCGACGCCACGCCCGGCAAGCTCGGTCATCGAGGAGGCGGTGGAGAATCCCGGGCGGAAGAGAAATTCGCGCAGCTCGCGCTCGCTCAGCTCCGCGGCCGCCACCGGAGACATGGCGCCGGATTCGATGACGCTCTGGCGGACTTTTTCGTAATTGATGCCGCGGCCGTCGTCTTCGACTTCGATGAAAATATGGTTGCCGCGATGATAGGCGCGGACGGTGATGTGGCCTTTTTCGGATTTGCCGGCCTCGCGGCGCGCGGCGGGCTCGTCGATGCCGTGCGCGACGGCGTTGCGCACAAGATGAATCAGCGGATCGGAGATGTGCTGAATGATGTTGTTGTCGAGTTCGGTTTCGGCGCCTTCGAGCGAGAGCTCCACGGGCTTTCCGGTGGCTTTGGCGGCATCGCGGACGGTGCGCGAGAGGCGTGTATAAAGGTTGCCGATGGGAACCATGCGCGCGGCGGTGATTTCGTCCTGGAGGTGGTGCGCGAGTTTGGTGAACTCGTCGATATCGGTATCCACGCGGCCCATGAAGCCTTCGAGCTGGGTGAGGACCTCGGTGACGTCCGCCGAAATTTCCGTGAGCGAGCGCGAGAGGATGTTGAAATCGTCGTAGCGGTCCATCTCGAGTTCGCTGAATTCGAGAAGATCGTTGGAAGTGATGGCCGGCATGGACTTGAAATTTCCGCGGAAGGTATCCATCTGTGGCGGCTGGCTGCCGGGAATCAGAGTGGCGCTGACGCGGCTGAATTCGTGCTTATCCTGAAATTCGGAAACTTTGCCGGAGAGCCGGCCCTTCGAAAAATTCAGCACTTCGACGAGCTTGGAAAGTTCGGAGAGGCGGCCGAGCATGCGCGTACGGTTGATGACGAGTTCGCCGACGGCGTTCATCATGCGGTCGAGCCGATCGAGCGAAATGCGCACGGATTTTGCCTGGGGCAACGCCGCGGCGGCAGCGGGCCGGGGCGCGGCGGCCGGACGAGCTGCTTCCGGCGAGGCTGATTCCACGTCCGGGGCGCTCGCGGCTTCGGCCGGGGCTTCCGCGGGTTCCTCGGGTGCCAGTTCGGAGATGCGCGCGAGCAGTGGATCGACGGCGGCAGCCATTTCCGCGGTGCTCGTCCACTGGCGGTGCAGGAATTTTTTCAGGACGTCCACAGCCTCGAGGCAAAGATCCACAATCTCCGCATTGGGCCGCAGCGCGCCATCGCGCAACTGGCCGAATAAATCTTCCACGCGGTGCGCGACAGCCGAGAGCCGATGCAGGCCCACCTGCGCCGCCGAGCCTTTCACGGTGTGCATGGAGCGGAAAAGGCGGTGGATTTCCTCGGGATTCGAATTCGATTCGAGCGCGAGGAGGCATTCCGTGACGGCCTGCAAATGCTCCTCGGCTTCGGGAATGAAAAATTCGAGAACTTCGTCGGGAACTTCGCCGTCTTCCGGCAGATGTTCGGCAAACGAAGCAGCCGGGAAAACGCCAGGGATCGGCTCGCCCTCGCCGACATCGGGCGAATCGGATTCAGACTCCGGCTCGGCGGATGGAGCAGCGGGAAACGCGAATGCGTAGCGCTGCTTGAAAGCGGCGATATCCTCGACAGTTTCGGATCCCGTGGAGCTGATTTGCAGGAGATCGAATTCGAGCACCGAAATAGCGTCGGAGAGAAATTCGGTGAGCGGGCCGTGCATATCCGCCGTGAGCGAGGCATTCATGGCGTAGTGGAAGATGTGCGCCATTTTCGCGGCGACTTCGGAAAAATTCGGGAAGCCGTAACTTGCGCTGGTTCCGCCGAGCGTGTGCGCGGCGATATAAAGCTTTTCCAAATCTTCGGGCCGGGTCTGCGGCTCCTGCAACAGGCCGGAATACTCCCGCAGATACTGGAGGTTTTCGGAGGCCTCCTGGAGGAAGAGCTCGACCGATTCTTGGTTGGGGGCGCTCACAGGCCTCCCTCCACGAGAGCAGGAGTGCGCGGCGCGGCAGCCGGGGCCGTGGCCGGCTTGCGATAAATCCTGCAGTCGCCGAGAACGATGGCTTCGAATTTCATGGGCACGTTCGAGAGCGTCTCCGAATGGCCCAGCAGGAAATAACCGCCAGGCTCGAGCGCGTCATAGAAGCGGCGCAGAATCGCGATCCTCCGGTCGGCGGAGAAATACATGAGCACGTTCATGCAAAAAATACAGTCGAGCTTGCCGACGTAGACCGACTCGACCAAATTCATTTGCGCGAAGGAAATCATGCGCCGGATGCGCGGCTTCACCTGGTAGCCGTGCTTCGTCACGCTGAAATAGGCGTCCACCTGCCCGAGCGAAACATCCTGCAAGCTGCGCTTGGAATAGACGCCGCGCTCGGCGTGGCGCAGGGCGCGACGGCTGATATCCGTGGCCAGAATCTCGATTTCCCAGGCTTCGGCGAATTTCAGCGATTCGCACAGCGTGACGGCGATCGAGTACGGCTCTTCGCCGGTGGAGCATCCCGCGCTCCAGATGCGCAGCGTGCGCGGGCTCTCCCAAAATTTTCGCTCCTGCACCTCCGGCAGAATTTTTTTCTCGAGCGCTTCGTACACCGCCGGATAGCGGAAGAACGAAGTCTCCTGCGTGAGCAGGCGCTCGAGCAGCGCTTCGTACTCGATGCTCGAGGCGCGCACGTGGCGGAGCAGCTCGGTGCCGCTTTCGAGCTCCTTCTCCTCGAAAAACTCGCGCACACGCGTGGAGAAAAAGCGCTCGCGCGAGGAATCGAAGAGAATCGCGGAACGCTGTTCGATCAGCGCCCGGATCTCATCGAGTTCTTGCTCGGTGAGCTTCGCGGTCATGGCTGGATGCGCCTTCATCTTCGGCACGCGTCAGCGGCCGGCCTGCCGCGCCGGCAGCGCAGATCCGCCCACACTTACCGGCTTGCTCCCACGGGCGCCGCCGGCCGCGAATCTTCCGTTGATTCGGCGGCGCGCGATGATTGCGAGGAGCGGAATTGCGCCAGCGCTTCATTGAGCTGCTCGGAGAGCTTCACCATGTTGCCGACGGTCGAGGCCGTCTGCCGGGCGCCCTGCGTGGTCTGGCGCGTGATGCCGGAAATGATCTGCATGGCGTTTGCCACGCCCTCCGTTCCGCGCACCTGCTGCTTCGAGGCCAGGGAAATTTCCTGGACGAGCTCGGCCGACTGGCGCACGACGCTCGAAATCGCTTCGAGCGCTTTCCCGGCTTGATCGGCGAGGCCGGCGCCGACTTCCACTTCGCGCGTGCCTTCCTCCATGACGACGACCGCTTCGTTCGTCTCCGCCTGAATGGCCTTGATGAGCGCGGCAATGTCTTTCGTGGCGCTGCGGGAGTGCTCGGCCAGCTTGCGGACTTCGTCGGCCACGACCGCGAAACCGCGGCCAGCTTCGCCGGCGCGGGCGGCTTCGATGGCGGCGTTGAGCGCGAGCAGGTTGGTCTGTTCGGTGATGTCGTTAATCACGTTGATGATTTCTGAAATTTCGAGCGAACGGTCGCCGAGCGATTTGATTTTCTTTGCCGTGGCCTGCACGGAGGCGCGAATGCGCTGCATGCCTTCGAGCGTGTCGCGGACGGCGCGGTTGCCCTGCTCGGCGGCGTCGAGGGCGCGGCGGGCCGCTTCGGCGCTGGCTTCCGCGTTGTTCGAAACCTGTTTCATCGAAACGGTCAGCTCTTCGACGGCTGAAGACGTGTTGGTGATTTCCTGGTCCTGCTGGGTGGCGCCGGCGGTCATATCGTCCGCGGCTTCGAGAATCTGATTGGCGCTGGCGCTGACGTCGATGGCGGCCTTGCGGACGCGCTCGAGCACTTTCGTGAAGTTGTCGAGCATGAAGTTGACGGAGTCGACCACGTTGCCGAGGGCGTCGTTGGTCACCTTGCCGCGGATGGTCAAATCGCCGCGGGCGACCTCCTTGATCGTGTTGAGCAGGTCGGTGATGCTGCGCTGGAGAGAATCCTGCGCCTGCTGGTTCGTGACGGCATGCGCGACTTTGGCGGCGCTGCGATTGAAATTTTCGGCGATGAATTCGAACTCGTCGCCGGACTCGAGCTCCAGGCGCGCGCGCGAATCCCCGGCCACCAGGCGCTCGGAAAATTTCGCGAGCTCATCCACCGGCTTCAGCACGCGCTTGCTCAGCACGTACACGATAGAGAGCGCGCCGATCACCGCCAGCACGCCCGCGCCGAAAAGCGCGCCCTGCGCGCCGCCCGGAACGGATGAGGCTTCGGCAGCCTGGCCGCTTGCATGCGCGCCGGCGTAATACGCGAGGCCAAGGACGCCGAAGAGCGTCGCGCCGATCCACAGGACCAGCAACCAGATCGTGGAACTCAAACGAGCTTTCATGACTTCCTCCCAAGAACTTTTCCGCGCACCCGCGCAGGCCTAGAAATCGTTTCTCCGATTGCCAATAAGTATGCGCCGGCGCGGCCTTAAATGACGGGCACCGGAAAAACGTCGGTCAGGCGCCGCAGATCAACCACGAGCGCCAGCCGGTCGTCGTGCCGCAACATTCCGCGGCAATGCGGCACGTCGCTCGGCGCCTGATCGAGCAGCGCGTCTTCGGTGGCCGAAAACGT
>Ga0187802_10000306_pt1 | contig 11694 bp, 13 predicted proteins | sample NC_wetland_sal_i_FD_130584 | JGI IMG/M metagenome (GOLD analysis project Ga0187802, IMG submission 130584) | Wetland sediment microbial communities from Neuse River Estuary, North Carolina, USA - Control_2 | ecosystem: Environmental > Aquatic > Freshwater > Wetlands > Sediment | place: USA... | reverse complement strand
TGGCCTCGATGTTCGTGGGGACGGGCTCGTCGCTGTGCTCGGACGGCCTCCAGCTGTTCCTGTACGGCTTCGCGCAGCTGCCGTCCACCAACCCGAACCTGGGCGACGCCTGCGGCACCATCACCGACGCCACCCTGCGCGCCTTTGACGCCAGCGACCCGGTCTAACCGCGCCTAAGTCAGTCGTGCCCATGCGTCTGCCCGGACCTGGTATGTCCGGGCCGACGCCGGGGCGCACCGTCCCGTACCCGGTAGCCTCGGTCCGTGACGAGCAAGGTCGCGCCGCCGGAGGCCGTTTACATCATTCGCCATGGCGAGAAGCCACAGAACCCTGCGCCCAGGCATCCCGCCGCGCACTCCGGCGTAGATTTCCGGGGCAATCCGAACGAGCACTCGCTGCTGCCACGCGGCTGGCAGCGATCCGGCGCACTGGCGGCACTCTTCGATCCCGGGCACGGTCCGCTGCGCGCGGGACTCCAGGTGCCCCGGATGCTGATCTCGCCTTCATACGGGCATGGGGACAAGACCGCTGACCACAGGACCCACCAGACGATCCGCGGGCTGTCCGACCGGCTAAGCGTCGAGATAACGGCCAACTTCGCCAAGGGGCAGGAGTCCCAGCTGGCCACCGCCGTGCTGAACAGCGGCCCTGGTGCGGTGCTGATCTGCTGGGAGCACAGCCACATTCCGGCGCTCGCGTCCGCGCTGCCGCTAGTCAGCGGCACCGCCATCCCGGAGGCCTGGCCAGATGACCGCTACGACGTGATCTGGACGTTCACGCTTACGGCCGATGCCACGTATGCCTTCGGCCAGGTTCCGCAACTGCTGCTCTCCGGCGACGCCGACACCGTCATCGCGTAAGGTTCAGCCGATCGGGCCGCCTGGCCGGGCCCAGGCCTAACCCTCACCCGTCACGGAGCAGCTTGGTGATCTTCTCGCCCGCGGCGACCACGGGCCCAGCGTGCAGCCGCCCCGGGGACCTGGTCAGGCGTTCGATCGGCCCGGATACCGAGACGGCGGCGATCACCCGGCCGCCGGGTCCGCGAACGGGCGCGGACACCGACGCCACGCCCGGCTCGCGTTCGGCGGCGGTGGCCGCCCAGCCGCGCCTGCGGACCTGCGCGAGGGTGGTGGCGGTGAACTTCGCCCCGCGCAGCCCGCGGTGCATGCGGCCGCCCTCTTCCCAGGCGAGCAGGACCTGGGCGGCGGAGCCCGCGGACATCGGCAGGGCGGCGCCGACCGGGACGGTGTCCCGCAGGCCGCTGGTCCGCTCGGCCGCCGCCACGCAGATGCGCGTGTCCGCGTGCGGCCGGTACAGCTGGGCGCTCTCCCCGGTGACGTCCCTGAGCTGGACGAGCACGGGGTGGGCGATGGCCAGCAGCCGGTCCTCGCCGGCCGCGGCGGCCAACTCCCCGATCCGGGGCCCGAGCACGAACCGCCCCTGCGCGTCGCGGGCCAGCATGCGGTGGGTTTCCAGCGCGACCGCGATCCGGTGCGCGGTCGGCCGGGCCAGTCCCGTCGCCTTGACCAGTTGGGCCAGCGAGGCGGGTCCGCTCTCCAGGGCGCAGAGTACCGAAACGGTCTTGTCGAGAACGCCGACTCCGCTAGAGTTGCTCATACTACGAATACTGCCGTCTCGAAATGCGAGACGCAAGCGAGGCAAGAGAGGGAGAGAACGCGATGGGCCGGACGCTCGCCGAGAAGATCTGGGACGCCCACGTGGTGCGCAGCGCGGCAGGCGAGCCCGACCTGCTCTACATCGACCTTCACCTGGTCCACGAGGTCACCAGCCCGCAGGCGTTCGACGGGCTGCGGATGGCCGGCCGGAAGGTGCGCCGCCCCGACCTGACCATCGCCACCGAGGACCATAACGTGCCGACCACCGGGATCACCGGGCCCGGTGTTCCGCTGCAAGGACCCGGCAGCCCGGTGACCGATCCCGTCTCGCGCACGCAGGTCGAGGCGCTGCGGAAGAACTGCGCGGAGTTCGGCATCCGGCTGTATCGCATGGGGGACGCGGGCCAGGGCATCGTGCACGTCATCGGGCCGCAACTCGGGCTCACCCAGCCGGGCCTGACGATCGTCTGCGGCGACTCCCATACCTCCACCCACGGCGCGTTCGGCGCGCTGGCCTTCGGCATCGGGACCAGCGAGGTCGAGCACGTGCTCGCGACCCAGACGCTGCCCCAGCAGCGCCCGAAGACGATGGCGATCACGGTCGACGGCACGCTGCCCGACGCGGTGACGCCTAAGGACCTGATCCTGGCCATCATCGCCCGGATCGGCACCGGCGGCGGCCAGGGCTACGTCCTGGAGTACCGCGGCAGCGCGGTGCGCGCGCTGTCCATGGAGGGGCGCCTGACCGTCTGCAACATGTCCATCGAGGCCGGGGCCCGGGCCGGCCTGGTCGCCCCGGACGACGTGACGTTCGCGTACCTGCAGGGGCGCCCGCACGCGCCGGAAGGCGCCGCGTGGGAGGCGGCCCTCGACTACTGGCGCGGCCTGCCGACCGACGCCGACGCGGCCTTCGACCGGGAGGTGATCCTCGACGCCGGGACGCTGACCCCGTACGTGACCTGGGGGACCAATCCGGCCCAGGCGTTGCCGCTCAGCGAGTCCGTGCCGGACCCCGACTCGTTCGCCAACCCGGACGCCCGCGCCGCCGCCGAGCGCGCGCTGGCCTACATGGACCTCAAGCCCGGGACCGCCCTGCGCGACGTCGCCGTGGACACGGTCTTCGTCGGCTCGTGCACCAACGGCCGGATCGAGGACCTGCGCGTCGCCGCGGAAGTGCTGCGCGCCCGGCGGGTCGCGCCGTCGGTCCGGATGCTCGTCGTCCCCGGGTCCATGCAGGTCCGCGCGCAGGCCGAGGCCGAGGGGCTCGACGCCGTGTTCACCGCGGCCGGGGCGCAGTGGCGGGCGGCCGGCTGCTCGATGTGCCTGGGCATGAACCCGGACCGGCTCGCCCCCGGCGAGCGCAGCGCGTCGACCTCCAACCGCAACTTCGAGGGCCGCCAGGGCAAGGGCGGGCGCACCCACCTGGTCTCGCCCGCGGTGGCCGCGGCCACCGCCGTGACCGGCTACCTGACCGCGCCCGCCGACCTGTAACAGGAGACCGACGATGGAACCGTTCACCACGCACACCGGTCACGCGGTCCCGCTGCGGCGGACCAACGTGGATACCGACCAGATCATCCCGGCCGAGTACCTCAAGCGGGTCAGCCGGACCGGGTTCGCCGAGGGCCTGTTCGCCGCCTGGCGCGAGGACCCGACGTTCGTCCTCAACCGGCCGGAGTACGCCGGCGCGACGATCCTCGTCGCGGGGACCGACTTCGGCACCGGGTCGTCCCGCGAGCACGCGGTGTGGGCGCTGACCGACTACGGGTTCCGCGCGGTGATCGCGCCCCGTTTCGGTGACATCTTCCGCACCAACGCGACCAAGGCCGGCCTGCTCCCCGTGGTGCTCCCCGAGCCGGTCGTGACGGCCCTCCAGGACGCCGTCGAGGCCGACCCGGACACCGAGATCACCGTGGACCTGACCGGCCGCATGGTGCGGGCGCCCGTAAAGGGGATCACTGCGCCCTTCGACCTCGACGATTACACGCGCTGGCGCCTCCTGGAGGGCCTCGACGACATCGGCCTGACCCTCCGCCACGTCGAGGCGATCACCGCCTTCGAGCAAGCACGTCCCACCTGGCTCCCCGTCACCGCCTGACCGGGCCCAACGGCCGATCCGGTTCCTATGCGAGATGTAAATCTTGTATCGGAAACGTAAGGGCACTAGCGTAAGGGCACATGGGAACGCGACTCGTCAACGATGCACACCGGCATCTGGGCAAGATGCCTGCCTTCCCCTTCTACGGTGGCCCGCCCTGCCACCCGGACATGCGGGCCCGGGAAACCGTCCGCGAGCTGATCGCTGACCTCGACCGCGATGGCGTCTACCGCGCGCTGGTCCTGCCCAACTACGGGGTTCCCGACGCGTCGATCTCGTTCGGCTTCAATCCGCTGGTCCTGGAGGCCGCGGCGAAGGACGACCGGATCAGGTGCGGGTTGTGGGTTTCCCCTCGCCCGCAGGACGCCGAACTCACCACCGCGGCGCTCGCGCTGGCCGGCGAGCCCGGCGTGGTGGCGCTGAAGACCAGCTTCCTGCTCGGCGGGCGGCCCGATGACCCGGCCTGCCAGCCGCAGCTTGACCAGATCTTCGCCACGGCGCGGGAGCACGACCTGGTCGTGCACGTGCACACCTCGCCCGGCGCGGCGTCCGACATCGACCAGGTCGGCCTGCTCGTCGACCGCTACGCCGACGACGTGAAGATCCACCTGGTCCATTTCGGCGGCGGCATGAGCGGTCACATCAAGCTGGTCAGCACCCGGTTCTTCGACTGGCTCGAGGCCGGCAAGCAGATCTACACCGACACCAGCTGGACGATCGGCTTCGCGCCGCGCTGGCTGGCCAGCGAGATCGAACGGCGCGGCATCGGCGCGGACCGGGTGCTGTTCGCCAGCGACGAGCCCTGGGGTGACTTCACCGGCGAGGTCGCCAGGATGCAGGCCGCGGCGGGCGACGGCGCCCTGGGCGAGGCGATGCTGCGCGGCAACTACGCCAAGCTCTACGACCGCAAGCGGTAGGCCCGGCCCCGGATCACGGGCCGGCCCGGGCCGCCCGGCCCCGTGCGCGGGACCGCCCGTAAGGCGTCGCTGCAGGCCGTAGCCGGAATGTCCGCGATTGCTGACTTTCTGGTCCGGTGCGTCGTTCCCGGCGCGCAGTTGCGGCCGACACGCCGGCGAAAGTGCCGGTGGTTATTGTGCAACGGCGCTGGATCGCTTACTTTCGGGCAGGTCAGAGGTCGCGATCCGGTTACGGAGCCCACGCGCGACCTCCAGTGGGGGAAGCGCAGGAGTGAATATGAACAAGCGTGATCTGGTCGACGCGATCTCGGGTCGGCTGGGGGGTAAGAAGCCCGCGACCGAAGCCGTGAACGCGGTGCTCGAGGCTATCCAGGACGCCGTAGCGAGCGGCGACAAGGTGGCCATCACCGGGTTCGGCGTCTTCGAGAAGAGCGAGCGCCCCGCCCGCACCGCCAGGAACCCGGCCACCGGGGCGACGATCCAGGTGCCGAGTTCCTCGGTGCCGAAGTTCCGCCCGGGCGCTGACTTCAAGGCCCTCGTCAACGGCGAGAAGCCCGGCAAGTAGCGAGTCGAGTCGAGCCATGGACCCGCGGCCGGTCACCAAAGGAAGGTCGGCCGCGGGTCAGGCCCGTCGCGAAGCAGGGTCAGCTACGGACGGCCGGAGCGCTTGCGCAGCGCGGTCTGGATGATCCGGTCGACGAGCTGCGCCAGCGGCAGGCCGCTGGCCGCCCACATCATCGGGAACCCCGAGGCGGGCGTCATCCCCGGCATCGTGTTGATCTCGTTGAACACGACCGTCCCCGCCGGGGTGTAGAAGAAGTCCACCCGCGCGAGGCCCTCGCAGGAGATGGCGTCGAAAGCCAGGCAGGAAAGCCGCCTGACCTCCTCAGCAGCCGCCGCGGGGATCGGCGCCGGGATGACCATGGTGGTCCCGGAGGCCAGGTATTTCGCCTCGAAGTCGTAGAACGCCGAACGCTCGTCGATGACCACCTGGCCGGGCACGCTCGCGTCGGGCGGCCCCCCGTCGAGGCCCTCGAGCACCGCGCACTCGACCTCCATCCCGGGTACCGCGGCTTCCGCGATCACCTTGAGGTCACAGGCCCGCGCGGCCTCGATGGCCTCCTCCAGTCCGGCCGGGCCGGTGACCCGCGTGATCCCGATGCTCGACCCGCCGCGGGCCGGCTTGACGAACACCGGCCACCCCAGCTCGGCGATCTCGTCCAGGACGCGCTTGCGCTCGGGCAGGCCGCTGGTCCAGTCGCGGTCGCGGACCACCACGTGCCGGCCGATCGGGAGGCCGCGCGCGGCCATGATCAGCTTCATGTACTCCTTGTCCATGCCGGCGGCGCTGGCGAACACGCCCGCGCCCGCGTACGCGGTGCCGGTCATCTCCAGCAGTCCCTGCAGCGTGCCGTCCTCGCCGTAGGTCCCGTGCAGCAGCGGCAGCACGACGTCCACCTCGCCGAGGTCGCGCGGCACCTCACCGGGGGTGTGGACCTGCAGCGTGCCGCCGCCCCCGCCCCCGTGGCCCCCGGAAGTCCGCGGCATAACTTCAGTACCGGGCGTGGCCACCGACTCCACCGTCGGCAGCGTGCCGCCGGTCAGCGCCAGCCGGGCCGGGTCGCCCGAGGTGAGCACCCATCGCCCGTCGGTGGCGATGCCGATCGGCAGCACCTCGTACCGGTCGGGGTCGATGGCCGAAAGGATCAGCCCCGCGCTCGCGCACGATACGGCGTGTTCTGCGCTACGGCCACCGAACACCACGGCCACCCGGATCTTGCGCTGCCCAGGCACCTATCCTCCAGATCCTCGACCAACAGCCCCCTACGGTCTGGACAGGGACTCCAGGGCCACGTACGCGTCGGAGATCAGGTCCTCGGGGTCCTCCAGGCCGATGGAGAAGCGTACCGCCCCGGGGTCGATGCCCCCGGCCGCGAGCGCGCGGTCGTCGAGCTGGCGGTGCGTCGTGGTGGCCACGTGGCTCACCACGGTGTGCGTCCCGCCGAGGGACGTAGCCAGCTGAGCCAGCCGCAGCTTGTCGGCGAACGCCATGCCCGCGTCGCGCCCGCCGTGCGGGGTCACCGTGACGATCGCGCCGAACCTGACCCCCTCCGGACCCGCGTCGAAGATCCGCCTCGCCACCTGGTGCCCGGCGTGCTCGGGCAGCCCGGGGTAGTCGACGCGCAGGACGGTCGGGTGCCTGGACAGCGCGGCGGCGAACACCGAGGCCGTCGAGCAGGCCCGCCGCACCCGCAGCGGCAGCGTCTCCAGGCCGCGCCGGAGCAGGAACGCGTCGTCGGGGGCGAGGGACCCGCCGGTATCGACCCGCACGTTCCGGATGTTGCTGATCAGCTCGATGCGCCCGGTGACCACCCCGCCGGTGACGTCGGAGTGGCCGCCGATGTACTTCGTCGCCGAGTGGAGCACCAGGTCGGCGCCGTGCTCGAGGGGCCGGCAGATGACCGGCGGGGCCAGGGTGGAGTCCACGACCAGCAGCGCGCCGGCGTCGTGCGCGATGTCGGCCAGCTTGCGCAGGTCGGCGACGGCCGTCGTCGGGTTCGCGATCGTCTCGGTGTACACGATCCTCGTGGCCGGGCGGATGGCCGCCTGGACCTGGTCCAGGTCGGTGATGTCGACGAAGTCCGTCTCCACGCCGAACCGGGACGCCACGTTGCGCAGGAACGAGTACGTCCCGCCGTAGACCGCGGAGGACGCGACCACGTGCGCGCCCGCCCGCGCGAAGGTCCAGAACACCCCGCTGATCGCGGCCATGCCGGAGGCGAACGCCTGGGCCGCGGGCCACCGCGACAGGTTCACCCCCTCGAGCGCCGCGACCGCGCGGGCGAACGCGTCGACCGTGGGGTTGTCGATCCGGCTGTAGGTGTACCCCGGCATCTCGTCGTTCAGGACGGCCCGGTACTCCTCGGCCGTGTCGAACGCGAACGCCGCGGTCCGGTACACCGGCGTGCCGAGCGGCTGCTGCGGCGGCGTGGGCGGGGCCGGAAGATGCACTGCCCGCGTGTTTTCGCCGGCCTGCTTACGCACTATGTCCATGGTGACCGTCCCTAGGCCCGTACCACTCCGGCTTGGCGGACCGCGACGCCAGGATGGCCGCGGCCTCCTCGATCGGCAGCCCGTCGTGCGTGACCGCCTGGACCACCTCGGTGATCGGCATCTCGACGGCGTGCCCCCTGGCCAGCTCCAGGACCGGCCCGCACGAGGCCACGCCCTCGGCGGTCTGGCCGGTCATCGCGGCCGCGGACGCCACCGACAGGCCGCGCCCCAGGTTCTCCCCGAACGTCCGGTTGCGTGACAGCGGCGAACTGCACGTCGCGACCAGATCGCCCATCCCGGCCAGGCCGGAGAACGTCTGCGGCTGCGCGCCGAGCGCCGAGCCGAGCCTGGCCATCTCGGCCAGCCCCCGGGTGATCAGCGTGGCCTTGGTGTTGTCGCCCAGCCCCATCGCGACCGCGATGCCGACCGCGATCGCGATGATGTTCTTCACCGCGCCGCCGAGCTCGCAGCCGATCACGTCGGAGTTGGTGTACGGGCGGAAGTACGGCGCGTGGCACGCGCTCTGCAGCGCCAGCGCCCCCTCCGGCTCCGTACAGGCGACGACGGTGGCGGCGACCTGCCGTCTGACGATCTCGCCCGCCAGGTTCGGCCCCGTGACCACGGCCACCCGGGCGGCGTCGGCGCCGAGCACCTCGACGATAACCTCACTCATCCGCAGGCAAGAGCCCAGCTCGATCCCCTTGATCAGGCTGACGAGCAGCGCGCCGGGCGGGATCAGCGGAGCCCACTCCGCCAGGTTCGGCCGGAGCGACTGCGCGGGCACGGCGAACGCCACCAGGTCGGCGCCGGCCAGCGCCTCCGCGGGGTCAGCGGTGGCGTCCAGCTCGGCGGGCAGCGTGATCCCGGGCAGGTAGTCCGGGTTCTCGTTCAGCTCGCGCAGCGCCTTGGCCAGCTCCGCCCGGCGGCTGTACACCACGGTGGAGGTCCCGGCGTCGCAGAGCACCTGCGCGAACGTTGTGCCCCACGAGCCGGCGCCCATCACCGCCGCCCTCATGCGGGGCCGGCTCCATCGGACGTCGCCTCCGCTTGATCGAGCACAGCCGGATCGCCCGCAACAGCATCGGTCGCAACAGCATCGGTCGCAACAGCATCGGCCCCAGCACCATCAGCCAGCGCACCATCGGCCGTTCGGCCATCGCCGGAAAGCTGCTCGGCGGCTACGGGATCGTAGGGTACGGCGGGAGGCGTCTCCTGCCTGATCTTGGCCAGCAGCCCCGTGATGTCGGCCATGATGTCGGCGGTGGCCGCCCGCAGCACGCTCGCGGACAGGCGCTGCCCGGCGTACGCCGACAGGTCGACCGGCGGGCCCGCGACCATCCGCACGGTCTTACGGGGCCACAGGTGGGGCTTGGAGGTGCCGTAGGGCAGGATGACCTGCGCGCCCCAGTGCGCGACCGGGATCACCGGCGCGCCCGTGGTCAGGGCCAGCCGTGCCGCGCCGGTCTTGCCCACCATCGGCCACAGGTCAGGGTCGCGCGAGGCCGTCCCCTCGGGGTAGACGATCACGCACGCGCCCTTCCGCAGCGCCTGCTCGGCCTGCTTCAGCACCAGCCCGGCGTCGCCGCGCCCGCGGTAGACCGGCAGCTCGCCCAGCTTGTACATCAGCGGCCCGAGCACCTTGACCTCAAAGATCGCCGACTTGATCATGAACACCGGGAACCGGTGCCCGTAGGCGTCACTGAACAGCGCGACCGCGGGCCAGTCGGCGTAGGACAGGTGGTTCGGGGCCAGGATGACCCCGCCGGTCTTCGGGAAGTTCTCCCGGCCGGACCACTCGTACCGCATCAGCAGCCGCAGCAGCACGCGCAGGATGGCCACCACGAACACTCGCCAGCCCTTGGAATAGGTCCAGTCGGCGCTGGCCTTAGGCTGGTCGGAGGTGTTTTGGGTGCTCATGCCGTCAGTCTGCTGGTTCAGGTGCTCCGGTGTCGAGGCAGGATCAACTGTATGACCGATAATGCCCCGGCCTGGTCCGTGCTGATGCCCGTCAAGGTGCTCAGCCAGGCCAAGTCCCGGCTCGCCGCGCTGGCCGGGGAGCGCCGGGGGGAACTGGCGCTGGCCCTGGCCTGCGACACGGTGACCGCGGTGCTGGCCTGCACCGAGGCGGCGCGTGTGATTGTCATCACAGACGATCAGGTCGCGGGGACCGCCCTAGCCGAACTCGGCGCGCTGGTGGTCCCCGACGAGCCCGGGGACGGCCTCAACGCCGCGCTGCGGCACGGCGCCGCGTACGCCCGATCGCGCTGGCCCGGCGACGGGTCGGCGGCCCTGTCCGCCGACCTGGCCGCGCTGCGCGCCGAGGAGATCGGGCGCGCCCTCAAGGCCGCCTCAGCCTGGCCCACCGCGTTCGTGGCCGACGCGGCCGGGGACGGCACGACCCTGTACACGGCGGGGCCGGGGATGCCGTTCCGGCCGGCGTTCGGGCTCGGATCCCGGGCGCGCCACGCGGCGGGCGGCGCGGTGGAACTCGACCTCCGTGGCGTACCGGGGCTGCGCCGGGACGTGGACACGCCCGCCGACCTGCGCGGCGCGGCTGCCCTGGGCCTCGGCCCGCGCAGCGCGCCGCTGGCGGCCGAACTCCTCAGATGTGCACCACGGGGCAGGTGAGCGTCCTGGTGATCCCCGGGACGGACTGGATGTGCATCGTGACGAGCCGGCCCAGGTCGTCGACGTTGTCCGCGTGGGCGCGCACGATGACGTCATACGGGCCCGTGACGTCTTCCGCCTGCGTGACCCCGGCGATCTTGCCGATCTGGTTGGCCACGTCGGCGGCCTTGCCGACTTCCGTCTGGACGAGGATGTACGCCTCCACCATGAGGTCCTCCCTCGGGCGCTGCGGGACATGTGCCCTGAGGGCATCACGTTACCGTAGTGGTCCAGACCGGAGGGAGAGGTGGGCGCGATCGCTGGTAACGACCCGCAGACGGTGGCCGAGCTCGGCGAGTTTGGCCTGATCAAGGCGCTGTCGGGGTGGCTGCCGCCGCAGGAGCGGGCGCTGGTCGGGATCGGTGACGACGCGGCGGTCCTGGCGGCGCCCGACGGCCGGGTGGTCGCGACCACGGATTTCCTGCTCGAGGGGCGGCATTTCCGCCGCGACTGGTCCAGCGCGCGCGACGTCGGGCACAAGGCCGCGGCCCGGAGCCTGGCCGACGTCGCCGCCATGGGCGCGGTGCCTACCGCGATTCTGGTCGCGCTGGCGCTGCCGGGGGACCTGCCGGTCAGCTGGGCGCGGGAGCTGGCGGCCGGGCTCGCCGCCGAGTGCGCCCGCGCCGGCGCGAGCGTCGCCGGCGGGGACACCGCCCGCGCCGCCTCCGTGCTGCTCGCGGTGACGGGCCTGGGTGACCTGGCCGGGCGGGCCCCCGTGCTCAGGTCCGGCGCGGCGCCCGGCGAGGTGGTCGCGGTGGCGGGCCGGCTCGGGCCCGCCGCGGCCGGGCTGGCCCTGCTGTCCGCCGGGCTCACCGATGGCCCCCTGGTCGCCGCCCACCGGCGGCCCGCCCCGCCGTACGACGCGGGACCGCAGGCGGCCGACCTGGGCGCCACCGCCATGATCGACGTCAGCGACGGCCTGCTCGCCGACCTCGGCCACATCGCGGACGCGAGCGGCGTGCTCATCGACGTTTCCGCGGAAACGCTCCGCCCGCCCGCCCCGCTGCTCGACGCGGCCCGCGCCGTACAACACGAAGATCCTTCATCCCGAACGAGCGTTGGTGCCTCCCCCGAGCCACCCGACTCGGCCCGCGAGCAGGCCCTCGCGTGGGTGCTGACCGGCGGCGAGGATCACGCCCTGGCCGCCACGTTCCCGCCCGGCACGACATTGCCGCCCCGCTGGACGGTCATCGGACAGGTGCAACCCGGGCCAGGCGTCGTGGTCGACGGACGTGAATGGGCCGGCTCAGCCGGCTGGGACCACTTTCGCGGGCCCTAACGAGAAATCCGGCCTGCCTTGATGCAGGAGGTGCACACGTTCAGGCGCTTGGGCGTGCCGCCC
>Ga0187802_10000304_pt1 | contig 11782 bp, 11 predicted proteins | sample NC_wetland_sal_i_FD_130584 | JGI IMG/M metagenome (GOLD analysis project Ga0187802, IMG submission 130584) | Wetland sediment microbial communities from Neuse River Estuary, North Carolina, USA - Control_2 | ecosystem: Environmental > Aquatic > Freshwater > Wetlands > Sediment | place: USA... | reverse complement strand
TTGTTCGGATCGATCAGCACCGATAGCCGCGCGCCTGGTGTGGCCACCGCGGCCCTGGCCTCCGGGGTGGGCACGCTGAGCGTGGTGCGCGCGGTGTAGACGGAGCCATCGGCCCGCCTGACCTCCAGCGTCAGGTCGACCGCACCACCGGCGGCGGCAAATCCCGGGCCCGGCGCGGCATCCTGGGCGGCCAGCACGATCGCGCTGGCCGGTTCGCCTCCGCCCGCGGGGAAGTGCGCCGGCCGGGCAGGGCTGAACCCGCCCTGCGGGCTGGCGCCGGATGCCTCCTGGTCGGTCCACGAGACCTGCGGGAAGCCGGTCGCCTCCTGACCGTACGGCTGGGCGCCGCCCTGGCCGTACGACGGCCCGGCGGTCGGGTCGAACGGCTGGGCGCCGCCCTGGCCGTACGACGGCCCGGCAGTGGGGTCGAACGGCTGGGCGCCGCCCTGGCGGTAGGGCGGTCCGCCCGGTGCGCTGTACGGCTGGCCGGCGGCGCGGCCGAGCGCTTGGCTGATGGCCTCGCTGATGCCCTCGCCCTGCAGGCCAGCCTGGCCGAGGGCCCGGTCCAGAGCCTGCTCTACGCGAGCCGCCATGCCCGGGGGCATCTGGCGGCCTCGCTGGCTGAAGGCCTGCTCCAGGGCCGCTTCCACTCGAGCCGCCGTGTCCGGGGGCAGCGCCGCCGGATACGGCTGGCCTTCCGGGCCGAAGAAGACGTCTGCCCCCGAGCCGTATTGGAACGATGGCGGTGCGCCGGCCGCGTTCCCCGCCTCATCCCATAGGATCACGAACCTGGACGGATCGGCGCGGTCGACGAGCACGGGCAAATCCTGACCGTTGGTCACGCGGCCGCGCTCATCTATCTTGTGCTCGACCCGTGTGGGCCGGATCCCGGGAGAGGTGATGACGCCGCTGATCCGCGAGTGCGAGTGCCCCTCGTGGACTCCGGTGACGCGGAGGGTGCCGCGCTCGGGCAACTTCATGTGTCGCATGGCCCGCTGGTCACTTGATCCCATGGAGCACCATCCCCGCCTAGTGATGGACAACGGCATCTGCCGCAGCATATGGCACGGAGTCCGCTACCGGACCACCAGGCAGAACGGGTGCCCGGCGGGATCGCGGTAGACCCGCCACGGGATCGGTTCGGCCGCCGGGCCCGGTCGGGGCGAGACGTGCTCGCGGATCATCACGGCACCCGCCGAGGTGACCCGGTCGTGAGCGGCGCCCAGGTCCTCGACGAGGATGTCGAAGTGGACGCGTGACACATCCGCCACCCGGGGCGAGGCGCTGGCCTGGAAGGACAGCCGCTGGCCGTGCGGCGGCGGCTCCAGCGTGACCCAGCCCGGATACCACTCCACCGGCGTGCCGCCGAGCAGGCCGGACCAGAATCGCGCGAGCGCCCACGGATCAACGCAGTCCAGGACCACTTCCCTGATCCAGCCGATCGCTTCGCTCATCCGATCATGATGGCCGGCCTGGCCTCAGGCGCGCACCGCAACGAAGATCAGCTCCGGGCGGCCCGGACCGGGCGGGCGGCGATCCCAGTCACCCCACACGCGCTCCACCGTGAACCCGGCGAGGGTCAGCGCCCGGGTCAGCTCGGTCCGGCTCCGGAACCTCAGCTCGTTGTCCGACACCAGTTCCTCGCCGGTGGCCGGGAACCTGTAGTGGACCTCGCAGCGAACGCGCGCGCCGTCGCCGACGACCTCGGTGACCTCGTACCACCATTCGAACTGCCCGCCCGCGGCGTCGTCGGCGGTCCGCAGGGAATCGAGGCGGGTCCAGGCCTCCCAGCCCCGGGCGGCGGGATCGCGGGACTCGAATGCCACCCGGCCGCCCGGCCGGAGCGCCTCACGGGTCGCGTCGAGCGTCGCCTGCCAGCGCGCGTCGTCGGCGATCACCTGGGCGACGTGCCCCGACATGATGGCCAGGTCGGCCATTCCGGGGTCCAGCGCGGTCGCCTCGCCTTCGATCCAGCGCACGCGGTCGGTGCCCGGGCGTTGCCTGGCCACCTCCAGCATGGCGGCCGCGGGGTCGACGCCCGTCACGGCGTGACCGCGCTGGGCGAGTTCGCAGGCCAGCAGTCCCGTGCCGCATCCGATGTCGACGACCGAGCTGGCGGCCAGTTCGGCCGCCAGCTCGAGGTAGAAGTCCGTGTCGGCGCGGCCCGGGCCGAGCGCGTCGTAGACGGCGGCCATCCGCGGGTCGGTGAACTCCCTAAAGAGGGTCACGGCGGCCACCGTAAGCGGACGGGCCCGTGGTGTCACACCATTTTCCGGCCACCGGCGGCACGATCGGCGGGCCGGGTCAGCTGGCCGGGGCGTAGGTGAGGTGGACGACGCCGGTGCCGAATGCCTCGGATCCGGCCAGCTTCATCGGCACCTGGCCGTCAGGCTCGCTGAACAGGCGCTTGCCGCTGCCCACCACGACCGGGAAGACGAGCAGGTCGAGCTGGTCGAGGAGGCCCTGCCGGAGCAGCCAGCTGACCAGGGTGGAGCTACCGCTCATGCCGATGGTCTGGCCCGGTTGCTCCTTCAGCTCGCTGATCTGGTCGGCGACGTCGGCCCGCTGACCGCTGATCAGCGTCGAGTTCTGCCAGTCGGCGGAGGAAAGCGTGTCCGACACGACGTATTTCGGGGTGTTGTTCATCTGGTCGGCCATGCCGCCGGACTGGCCGCCGAAGGCGGCGGCGAAACCCTCGTAGGTCACGCGGCCGAGGAGCAAAGCGTCGTTCGGCGCCATGAGCATCCCGACGGCCTGCCCGACCTCATCGTTGAAGTACGGTCCCGTCCACGTCTCCGGTGCCTCCACCACGCCATCGAGCGAGATGAACAGGCCGGCGGTGATCTTTCGCATGACTTGAGTTCCCTTCTAGGCGCGGGGGTTGAAGAAGCTGGCCAGCACCGGGGCGATGGCCTGAGCCTTGACCATGTGGTTCTGGCCGGGCAGCGTGCGGTAGGTCGAGTCCGGCAGCGCGTCGGCCAGCGCGCGCGTCCCGTTGGTCATCCAGGCCGGGCTCTTCCCGCCGGCGGCGACCAGGGTCGGCGTCTTGACGGCGGTCCATTCGCCCGGGGTAAACGGCGTTCCGCGTTGGTGGTCCGCCAGGAGCGTGATGTCGTAGACCAGCGTGGGGGCGGCCGCCTTGAGCTTGCCCCAGACAGGGGTGAGCGGCATCACCGAGGTGAAGATCGCCGGCGTGCCCACCAAACTCATGAACATCTTGACCGCATCGCCCCGGCGTCCCGCGGAGACCAGGCTGGTCAGCCGGGGCAGGTAGTCGTCCGGCAGGGCCGACCGGGTGTTATCGACGATGAACGGCGGCTCGTAAACGGCCAGCTTCGCGATCGCGGGGACGCGTTTGGCCGCCTCGAGGGCCAGGGCGGCGCCCGACGACGTGCCGTGCACGTACACGGCTCCGCCCGCCTGCGCGACCAGCGCCTCGAGGTCGTCGACCTCGCGATCGGGCGAGTAGGGAGCGGTATCGCCGCTTTCGCCGCGGCCGCGGCGGTCGTAGGTGTACACGGTGAAGTCCGGGGCGAGCTGCTGGGCGAGTCCCGGCATGGGGCCGAACTGCCTGCTGCACAGGGCTCCGTCCACCAGGATCAGCGGCGGCCCCTGGCCGGCCTTGGTGAACGCGATCGCCGTCCCGTCGGCGGAGCGAACGGTGTCCATGGTGTCCTCCATCAGGGGTGGTTGCGTGGATCGTCAGGCGAGGGTCCGGCTGAGCCAGGAGGCCCAGGCCTCCCGGGCTCGCTCGGGATCCACCTGGGGGGCGAACATCTGGTGGGCCGCCATGACGGGCTTGCCGAAGCCGCGCAGGAACCGGTAAAGCGCATCCGGCGTCCGCACGCCGATGGCGTGCGCGTTCGCGAAGTAGACGACGCCGTCCGCGGATCCGATGTCATCGGTGGCGAGCCGGACCAGGTCGCCGCGGGCCGCCGGGCCGGTCAGCCCCAGCGCGCGGCAGAGCAGTTCACGGTCACGGGTCCACTCGGTACCCGGCGGGCCGAACGCCGTGACCGGCACCGCGAACCGCCCGGCGAAGTGCGCCAGGTACTCCACCAGCGTGCGGAAGTACAGCTCGCCGCCCAGTTGCATGGCCTCGAACTCCTCGGCCCAGTCGTCGCCGGGGATGAAACCGCTGGTGACGGCGCGCAGGACCGCGCTGCCGCCCGCGCGCCCCTCGACCAGGAACTCGTAGGCGATGAAGCGCCCGTCGGGCGCCTGGCCGCTGCGGTAGGCGAACCGGCGGGGCGGATCCCAGCCGGTGATCTCCAGCTCGGGCGCGTACTCGCCGAGCACCGTGCGGACGGTCCCCCCGGCCCCCGGGCTGACCTCGTTCCGGCCCATGAACCACGAGTCGATCCCCGGCCCCGTCGCGATCGCGGCCCATACCTGGTCCGGGCTCGCGGGCACGTCGGCCGTGTAATCCTGTGTAAACGGCTGGCCCATCACGCTTCCTTGCCCTCGGCGCCCGGGCGGGCCGCGACGCTCGGATGAATGGCGACGACCAGATGGTGGTCACGCCCGCCCTCGGCCCGCTCGTCGTGGTACTTCGCCACCAGCGAGGTCACGGCCTGCATGAGCTCGGTAGTGAAGGCGGCGCGGTCGCCGACCGAGGCGAACCGCACCGTGCCGTCCATCGCGAACGTGGCGAGCTTTTTCTGGGCCCGGGCGGCCCCGGTGATCAGGTCACCGACGTCCCGGACGAGCTGCGCGGCCAGCGCGAGCAGCCAGCCGGCGGACAGCCGGTCCGGGGCGCGCGCCGGGTCGGGGGCGACGGCCGCCAGCGCGGCCGGCGAGATCACGTACGACGCCGCCGCGGCCCGCAGCAGCCGCTCGGTCACGTTGCCCTTGCGGCGCTCCTCTACCAGCTCGACCAGGCCGTGCTGCTCCAGGGTCCGCAGGTGGTAGTTGACCTTCTGCCGGGACAGGCCGACCGAGGCGGCGAGCATGGCCGCCGACCTCGGCTCGGTGAGCAGGGCCAGCAGCCGGGCCCGCGCCGGTTCGAGGACGGCTTCCGCCGCCGCCGGATCATCGATCACCGCCACATCAAGCATGGGACCAGTTTGCCATCCGACAAATTTTCTTGTCAAGAAAATTTTTCTTGTCGGATGGGAACTCGGACTTCCTATCGGATAGGAACTGGGACTTCCTAGATATCGCAGGTATCCCGAAATGCGGTCACCTCACGTCCCACAGGCACCATTAGTCACTGCCGATGGTGCCCCAGTTGGGCCTTGGGGCCCCCAGCACCCGTCTATCGGGCCTCGGGTGCCCCAAGGCCCATTACCGGCCGGCATACGCCTGCCGCGGTGATCACGAGCTCGCGCTGGACAGGTAGGTGGCGGAGGTCAGCAAGATGCGGCGGACCGGTGAGGCCGGGCGGACGGGCCGGTGAGGAGCGCGGGTCCTGAGGAGCGCGGGTCCTGAGGAGCGCGGGTCCTGAGGAGCGCGGGTCCTGAGGGGCGCGGGTCGCGAGGGCGCGAGGGTCCTCGGATCGCGAGGGGCGAGGGGTGCGGGTGGTGGGGTGCGCGGTGGGGCAGGTGAGGTGGACGCCTCAGTGGGGGGTCGCGGCTAGGCGGGTTCGGCGGGATAGTTCGGAGTGGCCGGCGGCGCGCATCGCCGACACGGGGGCGGGCTCGATGCCGGTCATGAGCTCGACCTGGCGGGCGGCCTGGTGCAGGAGCAGGTCGAATCCGCTGATGACGGCGGCGCCTGACCGGGCTCCGGCCTGGGCCAAGGGAGTTGGCCACGGGCTGTACACCACGTCTAGCACGGCTGTGGGGCGGGGGCTCCCGGCCAACGCTCGTTCGGTATAAAAGTCGGCGGCACCGGCGGGGACGGTCGAGATCAGCAGGTCGCCGGCGCGGACCTGCGACCCGAACGGGCGGAGTTCCACCGCCACGCCCAGGCGGTCCGCGGCGGCCAGCAGGTCGCCGGCCCGGGCCTGGTCGCGGGCGTGCACGACGGCGGTCGTCAGGCCGATCGCGCGGAGGGCGGCCAGGGTGGCGCAGGCGGTCGCGCCGGCGCCGAGGATCGTGGCGCTGGCCGGGGCGCTCACCCCGGCCTCGGCCAGGGCCGTCACCATGCCAGGGACGTCGGTGTTGTACCCGCGCCGCTCGCCGTCGGCGAAGATGACCGTGTTCGCGCCGCCGACGTCGGCGGCGAGCGGCTCGGTGCGGTCGAGCAGCGGCAGCACCGCCCGCTTCAGCGGCATGGTCAGCGACAGGCCCGCCCACCGGGCATCGCACGAGGCGATGAAGCCGGGCAGCCCGGCCTCGTCGCACTCGATCACCGAGTAGGTCCAGCCGTCCAGGCCGAGGGCGGCGTAGGCGGCGCCGTGCAGCACCGGCGACAGCGAGTGGGCGATCGGCGAGCCGAGGACCGCCGCCCGCACGGTCAGCCCTGGCCCAGGTTGTGCTCGAGTTCGGCCCGGTACTGCGCGAACTGCGACTCGCTCGCGGTGAACAGCGTCAGGCCCGTCTTCGGGTTCACGGTCACGAAGTACAGCCAGTTGCCCGACGCGGGGTGCAGGACCGCCTCGATCGCGGCGGCCCCCGGGCTATCGATCGGGCCTGGCGTCAGTCCCTTGACCTTGTAGGTGTTGTACGGCGAGGTGCTGCTCAGGTCCTGGTTACTGGCGATGATGCCGTACTTGTTCAGGCCGTACAGCACGGTGCTGTCCAGCTGGAGCGGGATGTTCTGGCTCAGCCGGTTGTAGATCACCCGGGCGATCTTCGGGTAGTCGGAGACCCGGCCGCCCTCGGCCTGGACCAGGCTGGCCATGGTGATCACCTGGGCTTCGGACAGGTGCACCTGCCTGGCCGCCGACTGGAGGTTGAGCGTGGCCGCCTCCTGGTCGAACCGCTGCACCATGCCGGTCAGCACGCCGAGCGCCGTTTCGTGCGGCAGCACCTCGTACGTCGCGGGGAAGAGGTAGCCCTCGGGGTTGCCCTTCGCGTACGCGGGCAGGTGCAGCAGCGCGGGGTCCCTGAGCACCTGGTCGTACGCGCTGGACGCGAGGCCGGACTTCGTGCCGAGCCACGCCACGATCTGGCTCAGCCGCCAGCCCTCCGGGATCGTGACCGTGATCTGGACCAGGTTGCTCGGGCTCAGCAGGACCGCGTAGGCCAGCGAGGCCTTCATGTGCTCGTGCAGCTTGTAGAAGCCGGGCACCAGGCCGCCCGTGCCCGAGCTGTGCTCGGCCGCCAGCACGAACGCGCGGGCGCTGGCCACCACGCCGAGTTCGGCCAGCTTCGGGCCCAGGCTGGTCGCGGTGTCGCCGGAGGCGACCTGGACGACGACCTCGCCGGTGCCAGGACCCGTGTAGTCGGCCGGGTGGTACCGCTCCATGTAGAGGTGGAAGCCGTAGTAGCCCCCGACCGCGAGCGGGACGAGGATGACCACCAGGGCGAACAGGGGCGCGAGCCAGCGGAACCTGCGGCGGCGGCGCGGTGGCCTGGGCGGACGGCCCTTCGGGCCGCGCGGGGTCCGGCCCGTCCGGCGGCCCGGCCCGTCCGCGTACTCCCAGTCCTCGCGGTCGTCCCGGTTGTCCCGGTTATCCCGGTCGTCCCGGTCGTCCCGGTCGTCCCGGTCGCCGAAGCCGGGGACGAAGCGGTGCCCGGTGTCGTAGCGGTCGTCGTCCTCGTACTGGTCGTACGGACCCGCGTTCTCGTACCGGCCCGCCCGGTGGGTCTCGTCGCGGCCCGGCCCCGGAGGATGCGGCTGGTAGCTCGGGCTCGCGGGCACCTCGGGTTGCCAGCCGGTGGCCTCCGGGCGGGAGAGCCGCTGGGTTCTGCTCCACGGGGAGTCCTGGCCGTATCCCGGGTCCTGGCCCCGCCGATCCTGGTCGTAACGCGGATCCTGGTCGTAACGCGGATCCTGGTCGTAACGCGGATCCTGGCCGTAACGCGGATCCTGGCCGTAGCGCGGATCGGCGTCCCTGGGGTCGTGGCGCACCTCGTCGTACCCCGGCGGCATCGGAGGCCTGGGCCTGCGGGACGCGGCGGAATCCCGCGGGTCCCCGGATCCCCTGGGGTCCTGGAAGACCCGCGGGTCTTGGCGAGCCCGCGGGTCCGGGAAGTGCCTCGGGTCGACAGGCCCGCGCGAGCCTGGGGGCCAGGTGCCGCCGTTCTCGCTCACCTGCCGGCCTCTCTATTCGTGCCCACGAGCTCACCGGGGGGGTGTCCGGTGGTTCGTTCGGCGTCCAGGGCGGACTGTAGCAGCACGGCGGCTGCCGCGGCGTCGACTACGTGACGGCGGGCGCGGGAATCCCGGCCACCGCGGCGCAGCGCCTCGTGAGCCTGGGTCGTCGTGAACCGTTCATCGACCAGCCGCACCGGGACGGGAGCGACCCGGCCGGCCAGTTCGGCGGCGAAGCTCCGCGCGCCGTGGGCGGCCGGGCCATCCCGTCCCGACAGCGAGGTGGGCAGCCCGACGATGACCTCGATCGCGTCTGCGCTGACGGCCAGCTTAGCGAGTTGGTCCAGGTGCCCCGGGCCGGGCGCCAGGACGGTCAGCGGGCTGGCCAGGATACCGCCGGGATCGCTGCGCGCGACGCCGACGCGGACCGAGCCCACGTCGACCGCGAGGCGCACGCCCTGTCTCACCGGCCCGGACCCTTTGACCCCGGCCTGGCTAGGGCGTAGCAGCATGGCAATACGTTACCTACCGGATCCTCGGGATATCCCGCAAAGCGCCGCGAACAGCCTCAAATGCATCATTGATCACAGCAGTGTGGCGGTCTGCGGTGATGGGGGCCCCGCCACCCTGGGCGACGTCCGCCTTACCGCCCCCGCCGCCGCCGAGCGCGCGCGCGGCGATCCCGACCAGGACCCCGGCCGACAGGCCCGCCTCCTGGCCGGGTTCGTTGACCGCGATGACCACGACCGGCCGGTCCGCCGGGACGCCGATGACCATCACGACCGCCGGGCGTTCGCGCGGTATCCGGCCGCGCACGTCGAGCGCCAGCGTGCGGATGTCGTCCGATTCGGTCCCCTCCGGGACGCGGTGCGTGACCAGCGCCGTCCCGTTGACGTCCTCCGCGCCGTCGGCGATGTCCCTGGCCGACTCCAGCAGCCGGGCCGCCCGGAGGCGCTGGAGCTCGCGTTCGGCGTCCCGGAGCCTGGTCACGACCGAGGAGATCCGCTCGGGCAGCTGCTCGCGCGGCGTCTTGAACTGCTCGCTGAGCTGGCTGACGAGCACGGATTCCCTGGCCAGGAAGCGGAACGCGTCCAGGCCCACCAGCGCCTCGATCCGGCGCACGCTCGAGCCGATCGACGCCTCGCTGAGGATTTTGACCAGGCCGAGCTGACCGGATCTGGCCACGTGGGTGCCGCCGCACAGCTCCCGTGAGTAGTCGCCGACCTCGACGATACGGACCACGTCGCCGTACTTCTCCCCGAACAGGGCCAGCGCGCCCAGCTCACGCGCCTCCTGCTGCGAGGTGTAGAAGGCGCGCACGTCCAGGTCGCCGATCAGGACCTCGTTGACCTCGTCCTCGGTGTCGCGCAGCACCGACACCGGGACCGCGCCGGAGGCGGTGAAGTCGAACCTGAGCCGGCCCGGCGAGTTCTCCGAGCCCGCCTGCGCGGCCGATTCCCCCAGCGCGCCGCGCAGCGCGCGGTGGACCAGGTGGGTCGCGGTGTGCGACCGGGAAAGCGCCCGGCGCCGCTCGATGTCGATCTCGGCGAACGCAGGCGCGCCCGCCATCACCTCGCCGGCCCTGACCCGGCCGCGGTGCACGATGAGGCCGGGCAGCGGCGTCTGCACGTCGAAGACCTCGATCTCGCCGCTGGTCATGACGATGCGCCCGGCGTCGGCCAGCTGCCCGCCGCCCTCGGCGTAGAAGGGAGTGCGGTCGAGGACCACGTCGACGTCGGTGCCCTGGCCCGCCGACGGCACGGGCGCGCCGTTGACGAGCAGGCCGAGGATCGTCGCCTCGGCCGCCACCTCGTCGTAGCCGGTGAAGGTGACGGCGCCGGACCGCTCGAGCAGTTCCGCCAGGACCGAGACGTCGGCGTTGCCGGTCTTCTTCTCGGCCGCGTCCTTCTTCGCGCGGTCCCGCTGCTCGCCCATCAGGCGGCGGAACCCCTCTTCGTCGACGGACAGGCCCTGCTCGGCCGCCATCTCCAGGGTCAGGTCGATCGGGAAGCCGTAGGTGTCGTGCAGCTGGAAGGCCTGCGCGCCGGACAGCGTGCGCAGGTTCTTGCGCTTGTTCTCCTCGACCGCCGCCTCGAAGATCGCCGTGCCGGTGCGCAGCGTGCTGCTGAACGCCGACTCCTCCCCGTCGATGACGGTGTGGATGTTCGCCGCGTCCCTTTGCAGTTCGGGGTACAGCTCGGCCATGGCATCGATCGTCACCGCGGTGAGCTCGTGCATGTACCGCTCGCCGGACGGACCGCCGCCGCGCTGGCCTCCGCCCAGCAGGCGCAGGTTCCTGATGCTGCGCCGCACGATGCGCCGCAGCACGTAGCCGCGGCCCTCGTTGCTGGGCAGCACGCCGTCCTCGATCAGCATCACCGCGCTGCGCACGTGATCGGCGATGACCCGCAGGGCCACGTCGGTCCGCTGGTCACGGCCGTAGCTCTGCTCGGTCAGCTCCGCCGCCCGGTCCAGGATCTTCCACGTGGTGTCGATCTCGTACAGGTTGTCGACCCCCTGCAGGATCGACGCCATCCGCTCCAGGCCCATCCCGGTGTCGACGTTCTTGCTCGGCAGCGGTCCCTCGATGTCGAAGTCATCCTTGGCCCGGACCTTGCTCAGCTGGTCCTGCATGAAGACCAGGTTCCAGACCTCGAGGAACCGGTCCTCGTCGGCTTCGGGTCCGCCGTCGCGGCCGTATTCGGGGCCGCGGTCGTAGTAGATCTCCGAGCACGGGCCGCCCGGTCCCGGCACGCCCATGTGCCAGTAGTTGTCCGCCAGGCCCCGGCGCTGGATCCGGTTCTCCGGCAGGCCGATCTCATCCCGCCAGATCGCGAACGCCTCGTCGTCGCCGTGCAGGACCGTCGCCCAGAGCTTGCTCTCGGGGAACGCGAAGCCACCGTCGGCCTCGGACCTGGTCAGCAGCTCCCAGGCGTAATGGATCGCCCCCTGCTTGAAGTAGTCGCCGAACGACCAGTTGCCGAGCATCTGGAAGAACGTCGCGTGCCGGGTGGTCTTGCCCACTTCCTCGATGTCCAGCGTCCGCACGACCTTCTGCACGTCCGCCACGCGCCGGTACGGCGGCGTCCGCTGGCCCAGCAGGTACGGCTTGAACGGCTGCATGCCCGCGATGACGAACAGCACCGTGGGATCGTCGGCGACCAGGGAGGCCGAGGGCACGATGGCGTGCCCCTGCTGCTTGAAGTACGCAAGGAAGCGGCGGGCGATCTCTGCCGACTCCATCAGTGGCCATCCTTGGGTCGAGGGTCGTGGTTGGTGAGCGCGCTCCGGACCCGGGCGGGCGGGAGGTCTCGTGCTCCGAGGGTAGGTCCTTCGGGCGGGGAATGCCGAGCCATATACAGGTCCATGCCTGCCCGCACGTCGCGGGCGAACCCGATGGCCTGCCTGGCTAGGTTCTGCGCGTTCAGGCTAGGCCCGTTCAGGCTGTTCGCGTTCAGGCTAGGCCCGTTCAGGCTGGGCGCTCCCCCGCGGGTAAGCCTGCCCGACACGCGTCGGCCCACGGCGGAGACACGCCGGTAACCTGCGATCCCGGCGACCGCCCCGACCGTCAGCCAGAACCCCCGGCGGATCACCGCGCCACCTTCCCGCCGCGGGCCAGCTCGCCGCGCTCGATGACCCG
>Ga0187802_10000302_pt1 | contig 11794 bp, 10 predicted proteins | sample NC_wetland_sal_i_FD_130584 | JGI IMG/M metagenome (GOLD analysis project Ga0187802, IMG submission 130584) | Wetland sediment microbial communities from Neuse River Estuary, North Carolina, USA - Control_2 | ecosystem: Environmental > Aquatic > Freshwater > Wetlands > Sediment | place: USA... | reverse complement strand
GATGGTTTCGCGCGCGCCCTGAGGCAGGTGCGCGTCGCGGCAGGGCACGGCGCGGCGGCATCGAACGGGAGTGAGACGGAGACAGGCGGGCGGTCGTCCGCCTGTTTTCATTTCTGCGCGCGCCGGGGGCTGTGATGCGGCGCGATTTTTTGCGCGCAGGAATTGCGCGGCCGCTTGCCGCCCGCGCTTTCGAAACGCAGCTTACGATCCTTCCGCAGTCTCGCGCAGGCCCAGCAAGTATTTCGTTGGCGCAAACGCGATCACGCCGATGAAGTGACCTTCGAGGATTCTCACGCGGCACCCGCCGAGCGGCTGCCGCGCCTCCAGGATTTTCACCTTTGTGCCGCACGGAACCAGCAGCAACTTTTCGGCGGCGACCATCAGGGTAAGGCCGAGATCGTCGTGCGCCGCTTCGTAGCTTTCCTTCTCCGCGAGTGTGTCCTCGTCCACCGGCAGCAGTACGAAATTCCCGCCAGCGGCATCGCTCACCGTCGCAACCTGGCCAACCCAGCCGGGTGACGACGCGGCAGCGGAGCCTGAATCTGCGGCCGGCAGCGGCGCAGCCGCGGGCGCGCTCGTGCTTGCGACCGCCTCGACCGCGGCGATGAACCGGTAGCCGCGCCGGGGAAGCGTCTCGATGAAGCGCGGCTTCTTCGCCGAATCTCCCAGCGCGTCGCGCAGCTTGCGGACGGCGGTGTTCATGCCGTGCTCGAAGTCGACGAAGGTATCGGCGGGCCAGAGCTTCGCGCGAATTTCGTCGCGCGTGAGCAATTCGCCGGGGCGCTCGAGCAGCATGGCGAGGATTTGAAACGAGAGTCCGGCGAGCCGGATTTTCCGGCCGTGCTTGCGCAACTCGCCCGTGCGCAGGTCCGCAGCGTAGGGTCCGAAGCGGGCGTTGCTTGAGGGATTGCCGGATTCGCGCACGGTGGAAGGGGCCGGGGGGAAGTGTAGCCTCGGCGGGGCCCCAAAGCAAGATGGGGGAATTTAGAGCAGACATAGCTAAGCCCACTAGAATCAGCTACTCACCCGCTTATATAGACGTCACCTGCAAATCATGCCCCGTGCATTGATGCGAATCCGCCATTGGGTTCACCATCTACTTATGAACGCAGCGCCTTGGGACGAGCGAAGCGAAAAGCGGTTGGCAGAGAGTGGATCGGCGCGCGGCGAAAAGCAATGGCAAACGAGGGCAAGTACGATACGACGGATCAGGCAGGAGGCGAAAATGACCCCTTTCAAAATCATCATCGGCTGCGTGTTGTTCGATATGCTGCAATTGTGCATTTGGATCGCGCGAATGCAGGCCTGTAATTTCGCGTGTTCGGAGCGGAATCCGAGGAAGCCAACCGAGGCTGGCGCGGCGGGATTCACGAGTTCGGCTGATGTCCCGGATTCCATGAACGCGGAATTCAGTTCATCGCCGCAATCAAGTTGAATATTCCACCGGCAGTGCTTCCATCTCTCCTAAGAGTACGACCGCGCCGCCGTGAGCTAATCGCTGGCCCGTTTCTTCGGTTATGGCGCCGATTGACACATCGCGCTAACCGCCTCAGAATGGTGGCGGGTTGGGTGGCGGGCGGGCGGTCTCCTGCCTGGGGCGAAATCTTAAATGCAAGAAATTGTTCCGATTGGTTCACGTGTGTGCGAGCGGCTCAGCGTCCCGGCTGGTTTGCGCGGTGACAATCCTAAAGCGAGGGTGATCATGTGGCGTTTTCGATCTCTACTCTTTGGCATTCTGTTTCTGGCGATTTCGATTTCGGCATCCGCGCAATCCTCCGGCTCCGGGCATGAGGCAGCGCCGCCGCTCGTTCCTTCCATCGTCGCGCCGCTCAACGGCTGCGCCGGATTCGCAGCCGCCGACGAGCAAGCCGGTCACGGCTTCGATCTCGCGAATCTCGACCGTTCCATTTCCCCCTGCGACAATTTTTTTCAGTTTGCCGATGGCGGCTGGGTGAAAAATAATCCCATTCCCGCGGCCTACACGCGCTGGGGAACATTCACCATCCTCCGCGATCACAACGAAGACGTCCTGCACTCGATTCTCGAAGAAGCTTCCAAGGACAAGAGCGCCACGCCCGGCTCGAACTGGCAAAAAGTGGGCGATTACTTCGCAAGCTGCATGGATGAGAGCCAGATCGAGTCCGCGGGCATCAAGCCGCTCGAGGCGGAGCTCCAGCGCATCGCCGAACTAAAAGACACCGCCACGCTGCAAGCCGAAATTGCCCGGCTCCAGCGGGGCGGCGTGAATGCCCTATTCGGCTTTGGATCGGAACCGGATTTTAAAAACAGTTCGCAGATGATTGCCAGCGCGGGGCAGGGCGGCCTGGGTCTGCCGGAACGCGATTACTACACGCGCGATGGCGAAAAAGACAAGCAGCTCCGCGACGCCTACGTCCAGCACGTGACGAATATGTTCAAGCTGCTCGGCGATGACGATGCAAAAGCCGCCGCCGAAGCCAAGACCGTACTGAGCATCGAAACCGCGCTCGCAAAAGCATCCATGCCGCGCGTGGACCTTCGCGACCCCGACAAGGTTTATCACAAGATGGCGGTGGCCAGCCTTCTCGAACTGACCCCCAATCTATCCTGGCCGGATTTTTTCAAGGAAATCGGCGCGCCCGCGGTTTCTGAGATCAATATCAGCCAGCCGGATTTCTTCAAGGAAGTCAATGCGGAGCTCGTCTCTGTGCCTCTCGCGGATTGGAAAATATATTTGCGCTGGCACCTGGTGCACTCCGTGGCGGAGGCTTTGCCGAAAAAATTCGTGGAGGAGAATTTCGAATTCTACAACCGGACCCTGCAAGGCCAGAAAGAGATGCTGCCCCGCTGGCGGCGCTGCGTTCAAGCGGCGGATGGCCAGCTCGGCGAGGCGCTCGGGCAGCTTTACGTGCAGCGCGCTTTTCCGCCGGAGGCGAAAGCCCGGGCTCTCGTGATGGTGAAGAATCTGATCGCGGCGCTGCGCGAGGATCTTTCGACGCTCGATTGGATGAGTCCTCCGACGCGCGTGCAGGCGCTCAAGAAGCTCGAAGCGATTCAGCTCAAGATCGGTTATCCGGACAAGTGGCGCGACTATTCCGCGTTCCACGTGGACCGCGGCCCGTACGCCGAGAATGTCCGGCGCGGCAATGATTTCGAGAGCGACTATGATATCGGGAAAATCGGCAAGCCCATGGACCGCTCGGTGTGGACCATGACGCCCCCGACCGTCAACGCCTATTACCATCCGCTGCGGAACGAAATCGTTTTTCCCGCCGGCATTTTGCAGCCGCCCTTCTACGATCCGAATCGCGACGACGCCATGAATTACGGCGCCATGGGCGCGGTGATCGGGCACGAGCTCACCCACGGCTTCGACGATCAGGGCGCGAAATTCGACGCGGAAGGGAACTTGAAGAATTGGTGGACGGAGGAAGACCTGAAGAATTTCCAGGCGCGCGGCGAATGCATCGTGAAGCAATTTGACAGCTTCGTGGTCGAACCCGGGTTGAACGAGAACGGCAAACTGGTGGAAGGCGAAAGCATCGCGGACCTGGGCGGGCTCACGATCGCTTACAACGCGCTTCAGAAGACGCTCGAAGGAAAGCCGGAGCCGGCTCCGATTGACGGATTTACCGTCAGCCAGCGATTTTTTCTTGGCTGGGCACAGGTGTGGGCGGGAAGCATGAGAGCGGAACGAATGCGTATGCAGGTCAACACGGACCCGCATCCCCTCGAGCGCTTTCGCGTGAATGCTCCGATGTCGAATATCTCCGCGTTTGCGAAGGCGTTTGGGTGCAAGGCAGATTCACCCATGGTGCGGCCGGAAGCACAACGCTGCCGAATCTGGTGAGGAAGGCAAGGCCGAAGCTAGTTCGTTTCCGAGGTAAGAGGTGTCGCCCCGATCGCCCGCGAGGGGAGTACGGCTGATGCCACTGCCGGCGCGGATGCAAAGAACGCGGCGAGGTGCTGCCGATACCACAGCGCTTCGCTCGCGCGCAGCCACAAACGCGTGGCCAGCCCGACAAAAACCAAAGCCTGGCCCAGCAGAAACGCCTGGAGAATCGCCTCCGGCTGCACGTGGAAAATCCACAGGTAGATGCCCATTCCGAAAATTACCCAGCCGGCGAGCGTGATTCGCAGGTAAAGCCAGAAAAGCGACCCGAAATTTTTCCACATCAATCGGGCGGAGCGCCGGAGCGCGCGGTGCATCTTCCTCTCGTATTCCGCGACGGCGATTACCCCGGTCATGTCGAACCACAGCCGCGTGCACATGAGTACCAACAGGATGACGGCCGCGGCGCCCGCGAGAAAAATCACGGCGGGATAGGGCGAAATGGATTGCGCATCAATGCGGCGGTGCAGGGAGCCGGCGATCGCCGTCAGAATTCCGGCCGGAATCAGGGCAACGACCAAATAAAGAACGAGGCGCAGAAATCGCCAGAAGGTATTGGCGCAGGCTTCAAAGAATGGCCCGCCCTCGAGCCGCCGGTCTTCGTAGAAGCTCGTAAGGATGCCGCCCGTGGCGAACAACATGAAAACGGCAAACGTGACGGAGAAATAGAATGTCGAGGTCAACGAACCTCGGACCGGGGAATCCGGCATGGAAGCGAGCTCGAGCAGCCTCTCGAGATTGAAGCCATGCACCAATTGATCTGCCGCGAGGCTGTGGTTCAGCGTTTTTCCTGCCAGACCGGAGAAGCCGCGCGCCGCCATCAGCGCCAGAAGAAAATTGACCGCGTACACGAGCCAAAGCACGCGCTGCCTGCGCCAGAGGAGTTTCGCCCCCGCGAGAAATGTTTTTGGCTGAGGTCCGGTCATCTTTCTCCGCTCAAACTGCGCATGCCGCTGCGTTCACTCCTGTGTGCTGCATCCTTCTACGTGATCCAGGCGAGGATCTGCGCGAACCACTCGCTCAGGAACAGCCAAAAATTGCCGAGTTTCTTTTGCGCACTTGTGTCGGCCTGCACCCTGTAACTGTTGTTGAATAAATTCCGGTCGAGCCAGACTTCGTTTCCGGGATCGACCTCGGCGGAGACAAGCGCCGCGGGACGATCGTACTGATAACGCACCCAGCGGTCGCGCCCGTCCCAATGCTCGAGCACGGTTTGCCCGTCGTCGAATTTGATGGCGATATCCTCCGGTAGCACAAAATCGCCCTTGCGGTGCACGGTCACGTAGGTGCGGTAAAGCTCTTTCTTTGATTTCGCGCCACCGGCCTCGGGCTTGGCCGAATCCAATGGCTCCGAATCCGCATCGAGGATCTCGTAGTCGAGGATGGCTGTCCCGTAGAGCGCCTGATCGAAATACCATTTCAAATCCCGGCCCGATACTTCTTCCACCGTTTTCACGAAGTCGTCGCCTGTCGGATGCGTGAAGCGGTAACGCAGGAAAAAGGTGTGCAGCGCGCGCCGCACCGTCTCTTCGCCGATAATTTTCTCGAGCGTCAGCAACACCATGGTCGTTTTCCCGTAGAGGATGGCGCCATACGCCTGGTCGTCGTAGAAAAGCCATCCGAGGCGGGCGATCGGGTCGGTGTCGGGGCGGGAGAGATAGAATGCCCGGCGCGAATCGTCGTTGCCGCCCGTGGCGGCGATGGTGTACACAAACGATGTGCCCTTTCCGTAGAGCGCATTCATCACTTTCGCTTCCAAGTAGGTGTTGAGCCCTTCATCGAGCCAGGGCTCCTCGAATTCGTTGGTGGCCAGCATGCCCTGAAAATATTGGTGGCCGTACTCGTGTTCCACGGTGTCTTCCGCGAGCAGAATCCACTTGGGGAAGTACCAGCCGTTGTCGGCAGTGAAGAGCGTGGGGTATTCCATTCCGCCCGCGTCCCATCCTCCGTGCGGCGGATCGATCACCGTGATGCGATCGTAGGGATAGGGCCCGATCCACTGGTCGAAGACCGTCATCGTGCCCTTCAAGGCCTGGAGGTATCGCGGCGCCGAGCGCATATTGCCGGGTGACATCAGCATGTGAATTTGCACCGTGCCCGCCGATCCGGTCCAGGAATCCTCGACAGCCGTGAAGCTCGGGCTGGCCGCCCAGGAAAAATCGTGAACGTCTTCTGAGTGGTATTCGAGCGTCTTCGTGCCGTCGGGATTGCTTGCGCTCGCCACCAGGTCGCCGGCCGCGCCGACGATCTCGTTCTGCGGCACCGAGAGTTTCACGTCATAGGTGCCAAAATCGGCGAAGAATTCCGTATCGAAATGGAATTGATGGCAATTCCACGCGCCTTTCCACCACACGCCGACTTTCGGAAACCATTGCGCGACCATGAAAAAGTCGCGTATATACCCTGTGCGCGCCACTACCAGGGGCATCTGGTCTTCGAATTCGATTTTGAATTGCACATCCGCGCCCGGAGGGATGGCTTTCGGCAGCCGCACCTGCGCGACCGTGCGGTCGTTCGCGTTGTCGTCGTCCGGGTGGATGAACTGCAACTGGTTGGTTAGATCGCCGGCGCCAACGACTTCCAAGCGCGTCACTCGGATGGAACCGTAATTTTCGGGCTCCCACGCATGGTCGGGGAAATCGCGCGCTGCCTCGTTGAAAAAAGTCGATTGCGGCTGAAAGGCATTCAGGTACATGTGAAAAGGGAAGGTCTGTTGCGGCTGGCCGGTCAGGTTGTGGTAGGTAAGGACTTCGCTCGCGGTGATGGTGTGCTTCGCGGGATCGAGACGCGCCGTGATTTCATAGGCAACCACGCGCACCGAAAGCGGCTGCTTCGGTGCGGCGCTGGTATCCTGGGCTACGGCGTTCGCAGCCTTGCGCGCGACGCCTTTCCGCGCCTGCGCGCCGATGGCTCCCGGGCTCAGGATGGCAGCCGCGGCAAAAACGAAGGCCCATCGAAGAAATCGCAATCCATCCTCCCGGTTACTAGCGCGATCAACCCGCCCGCAGACCTTTTCTCGGGCGGCACAGCATAGGATACGCCGGCCATGAGTGTAAAGTTCGACGGCGCTGCCTCCTTTTGGTCGCGGATTTTTTCGCCTTGAGGTGCAATCCTCGCGCCCCTTACCGCGCCGCCAAGTTGACGCTTGCCGCCGCCACGACTAAACTCTAATTAGGTGATTGCTTTCCGCGGCGTATTCAGGGCGCGGCGGAAGCGTTCGTGAAACGATGAGTCCGACAGTCCTACAGCAGAAGCGGCACCAGCAGATTTTGAGCGACGTGGTGCGCGTGTACATCGAGACGGGAGAGCCCGTTTCCTCGCGCAGCATTGCGCGCCGCCATCCCGAACCCCTCAGTTCCGCCACCGTTCGCAACGTGATGGCCGACCTCGAGGAAGAAGGCTTCCTCTATCAGCCGCACACTTCCGCGGGCCGCGTCCCTACCGCCGCCGCGTACCGGTTTTTCGTCGAGCAGGTGGCGGCACAGGCGACGGCCAGCCCGGAAGACCGCCAGTGGATTCGGCGCGAGCTAGAGGCCGCGCAAACGCCGGAAGCGGTGATGGAGCGCGCGAGCCACGTCCTCGCCGCCGTCTCGCGCGGCCTGGGCATTTTCATTTCTCCGCCGCTGGCGCGCAGCGTGGTCGAGCATCTGCGATTTTTGCTGCTCCCGGATACGCGCGTGCTCGTCGTGCTGGTCACCGCCGGCGGCCAGACGCGCGATAAGCTGATGCGTCCGGAGCGGCAGTTCCGCCAGGAGGATCTCGACCGCATCGCCGCCTATCTGAACCATCATTACAAGGGGTGGACTCTCGAAGCGATGCGCGCCGATTTGCGCGCCCAGCTCGATCGCGATCGCGAGCAATACGGCCGCATGGCCGGCGACGCGTTGCTGCTGTGCGATCCGATCGTTTCGGGAGACAGCGGCGAGCGCAAAATCTACGTGGACGGCGCGGCGCAGTTCGCCTCCTCGCCTGAATTCACGAACCAGGAGCATTTGCGCGAATTGCTCGAGGCCATCGAGGAAAAAGATCGCCTCATCGCGCTCCTGAGCGGCTGCATCGAAGCGCCCGAGCCGGTGCACGTGGAGCTCGGCCTCAACCAGATGTCGAGCGCGGGAAAAAATCTTGCGCTCGTTTCGGCTTCCTACACATCTAAGGACCAGGCCCAGGGCACGCTTGGCATTCTCGCGCCCATGCGCATGCATTACGAGCGCGTGATTACGGCCGTGGCCTTCATGGCGCAATTTTTCTCCGAAAACCAAGAGGGGAGTTGACGTTTGTGCCTTCGCACAGGGAAAAAGAAGAGGAAATCGTGAAGCCGGGCGCCGCCAGCGCAGCCACCGCGGCCGCGCCGGATCCGGGCTCCGCTCCGGCGGGCTCAGCAGACTCTTCGCCCGCCGAGCAAATCCAAAAGCTTCAGGCTGAGAAGCAGGAATTGCTCGATACGCTGGTGCGCCGCCAGGCGGATTTCGAGAACTACCGCAAGCGCGTCGAAAAAGAACGCCAGCACGAACGCCATCGCGGCGTCGAAGCGCTCGTCGAGCAGCTTCTCCCCGTCCTCGACGCGTTTGAACGCGCGCTGGCAGCCGTTGACAACGCCTCCTTTGCGGAACACCGCAAGGGCTTCGAGCTCATTCATCGCCAGCTTTGGGACGCGCTAGCGAAACAGGGCCTCCAGCGCATCGAATCCGCTGGCAAACATTTCGATCCGCATTTCCATCATGCAATCGAGCGCGTCGAGACCTCGGAACATGCGGACGGAACGGTGCTCGCGGAATTGCAGCCCGGCTACGTGTTTCATGGCCGCGTACTGCGTCCCGCGATGGTTCGCGTCGCCGCGCACCCCACGCCGCCGGCCAAACGAGAAAACGCAAATGATTGAATCTGTACTACCCGCCTGCTTTTCCTGCACGATTTGAAGACCAGGCGAGCGCACCATATCGAAAGGGAACCATGGCTACAGGGACCAAGCGAGACTATTACGAAATTCTAGGCGTCGCGCGCGAAGCCTCCGCGGAACAGATCAAATCCGCGTACCGCAAAGCGGCGTTGCAGTGGCATCCCGACCGCAATCCGGAGAAAAAAGAGGAAGCCGAGCACAAATTCCGCGAAGCTTCGGAAGCCTATAGCGTCCTTTCGGATCCGCAAAAGCGGGCCATCTACGATCGCCTCGGCCACGCCGGATTGGGCAATCGCGGCTTCGATCCCGGCTCCGGATTCAACGCCACCATCTTCGAAGAGTTCCAGGATATTTTCGGCGACCTCTTTGGCTTCGAGGAAGTCCTGGGCGGAGGACGCCGCCGCGGCCGCGGCCAGCGCGGGCAGCGCGGCGCCGATTTGCGCTACGACATGTCGCTGAGCTTCGAAGACGCCGCCGCGGGCGTGAATACAAAAATCCGCGTCACGCGCCTCGAGAATTGCGAAAGCTGCAAAGGCACGGGCGCCAAGCCCGGCTCCGGCATGGCCACGTGCAAGACCTGCGGCGGCCGCGGCCAAATGTCCTACTCGCAGGGATTTTTCTCCATCACGCGCACTTGCCCCGCCTGCCAGGGCGTCGGCCAGGTGATCCGCGAAGCCTGCGCCACATGCCGCGGGCAGGGACGCATCGAACGCGAGCGCACGCTCGAAGTCGGCATCCCCGCGGGCGTCGATTCCGGCACGCGCCTGCGCATGACCGGCCAGGGCGAGCCCGGCACCAACGGCGGGACCGCCGGCGATCTCTATATTTTTCTCGAAGTAAAAGAGCATTCGATCTTCGAACGCCGCGGCGCGGATCTCCTCTGCACCATTCCCATCAGCGTCGCGCAAGCCTCGCTCGGCGACACGATCAAAATCCCCACGCTCAAGGGCGAAGAGGATCTCGAAATTCCCGAAGGCACGCAATCCGGCCAGATCTTCCGCAAAAAAGGGAAGGGCCTGCCGAATCCGCACGGCGGCCGCGGCGATCTCTACGTCAACATCCACGTGGTGATTCCATCGAAGGTCAGCAAGGAGCAGCGCCGCCTCCTCGAGCAGCTCGGCCAATCGATGAGAGTCGAAAACAAGCCCGAGGAGCGCAGCTCCAGCTTCTTCGACAAAGTAAAAGACATCTTCGGCTAGCGCTCGTCCGGCTCTCCGGTCTTTGTGGCACAGACACTCCTGTCTGTGTTCCGACGAACTATCTCCTCGCCAAAGGCAACCATCAAGAATCGGACCGAAAGATCCCTGCTAGACCCTTCTTTTTATACCGCCCGCGGTACAATCCTCAGGTGCGCCGCCGCTTCTTCGTCGATCGCTTCGATTCCGCCTCCGCCGCCCTCACCGGCGACGCCGCCGAACATCTCGGCCGCGTCCTGCGCGCCGAGCCAGGCCAGCAATACGAATTGAGCGACGGCAATAGCGTCTGGCTCGCGCGCGTCGAGCGTGTCGCCCTCTCGAAGCGTGGCGAAAATCGCATCGAATTCGCGCTCGTCGAACACATCCCGGCCGCGGAGCCCTGGCTGCACCTCACGCTCCTGATTTCCCTCGTGAAATTCGACCGCTTCGAGTGGTGCCTCGAGAAAGCCACCGAGCTGGGCGTAACCGAAATCATTCCGCTCGCCGCCGCACACACCGATCAGCGCCTCCTCGACGCGGCAGGCAAGCGCCTCCCGCGCTGGGAGAAAATTCTCCTCGAATCCGCCCAGCAAGCCCGCCGACTCCGCCCGCCTGTCTTGCGAGGGGCTTCCGGCGCTGCGGGGAAAAGCGATTCGAAGCCGCCAGCCCTCCGGCCCACGGACGCCTTCGCGCAAGCCACTTCGCCACTCAAAATTATTTTTTCCGAACGCCGCGATGCACCTCCGATTCGGCAGGTGCTGAAGAACGCAAGAGGCTCCTCCGCCGCCCTAGCCATCGGCCCGGAAGGAGGCTGGTCCGACGACGAGATCAAAGCCGCGCGCGCCGCCGGATTCCACGAAGTCTCGCTCGGCGAAAATATCCTCCGCACCGAAACCGCCGTAATCGCTGCCCTCGCCATCCTGCGTTACGCGCTCAGCTCTGATTAGCAGGGCAGCGCGCCTCCTCCGTGTCCTCCCGACGTTCTCCGTGCTCTGCGTGTTAGGGTTCCATCTGTTCGTTTTGCGTTCTCTTTCTTCTCCCGCATCAGCGTTATCTGTGGTTAAGCTTCCGGGTTCTTACTCCACGCGCTTGGCGAGCTTCACCGCTCCATGATATAAATGCTGTAGAAACAAATGCTCGACATCACTAATCCTGGGTCCGCCACCCCGCCGGAAAATACTCCCGGGCCTCAATTGCGGCGCGAATTGCGCAGTTGGACGCGCGACCTAGCCGTGGCGCTAGGGCTCGCTCTCGTCATCATCATCTTTCTCTATCAGCCGGTGAAGGTCGAAGGCACCAGCATGGCCCCGCTTCTGAGCGACCAGGAACGCATTTTCATCAATAAATTCGTCTACCGCTTTGAGCCCATCGAGCGCGGCGATGTTGTCGTCTTCTGGTATCCGCTCGACCGCTCCAAATCCTTCATCAAGCGCGTCGTTGGCCTGCCCGGGGATACGGTCGAAATTCGGAGCGGGCACTTGTATGTCGGCGGCAGGGAACTGATGGAGCCCTACGTCCCGGCAAATTATCTGGATGGCGCGAGTTACCCGCCGCTCACCCTTCCTGCGGAAAGCTATTTCGTGATGGGCGACCACCGCGACAGCTCGAACGATTCGCGCGTGTTCGGGCCCGTCGCGCGGCAATTCATTTACGGCAAGGCCGTCTTCGCCTATTGGCCGGTGGATCATTTTGGCTCTCTCACGTCAACTTCTACCGTAAGCGCGTCCACACGATGACCCCCATGGGAGGACAAACTGACGCAGAACGCCGTGCATCGCGCGATTCTCGCGCTCGAAGACGGGCGAGTCTTTAACGGCCGCGCGGCGGGTGCTCGCACCCGCCGGGGCGGCG
>Ga0187802_10000301_pt1 | contig 11845 bp, 12 predicted proteins | sample NC_wetland_sal_i_FD_130584 | JGI IMG/M metagenome (GOLD analysis project Ga0187802, IMG submission 130584) | Wetland sediment microbial communities from Neuse River Estuary, North Carolina, USA - Control_2 | ecosystem: Environmental > Aquatic > Freshwater > Wetlands > Sediment | place: USA... | reverse complement strand
GCGCGATGTCGTCATCTTTGGCCGCCGTCATGCCGGCCGCCTTGGCGCGCGCGCGCGTTTCCTCGCTGCGCCCGTCAAGCGAGGTGAGAACCGTGACGCCATTATCGACCAGCCTTTTGCCGACCGCGCCGCCCATGGCGCCGGGCGCGATTACTGCAACGACGGGAGTCATAAGGACCTCGCAACAGGCTTAAAAGGCGCGCTCTAAACGACCTTAAAGAAATCGGGTGGCGTGCGCGCGATCCTTGTATCGTTATTTGCAGCGCAGTTAAACCAAGGATTAAGCCGATGCCGCCTTTCGTCGCTAGTAAAGCTTTTGGAACCGTCAGTGCGGAACGACAAAAAGAGATGAGCGGCCTGGAATTCGTTCAAGGACTCGCCGATGGGTCGCTGCCTTTGAATACCATGGCCGAAACCTTGGGCTATGACGTGAGCGAGGCCGCGAACGGTCGCGTCGTGGTCACCGCAATACCGGACGCCACCCACCTCAATCCAGCCGGCACCGTCCACGGCGGTCTTGCGGCAACGATGCTGGACAGCGCTATGGGGCTCGCCATTCACTCGACTCTGGAAAAGGGAGCGGGGTCGACCACTCTCGAGTTCAAGATTTCGCTGGTGCGACCCATCACAGCGGAAACGGGTCTGATTAAAGCGGAGGGTGTCGTCCTAAGCTGCGGCCGCCGCGTCGGCACCGCCGAAGGACGCATCACCGACCAACAAGGGCGTTTGCTCGCACACGGCACGACAACCTGCCTGATCTTTCCGACCTAAGCTTCGCCCTGAGCGGCAATCCGTCCAGGATGCCGGCCCGCGCGCTGCGGCAACAGCAAGATGCACAGCACGATAAAAGCGGCGATAATCGCCGAGGCGATGGGACGGCTGAACGCCAGACCGCCGTGGTCTCTTGGCTTGTCGAGAAAATCGCCGAGCGTCGCGCCAAGTGGGCGGGTCAAAATGAAGGCGGCCCAGAACAACAGCACCCGTGACACATCGGCCCAGAAGTACAGCATCGCCAGCACTGCGAGGCCGATTCCAAATATTAATGCGCCGCCGACATAGCCGAGGCCTGTTGTGTCCGCCATCCAGTCGCCAAGCGCCGTTCCCAACGTCTGCGAGAACGTAATCGCTGTCCAATAAAATGCCTCGGCCTTCGGCGTCACGACCGTGTCGACTGAAATTGATCCCTCGGACCGACGCCAGAGCGCAAGCGTGCCAACCACCAATGTGAGCAGGAGCGCCGATCCGCCGCTATAGCCAATACCCAGAGAGCGATCGGCAAAATCGGCCATGGTGGTGCCGAATGTCGTCGAGGCGACAATGGTGGCCCAGTACAGGAAGGGATGAAATTTCTTTGACACGATCTGTACAGCGACAAGAACGATCAGCGCAGACAGAAATATTGCTGTGCCTGTCAGATAACCCCAGTTCAACGTCATCGTCACCGAGTCGCCGCCGGTCTCACCGAGAGTAGTGGCCGCTATCTTGATGATCCAAAAACCAAGAGTGACTTCCGGAACCTTTGTGGCTGCATCGTGCAAAAAGTTCGGGTTGCGTGTCATATGGCCCGCCAATTTCCTGCGAATGAGTGGATTGGATCGTCAGAGAGGAGACTTCTAAACAAACATGCGCATTGCTCGCCGCCCGTTCTAGACAGGTGACATTTAAAGTCGGCTAATTCTTCGGGTCTGAATTCACGTTTGCGAGATCGCGACGAAACGCCGCGAAAATGTGTTCGCTGATCGAGGAGCGGTGCCGATTGACCCGGCCTCAGGATTCGCTGGGAGCGGCTCGTTGCACGCGTCGCCGCAACGCCGGAACACGGCCGTCCGCGGTCGGCTGATAGACCACGCTGTAGCGGCTGGCGGCTTGCACAAACGCGGTGGCGTCCGCCGGCTTCTTCACCTCGAAAGAGTCGAAGCCCGCGCGGATGAGAAAATGGAACTGATCGCGCAAAACGTCGCCAGTCGCCCGAAGCGTGCCGCGAAAGCCGTAGGTCTCGCGCAGAAGCCGCGCCTGGCTATAGGCGCGGCCATCGCGGAATTTCGGAAATTGCAGCGCCACCAGCGCCAGATGGCCGAGCCAGGGCGCCAGTTCGGCAATGCGGCGGTCGTTCGGCCAGAGCACACCAAGCGAGCCGTCGCGGCGGATCAGCGCATCGGTGTCGGTGAGGAACCGTTGCGCCGGCACGATCACCGGAACGCGCCCGGGAATCGGCTCTTCATCGCCGGCGTAACGATAGCGATCCTGCACAATTTGGCCGTTCTCAACGAGCGGCATAGACGCGCTCCCGAAACGGCTCGATACCGATGCGCTTGACGGTATCGATGAACAACTCGCCCGCCTGGTCGCGCAGATCGAGATAGGCCGCGGCAATGTCTTCCACCACGTCAGCAACCTGCGCGTAAGGCACGGCCGGACCGATCAGCGTGCCGAGCGTTGCATTCTCGTCAGCCTTGCCGCCGAGCGTGATCTGATAGAACTCCTCGCCGTTTTTCTCCACGCCGAGAATGCCGATATGGCCGACGTGATGGTGGCCGCAGGCATTGATGCAGCCTGAAATATTGATGTGCAAACGGCCGAGATTGCGCTGCCGGTCGAGGTCATGGAAGCGCCGGGTAATTTCCTGAGCGATCGGAATCGAGCGCGCATTGGCAAGGCTGCAATAATCAAGGCCGGGACAGGAAATAATGTCCGAGATCAGATTGACGTTGGTCTGCGCCAAACCGATGGCGTCAAGTTCGCGCCACAGCGCCGGCAGATCGCGCTGCGCGACATGCGGCAACGCCAGGTTTTGCTCGTGGCCGACGCGGACTTCGCCGAACGAATAGCGGTCGGCCAGATCGGCAAGCTTGTCCATCTGCGCGGCGGTGCAGTCGCCGGGCGTGCCGCCTTCGGGCTTGAGCGACAGCGTGACGATGGCATAGCCGGGCACCTTGTGATTGGTCACGCAATTGCTCAGCCAAGCATCGAATACGCGATCGTTGCGTCGCGCCGCCACAAGCTCCGGCGGGCTGTCATCCAACTTCTTATAGTCCGGGTAGCGAAAGCGGCCAGCAATGTCCGCAACCATGGCCGGCTCGAGCACGAGCGCGCCGTCCTTGATACTTTGCCATTCCCCCTCGACCTCCTTGGCGAAAGCCTCGGCGCCGAGGTCGTGCACCAAAATCTTGATGCGCGCTTTCCAGATATTATCGCGGCGGCCGAATTGATTGTAGGTGCGAAGCACCGCTTCCACGTAGGAGAGCGCGTCGCGTTTCGGCAGAAACGGCTTGATGGTTTGCGCAAGGTAGGGCGTACGGCCAAGACCGCCGCCGACCATCACTTCGAATCCGGTTTCGCCGGCGGCATTACGATGCAGCCGCAGCGCCATGTCGTGGATGCGCAGCGCCGCGCGGTCGCGGTGCGAGGCGCCGACCGCGATCTTGAATTTGCGCGGCATGAAGGAGAATTCCGGATGCAGCGTCACATGCTGGCGGATGAGCTCGGCCCAGATGCGCGGATCCTCGATTTCATCGGGCGCGACGCCGGCCCACTGGTCGGTGGTGATGTTGCGGACATTGTTGCCGCTGGTTTGCATGCCGTGCATGCCGACGCTGGCGAGCTCCGCCATGGCGTCCGGCAGTTCGGCAAGTTTGATCCAGTGGAATTGAATGTTTTGCCGCGTGGTGAAGTGGCCGTAGCCGCGATCGTATTTGCGCGCGATCTCGGCAAGCTTGCGCAGCTGCAGCGTGGACAGCGTGCCGTAGGGAATGGCGATGCGCAGCATATAGGCGTGCAGCTGCAAATAGACGCCGTTCATCAGCCGCAGCGGCTTGAACTCTTCTTCGCTCAGTTCGCCGGAGAGCCGCCGCGATACCTGATCGCGGAATTCCAGGACCCGCTCGGCAAGGAGCCGGCGATCGAAAGCGTCGTAAATGTACATGCAAGACCGCTTACGATTCGAGGGGCGCCGGCAGTTCGATGGTCGGCCCGCCGCGGCGGATCAGTTCGCGCAAGTTCCCGGGGCGGACGTTGCCTCCGGGCAAAAGCTTCACCGGCGCGATATACGGACCGATGGCGTGAAGGTCGTCGCTCGCCGCAGCTTCGGCGAGCGTCCGCGCGCTGTCGGCATCGATCACGATTGCCGCGCCGCCGAGCTCGGTGGTCCAGCCGCCGTCGGGGCTGCGATAGACCACCGCGCCATCGTCAACGCGGTTCGCGGTGACTACGACGGGACCGGCGATTCTTATTTTTTTCTGGTCGAGCGGAGAGGTCATGGCGGCCTCGAAATGCTAGGCAGACGTGATCGGCCTATAGAGAATGATTTTCTATATAGGAAGGAAATTCGGCCTGCAAATAGCGGAAAATTCTATCAAATATTGTTCTGGATGGAGAAGAATAGCGCCAACGTAGGCAGCCGCGGAGAACGTCTCTGCTGCCGGGTGCGATCGATCATTTAGCTCTTCTTCAGGAGCCATAAGTCGGTCCTGGCGTTCCAACGAGAATATCGGTGTTTGTGATTATGGCGGCGCGTTCACCACTCAAAGAACGACGCTCGGCATCATCCCGGTACGCATCGTAGAGGTCCCGACTCGGAAACTTGAGCACGTGGACCTCGAAAGGCTCGTCCGATCCGTCGTCCGACGCCCTTAACGTCCGGATGGCACGTTCAATGACGCCGCCGTAGCGGGCCATGACGCGCGATACTTTGCGCTCGTAGGCCTCGAATTCTGTCTCGAGACCCCTGCGAATCCACAGTCTGACAAGGATGTAGAGGGGTGGGGTCGCCATGTTCACCTCAAGGATCGGCAAGTCCCACGGACATCCGGCAAGCCCATAAGAGGGGGGCCTAACCTCGTGGATCCCCGTGATCGAAGCTAGTGCCCGGTGGCGATGGCCGCGATTCGCGCCGGATCCTCGGGCGCGGCATTGCCGCGCCACACCACATGCAGATCGGGGCGCACCAGGACGAGATCGCATTCGTAGATTTCCCGCGCTCGTGCGTCACCGGCTTCGATCACCGTCACCGGCGCGCCTCGATCGCGCAGTGCACTTTGCAATCCGCGCGCGTCGGCTTTGCAGCCGCCGAGCTTGAGGATCGTGTAGCCGTCGGGAATGCGGTCTTGCATCGGCGAGCCGTCGGCGAGCCAGACATGCGGCAGCCGCGCGCCAGGCCAAGTGGTCGGCTGGTACTCCCGGAACAGATGTTCCGGCCCGCCGGGCACGTTGCAGATGATCGGCGAGTCAACATAGCGATAACCGAGTTCCGCGCCGATCATTTCATTGCTTTTGCGCTGCTCGATATCGGCAACGGCGGCGAGCTTGTTGCGGGTCTCGGCAGCGGCAGCAGAATCTTTCCGGATGTCAGGCCGCCACATGGCGCGCCACTTGCGGCGTCCGAGCGTCGCATAACGCGAGGCTCCGACATTGCGTTCGCCGATCTGGCGCCGCTCGATCTCATACGACTTCAGCAAATTCGGCCCGCCCCAGCCGGCAAGCGTAGCGGCGAGTTTCCACGACAGATCGACGGCATCGCCGACGCCCGAATTCATGCCGAGCCCGCCGGTCGGGATCACCAGATGCACCGCGTCGCCGGCGAGAAACACGCGGTCTTCGCCGTAGCGGTCGGCAAGCAGCAGGTTCTGCCGCCACGGCGCGCAGGACAGCATTTCGTATTTTACTGGAATTCCAACAGAGCGCTCGAACGCGATCTTCATCTTCTCGTCGCTGTCGACGACCGAATGCAGCGTCCAGTGCTTGGTCGAATCCTGCATGATCAGAAACGTGGCCTTGTCGTCGGCCACGTGATAATGCCGCCCGCGACCTGGACCATCGCCGATCGGAAGGCGGTCGAACAGTTCATCGCAGCGAAACAGCGCCTGACGCAGTTCCAACAGATTCCCCTCGCCGGACAGCCCGATACCCAGCTCCTTGCGCACGGCGCTGGCGCCGCCGTCGCAGCCGACGAGATAAGCCGCGCGAATTTCCTCGACCTCGCCTTTGACGTTGCGCAGGCGCGCGCTGACGCCGTCGCGGTCCTGCCGCAAGGCGACGAATTCCCACCCAAACCGCACCCGCAAGCTGGGAATGCTTTCGGCGACCGACTTCAACAGCGGCTCGAGCGTATATTGCGAGATCAGCTGATAGGGCTCGAGCGGCATCGTCCCGTCATTGCTGGCGCGGGTTTGCACCCTCGCCTGCTCGACCGAAGGATAAGGAAGATGCAATAGCGGCGGCTCGGTGAGTGAGAGCACGATGTAGACATCCATCGGGCAGTCCGCGCGCAATCCGGCGGCTCGGATTCTTTCGGCCAAGCCCATGCGCCGGTAAATTTCCATGGAGCGGGCGTTCACCCGCTCCATCTTGGGCAGAAAAGCCGGCTGCTCCTTCTGCTCGACCAAAGTGCATCGAACCCCGTGTCTGCCAAGGTCGATTGCAAGCGTCAGCCCGGTGGGTCCCGCCCCGACAATCAGAACGTCGCTGTCCATTGGCTTTACTTAGCCCATCTGCCGCCGATTATGCAGAAGACGCCAACCAGGACGCCGTCAAGCTCGGCTAAGGACTGGCGGCCTCGAGCTCCTTGAACGGCTGATAGCTTGCATCCGCGCATTGCTCGGGAGTGGCATCGACGAACTGTGTCATCTGTCCGGAAAGATAGACCGCGGCTTTGGTCTTGATCGCACTACGCGGATTGAATTGCACGCATACCACGTAGTGCTGGCTTTGTTCGATCGGCTTTAGCGCCGGTTCGGAGATCATCGCGCCGCGAAAGTCGGCGCGATTGGTCAAGGATTGGCGTAGGAAGGCGACAAGCGTGCTGCGGTAATTGGTCGGCAGGGCATTGGGATCGATAGCGGCCGTCTGCTTGTCCTTGCTGCAGCCGGCCAATGCGGCCCCTGCCATGATCAGGATCATGCCTGCACGACAAATGCTCATGGTCGTGTATTGATGCAGCCCTTGATCGCGCTCGACTGCGTGCTAGGCAGCCGAGCGAGTGGAAGCCGCCCTCCCCGTCATTCATGCCGCCGGATTATAGCAAAGCCGCGGCGCGCTGGCTGCGCGGATCAGCGCAGCTAGGGTCAAAACTCATTATTTGCGCGGCCGCGACGGATCAGGCCTCCTCGAGCGGACCGCACCATCCCGGCAAGTAGGCGGCGTCCTCGCTTTTGGCCAATTTCATTGCCTTTTCGATAGCCCCCTCGAAGTCACGCTCGACGGCTTTGCGCTTCATGCGCCGGCGCAGAAAATCCGCCCACAGGAATTCGCTGAAAGGCGTCGTGTCCTTGGCAAAGCCGCCGGCGCGGCGCAATTCCCCAGCCAGCGAGCGAAACGGATCGTCGACCAGATCGGACACGCGTTTGGGAATGTCGCTGTAATGCCGCCGCTCGCCTTTGCTGTCGAACGGATGCATCCAGGAGCGGTTGTCCATCACCGTCCAAAAGGCGTCCTGGTCGAGTTTGCCGAGATTGGCGATCGGCGTCACCGCCACGTCCTTGACGCCTTCCTCCTGAAGCGCAAGCGCAAGATGATGATGATCGACCACGTAGTGGCGCGATTTCGGACCCAGCACGACCGGGATCATGTGCTTGCCAAGGAATTTGGCGCCCTCTTTGGCGGCAATTTCGCGCCAGCGCTGGCGCTTAGCCGCAACCTCGCGCATGCCGACCGTAATTTGCGTGGGGCGGAGATCGCTAATGGCGACGGTGGTCAGGATGGGTTCGCGAACCATATTGCGCTCCTCGAGCAAACGTCCGATTCGTCAGTATCGGCACCAGTGCGGGAGCAAAATCAAGGTTCCAGAGCGGGTTTCCGTCCACAATAGAGAATGGCAATTTCCGGCCGCTCAGCTAAAATCGCGTCATGCACGGGATGGGGCGGGCGGCAACAAAGCTCGGCGTCGTTCTCGCAACCGCTTTGCTGGCGGCAGGCCCGCAAAGCGTGCGCGGCCAGGACCATGCCGCAAGCGCGAGCCAGGCGGTTTCTGAGAACTGCACGCGCTCCACGTTCCGCGTCGTGGTCGATGTCGGCCACACGCTCGATGTACCCGGCGCGATGAGCGCGCGCGGTGTGCCCGAATACGCCTTCAATCTCCAGCTGGCGCGCGATGTCAAGCAAGCCTTGGTCGATGCCGGTTTCGAACAGGCGGTGCTGCTGATCACCGGCACCGCGCCGTGGCGAGGCTTGTTCGAGCGCGCGGCCCGCGCCAACGCCATGCACGCCGATTTGTTCATTGCGATCCACCACGATTCGGTGCCCGATAACCTCAAGCAAATCTGGGAATACGCCGGACAGAAAAATGAATTCAATGACGACTATCCGGGCTACGCGATTTTCATTTCGAACGATAATGCCGATCGCGCCGGCAGCCTGCTGTTCGGCAGCATGCTCGGACACGAATTGGAGCGCCGGAACCTTCATTACACGCCGCATTACACCTTGGCATTGATGGGCCATCGCCGCCGCATCCTGGTCGATGCCGAGGCCGGCGTGTACCGCTACGATCAGCTGATAGTGCTGCGCGAGACCAGGATGCCGGCCGTGCTGCTGGAGGCCGGATCCATCGTAAATCGCCAGGAAGAACTCGAATTGGCAACGCCGGAGCGGCGCTCGCTCACCAGCGCTGCAATCGCCGCGGCGGTGGCAAATTTCTGCGCTGCGCGGGCGCGGTCGCCTGTCGTTAAAGCGGCAGTTTCAGCACATTAAGCTTTTGGTCGCCTCAGGAGATCGCCTCAGATCGCGTTTCGATCTCGATCCGGCATCGCCGCCCTACGCCGGATTCCTTCCGCCAGTTTTTGCCGCGTCTGCGGATTAAGTCGCGCCAGATATGCTGCTTCGCAGGCCTTGGAGCAAAATCGCATCCGCCAATAACGATGGACGAATGGGCCTAGTGGTCCGCGGCAATGATCGCATCTCATGACGCGGCCCGCGCACGGTGTTCGATGACAAGTGAAGGCGCCATGGGCGCCAGCGCCCTGAAGCGCGAGACTGGCGAGCTTAGTCTCCGCGACCGGTACAGCGGCCCACATCTCCTTGGTGGTCGGTCTGTTCACGGAGTATTCCTCTAGTTTCTAGCAGCATGATAAGTGGAAGGACGAGAAACTAAATGAAGAGGCGCGTGCCGGCCCCTCCATGTCAGCTGCAGCCTCCAGTGCCTCGTCGGAGACTTCGAAAACCAAGGTCGCTTCTGGAAGGTCAATCGCGGCGTTGTCCATGGCAATGTGCAGGTCATGCCATCCAAAACGGTTTGGACGCTTCGGACACCGCCTCGTAACGCGAGACGCCGATATCGCGCAGGAGCCGGTCGTTGAGGTTTATCAACTCGCTGCGCGAAGCCGCGCGGAGACGCCATTCGGCAAAATAACGTTTCACTTGGCTCCAACACGACAAACGAAACTTGCCTGAGCTCCGATCCATCGTGCTGACGGCATTACTGATGGCAATGGCCGCGGGAAATGCAGTGTTTGTCTTATTGAGCATTGTCGTATCTCCGCGATAGCTGGTCGGAGTGGTTCTCGTTGCTGATCGTCAGGCCCGAAGGTGCGGCACCGAACGGAATGACCGTGACGACCTTTCGCGGAAGGAGACTGGAAATCCCTGAGATTATTCCCTGGCGCGTAACGATCGTTGCTTCATTCCAGATCACGTCTTCATGAGCGTCTGGTGAGAAGTCCGCGGGAATAAATCTCGCCCCGGTGCGGTCATAGGTCTGTGCGATCTGAAATAAGATCGGCACTTCGGCCCGTATTCGCTAATTGATCGTCCACAAGGTGCCGTGAGAGCAATTCGCATTCCAAGATACGTACCCGCCTCGATCCCCGCTTGGACCAATGAAGGTGAGGCAGCCGCCGCCAGCGCCCGCTTGCGTGTGCAAAGTTACCGTCTGTCCTGATTTTATGGACTTGCCAACCTGCGCAGTTAATTGTTCCACTGTATGCTCCAACGCTACAGCTTTTTCGTTCAGTGCATCGACTCTTTGCATTAAGCAATCGACACTGCAGGCTTCATTCGCAGCTTGTGCCCGAGCGTGGAAGTAACCCGCACAAACGATGGCCGCATACGCGATCAAAGCTGACAAGCTGACTGCGAGTTGCGGATATTTTTTCATGACACTTCTTCCGGCGTCTGCTCAAAGGCGACTTGCATATTTGTTCGACATAGATGCGCGATATTGAGATTGTGGATCGCTCTCGTCTCGAGCCGGTGTCCCCCGGACTGTCAAGGACCGGGGGCCACACCCGGAGATTCCATGTTTTTTGCGCGGCTACCAACTATCCGGCGTACAGCGGACGGGCGACGATTTGCTACCGTCGCATTGGATGTAAGCGCCTCCAGGTGCATTGGCAAAAGCAGCACTTGTGGCGAGCGCAAAAGCGGCGCCGAGAATAATCGCCGCGGATAGCACGATTTTTCTGGTCGTGAACATTGGCTTTTCCTTTCTGACCCCTCTTATTCGCCGCCAAGTGCGACGGCCAACCAAAGCGGGGCAGTCGTCACATAGATCGCCAAGCTCGTGGATTATTCCGTCGTGCGTCGTTGCAAGCCAATTGGTTAATCAAAGAGTCGTGAGGTTCCTGGGGCTGGCAAAAATTTTTTGTGATCAGGAGCAATGATCAAGAAGCCGCCGCATGGGAATAGATCGGGAGTCGCAGCGATCTTAATTGGCGTGATCTGAAAGCAGGTTTCAGATTGCTTAGCGGCTAACCTAACCCATTGGTCGCCTTAATTCGCGGCAGACACAGGAGAGCAATCATGAACTACTTGCTGTTTGGGTTAGAAATTATGCTCAGTGTGGCGGCAATTGGCCTTGTGCCAGCGCGATCCGGACTGCGGACTTGTCGCTCCCGAGTAATCTACAACGAGCCTGGGCGGCTAAACCCTCCGCGCTCCTAGCAGTGTGGACGAACCGACATGGATTTGTGAAATGACACGCGACGAAATCGATCCGTAACAGAGTGAAGACATGGATCTCATGGTCGAAGTGTCCGACGAGGCATCGGAGGCTACATGCGGTGGGTTAATGCAAGGATCTCCGACTCTAGCTTTTGGATCTTACTGCTTCACCTGTCGCCCCCATTTGCATCGAGGATGGCTCTCGACGGGCGGATCAAGCGACCGTGAACCGATGGAGGTGGATATGAACGTCAATCCGACTTTCGCCACAGGCGGATTTCCGCAGCAAACCAGGTTCGTTCTTGTTAATGACCGCGTCCCGCGCACGGATAGAAAGTGCGCACTGTGCGGCAATATCGTCGAGAAGGGTTACGTTCGCGATGCAAGAACGCGCTTGATCTACTGCGACACGCAGTGTCTTCCGGGAAGATCAGATATGACCAAGTCCATCATCAATGATTGCGCGAGGAAAGTATCATGAAATGCGCAAATCCCTTTTGCAGTCGCTGTATTGGTCTAATTGCTCACAGGCGGTGGTTTAGCAACCGACGCTACTGTTCAAGGAATTGTCGCGATGCCTTCGTGGCTCCGCAACGGCCACACCAAGAGCAGAACGCCTCGATCTACTTCGAGCGGTTCGTTCGGCAACGGATTCCATAGAGGAATAATCGTCAGCGACAGGTTTTACGGTTGTTTTCGGCGGTCAGCCATTTCCGCTGCAAGCAGATCACGTGTTAATGGAACTCCTGGAAATAAATCTAGCACTGCTCTGATCATGTTTCTGTACCGGCGATGGATAACATGCCAGAGCACAAAACATTTACGGACGTCGACGTAAAAGGTTCGCTCAATGGTTCCTCTCACTCGAGCGACCTGGATGAACTTTCGCTTTCGGCGTTCGGCGCTGGGCTCAAGCGAATATTCCTTCCGGGTGGTCAAATTCTGTTTCGCGAGAACGAAGTCGCGGATTCTCTTT
>Ga0187802_10000300_pt1 | contig 11852 bp, 8 predicted proteins | sample NC_wetland_sal_i_FD_130584 | JGI IMG/M metagenome (GOLD analysis project Ga0187802, IMG submission 130584) | Wetland sediment microbial communities from Neuse River Estuary, North Carolina, USA - Control_2 | ecosystem: Environmental > Aquatic > Freshwater > Wetlands > Sediment | place: USA... | reverse complement strand
CTGCCCGTGTCGGAGTTCCGGTCTCGCGTGCTTGCGGTGGCTTCCGGTCCTTGCTGGGTGATCGACGGCAGCTACAGCGCGGTCAGGGACCTCGTGTGGGCCCGCGCCGACACCGTGGTCTGGCTTGACCTGCCCAGGCGCACGGTCATGCGGCGGCTCATCTGGCGGACACTGCGCCGGGTCGCCGGCCGGGTCGAGCTGTGGAACGGTAACCGGGAGCGGTGGCGCAACGTCTTCACCTGGGACGACCAGGAATCGGTGATCGCCTGGGCCTGGAAGACACACGGCTCGCGCCGCGAGCGGTACGCCGCCGCGCTCGCCGATCCGGCCAACAGGCATCTGCGCTTGGTCCGGCTTCGCAGCCCCCGGGCGGCGCGGCGGTTCCTGCGGGACCTGCCGCCCGATTATCGGGGAGGATTAGGGCTTCGGGGAGGATTTGGTGCACCATAGTCCCCCGGATCCTCCCACAAAATCCCCGGGGGTCAGGCGGCGACCAGTTCCTTGGGCTCGGCGATGACGTCGACCAGGGCGCCGTTGCGCATGACGGTGATCGGGAGGGGGTGCCCGATGGCCTCGGCGAACATGAGGCGCTGCAGGTCCTGGGCGGCCTTGACCGGCTTGCCGGCGGCGGTGAGCAGGAGGTCTCCGGGGCGCAGGCCGGCCCGGGCGGCGGGGCCGCCCGCGACGACCTCGTGGACGAGCAGGCCGGTCGTCCGGCCGAGGCGCTCGCGCCAGGCCGCGGGGATGGGCCCGGGGATGGTGACCACGCCCAGGTAGGCGCGGCGGACCCGGCCGTCGTTCATGAGCGCGGAGATGATCCGGCGGGTGGTGGCGTTCACCGGGACCGCCATGCCGAGGCCGACGCCCGCCACGGCGGTATTGATGCCGACCACCCGCGCGTGCGCGTCGGCGAGCGCCCCGCCGGAGTTGCCGGGGTTAAGGGCGGCGTCGGTCTGGATGACGTCTTCGATCAGCCTCCCGCGCGCCGGAAGCGACCGGCCCAGGGCGCTGACCACGCCGGCCGTCACCGACCCGGCCAGGCCGAGCGGGTTACCGACCGCCACTACCAGCTGCCCAACGACGAGCTGATCGGCCTCGCCCAGCTCGGCGGGCTCCGGGGTCGAGCCGGTCGTGCGCAGGACCGCGAGGTCGGACAGCGGGTCGGCGCCCACCACGCGGAACGGGACCTCGGTGCCGTCGGAGAACGACGCCGTGCCGCCGGTGGCCCGCCCGACCACGTGCGCGTTGGTCAGCAGGAACCCGTCGCCGGTGAAGACCACGCCCGAGCCGAGGCCCTCTCCCATCCCGCGCGGAGTCTGGTGTGGCACGCGCAGGCTGGCGACCTTCGGGGTGAGCTGTCCGGCCACACCGGAAACGATCTCCGAATAGGCGTCCAGCGCATCTCTGGCGTCCATCACGCCTCCCGGCATTCTCCCAATGATTACAGGATTACACTGTAACCGCCCAGGGAGCTTTCGCCTTACCGGGATTCTGTCCGCCTGAAGCGGAAATCATGCGCGCGGCCGGGGGCCTGGGGTCCGGGCCGGCTCGTCATTCCGGCTTCGCGTGCGCGGCCAGCCCGATGGGGTTGCCGGCCGGGTCGAGGATCGCGGCCAGGGTCCGGTCCGGGCCGTCCGGGGTCGGGGAATCGGTGATCTCGGCCCCGTGCGCCACGGCGCGCTCGAGCGTCTCGTCCAGGTCGGTCACGTGCAGCCAGATCATTGGACCGCCGTACCGGGAGGGGGCCCGGTCGTCGACCCACTGGCCGATCAGGCCCGGGGCCTCGAAGTCGGTGTAGGGCCTCTCGATGCGCCAGCCGAAGACGGCCTCGTAGAACGCGGCCGACTCGGTCGTATCGGCCGCTGGTATCTGCAGGTAGCAGACCTGCCCGTGAACGAGGCTGAGTACCCGGCTCTCCTCCGAGTCCTGCTGGCTCACGATCGCTCCTCTGGTTGGCGTCTGGGTGATGGGGTTGGCGTCTGGGTGATGGCACACGACCTTACGCGTCCAGGGCAGGCAGATGCCAGCGGTTACCAATGTCTGCGTAAATGTCCTGAATTAGGTGACCATTAATGGCAATTCAGGGTAGCTCCATTTCCCGTCCGGCCCGTTATCCAGGTGATAGCCTTCGGCCCGGCGTTTCATATGCGAGGCCTTATTGAAGTCGGATATGGTATCGCTCTACCAGATGTGACCTGGGGATATGGCTTGCTGCGGCAGGGATTCGGTGAATATGCAGCACGATTCCATGAAACCGGTCACATGGCATCTATCACCTATAGGGATGATTCAATGCACCTTAAGCTCCTGCGGGCCGCGGCAGCGGTCGCCGTACTGGGCGGGACCGCGACGTTCGGTCTCGGCGTCCAGGCGGCGATGGCCACGACGACAAACGTTGACTGCAATACAGCCGACCTGGTTACGGCGATGACCTACCCCAACTACGCCAGCGGTGACACCCTGGTCCTGGCGCCGCACTGCACCTACTGGCTGACCGGGAGCACCGGGCTGCCGACGATCATGCACACCCTCACGATCCAGGGCCACGACTCCACCTGGATCAAGCGCAGCTACGACAACGAGAACAGCTTCAGCATCTTCGCGGTCGGCTGCGCGAACGGCAATCTCACCCTCGACGACGTGAACGTCTCCAACGGCGGCGGCCCCGAGGCCGATGACGGCGGTGCCGTGTACATGGATCCCGGGACTCTCACGGTCAACGGCGGCACCTTCAGCGACAACAACACCACCGAAGCCGGCGGTGCCATCTACAACTATCACGGCACCGTGACCGTGAACCACGCCACCTTCATCGGCAACAGCAGCGCTGACGGCGGCGCGCTGTGGAGCGAGAACAACGTATCGACCGCGGCGCTGAGCCACGACCTGTTCGTCAACAACGATGCGCAGTACGGCGGCGCCATCTACAACTACGACAACAACATGACGATCGGCGGCAGCACGTTCCGCTTCAACAGCGCAACCGGCGAGGACGCCGAGGGCGGCGCCATCTACAACGACTATGACGTGACGATCAGCGGCTCCGCGTTCATGCTGAACAACGCTTCCTACGAGGGCGGCGCCATCTACAACAACGAAGAGTCAACGGTGACCATGAACCACAGCCAGCTCACCGTTAACCGCGCTACCGAAGGGGGCGGCGGCATCTACAACGACGGCGCGACCGTCACCCTGTCGTGGAACCTGATCATTGCCAACGTGCCCGACAACTGCGAGCCGATAGGAACGATCAGCGGCTGCTTCAACTAGGAGTGGCGGCCCAGTTCCGCCACGAATAGCCAGATAACTGGTGGCGGGCGGCGAGGACCTCAGGCCCGGCTCGCCGGGCCGGCTCCGCGAACTGCGTGAGCGTACTGGTCCTGCCGCCCGCCACCGGCGTGTCCACCGCCAGGAACGCCGGGCCTCGCCGGCCCCGGTCAGACCTGGTGGCCCAGCTCGACCACGAACCGGCCCGATGCCTGGACCCGGGCGGCGAGGATATCCAGCCCGGCTCGCCGGGCCTGCTCCGCGAACTGCGTGACCGTGCTGGTCTGGCCGCCCGCGACCAGCATGTCGATGGCCAGGGGGCGTGACGCCTCGTCGGGCGAGACGCCGCCGAGGACGATCACCGTCCCCGCGGGCGGGGCGGCCTCGGCGCACCGGCGCAGGATGGCCACGGTCGGCCCATCGGGCCAGTCGTTCAGCACGCTCTTGAGCACGTACAGGTCGGCTCCGGCCGGCAGGGGGTCAAAGAAGCTCTGCCCGGCCAGGGTCACGCGGCTGGCCACTCCGGCGGCGTCGAGGGTCTGCGCGGCCCGGGCGACGGTGCCCGGGAGGTCGACCAGGGTGCCCCGGACCTCCGGGTGCCTGCGCAGGAGCGAGGCCAGCATGGCCCCGGTCCCGCCGCCGACGTCGACGACGCTGCGGATCCGGTCCCAGCCGCCGGACAGCTCAAGGTCGTAGTCGGGGACGCCGTGCCCGGCCGGGCCCATCAGCGCGTCGAAGTCCGCCGCGATCCTCGGGTGCGCGGCCAGGTCCTCCCAGAACGGCCGCCCGAACACCGTGGCGTAGGCCGGCTGGCCGGTCCGGACGTAGTCCAGGAGCGTTCCCCACGTATGGGCCATCCGGCCGCCGATGCCCTCCAGGTCGAGGAACCGCCCGGGGTTCGCGAGCTGCTCGGCGGGCCGGTTACAGGCGAACCGGCCGGGCGATTCCTCGACGAACACGCCCTGGGAGACGAGATGGCCGAGGACGGCGTGCAGGGCCTCAGCGTCGCAGCCGGCCGCCTCGGCCAGGTCGGCGAGGTCGGCGTGGCCCCGAGCGATGTGTTCGGGGATGCGCAGGGTGGCCGCCACCATCAGGCACCACGGTGTCTGCAGGTCGAGCATCCGGTCCAGGTCGACGCCGTGCTCACGGTAGTGCGGCCGGTCTTCTACCATCGTGACGTGCCCTTTCCTGCTCGCGCTGCTGGCCAGCTTCGATCCTGCCATCAGGCGACGGCAGAGGTCTTGGCGAAAAGGGACACCGGCTCACCGGCGCGCGGCATCGAGAGCTGACCCGCGATGACCGTTATCGTCCGCACGCCTGCGCCGCCTCTCGACCGGCTGGTGCGCGCGATCACCTACCAGGCGGGCGAGCAGCCGCAGACCTCGGTGGAGAAGATCTTGCCGGGTCCGGCGGCGAGTTTGTGGGTCAACCTGAACCGTGACGGGTTCCGCTCGCTCGGCGAGACCGGCCGGGTCAGGACGGTTCCCGGCGCGATGCTCGCCGGCCCGACCAGCCGCGCGTGCGTGATCGAGTTCGAGGAGGGCCGGGCGCACGTATCGGTGGTCTTCGCACTGGGCGCGGCCTGCCGCTTCTTCGCGGCTCCGCTGGCGCTCTTCCGGGACGAGCAGGTGGCGCTGGCGGACGTGTGGGGCCACGTCGGCGCGAACCTGCGCGAACGCCTGCTGGAGGCCGCGACACCCGGGGATGCGCTCGGCGTGACGGAGGACGTCCTGCTCGGGCAGTTGACCCAAACCGTCCCCGATCCCGCGGTAAGGAGTGCCGCCTGCGCCCTGTCCCAGGGTGTTCCGGTCGGCGAGGTAGCAGACGGCCTCGGGCTGCTCCCGCGGACCCTGCGCCGGCGATTCACCGCCCAGGTGGGCCTGACCCCGAAGCGCTTCGCCCGGGTGCGGCGGCTGCAGGCCGTGGTCCGCGACCTCGACGGGCAGGTGCAGGCCGACTGGGCGGCGGTGGCCGCCCGGCACGGCTACGCCGACCAGCCGCATCTAACCGACGAGTTCCGTGAGCTCGTGGGCGTCACCCCGGCCGAGTACCTCCGGGCCCGGATCAACGGACCCAACCACCTGCGGCCCGCTGTGACCTGGCCAGCTGACTAGCCGCCTCGATCGGTCAGGCGAGGGCCGCGGCGCCGCGGCGGGCGGCGGCTAGTTCGGTGCGGAAGCGCTCATATTCGGCGAGTTCGCGGCCGGTCGGGACGAGGACCAGGTCGCCGGTGGCGGCGGCGATCCGGGCCATGACGGCGTGGACCGCCTCTTCGCGCTCGCGGTCCGCGGCGAGCACGACCATGTTCTGGCACCAGGATGAGATCAGCCAGCCCAGCAGCAACAGGGCGGCGACCATGACCCCGAGCCAGGGCGCCAGGGAGACGTCGCTGACCAGGGACGACGACTTATGCCCCCCGTGGGTGGCCAGGATCACCACGATCCAGACCACGCCGACCAGCGACAGCGCCATCAGCAGCCACTGAGCCAGGGCGACCAGCCGCCACCATCCCGTCACCTTGTCGCGTGGCGGCAGCCCGCTGGCCACCGCCACGCCCAGGAGCGCCTGGGCCTCGCCCGCCCGCGACCGGGCCGCCTCGCGGACGGTGCGCGACCACGGTTCCGGCAGCGACCCGCCCACCTCATCGGCGAAGGCCGTGATGGCGTTGTCGATGTCGGACCGCTGGGCCTGCGCGGTATCGCCGGCGTCGGCGGCGGTCGCCTTGCGCGCGGGTGGCTGGCCGCGCAGGCGCCCGACCAGCCGTGCGGGGGGCCAGCCGATGTAGCCCGCGGCGCTGCGCTCGCGGACGCCGTTCAGCGTCTCGGTGACGGCCGTCACCCCGGCCGCCCTCGCGAAGGCGGCGGTCAGCGTCGCGGCCGGAGCGGCGGGGACGTAGGTCACGGGATCAAGCGCCGGCGCGCTCGCGCTCCGGCCGTCGAACGTCGCGTCCTCCCACGGGGGGCGTGACGTGCTGACGGGCGACGCCTCGGCCGGCGGAGCAGCGGTCGGCTGCCACGGCTGCCAGTCGGCCACGCCGCTCGTCTGCCCGTTCCCCGGACCGTCGGCCCCGGCGTCCTGCCACGCCTGGCTAGACACCGCGAGCGCGCCCTCGGGGTCCCTGGCGGCGCCGTTACCCGGATAGCCCTCGCCATCCGGGTGCTCCCACGGCGGGCGGCTGGCCAGCGCCGACTCGGAGGCGGCTGCGCCGGGCACGGCCGCGGCTGCGCCGACGACGGCCGCGGCCGCCCCGCCCTGGGCAGTGGGCGCCGTCGGCCCGGCCGACTCCGGCGGCAGCCAGCCGGGGACCGGGTTCCCCGAATAGACGTCGAACCGGTCGAGCAGGGCATCGATGTCGGCGGAGATCCTGTCGACCGATGCCCGCCTGGTCGCCACCGCGGTGGCCAGCGAGAGGCGTAGCTCATCGAGGCCGGCTCCGGTCAGGGCCGAGGTCACCAGGACCGAGGTCTCGGTCAGCCCCTCCGCGTCGAGCAGCCTGCGCAGGTCGGCTTCGCAGTCGGCGGCCTGGTCGGGGCTCAGCGTATCGACCTGGTTGAGCACCACCAGGGTCACGGCGGCATGGCCGGCCAGCGGGACGAGGTACCTGCGGTGCACGGCCGCGTCGGCGTACTTCAGCGGGTCGAGCACCCAGACCAGCATGTCGACCAGCTTGACCAGGCGGTCGACCAGCGCCGCCGAGCCGGTGACCACCGAGTCGTGGTCGGGCAGGTCAAGCAGGAGCAGCCCGGTCAGCGACGCCTCGCCCTCATCGAGCGCGCTCGCCCGGGCGTAACGGTGCCGCCGCTGCACGCTGAGCCAGTCCAGCAGCGGGGCGGCGCCCTCCATCCCCCAGACGCAGGCGTGCGAGTGCTTCGTGGTCGGCCGCATCACCCCGGCCGGCGAGAAGTTCGCCCCGGCCAGGGCGTTAAACAGCGAGGATTTGCCGCTCCCGGTGCCGCCCGCCAGGGCGACCACGGTATGCGACGCGGACATCCGCATGCGCTCGCCCGATCGGCGCAACAGCGTTTCGGCCTCGGCGAGAAGCTCCGGGCTAAACCCGTCGGCTCCGGTCCTCTGCGAGCCGATGCGGGTCAGTTCGGTGAGCGAGGCCAGCCTGATGGGCAGGCTCGCGCTCGGCAGCCCGGTCACCCCGATCGTGTTCGATGTCACCTAACCGCCTCGAGCGAGAATTCCGCCTGGTACAGCCGGATCGCCGCGACATCGTCGCAGGGCCCGGCCGCGTCGATCACCTCAACGAACCTAACTAGCTCCTCGTCGAGCAGCAGCCGGACTCGGTCGAGGAGGTCTGCGCGCGCGCGGGCGAGGATCCCGGCCAGCGTCGCCCCGCTGAACACGGAGGTCAGCAGCCGCCGCGGCTCGGTGTAGAGGCCGGCGCCCTCAGCGTCTGCGGCCGGGGCGGCCGGACCTTCCGGGGCGGCGGGCGCGTTCTCGCCCAGCATGGCGACCAGGACGAGCAGGCTGAGCACCTCGTCGCTGAAGCCGACGCGCCTGGTCGCGGGGCGCAGATCCTCCACCTCGACCAGCCGGGCCAGGTGCTCCTCCCAGGCTCCGATTGCGCGCGCGGCGCGCAGCGACAGGTCGGGTCCGGACCGGCTGAAGGCGGTGGCCTGGCCGGCCTCCGCCGCGCCCGGCGCGCGCCCGTTCCCGCCGGTACCGAAGGCCGCCTCGAAGACCTGCTTCGCGCGCTCGCCGCGGGCACGCTCGGCGACGGCGTCCGCCAGCAGAACGGCGCCCGCGGGGTTGCCGCGCCAGTTCTCGTCCACGTGCTCCGCGGCCCGGTCCGCGATGGAGACGATGAACGACTCAAGGGCCGAGCGCAGCGCCGCGTTCAGCGCCGCGGGCCGCGACGTGCCGCGCCGCGCGCGCTTGCCCTTCCTGGCGCCCGCCGTGGCGGCCTTGGCTCCGCGGCGCGGCCGCAGGTCGCCGCCGACCTCGCAGTCCTGCCAGCGCGCCAGCACCTCGCCGTGCAGCAGCGAGCCGTTCTTCAGGCCCGTGCTCGCCTCGGCGAAGGCCCGCTCGTACGCCACCTCGGCGGCCCGCCGCAACCGTCCGCGCAGCACGACCTGCGCTTCGACATGGGCGGCGATGGCCGGGACCCGGGACTTGAACGTGTCGAGCACGCCTGACATCGTCCGGGTGAGGACCGCGACCCTGCGGTCGGCCCGCGCGGCGGTGTCGGCGAGCCAGTCGCGGACCGGCTGGTAGGCGTCGGGCGGGAGCATGCCGTCGACGAGCGGGGTCTCCAGGATGACGAACCGGTCCTCGGCCCCGATCCCGTTCGCGTCCAGCATGGCCGAGAAGTGCTCCACGAGTTCGGTCCGGTAGGTCTGCGGCACGCGGGACATCACGACGCCGAGCGAGGCCTTCCTGTCCCGCGCGTGCTGGAGGATCTCCCAGACCGGCCCGTCGGCGTACCGGCTGGCGCTCGTCATGAACAGCCACAGGTCCGAGGCGTCGAGGAACTGGTAGGCGAACTCGTGGTGGGCCTGGACCACCGAGTCGATGTCCGGCGTGTCCAGCAGCGCGATGCCCCTCGGCATGCCTTCGCTGGCCGCCAGGACCAGCAGGCCATCCCGGCCGGGCCGGGCGAGACCCTCCTGCCTGACGCGCGGCAGGGTGGGCAGGAAGTTGTTCTCGGCGAACCAGTCGATGTCGTCGGGATGGCAGGCGAGCACGGGACTGTTGGTCGTGGGCCTGCGGACCCCGGTCGCGCTGACGTGGGTGCCAACGATGCTGTTCACCAGCGTCGACTTCCCCGCGCCCGTGGAACCGACCAGGGCCACCAGGACCGGCGCGGCGGATCGGCGCACCCGCGGCAGCAGGTAGTCGTCGATCTGGCTGAGCAGCTTGGTGCGTTCGGTCTTGACCTCGGCGGACCCCGCGATCTCGAAGACCAGCGGGATGGCGGCGATGCGCTTCCTCAGGTTGAGCAGCGCCGCTTCCAGCAGCCTCGCGTCTACCCGTACGTGGGACTGGGCGGGCGTAAAGGGCCGGGCGGGGGCCCGGGGCGGGGCGGCGGACGGAGGGGCACCGGCTTCGGCCGACGGGGCGGTTTCGGCGCCCGGGACGTCTTCGGCGCCCGGGACGTCGCCCGCGACCGGGACGTCGCCCGCGACCGGGACGGGTTCGGCCGACCCGGCGCGGGCAGCGCTCTCTTCGGCGTCTTGGCCCGGTTCAAAGGCCCCTGGGGCGGCTGGGGCCTCAGGGGCGAAGGCGGTCATCGGGACGGTGGGGGCCGCCGGGACGGTGGAGGTGGCTGGCGCGGAGCCGGTCACCGGGGCGGCCCCGGCCGGGCTCGCCGGGACGACGGGGGGGACCGGGGCGGCGGTGGTGGCGTGGGCGGAGGCGGAGGCCGGGATGGGCGGGACGATGACGCCCCGCACGCGGCCGGCCTGCGCGGTAGGTGATGCCTGGCCGACCGGGGCCCGGACTGGGATCTCGGGCTCCGGGGGCAGCTGGGCCGGCGCAGGCCGCCGGCTGGCCTGGGGCAGCGGGCCGCTCTGGGGCAGGAAGCCCGCACGGGGCAGCTGGGGTTCCCTCGGTGACTGGGAGGACTCCGGCGGAGGGGGAAACGCGGCAGCTACCGCCGCGGGCGGTTCGGAGAAGTCCGGAGCAGGCATCACGATGGTGTCATCCCCATTGTGCCGCCTATCCTCACCACCATCCGCAACATCATCAGTCACATGGCTACCGCCAGGGTCATCAAACCCAGCAGCCACAACAGCACCTGCGAACTCGTCCTGTCTACCGGACGCAGACGCTGCTGACGCTGCCACGCCCTGACCTTCCATCTCTCTAGCGGCCTCCTCTGCCCCGCCCGATCTCCCCCGTCCCAGGGGACTCACGATCAATCGGGGATCGCTCCAGCTCAATCGCCTGGCAGGCGGAGTTTATCCCGTCCGTCAGGCGTCTCGCGGCGCATGAGTTCTGTTATCTCCGCCGCGATCTCTACCACATCACCGACCACGATGACCGCTGGCGGCCTCAAACCCTCTTCTTTTACCCGTCTTTCCACTTGTTCCAGTGTTGAGTTAATTGTGCGCTGAGTCGGCAGAGTCCCGTCTGCGATTACAGAAACGGGTGTACCTGGATCGCGTCCGTGCTTGAGGAGTTCTGTCACTACCGCACCGATATGTTCCACGGCCATCAGCAGCACCAAGGTGCCCCGGCTACGGCCGAGTATTCCCCAATCCACGGCGGACCGCTCGTCATCAGGGGGAACATGAACCGACACCACGTGGAAGTCTTGGGCCACCCCCCGGTGGGTCACCGGGACCCAGGCGCTGGCCGGCACGCCCACCGCGCTGGTGACGCCGGGCACGACCGTGACCGGAACGCCGGCCCGCAGGCAGGCCAGGACCTCCTCGGCCCCCCGGCCGAACACGAACGGGTCGCCGCCCTTGAGCCTGGCCACGAACCGGCCCGCCCGGGCGTGGGTGACCAGCGCCTCGTTGATGTGCTCCTGCGCCATCGCCCGCCCGTAGGGGATCTTGCTCGCGTCGATGATCAGCACGTCCGCGGGCAGCTCATCCAGCAGCGAGCGGGGAGCCAGCCGGTCCGTCACCACCACGTCCGCCTCGGCCAGCAGTTGCCGGCCGCGCACGGTGATGAGCCCGGGATCGCCCGGCCCGCCGCCGATGATCGCCACCCCGCCGCGGTGCCCGCGGCCGTGCCTGGCGCTCAGCTCGCCGGACCGCAGCCCGGCCAGGATCGCGTCCCTGATCGTCGCGCTATGCCGCGGGTCACCGCTGAGCACGCCCACCCGGACGTCGCCGGCCCGGCCCGAGGCGGGGGTCCACGCGGCCGATTCCTCCGCGTCGTCGCCCCGGACGCACCAGGTCCGCTGCTCCTGCGCCGCGGCCGCGACGGCCGCGTTGACCTCGCGGTCGCGCGTACACGCGCAGATCAGCCAGGCGCCCCCGCCGTCGCCGGGCTGGTATCGCCGCCGCTCCCAGCGGATCAGGCCGGCCGCGGCCAGGCCCTCCAGGGAGGTGGTCACCGACGGGGACACCAGCAGGATGTCCGCGCCGGCGTCGAGCAGCGCCGGGACGCGGCGGGTCGCCAGCGCTCCCCCGCCGACGACCAGGACGCGGCGGCCCTGCAGGCGGAGTCCAAGGAGATACGGGTCCATGGCCTACATCGACTTGTCGGCCACGCCCGCGGAATCGAACGTGGCGACGTCGCGCAGCGCGCGCGCCGCGCTTTGCACCAGGGGCAGGGCCAAAACCGCGCCGGTGCCCTCGCCGAGCCGCAGGCCGAGGTCCACGAGCGGGCGCAGCCCCAGGTGGTCCAGGGTAACCGCGTGCCCGGGCTCGGCACTGCGGTGACCGGCGAAGCAGGCTCCCACGGCAGCAGGGGCCAGCGCCGCGGCAGCCAGCGCCGCGGCGCCCGCGATGACCCCGTCCAGGATGACGGGCACGCGCAGCGCGGCCCCGCCCAGGATGAACCCGGCCAGCGCGGCGTGCTCGAACCCGCCGAACGCCGCGAGTACTCCCACCGGGTCGGCTGGATCCGGCCGGTGCCTGGCCAGCCCGCGGCAGACCACCTCCACCTTGCGCGCAAACATG
>Ga0187802_10000299_pt1 | contig 11880 bp, 7 predicted proteins | sample NC_wetland_sal_i_FD_130584 | JGI IMG/M metagenome (GOLD analysis project Ga0187802, IMG submission 130584) | Wetland sediment microbial communities from Neuse River Estuary, North Carolina, USA - Control_2 | ecosystem: Environmental > Aquatic > Freshwater > Wetlands > Sediment | place: USA... | reverse complement strand
GCTCTCTGCTACTTGATCAGAAGAGACGCCCTATGAATCGAAGAGAGTTTCTTGTGTCGACCACAGCAGCTTTAGCGGCAACCTGTGCCTATCCTAGTTTGGCGCAGTTACCAGAGCCGCTGCGCGGGTTTCCGGCGTCGGAGTTGGAAAACGATCGGTACGTCGAGAATCCGCCGATGGCGGGTTACCACTCGGCCCCAGCAAGTGCATACGAAGCATTCCAGGACATGAAGTTCGGCGTGCGGATTCACTGGGGGATCTATTCCATATGGCATAGGGGACCGGAGTCATGGCCCTTCCTCGAGATGTCGTTTGATGACCGGGACAAGTACAACAGCTTGTACAAAACATGGAATCCGGCAGGTTTCGATGCAAACGCTTGGATGGATACTTTTAGAGACAGCGGCATGAAAATGTTCGCCTTTACAACGAAACACCACGAGGGCTTCTCGATGTTCGATACCCAGACGAGGGTAAAGAACCGCGCGAACTGGGCGGCTAGGGGTGGACCGAAGATTGAATCGTGCGACCTCGCGTACTCGATTATGGAAACTCCGTTTCGCCGGGATATTGTGAAGGAACTTTGCGACGCGGCGCACAGGCGGGACATCAAGATAGATCTCTATTTCTCACACCCGGACTGGTACGACGCGGACTTTCGCCCCTATATCGTGCATCCTTTACAGGTACCATCCTCTGCAAAGCTGCTGACTCCAAGCGATCTGGATAGGACACGGCGCACCTATGGGGGGAACCCTGTGATCGTTCCAGATCCGACGGATGCAGAGGTGATGCGAATGATGGAGAGGCATCGCAGGCAGCTTGTCGAATTGCTGACCAACTACGGAAAGATCGACATGGTCGATCTGGACATGTGGCTTGGGCCGCACGTCTGGCCTGAGCTCCGCAAGACCATCATGAAGCTGCGCGAATTGCAGCCGCACGTAATGCTGCGCGATCGCGGCATCGGGAACTATGGGGACTACTACACCCCTGAGCGCGTAGTTCCCGGATCAAAAGAGCCGTCGGATAAGCCGTGGTTCTGTATCAGTCCGCTGGGCACTGACTTCTCGTATGAGCCGAACGCCGCGAAATATAAGGGGACAGAGTGGATCGTGCAGAACCTAGCGGACACCGCCGCCAAAGGAGGCGGACTCATGATCGGCGTCGGTCCTAGTTCTCACGGTGAGTTTCACCCGGAGGCGATCCGGCAGATGAGAGGCACCGGCACGTGGCTGAAGGCAAACGGTGAAGCTATCTACGCGACCCGTCCACGCGACGGCACTCGCTGGTCAGAGGGCGATACGGTTCGCTACACGCGATCAAAGGACCGCCGCTTCGCTTACGCGATCCTGACCAAATGGCCTGGAGCGCAGGTGACGCTCAAGTCCGTACGACCGAAGCCCAACTCTGAGGTGACTCTTTTGGGTTCGAACGCCTTGCTATCGTGGAAATTCGACTCGGATCGAGGCACGATCATCACGTTCCCGGAAAATCTGCAGCAGTCCGGCAACCGGCCATGCGAATATGCTTGGAGCTTGAAGATCGAAGCAACCGAAGCATAGCTGATGGAATTGATCTAACCAGTAAGCAATTCGGTTCGATGATCGACGACGGAATATGAATCGGAGAGAATTTCTACATCGCTCTACGAGAGGGACTCTGGGCATTGGTCTGGGGAGCCGGTCACTCATCGGATCGTTTGTGGCAGATGGTGTACTTGCCGGAAAAAACGCTCCCCGTCCGCTTTCGCTTCGAAGCGCGCAGTCCGTCTTGCCTGGAACTGCGCCCTTAGTCACAGATGGCGATCTAGCCACGCAAATGGTGGCTGGGATTCGCCGCTATCTGCTGCACCAAACAGAGCTCCAGCTGACGGAGCGAGCGCAGTTGTGGCGCCGAGACTACACTTCGGTTGAACACTATGAACGGTCTGTGGCACCCAACCGGCAGAGCTTGCGGCGGATGATTGGGGCCGTGGACACGCGACTCGCAGCCCAGGCGCCCCAACTGCTTGCAAGTCTCTCGGTTCCGGCACGAATTGCTCAAGGACCCGGTTACAAGATCTATGCGGTGCGCTGGCCAGTTTTTGCACCCATGACAGCCGATTCTGATGGGTTGCATGCGGAAGGATTGCTACTCCAGCCTGAGGGACCGCCGGTAGCCCGCGTGGTGGCGATTCCGGACGCCGACTGGACGCCAGAGATGTTGGCGGGGGTGGCACCGGGGATCTCTCCAGAGTCGCAATTTGCGCGACGTTTGGTACAAAACCGTTGCGAGGTCATAGTGCCGATGCTTATCAATCGGGATGATACCTTTTCGGGCATTCCGGGTATAAGCATGACGAACATGCCCCATCGGGAATGGATCTATCGGATGGCCTTTGAAGTGGGTCGTCACATAATTGGGTACGAAGTACAGAAGGTGTTGGCGGCAGTGGATTGGTTTGAAAAGGAAAACACTGAACGGCGGCTGCCGATTGGAGTGATGGGCCACGGCGAGGGTGGATTGCTGGCGCTCTACAGTGCAGCAATCGATACCAGGATCGATGCGACGGCGGTAAGTGGTTATTTTCAGGCGCGCGAAGGAGTGTGGAAGGAGCCTATTTACCGGGACGTGTGGGGCTTGCTCCGTGAGTTTGGAGACGCGGAATTAGCCAGCCTCATTGCGCCTCGCGATCTCATCGTAGAAGCCTGTCAAGGGCCTGAAGTCGCCGGCCCCCCACCGGGAACAGAAGAGCGCAAGGCGTATGCATGCCCCAACGGCAAATTGACCACTCCATCGCTGGAAGCGGTGAAAAGAGAAGTTGATCGAGCGCTCCCTTTCTTTGCAGGACTGAAGGCGGCGGGGAAACTACAATTGATCCCAAGCGCAGGTGGGCGAGGACTGCCGGGTTCGGAAACCGCGCTCGAAACATTCTTTCGCTCGCTGGGTACGAAAGGCCAGTTCCTGCCCGTTGAAGGGCCGCCCACGACTCTCTATACCAACTATGACCCGACACCGCGGTTGCAACGCCAATTCAATGAGATGGTGGATTTCACGCAGGCGCTGATTCGCAAATCGCCCGATCACCGAAAGGAGTTCTGGAGCAAGGCGGATGCCTCTTCCATCCAACACTGGCAAAGTACGACCAAGTTCTATCGCGACTACGTCTGGGATGAAGTGATTGGGCGTCTACCTTCTCCGAGTCGGACTCTTAACCCTCGGAGCCGGCTGATTCTGGATGAAGCCAAGTTTACAGGGTATGAGGTAATGCTGGACGTGTGCCCAGAGGTTTTTGCATACGGGATACTACTCCTCCCTAAAGATATTAAGCCTAGCGAACGCCGCCCGGTTGTGGTCTGTCAACATGGTTTGGAGGGCCGGCCGATAGATGTGTCAGATCCAAAGATCGATACGCCGTTCTACCACCACTTCGCTGCCAGCTTGGCCGAAGAAGGATTTGTGACTTATGCTCCGCAGAATCCTTACATTGGCAATGACGATTTTCGGATCATCCAGAGGATGGGCCATCCGCTGAAGCTTGCGTTGTTCTCGTTCATTCTAGGCCAGCACGAGCAATTGCTGGATTGGTTGACTACCCAGCCATTCGTAGATCCGAACCGGATTGGGTTTTACGGTCTGTCCTATGGCGGAAAAACCGCGGTTCGCGTGCCGCCACTCCTGGACCGCTACGCGCTGTCAATCTGCTCGGGAGATTTCAATGAGTGGGTCTGGAAGACTACAACCGTCTTGGCACCGCAGAGTTACTTGCTAACTCCCGAATATGACATGTACGAATTCAACTTCGCTAACGTCGTCAACTACTCTGATCTGGCCAATCTGATGGCCCCCCGTCCGTTCATGGTAGAGCGAGGGCACGATGATCCCGTTGGGGTTGATGAGTGGGTGTCTTATGAATATTCTGCTGTACGCCGATTTTACGACAAGATGGGCATAGGCGACAGGAGTGGGATCGAATTCTTTAATGGGGCGCACACTATTCACGGTGTAGAAACGTTTAAATTTCTCCACCGCCATTTACAGTGGCCAGCGTAGTTTTGGCTTCGCATACTGCTCGTCATCAGAAGACCCGGAGGCCAGCTTGGTTCACGCGCGAAGCTAGATCCTTAAGGATTATTTCAATCATCAGCAACGAGAGGCCAAAGATGAAAATCAGAACCCTCCCGAATTATCTAAGTCTAATGCTCCCCGCCTTGCTCGTGCCGCTCATGTTGCTGAGATCTATGGTAACGGTGGCGCAAATGAGTTCCGCAACGCCCCAAAAAGTTTCCAGCGCAAGCGTTGGTGCCTATCCGCTCAAGGTCAGCGCCAACCACCGCTATCTGGTGGATCAGAATAACACCCCATTCTTAATCGTCGGTGATTCTCCACAAGGTTTAATCTCGCGTTTAACTGAGGAGGAGGCTGATAGCTACTTTGCCGACCGGCAGGCGCACGGATTCAATGCTATGGGGTGGATAGACGCCGTTTGTGCCGGCCGTGATTTTTCCAACAACAAGGACGGCAGCACGATTGACGGAATTCGCCCCTTCACCGGATATGTTGCTGGCGGAGCAGATTACGCACATTACGATCTCACCAAGCCGAATGAGGCGTACTTTACGCGTCTAGATCACATCATCAAGCTCGCGGCAAAACACAACATTTTGGTTTTTATTGATCCCATGGAGACTTCCGGATGGCTTCCAACGCTGCGCAATAACGGTCTCACGGCCGCTTATTCTTATGGACAGTATCTCGGCAATCGCTACAAGGATTTCGCTAACGTCGCCTGGCTGAACGGCAATGATTTCGTTGGCTGGAAGGATCGTAGGGATGACGCGCTGGCCCAGGCAGTGGCAAAAGGAATTAAGTCGGTAGCCCCGGAGCAGCTTCAATCTGTCGAGCTAAACTACCAGACAAGTTCTTCCTTCGACGATCCTACGTGGGTGCCGCTCATCTCTCTAAATGGCACCTATACGTACTCGCCGACGTACATGCAAATGCTGCATAGCTATAATCAGAGGCCGATGGCACCAGTCTATTTGCTGGAGGCGCACTATGATCAGGAGAATGTCGGAAAACCACCGGATTATGGGACGCCCCCAACACTTAGACGCGAAGAGTATTGGACTATGCTAAGCGGCGGTACGGGGCAGTTTTATGGGAACTTCTATACTTGGTCGTTCTCTCCCGGATGGAAGTATTATATCGACACGGCGGGAGTGACGCAGCTCACGATTTGGAAAGATTTCTTCTATTCGTTGCCTTGGTATGATCTCGTTCCGGACCAAGGACACTCAGTAGTCACGGCCGGACTTGGAACTTATGGAGATTTCAAGACTCGGGTCAGCGATAGCGATTTTTGCACTGCGGCTAAAACGCCTGACGGCTCTATTGTCGTCGCCTACATGCCGACCGTGCGTGCGATCGCCGTTAACATGGCGAGCTTGAAGGCTCCCGCCAATGCTAAGTGGTTTGATCCCACGAACGGAACTTACACAATCGTCCCCGGTGGGCCATTTGCGAGCAAGGGAACACGCCAATTCAAGCCGCCCGGGAACAACCATGACGGCGACAGCGACTGGGTGCTGTTACTAGATGCTTCAGGTTCCCCGGGGATCTGACGGCCACATATGAAATAGGTACACTCCGCGTAAAATTAAGTGTTCGGGGACCTGACAATTGGCTGAAAGAGGTCGCAAGCGCACCTGCTAGCAGGTGGCCTTGATGGCTCCTGTGGAGATACCACCGTCGACAAGAAGCGTCTGGCCTGGCTATAGCGGCTGGACTCCGAAGCGAGAAAGACGACAGCTCCATCGAGTTCGTTGGGCAGGCCGGGCAGTTTCACTGGAATGCGATCGTAGAGAGCAATGACCCGCAAAACGGCTGCGCGGTCCTGACCTCCCAAATAAACGGTGGGGAAAACTCGTGAGAAATGAAACAAAGTGGCTGGTGCTGGGCATGGCGTTTCTTGCGACCGTCATCAACTATCTTGATCGACAGACTCTCTCCGTGATGGCGCCGCTCTTACTGGAGAAGTTTCATATCTCCGCGGAGACTTATTCAGACATCATCTTCGCGTTCATGTTGGCATACACGTTGATGAACGGAGTCGCCGGCAGGCTTCTTGACCGGGTGGGAAGCAAGGCTGGTTATGCTTTGACAATTGCATGGTGGTCCGCTGCGGAAATTCTGCATGCTCTTTCCCGTGGGGCTCTCAGCTTGGGTGTATTCCGATTCCTACTGGGCTTTGGAGAGGCCGGCAACTATCCTGCCGGAGTGAAGCTGATTGCAGAGTGGTTCCCCGCAGAACAACGTTCCCTCGCGTCGGGCATCTTTAATAGCGGAGCAGCAATCGGGGCGATTCTGGCTCCTCCGTTGCTCGCATGGATTGTGCTGAGCGCAGGGTGGAGGACCGCTTTTGTTGTCATTGGCCTGCTAGGATTTGTCTGGTTGGCAGTCTGGATCGTCTTCTATCGTGAACCGCAGGCTGTGATGGAGGAAGCAAAAGGGGTTCCTCTCAAGTCGCTGCTTCGGTCGAGATTTCTTTGGCAGTTCACTCTATCTAAGGTCTTCAGTGATCCGGTCTGGTACTTTTACACTTTCTGGTTCCCCCAGTACTTGAAGGCCGTCCACGGTTTTTCGCTGCGGCAGATCGGAGAGACGGCCTGGATCCCTTTTTTTACGGCCACCATCGGCAATTTTGCGGGAGGGGCCGTGTTCAGCGGATTGCTGTTTTTGGTAGGGGAAGTGGCAACTACTCGACGAATTGCCGTTCTGATCTTTTCCTCGCTGATGATGTCTGCCCTCTTCGTCGGGGGAAGTCGAAGTCCTGCCGGGTGCATCGCTCTGATCTCGATCGCTACTTTTGGTTACTGCGGTGCGCTCGCGAATCTCCTTGCCATTCCCGGCGATGTGTTTCCTAAAGGAGTGGTAGCCTCCATTTGGGGCTTCGCCAGCATGGGTTCCGGTTTCGGAGCCATGCTCTTCAGCCTGGTGACAGGCTGGCTGGTGGATCGGTACTCCTTCAAGCCAGTTTTTGTGCTCTTCGGCATTCTTCCGATGATTTCTGCGTCGATAGTTTTGGTCCTGCCTAAGAGGGCAGTTCTTTGAGCACTGGCCTAGGCGATGCGCATCGTCATGCCGCCGTCAATAACGAAGTTTTCGCCTGTGATGAAGTCATTTTCAATCAGAGCCACAATCAACTCCGCAACGTCCTCGGGCTGACCCTCTCTATGTAGCGGGATGCGATTCTGAATGTTGTTCTCACTCTGTTCGGGTGTAAGAGAGTCCTGAAAAGGCGTGCGAATGATACCGGGAGAGACGCAGTTGACGCGAATGTTCTGCTCGGCTAGTTCGCGAGCTAGACCGCGTGCGAACTGCGGCAGAGCGCCCTTTGCCACACCATAAGCGAGAGCACCAAGACAGCCGCGGAGACCTGCCGCTGAGCCCAGGAGGATGATGGCTCCGCCACCCTGTTGCGCCATATGCGGCGCGGCAGACCGGACAAGATGGAAGACGGAGTGAACATGAACCGCGAAAGCGTTCATCCAGGCTTCATCTGTAACCGTGTGAAGCCCGCCAGGTACGGCGCCTCCCGCCGAGTGCACAAGAACATCGAGACGCCCGAAATCTTTGACGACCTGATCTACACAACTGCGGCACGCTGCTGGATCGGCCATGTCAGCTTTCAGGAAGCGAATGCATGTTCGAGAAGCTTCGATGGTAGACAGATGTTCCGACTGCTGTACAGCACCCCTTCTTGAAACGGTTGCGATGTGAGCGCCTCTGCGCGCCAAGGAGAGAGCGGTGGAGGCACCAATGCCACTATTGCCTCCCGTGACCAAACAGACTTTTCCTCGTAAATCCATTACGCCGCCATGCAGTCCGACCTATGACCGTACACCGACTGTTGTGATATATCAGAAAGCGCCATCCTATGACAGGAATCTGGATGCTTTTTTTAGGTCTAGGTTAAGACTTTGGGACAGAGGCTGGGGCTGTACCGTAACCGTGGTTCCCCACGGTCGGTCTCACCGCGTTAGACCCAGGCGGAATCTCCGCTGAAAGGAAAACTGCCCATTAATTGACAGATCCACGCCTTTCAGTTTCAGGCGTTCATTTTCTTGATTCTAGTCGGTGACCTTTTTCCAGGTGGAGTCGGGGTTGTACTCAGTCATGGCAAGAACCCGTCGGACGGACACGGGCATCCGGAGCGATCAAGGACCTGAGCATGCCACTTATGGCATCAAATTGGTTTCAATCGTTCGGTTGGTGTGGACTGCCAGCGCACTTTTTTCGTGCTAGAGTCCGCAATAGATTTCTTCCCGGGGTGGCCCAATCCATAATTCACCGTAAGGAGGTTTGCCATGGAAAAGCTGATCGCCCGTTGGAGTTACTGGCTGGGAATGGCCTGCTTGGTCATTACCGTGATCTGGAGGATAGTACGCGTTCTCCGGTCTTGGCAGTCGTCCTCGGCCGCCACTGCGGCAGCCATTGGGCATTCGTCTTTCCTGCATGCCAGTATCTTGTTCCTTGTAGCGACCATCGCCACGGCGTGTTATGCCTGGCTCAATTCGCAGAAGCCTTAATCGAACGATGTCCCTTATCTCGGACAGTCTCGCCTCGCCGGCGGATATCCTAACCTCCAATGGGAGCTGAGGACCCCTTCGCCAAAGCCTGAAAGATGAGGCGTGATGGAAAGGAGGAAGTTGAATGAGCAATGACCTCTTAACTAAATCAAAGGAATTGTCGGGTTTTGAAGCCGGAACAAACCATGTTGTGCCCTGGGTTTAACTAAGGAACAAAATTTTGGGGAGTCAAGAAACAATTGACGTTCTTCTCGTGAGAAAGGTCCAAACCGTGCTCGATTGCGCCAGTAAAGCACCTAAAGCGGCTCCCAGAGTATTCGTAATGACATCGGTCATGCCGGAATGCCGTTGCGGGATGTAGGCCTGCAGTACCTCGATTGTGAAACTCAACATTCCCGCAGCAATAATGCTGTACAGAACCGCCTGCCGTCGGCTTCGCTTCGCCATCAAATAGCTGCAGAACAGGAATCCCAGCGGAGCAAATCCCACTATATTGCTCAGGACGTCTTCTAGGTAACTCCAATTATCTTTGAATTCTGCCCGGGGCGACTGTAAGAAGGGCTTGTACGGAACCAAGAAGTGTTGCGGTATTTTCAAGTCCGGTCCGGAAATTACTTCGCTATGGATGTCGGGGCCGGCCCCCTCGCTAAATCGATAACGCGCGGTGGTTGCCTCCGATTCCGCAAAATCTGTCCCGCGTCCATCGATCCAGCCGGTGAAGTCGCGAAGCACTTCTGTGGGTGTAAGCTCTTTGGAACAAATCGCCAGGCCGTGTATTTCTCCCTGCCACGGCTCATAGCCTACCGCCGACGTTCCAAGGACGATCTGCCCCGATAGGTCAGTCGGGGAGATCGTGAATCCTGGAAAAACCTGCGCTTGGCGACCATCCCTATAGACAATCGTCCCTTTGGACCCGGACGTAATCGTCAATAACAGGAGTTTTCCTTGCTGGAAAAATGTATGCACATCGAACTTCACCCCTTTCTTATTGTTTCGTGGCTTGACAAATCCGTGCGAGACCAACAGGCCATCCTGATACTGTCGCACCTCAAATTGATAGGGGCTCGCAGGTGCATAGAAGCTCAAGATCGTGTGAACGCCCTCGATGCTCGTCGGACGAAGCAGGATCTCCAGGCTGGACTCGGTTGCTCTTGCTCTCAAAGGCGCTTTGCTTACCACAACGCCGGGGCCGTAGAAGCGAATTCCCTTTGCTTCAGGCAGCCAGCTAACTTCATTCGGAGGGAAAAAAGCGAAAGGCCACAACGTGGCAATCAGAACAGCAACTATCGCAATCACACATAAGATTCCTAGACGTTTCCTTTGCAGCGGTTTGCGTAATTTGTCGCTAAGAGTCGAAGCTTGCATTGGTGGTTCCGCTAGCCTCTTCGACGGACCTAACGCCTTCCGCGCAGCAGTTATGTTACCATCCGAAACGCGTTCGCCCTGATAAACCTCGGGAGAAGTGGTCCCGGCACGAAGATCTCAGGTAAGTCGAGAATCTTGGGAACCATATCCGAAAAGATAGAAGCACTATCCAATCGGCGATGAGGAACACGTCTCACGAATTTGTGTGCCGGTGACCGTCAACGACAAAGCCCGAAAGGAAGCTGCGAGGTCGGGTTCACGCTGAGGCGGAATGTGCTCACGAGTTCTCTGAAGCTGCATTTCCCTCCGTGCCGCTGAATGCATAGAGGACGAGTTCCACGCGACTCGAATCCCCAATTTATCGAAAATGCGAATCAGGTAATTCCGCACGGTGTGTTCATTCACGTTCGTTCGCGCTTGGTCAGCCCCGCCAAGTCTCCGCATCGCCTTAAATCTTCAGCTTGTTAACTAGCTCGAAAGACCTCAGGTCACATGCGATTTCAAATCTCCACTCTGCCAAACCGCGTTACCTTCGGCAGCAGAATCAAAATCAAGCCGTAGAACAGCAGTGAAACCATCAACGTTCCTGCATTCCCAAACCGCAAATCCTCCCCTACCAGTTTTAACGCTCCTAATCCTATTGCCCCGTAGGCCACCCATCCCAATTCAACTCTGTTCCATCTTGACCCCGCGTATCCCAACCCCAGTGCCATCAAGCAAGTCACCACCGTCCGTACCACCGACAACCTCGATGCGCTCAACTTCACTACTCCCAATCCCGCCATCCCTGCCACCACCAGCGCCGCTACCGCGAATCCCACCACCACCGCCGGCACGACCCACAACACCCGCGCCTTCCATCCTTCCCCACGTGCGCGCGACCCAATGACGTAGCTCACCAACCCCGCCGCTGCCACGGTCCAGAAGCTCCACTCGGGCCACGATGGTACCGTCCCCGCAAGTGCCCTCCCCGCGTACCCAAACAGGCCGCACAAAATACTCGCCGCCAGCAAATAAAACGTACCGTGAATCCCTAAGCTGAAATATCCCGTTCGTGTGAATACCACCACCGCTGCTACCGCCGCCAAGCTAAGTAACACGGGCCGCAGATTTCCACCGAAGACGAGAAAAACCCCTGCCAGCATCAGACCTGCGGCATAGTTCGCGCACACTCGTCGATTCCGTCGCATCTCCAAACCCGCGAATCGCTTCAATGCACCCCAATAGCACGCTAACGCCAGCACAAGAGAAATCGCCCCAAGCGCTGTTGCCGCCCCTCCCCGCGTTGCGCGTAGGCTCACCCACGTCCCCAACACAAACGCCAAAGCCGCCTGGGCCACCTCGCCAAAGGTCCACTTCCTCACCATTCCAAATCCGCGCACCCCAAGGCTTCCGCAGTAAATCAGAAGCAGTGAGATGCAAAGCGCGTTTATTTCCCTCGTGCTCATTGGCCGATAACTAGCTGGCACTCCCTCCGGTGACGTCATCACCATCCCCAAAACGCCCACCGCAAAATCTGCCCCCAATGCCGACAGCGCCCGTAAACCCAGCCACCGTCCGCTCCATGCCGCGGTCTCCGTGATCAAAGCAATCGCCAGTAGCCCCACCGTCAACGTGCTCACTTCGTGTGTTGCGATCAGGAGCGCCAACGCCGTCCCCACCGCCGTCACAACGGCGATCCACGGAAGCGCCTCTAGTTGTTCTCTCCACGCCAGCCCCAGCGACACCGCGACGTACCCCACCAGCACCGCCGAAGCGAATCCGGGTGTCAGGTCTTGAAACCGGACTGTCCCTTCCCACAGCAACGGCGCAAGGATGAATGCCACTGTCACTCCGAAAACCACGCTCGCAAAATGGCTTTTTTGGTGCGTCCGCGCAGCCCACACCAGCCATGCTCCTGCATACGCAATCGCCACAACCAGCAGAACCCACCGCGGCGCCG
>Ga0187802_10000297_pt1 | contig 11928 bp, 11 predicted proteins | sample NC_wetland_sal_i_FD_130584 | JGI IMG/M metagenome (GOLD analysis project Ga0187802, IMG submission 130584) | Wetland sediment microbial communities from Neuse River Estuary, North Carolina, USA - Control_2 | ecosystem: Environmental > Aquatic > Freshwater > Wetlands > Sediment | place: USA... | reverse complement strand
CCATGCGCATGCCCGTAAATTCAAAAAGCGCGCCGCTATGTTTTTTCGCAACCATTACAGCGAGTTGACCTCTGATGTTTTTGAATATTGAATGTATATTAAAAGAATTTTTGGAGAACGGGCACGACGATGTTCTTCCTGCATTTCATGGGCGACGGTTGTGCCGCACGTTGCCAATGCGTCGTCAAAGGTACCACGCACCGCCTTAGCCCCGGCTGCCACCACAACCGCGGCCCCGGGTACGACTACGGCTCCATTAGGCGGACACGCTCCATACGGTGCGCAGTGAAAGCCGAGACCACCCTCGACACTTGCGCTGTGTGAATCGCTCGATGGGGGCCGCAGCATTCAAGACGATTTGGGCAGATATTTGCTCGAGCGCTCTTCTGTGACCTTCCATTGGTCAGCGCTCAGCTTCACGTCCCCGACGAATTTGTTCGTGAACATCGTGTCCGTATTGGGAAGTGACTTCACGCCCATGTATTTTGTCACCGTGTCGGCCGTCTGCTGCACGAGGGCGGGATCCATATATCCCAGACCGTGATCTTTGAATGCGGGCACCATGCCTAGTGCCGTGCTCACGGCTTGGCCGTACTCAATTACCTTCTGATTAGCAATGCTGCCGCCCGCGAATTCCTTGACGCTGTCAAGGTGCATTTTGACCGACTGCTCGGGGTTGAGATAGACATATTTGAGACCTTCCATGAGGCCCTCTATGAAATCCTTGCAGAGTTGGGGCTTGGTCTCAATCGTCGAGCGTTTGCAGGCGACTACATTGCTCAGCATCTTGATGCCGTAGGTTCCGTACAGGATGCTGTTGATTTCGAGGCCCTGCGCCCACAGGCTGGGCGCAATACTGCCGTAGAAATTGCCCTCCGCCTTTATCTGCTTGTCGGCGAGCACCTTGATCAGCGCGGCAGCATCCATGGTGACTTTGTTGACCTTGCTATCGTCGATGCCGGTGGCCTTCACGAAGGCCGGCCAGAGCTGGAAGTCGCCACTGCCGACGTCAAATGCGACAGTCTGACCTTCGAGGTCTTTCGGCTTAGCGATGTTGTATTCCTTGAGCGAGAAGATGCCGACTGGCGAAATCGGCCAGATGCCGGCGACGGCGACGAGATCGAGGCTGCGGCCCACGCAGTTCATCATCACAGCGAGGTCGAGAATACCGAAATCGTACTGGCCCTGATCGACCGGCACGCAGACTTTGCCGGAGCCGAATCCGCGGTCGATAGTAACGTTCAGGCCGCGTTTCTCCCAGTAGCCCATCGTCTTCGACACGAAGGCGTAGCTGAACGTGCCGAGTGGCAGCCAGGGCAGCGTTAGCTTCACGTCGGTTGCCGCGCGCACGATGGACGGAGCTGAAATCCCGAACGCTCCTATGGCGGCAGTTGTGCCGGTCATCGTCAGGAATGAACGTCGATTGATACGAGCCATTGTTACCCTCTTCTCTGGTTCATTTTTACTTACGACTGTCGCGCCGTTGCCCGTTCGCATGCGAGCCGTGCGCTGGCATCGATTTGAAAAAATCAAGCTTGCCAGACAATTGCTGAAGAATTGCCCGTTCAACCATAACATGAATGCCGCGATTTCCATTGACGAATTGCGTGACGCGCATGTCCGCGGCGATGCTGCAAAGACGATAAGCGTCGTGGAAGGCCATGCCGTATTGGTCTTCTAGCAAGCCGATCATGCTTCGCATCGCGATGCGTGCGGCGTCGTCGAGATCTTCATGGAATGCCATGGTGACGAGGTGATTAGGCGTTACCGCGAGAGGCCAATCAAGCGTGAGATCGTCGCGCACAGACAACCGGAAGTCCCCGTCGAGGCTCGTCTCAATCGCGGTCTGATTGATCTCGCCGTCGCCTTGCGCGGCATGGCCGTCACCTATGCTGAAAAGCGCGCCGTCGACCCAGATCGGCAGCATCAGGCGGGTACCAGCGACCAGTTCCTTGTTGTCGATATTCCCGCCGTAGCGATTGGGCGGCCGACTGTCGAGGCGGCCCCATTCGCGCGGCGGCGCCACGCCCATTTGCCCGAAGAACGGCCGCGTGCGGACGCGAACGCCGGGTGCAACGTCGGCGAGGCCTTTGTCGAGATCAATCGGGATGATCGTCGTATTCTGCGTTGGCGCCTCGGTGCCGAACATGCCTTTGAGCGGGCTGACGACGTTGTAGCCGTAAGGCTGCGTGAGCCGAATATCCAAAATGTCGACTTGTAGCACTTGACCCCGCAGGGCGCCGCGAATTGCCACGGGGCCTGTCAAGATATGCGGCCCGGTGCCGCGCTTCGCTCGCGCGAAAATGTCGTGAGTTTGTGGCGGCAGCCATTGCGAGGGCACGTCATGGCCGGGATCGGCGGATACCGTGCTGATCTGCAATTCCTCACCGTCGCTCACTTCCAGCACCGGATCGAGCCTTGCGTCATGAAAGCCGAAATGAACCGTGTCAAAACGGGCGGAGAGATGCTTCATCACTCGTCAATCTGCGGCTTTCAACCCGCCGTCAGCCTCCCGCGCTGCTGCTAATGTCGCTCGACGCCTGCCAATAGACGGCGCGCCGCTCGGCGTAAGCGATGAGCCCATAAAGCGCGAGGCCGCTGATGCTGAGCACCGTGATCGCGGCCATCATCAGCGGTGTGTCGAGTAGTCCGCCCGCGAGCTTGATCAGATAACCGATACCTTCCTGCGAGGCGACGAATTCGGACACGATCACGCCGATGATTGCAAGTGTAATCGAGATCTTCATCCCGCCAAATATGTAGGGAAGCGCGTTCGGCATTCTTATCTTCCAGAAGATTTGCCAGTCAGAACCCATAAACGTGCGTGCCATGAGTCCGATGTCCTCGTCGATGGACTGGAAACCGAGCGCGGAATTGATCGTCATTGGGAAGAAGGTGATGAGAAAGGCGAGCAGCAGTTCCGACACCGTGCCGGTTCCGAACCAGACGATAAACAATGGCGCAATCGAGATCTTCGGGATGACTTGAGACACGATGATTATCGGATAGAAGCCTTTGCGCATAATCGTCGAATAGGTGACCAGGATCGCGACTGCGATGCCGCCAACGACAGACAGCCAGAATCCCAGTACGGTCAGATAGAGCGATGGCCACAGGTGCGTCAGCAGCAGGTCGCGGCGCTCGATCATCGTGAGGAAGATTTCCGAGGGCGGCGGCAGGATGATGCTGCGAATGTGAAGCCCACGCACTGCGGCCTCCCACAAGACAAGCAGCCCTCCGGAGATCACAATCGGCCAAACTGCTTCGATACTGAAATTGCGCGTCTTACCGAACATGGCTTGCCTCGATCGCCTTGCGTAGGCCGCGGACGTATTGATTGAAACGCTCGTCTTCGGTCAAACCGATCTGGCGGGGGCGGGGCAGGTCGATCGTCATTTCCTCGATGATCGTGGCCGGACGGCGTCCCATCACGACGACGCGATCCGACAGGAAGGCGGCCTCGCGGATGCTGTGCGTCACGAAAATGACGGTCTTGCGGTTAACCTGCCAGATGCGCAGGAGCTCGACGCCCATCTCGTCGCGCGTGAGTGCGTCGAGTGCGCTGAACGGCTCGTCCATCAGCAGAACCCTTGGATTGTGAACGAGCGCGCGGCAGATGGAGGCGCGTTGGCGCATGCCGCCGGAAAGCTGACGTGGCAGGTGATGGGCAAAGTCATCAATCTTCGCCATTGCCAGCAGTTCCATCGCGCGCTCGACGTATTTGGCGCGCGATAATCTTAGGAGCTCGATCGGAAACAGTACGTTGTCGAGTACCGTGCGCCATGGAAGGAGCACCGGCTGCTGGAACACCATGCCGATTTCGGGGCGTGGCCCCCTTACCGGTTCACCCATGATCGAGATCTCGCCGTCGGAACAATTGACGAGACCGGTAATCAGCATCAGCAGCGTACTTTTGCCGCAGCCACTCGGACCAAGCACACTGACGAATTCATTCTGCGCGATGTCGAGCGAGACGTTCTTGATCACCTCTAGATCGTCGTAGAACTTGCGGACGTTCTTTATCCTGAGTGCCGGAGAGGAGGGCTCCGCGTGGGTTTTTTCTTTGCTCTCCGGGAGTGTCGACATGGGCGCTCGGTGAACGGACATTTAGATTGTACTAACGTCGAGACCATAAAACTACATGGCGTGGGGTCCCAAGCGCGAACTTTGGCTCAAACCGCTTTGCTTCCGCGCCGGAGTGTGACGATGCCCGACCTGACATTCTTCGTATCCAAAATCATTTTGCTATAAGTAGGATACAAGGTCTTAGTGAACGGCCAGGCGGAAGGAGCACTCATGGCGCGAGTCCAGATCACCATGGCGGGCGGCCGCTACGATCGGACGCGGGCCTTGCTTGATGGCTCCGTGAAGCCTGAGGGCGTCGATCTGCAGTATATCGAGATGCCGATCGAGGAAGTATTCTGGCGTGTGCTGCGTTACGGCGAATTCGATGTGGCGGAATGCTCTCTCGCGTACTATCTGATCGCGAAGTCGCAAGGCGGCAGCTACGATTATATCGGGATTCCGCTGTTTCCGTCCCGCTGTTTCCGGCACGGGTTCATTTTCATCAATAAAAACTCTGGTATCAAACGTCCCGAGGATCTATGCGGCAAGATCGTGGGCGCGCCGGAATATTCTATGACTGCATTGGTGTGGCTGCGCGGCATGTTCGAGCACGATTATGGTGTGCCGCCAAGCGCGATGCGCTGGCGTATCGGCGGAATCGAGCAGCCCTACCGTTCCGACCGCATGAACGTGCGCGTCAACGCTGACGTTGACATTCGCCAGATTCCCGACGGTACGTGCCTCAATGCGATGCTAGAAGCGGGGGAGATCCACGCGCTGATGGGGCCACGCATTCCTTCTGCCTATCGTAAGCGGCATCCGGATGTGACTAGGCTGTTTCCGGACTACAAGATGGAAGAGCGGAAATATTACGAGCGCATCCGCATGGTGCCCATCATGCACCTCGTGGTGATGAAGCGATCAGTATACGAGCGCGCACCTTGGGTTGCGCAAAGCATCTTCAAGGCATTTCGGGAAAGCACACGGCGCTGCTACAAAATGATGCTTGACGTGAACGCGCTGCCCTACAGTTTGCCCTGGTATCTGCCGGCGCTTGAGGAGACTTTGGAAGTCTTTGGCGAGGACTTCTGGCCCGAAGGCTTCGAAGCGAACTGGCGCAATGTCGAGACGCTGATGAGCTACGCCAAAGAGCAGGGATTGATCGACCGAATCTACAAACCGGAGGAACTGTTCGCGCCGAACACGCTAACTGAGTTCAAAATTTAGAACCCGGCATATTCGCGTTAAAATTTCGCGGATTTTCGCTTTTAGATTTTCCAACTTCCGAACAATTTGCCAAGGATTTTGCGTGCGCGCATTTTTAGAACGGACCAGAACAGCGAGCCAACGTCCAGTGAGCTACCGGGCCGCAAGGGGCTTGCCAAGCCCGATAGATTCGACTCGATGTTGCGCGCGAAGGTGTCCGTTATCTGCGCCGTCAGACCCTCAACGATACCAGTGCGCCCGAACTGCGCCAGTGCGCCAGTCAGTAATGCACGGATGATGAGCGTTACATGCGTTTCGTCAGGTCCAGTTGCTTCAAGCGCATATTCGACTTCTCCGGCCGCGCGCGAGCCGCCAAGCTGATCGCTACCCGCGCCCAAGATAAGCCCGCAATGCCTCGAGTCATCACGCACTACGCGCGCGCGCCCGACAAAATTTGCGATAATCGGTCCGAGTTTGATTGACATTTTTCCTTCGATGTTTTCGTCGGTCGGCGGTTTTGTAAGGCTGGCACCGGGAATGCAACGCACGACGCGCGCAAAATCGGCGAAGAATAACCAAACCTCATCTCGAAACCGCGAAACGACGAATGCGTGGCGAATTTCGACGTTCGGCTTGCGCCCTTCGAGGCCGACCGCGTCGACCTCGCCGATGTCAGGGCCCTCCACGCGCGGGGCAATCGAGAATGGCGCAGCAGCGCGAGCATTCGTTGATTGCGCGCGGCGCATGCCGACGGGACCGAGCGCACCACGTTCGTTGGCCAGGCTGCCGAGCGCGCCGTCGCGCCGCTCGCGCAGCACGCGGCTGATAGCCCGGACGATTCCGATATAACCGGTACAGCGGCAGAGATTGCCGCTGAGTTCGGTGCGAATTCTCTTCTGGTCTGCGTCCGGAATCCGCAAAACGATATCTCGCGCCGTTATCAGCATGCCTGGCGTGCAATATCCACATTGAAGTCCGTGTTCTTCCGAGAAAGCCCGCCTGAGAGCAGCCATCACTGGGTCGTTTTCGAGACCCTCGATCGTCTGCACTACTGCACCGTCACACATGACGACGTAGGCGATGCATGAGCGGGCAGGCTGCCCATCGATGAGGATGGTGCACGCGCCGCACGCGCCCTGCTCGCACCGCAGGTGCGTGGCAGTCAAGTCCAATTGCTCGCGAAGGAAGTCCGCCAAATGCGTTCTCGGCTCGACGTTGGCATGCGTCGCGCGTCCGTTAATCGTCAGATTGACCTGCTTCATCGGCTTTTCGTTTGTTCGTAAGCTCGCAACAGCGTAGCTATCTGCTGGCGGCGCACCAGAGAGTTGGTGATGCCATGTCGGTCAAGAACGCGCAGGATCGTGGCTTCGTCGATTGTCTTGTTCGCGCGTTGCAGCTCGCATGAATCCCCGATGAGGATAGGCCGCGCTTGTGTGGCGCCGATGACCGCTCGAAATCGGTTGCGGTCGGGGTCGATCAGGACTGCGCCAATCGCCGAGGCGAATTCGCCGACTTTGCGGCAAATCTTAGAATAGCCCCACCGGGCGCGAGTCGATAGCCGTGGGATCCTGATCGCCTCGAGCACTTCGTCGGGAGCGAGCGCATTCTGGTAGGCGCCGAGTATGAACTGGTCAGCGGGCAGCCGCCGTTTACCGTCCACGCCGAAAATCAAACATTCGGCGCCAAATGCGCAGAGCGTCGTTACCCAATCGGCCGCGGGATCGGCGTGGCAGAAGCTGCCACCAATCGTCCCGCGATTACGCACCGCACGATAGGCGATGTTGGCAGCAACCGCTGCAAGGGGCTCAAGACCGCGGCTCGGGATTCTGCCGTCCTCGATGTTCGCCGTGGTGATGCAGGCGCCGACCGTGACGGCATCATCCGCCTCCGAAACTTGAGTCACTTCCGGAATGCCAGTGATGTCGATCAGAAGACGTGGCCGCGCAAGACGAAGATTCAGCATCGGACCAAGTGACTGTCCCCCAGCTACTAGCCTTGCTGAGCCACCGGCTTCCTTTAGATTGCGTGAGGCCTCCGCGAGGCTGTGGACGCGGATGAAGTCGAAGGCGGCCGGTTTCATCCGCGGGCGTCCTGCGGGCGCGCCGCGTCTTCGATCGCCGCAAGAATCCGCTCGGGCGTGAGTGGAAGTTGGAAGACTTCGACGTTCAAGGATCGAAGCGCGTCATTGACAGCCGACACGAGAGCCGCCGGTGGCCCAACAGCGCCGCCTTCACCCAAGCCCTTAATGCCGAATTCGGTATAGGGGGACGGCGTTCGCATGTGAAACACACGTATATCGGGCACTTCTGTCGCGCCGGGCAGCATGTAATCGATCATGGTGGAAGCGAGCGGCTGGCCCTGCGCATCGAACGGCATCGCTTCATAAAGGCACGTACCGATCCCCTGGGCGGTTCCTCCGTAGATCTGGCCGTCCACGATCATTGGATTGACGAGCGTGCCGCCATCTTCAACGACTACGTAATCCAGGATCTCAATCAAGCCGGTCGCCGGGTCCACGGCGACGGTAGCGGCGTGCGCCGCATAAGTGAATGTTCCGCTGTCGCGCTCGGCGCGATAACCCGCTGTGACATCCAGTCCACCGGTGTGGACGTCTGCCGGAAGGTTTTGCGGTTGCAGATACCAGGCCCGCGCGATTTCGCGCAACGTAACACTGCTGTCACCGAAGACGACCTTGCCGTCGATAACGCGAACCTTGTCCGCATCGGTTTGCAACAACCATGCTCCAATCTGCGCAGCGCGGTTGGCCAAGATGCGCGACGCGCGCGCGACGGCACCCCCGCCGTGTACCATGCTACGCGAGCCCCAGGTCGACGTTGAGTACGGCGTATGCAAGGTGTCCCCCTGCACGACTTTGATTTTATCGAAGTCGACGCCAAGAATTTCATGGGCGACTTGCGCGTAGGTGGTTTCGTGCCCTTGCCCGTGCGAATGGGTGCCGACGTGAATCTCCACTTCGCCATCAGCGGTCAGCTTGACCTGCGCCTGCTCGTATCCAGGCACGATCGGACGGCCCCACGAAGCAAGCACAGACGTGCCCATGGCACCCTGTTCGACGAAGAACGAGAGGCCGACACCGATCTTGCGACCGTCGCCTTCCGGGTGCTTTTGGCGTTCTCTTACTTCCGGTAGCCGGATAGCTTCGACCGCGCGCCGCAGGCATTCGGGGTGGTCGCCGCTATCAAAATGCTTTCCGACAACATTGTCGAACGGCATTTGGTCGGGTCGCACCATGTTACGCAAGCGGACTTCATAAGGCTCAAGCCCGGCTTCGTGGGCGATCGCGTCCATGACCGCCTCGATGGCAAGACAGACGCCAGATCGCGCGACGCCGCGATAAGGGATGATCGGGCACTTGTTGGTCGCCACGGCCACCGCGCGGCATCGATAATTTGAGAAAACATATGGACCAGGCAAAAGATTAGCGATTTGCGCCGCCTCAACTGAAGAGGAGATCGGGTATGACGAGTATGCGCCGGCATCGACGTGACTGATGCATTCGATGCCCAACAATTTGCCGTTTGCCGCCGCGTATCCTCTGATTTGATAGTGATGTTCGCGGCAATTCGCGTTCGCCGCCAGATGCTCCCGGCAGTCCTCCAACCAGCGAACCGGGTGGTCTACCTGCATCGCTAGCCAGCCGAGAGCAACCTCTTCCCGGCAGAGAAGTCCTTTGTATCCGAAACCACCGCCAACATCGGGCGAGATGATGCGAACATTGCCATGCTCGAGACCGAGGCATTCACAGAGGCCAGTCTGCACTGAGTTGGGAAATTGCGTCGAGGTAACGAGGGTCAGGCAGCGAAGCCGCGCGTCGCGATACGCTACGACGCCGCGTCCTTCCACCGGAAACATACAGTGGCGGGAGGTTCGGATAGTCTTGGAAATTTTGATCGCGGCAGTATCGGCGATGTCCTCGATTGCGCCCTTTTTTTCCCTGAACTCAACGAATATGTTGTCGCCCCATTCTTCGTGGACCAACGGCGAGCCCGACTCGCAAGCCGATAGCATGTCGGTTACGGCAGGCAGCTCTTCCAGGTCGAGCGTTATTGTACTGGCAATGTCTTCAGCCTCGGCGCGATTCGACGCCACGCACATGGCGACCATTTCACCGACATAGCGCACCTTGTCCGTTACAAGAATCGGCTCGGCCGAGCGCTTGAATCCCTTGAGCGGAGGGGCCGATATGATCGCGTTGACGCCGGCGAGATCGCTGGCCGTGAAAACGGCCCTTCGGAATTCTTTGGGAATGTGGATTTGCTTTAAGCGAGCATGAGCAACGGGACTGCGAACAAATGCGACCTCACGCATGCCTGGCAAACGCAAGTCGCCGACATACTGGCCGCGTCCCCGCAGGAAACGATCATCTTCCTTTCGAAGAACCGACGCGCCTATTCCGTATTTCGCCATTTACGTCGCCGAGCTGAGGTAACGGCGTACCAGTGTGTCTATTTTTGGATCATTAGCAACACCTCGCCGTGTGCTGCATTTGATAGAGTGGCTCAGGCGATAACAGCACTGCGATTTATCGATGCTGTAGCTGTCAGCCAAATTCGGGTCCAGCGACCACAAACAATTGCCTGGGGTCCCCGAGTGGGACGCTGCAATTTAAGCCCATCCGCAAGAAGGATCGTTGCACCGAAAAGCCGTGTTGGCGGAGGTGGCGCTTTAAGGTGTCGCGTCCGTCGATGAAGTCGGCCATGAATATGACGTTGCGGATTTGAGGCAGTGCTGCCACCTGAGCACGATCCAGAAGATCGCATTTGATAGTTTCTACGCCCCAAGCCTCGAGGGTTTTGCGTAATCCGACCTCGCTGAAACGCGAAACGCCGATGACGCGCTTACCGGGTGCGGCATTGCCGCAAGTCGCGCGAGCGTCGGCCCCATTTTACCACCGACGCCCAGCACGATGATGTCCCCGTCGATTGCAGCAAGGTCGGTAGCTAATGCCCGGCTCGGTCGGCTCAAGAAGTTGTCCAACTCTTCAGGGTCAACGAACCGCGAAGGGAAGGACTCGTCATCAAGCCACGCGACCATGCCATCCTCAAACTGTCGTCGCCGCATCAATTGCGTCGCCAAGTCGCTCGACAATCGCATCGACTAATTGTTCATCCACGATGAACGGCGGTGCCAACAACACATGATCGCCGGCGTCGCCATCGACTGTCCCGCCCATTGGGTACACCATGAGGCCGCGCGCGAGCGCCTCGCGCTTCGCCCGCGCATGCAGCTTTAATCTCGAATCGAAGGGCTTCTTGGTGTCACGATCGGCGACAAGCTCGATACCTTGAAATAAGCCACGTCCGCGTACGTCCCCGACAAAAGGATGATTGCCGAACCGTTCATTTAAACGGCGGCAAAGATACACGCCCTGCCGGCGCACGTTCTCCAACAGATTGTCGCGCCGCATCACCCGTTGCACGGCCAAAGCCGCGGCGCAGGCTAGCGGATGGCCCGTATAGGTGTGGCTATGCAGGAAAACACCCGACCCCTCGGCAACCGTCTTAAAAATCTTGTCCTGTATCAACACCGCGCCGATGGGCGCATAGCCGCCGCCGAGGCCTTTCGCGATGGCCATCAAATCGGGACTAATGCCCTCCTGTTCGCAGGCATGTAGCGTGCCCGTACGGCCCATGCCGCACATCACTTCATCTAGAATGAGAAGGATGCCGTGGCGGTTACAGATATTGCGCACGCGTTTGAAATAGCCGGGCACTGCTGGAACCGCCCCCAGAGTGGCTCCGACCACCGTTTCGGCAACAAAAGCGATGACGTTGCCGCCGCCAAATTCCTGGATTTTGCTTTCGAGTTCTTTAGCTAGGCGGGCGCCATAGTCTTCCGCTGTCTCGCCGGCACGCTTGCCGCGATATTCGTACACCGGTGACACATGATGCGTTTCGATCAGCAGTGGTTCGAAATGTCTGCGCTGCCATCCCCGCTCTCCAACCGCGAGAGCGCCGAGCGTAGCCCCGTGATAGCTCTGGCGACGTGCGATGATGTAACGCCGGCCCAGTTCCCCCCGTTCGACAAAATATTGGCGGGCCAGCTTGAGCGCGGCCTCAACGGCTTCTGAGCCGCCGCTGACGTAGAAGACATGGCTAAGGCCGTCTGGCGCATGCGCAATGAGATCATCGGCCAGTTCCTCTGCAACTTGCGTCGTGAAGAAGCTAGTGTGCGCATAGGCCAGCTGGTCGAGCTGTTTGTGCATGGCCGCCAGGACGTCCTGATGGGAGTGGCCGAGACACGACACGGCCGCGCCTGCGGAGGCATCGATGTATTCCTTACCGGCACTATCGCGGATGATGACACCGCGGGCAGTGGTGGCAACTTGATAGGAATGACCAGTTTGACGATGAAGGATGTGGGCCATGATTGCTGTTGTTGACGAAGTCGCTCACTATGCTGTCCAAGCGACTGCCTGACCAAATTTGAGAGGCAGTCTACAATAATTCTTGCGCCGCAAGGAACTTGCTAGATGGTTTGGCGGATCGGCGTCGATATAGGCGGGACTTTTACCGACGTGGCCATTGTCGAAGAGAAGAGCGGACGCATCGGTGTGGCGAAAGTGCCGACAACGCCCGGTGATCTTGCCGAAGGCGTACAGCATGCGCTCGCATCGGCAATGAGCCGCTACGATGT
>Ga0187802_10000296_pt1 | contig 11937 bp, 8 predicted proteins | sample NC_wetland_sal_i_FD_130584 | JGI IMG/M metagenome (GOLD analysis project Ga0187802, IMG submission 130584) | Wetland sediment microbial communities from Neuse River Estuary, North Carolina, USA - Control_2 | ecosystem: Environmental > Aquatic > Freshwater > Wetlands > Sediment | place: USA... | reverse complement strand
CCGGGCGGGATCGAGAGCATTTGATTGCTCCGGAGCGTGACTTCGTCGCCTCCGACGGAAAAGCGCCAGGCGCCCTTGAGGACCAGAATGACTTCTTCGTGGTCGTGGCTGTGAGGAAGCGTTCTGGCTCCCGAAAGCACTTCGAGCATGGCGACGGCGAGGTCCTGGCTCTCGGCCAGTTTCCTGCGGTAGCGCCAGGAAAGGTCTTCTGCTTTGACTCGGTTTAAATCGCACGTCTTCATTTTTGGCCTCCTTCGATTCGGCAAATGATTGCCGTAAAAAACGAAAAGGCCGTTTTCCCTCTTGATTTGGGATAACGGCCTCGGTGAGTTCGAACTGTTTTGCTCTGCCGGCCGCTATCCGCTCCTAAGGAGCAGGCTAATGCTAATAATGATGGGGAGTACGAGGATAAGCCGGGTAAGACTCAGGGCAGGAGAAAGGGCGAGCATGGGAAAGTGGCGGTCCTCTCCCGCGTGCGTCGAAATCGTCCGCTGCTCGACTGAGTTGCGCATCGTTTACATTTAATCGAATAACATGAGCGAGCTAAAAGGGTCAAATAAATAGCGCTTATCGGTTCAATAAGGGACGCGGGGGCTTCCGCGCTTTCCGGCTGTGTGCGAAGGATGCTGATGAAGGGCGAAAACGGTTTTAGGAAACCGTTGACAAGAGAAGGGGCATTGACTAACCTCTGGATTCGAAATGAGCATGGTAGAGAATCCGCGGACGCATCGGCACCATCATCGCCACGCCATCGTGCGCCCGCCGGGGTCTGTGTAGAGTTTCACTAGACAGAGCAGTCCTTGGCCCGCTGGCGCAACGAAGCCCGGCGGGTTTTTTGTTTTTAGGGGCAATTCTGGAGGAAGGCAACGTGGAGATCGCATACGAAAAGGGAGGCGGGCTGGTGCCCGCCATTGTGCAAGACGATTGGACCGGCGACGTGCTGATGCTGGGATTCATGAACGCGGAGGCTTTCGAGGAAACGCAGCGGACGGGCGAGGTGGTGTTTTTCAGCCGGACGCGCGGGCGGCTATGGAAGAAAGGCGAAACGAGCGGACACATATTGAAGGTGCGCGAAATACGCGTGGATTGCGATGCGGATGCGCTGCTGATTCGCGTGGATGCGCTCGGGCCGGGCGTTTGCCACGAAGGGTATCGGAGCTGCTTTTTCCGGAAGATTGCGGCGGATGGCCAAGAGACGGTTGTGGAGAAGCGAACTTTTGAGCCCGAGCAGGTGTACGGGCAGGAGAAGAAACCGTGAGTCGACTGAAACTGGGAATTCCGAAGGGGAGCTTGCAGGAGGCGACGCTCGATTTATTTGCGCGAGCGGGGTGGAAGATTACGATGAGCTCGCGGAATTACGTGCCGTCGATCGACGATGCGGAAATCGAGTGCCTGATGGTGCGCGCGCAGGAGATGGCGCGGTACGTGGAAACGGGAGCGCTCGACGCGGGAATTACGGGGCACGATTGGGTGGTGGAGACGAGCGCGGCGGTGGAGGAATTGGCGGAGCTGGTATACGCGAAGCGGCGGCTGGCGCGAGTTCGATGGGTGCTGGCAGTGCCGGAAGATTCCGCGATTCGGGAGCCGCGGGAATTGGCGGGCAAAGTGATTGCGACGGAAGTGGTGCGCATCACGGAGCGTTATTTGGAGAAACAAGGAGTTGCGGCGCGCGTGGAATTTTCGTGGGGGGCGACGGAAGTGAAGGTGCCGCAGCTGGCGGATGCGATCGTGGAGGTGACGGAGACCGGGACATCGCTGCGCGCGAACCGGCTGAGAATTATTGCTACGGTGCTGGAGTCGGCGACGGTCTTCATCATGAACCGGGCCGCGTTGAACGATGCTTGGAAGCGGGAGAAAGCGGACAGCCTGATCTTGATGCTGCAAGGAGCGATTGACGCGGCGAGCAAAGTGGGATTGATGCTGAACGTGCGGCGCGGGGATCTTGCGGCGGTGCTGAATGTGCTCCCGGCGCTGAAGAATCCGACGATTTCACCATTGAGCGATCCGGATTGGGTGGCCGTGAACACGATTATCGAGGAAGCGGTGGTGCGGCAGATTTTACCGAAACTTAAAATGGCGAAGGCACAGGGGATCGTCGAGTATCCTTTGAATAAGATCGTGCTGTGATGCGAATTCTGAAACTGACACGAGGGACGGTGAAGCAATTATTGGCGGCGCGGCGGGCGCATGATGCGCGTGCGCGGCGCGTGGCGGCGCGGATCCTCGGAGACGTGCGGCGGCGGGGGGATGCGGCGCTATTCGGCTGGACGCGAAAACTGGACGGAGTTGATTTGAGGAAGGAGGGCGTTTGGATCGAGGCGCGGGCTATCGAGGCAGCGGAAAAGCACGCGACGCCGGAATTCGTGCGCGCGGTGGAGCACGCGGCGAAGAATGTGCGGCAGGTTGCGGAGAAGCAACTGCCACGGGGCTGGACGATGGAGGTGGAAGCGGGGGTGATGATCAGCCAAATCGTGCGGCCCATCGAGACGATTGGCTGCTACGTTCCGGGCGGGCGGTTTGCTCTGATTTCGACGCTGGTGATGACCGTGGTGCCGGCGAAGGTTGCGGGCGTCGAGAGGATCGTCGTGGTGTGCCCGGATCCGAGCAAGGAATTTCTTGCTGCGGCGAGTTTATTGGGTGTGCGAGAGATCGCGCGAATCGGCGGAGCGCAGGCGATCGGCGCGCTTGCTTACGGGACGAGAAGCGTTCCGCGCGTGGACAAGATATTCGGACCAGGAAATCAGTTCGTGACCGCAGCGAAACAGCTTGCGAGCAACGATTGCGCGATCGATCTTCCCGCGGGGCCGACGGAAGCGATCGTGCTCGGGGAAAAAGGCAATCCGAAATGGATCGCGGCGGATTTAATTGCGCAGGCGGAACACGCGCCGGATGCGGGGAGTTTTCTGGTGACGACGTCCGTGGAACTGGCGCGGCGGGTGCGGGGAGAGGTTGCGACGCAATTGAAGCAATTGCCGGAGGCGAATTTTGCGCGAACATCTCTGAGACGGACTGGAGCGATCCTGCTGGCGTCATCGGTGGCGCAGGCGATCGAGTTCGTCAATCGTTTCGCGCCGGAGCATTTGAGTCTGCCGGAAGGCTCGACGGAACTGCTGGATCGGATTCGCGCGGCTGGAACGGTGTTTATCGGGCCGTGGAGCGCGCAGCCGCTGGGCGACTATGCCAGCGGGAGCAATCACGTGCTGCCGACGGACGGGTGGGCGCGGGCGCGCGGCGGACTATCCGCGGCGGATTTCGTGAAATGCGTGAGCGTGCAGGAGATCGATGGCACGGGATTCACGGGGCTTGCGGGAGATGTGCAAACGATGGCTCGTGCCGAAGGATTGCTCGCGCACGCGAAGGCCATTGAGGTGCGCCGATGAAGGTTTCGTTGCCCGTGCGGCAGGCGATCTTGCGGAGGCAAGGCTATGAGGCGCCTGTGGAAGGGCGGTTCGATAAAATCCGGCTGGACTTCAACGAAAATACGGCGGGATGCTCGCCGGCAGTATTGCGCGCGCTGGCAAGACTTTCTGCGAAGGAACTGGCGATGTACCCGGAGTATGGGCCGACGACGCGGGAGCTGGCCCGCTATTTTGGAGTGCGCGCCGGGGAATTGATGATGCTGAACGGCGCGGACGATGCCTTGCGCGCCTTCTTCGATGTTTTTGTCGAGCCGGGGAGCAGCGTTTTGCTTTGCGAGCCTACGTTTACGATGTACCGATTTTACGCCGAGGTATTCGGAGCGAAGATTCAGGCTTGCCGATATGACTCGGCGATGAATTTCCCGTTTGGAGATGTGCTCCGCTCACTGCGGACAAAGCCTCGCGTACTTTTTGTGGCGAACCCAAATAATCCTACCGGAACGCTATTAGGGCGCGCCGAAATTGAAACACTGCTGAAGGCGGCGACGCATACGGCGGTGGTGATTGACGAAGCCTACGTGGAATTTTCAGGCGTAACGGTTGTGGGGATGATTCGCAAGTATCCGCAATTGTTCGTGGTGCGCACGTTTTCGAAGGCGGCGGGACTTGCGGGACTGCGGCTGGGGGGAGTGATCGCGCGGGAAGATTCGCTCGAGAACCTTCGGCGAGCGATGCCGCCTTTCCCTGTGAACATCGCTGCGCTTGCTGCCGCGCGAGCGGCGATTCGGGATCGCCGGACGCTGACCGGGTATGTGCGAGAGGTGAAGCGGTTACGCGCGGAGTTCGACGCGGAATTGAGGCGGCTCGGGGCGATGACCTTTCCGAGCGCGGGCAATTTTCTGCTCGCGGATTTCGGTTCGAAGGGGCCCCGACTGTTCCGGCGCCTCGAGAGGGAGGGCTTCCTTTTGCGCGAACGGAGCAAGGAGATCGGGCCGGGTTTTGTGCGCGTCTCGATCGGCACGCAGAAAGAAATGGCGCGGTTGCAGCGCGCCATCGAGCGGTACTTGTGAGTGAATGATGCCAAGAAAAGCGACGATCCACCGAAAAACAAACGAGACGGATATCCGGCTGCGGCTGAGCGTGGATGGGAGAGGCGCGGCGCGCATCTCAACCGGGATACGATTTTTCGACCACATGCTCGAGCTGGTGGCGCGCCATGGCGCGTTTGACCTGGCCATCGAGGCGAAGGGGGACCTCGACGTGGACCAGCATCACACGGTGGAGGATACGGGAATCGCTCTTGGAGAAGCGATGCGGACGGCGCTAGGGGCGAAGCGCGGGATTCTGCGCGCGGGCTATTTCATTATGCCCATGGACGAGACGCTGGCTTTTGCGGCGATTGATCTCTCCGGGCGGCCCTACTGCGTGGTGAATTCGCGAATCAAGGCGCAGCGCGTCGGCGATTTTCAGACGGAACTGGCGCAGGATTTTTTCGAGGGATTTGCGCAGGCGGCACGGGCGAATGTGCATCTGCGCGTGCCTTATGGGCGCTCTTCTCACCATCAAATCGAGGTTATGTTCAAGGCGTTTGCGCGGGCGCTGCGGTTTGCCGTGACGCGCGACAAGCAACTGCGGAAAATTCTGCCGAGCACCAAGGGGCTGCTATGAAGGTGACGTTGCTCGATTACGGAGCGAACAACGTGACTTCTGTGGAGCAGGCGTTCGCGCGCCTCGGCGCAGAATCGGTCCGCGCGACCACAGTCGAGGCTCTCGCGAGTGCCGAGGCGATCGTGCTGCCTGGAGTCGGGCATTTTTCGGCGCTGATCCGGGCGCTTGACGAACGGAAGATGCGAGGCCCTTTAGCCGGAGCCATCGCGCGAGGTGTTCCTTTCCTTGGGATTTGCCTGGGCCTCCATGCGCTGTGCGAGTCGAGCGAGGAAGCGCCGGGATTGGCCGGGCTGGGATTGCTGCGAGGTTCGGTTGTTTCGCTTCCGAAGCGCGCGAAACTTCCTCACATGGGATGGAATCAAGTCGCGGTTCGGGGCGAATCGCGGCTTCTGAGAGATATCGCGAGCGATGCGTACTTCTATTTCGCGCACTCCTTTGCGTTGACGACGTTTGATGGCGGCGCGACTGGCGCCTGCACGCACGGGACGGAATTCGTTGCGACGGTTGAGAGCAAGAACATTTTTGCTGTCCAATTTCATCCTGAGAAGAGCGGCGAGGCGGGCGCGCGGATCCTGGCCAATTTTTTGAGTCTTTGCGCATGAGCGGGGACTTATGAGTCTCGCGCGGCGAATCATTCCGTGCCTCGATATGGACGGGGCTCGCGTGGTGAAGGGCATAAACTTCGTTGGGCTTCGCGATGCGGGCGATCCCGTGGAGTTGGCCGCGCGCTATAACGCCGAGGGCGCGGATGAACTGATCGTGCTCGATATCGCAGCCTCGCGCGACCGGCGGCCCACATTCCTGGAAACCATACGCCGGGTGGCCGCCGAGCTTGCGATCCCATTCACGGCGGGCGGCGGCATCCGTTCGCAGGACGATGCGCGGGCGGTGGTGCGGGCGGGCGCGGACAAGATAACCGTGAACACGGCTGCGGTGGAACATCCCGAGCTCATTTCGGAATTGTCCGCGGAATTTGGGGCGCAGGCGGTGGTGCTCGCGATCGACGCGAAGCTCGAGAAGGATCATTGGGACGTGCGCGTCCGGGGCGGGCGAGATTCAGCACATCTCGATGCGCTCGAATGGGCGCAGCGGGGAGTTGAGCTTGGCGCCGGAGAGCTACTGCTGACATCTGTTGATCGCGACGGGACAGGACTCGGCTTTGATTTGCCGCTAACGCGGGCGATTTCTCAAAATGTGTCCGTTCCCGTGATTGCCTCGGGCGGCGCGCGGCTTCCCGAGCACTTCGCAGAGGTTTTCCGGGAAGGCGCGGCCGACGCGGCGCTGGCCGCTTCGATATTCCACGACGGCGTTCAGCCCATCGCTTCGCTGAAAAGGTTCCTGAGGTCGCAGGGAATCGAGGTGCGCTTAACGTGTTGATTCCCTGCATCGACTTGCAACGCGGGCGGGCGGTGCAGCTCATCCGCGGGCGGGAGCGCGCGCTTGCCGTCGATGACGTGTTTGGCCTGCTCGAGAGATTCAAGAGATACCCATGGCTGCACATCATTGACCTGGATGCGGCCATGAGCAAGCGGCCGAATGGGGCGCTTGTCCGCGCGTTGATCGAGCGCGCGAGAAAAACGTACGGATTCAAGGTTCGCGTGGGAGGAGGAATCCGGACGATTCGACGGGCACGGGAGCTCGCTCGATTGGGAACGGAGCAAATCATCATCGGGTCTGCCGCGCTGCGCAACGGAAAGATCAATGCGAAATTTCTTCGCATGCTGGCTGAGCAGCCGGGGCGCGAGCGGATCGTAATCGCATTGGACACGGCGCGGGGCTGCATTACCACGCACGGGTGGCGCAAACGGCATTTGGTGCGGGCTGCCGACGTGATGCTGGAGTTTGCGGCCTTCTGCTCGGGCTTTCTTTGCACCGACGTGGATCGCGAGGGGACGATGACAGGCGCCAACCTGAAGTGGTTTAGGGAACTTCGGCGCGCGACTTCCCTTCCCGTGATTGCGGCCGGTGGAATCAGGTCGCGCCGGGAAATCCGTGCGCTTGACAGAATGGGGATGGATGCGGCGGTCGGAATGGCGGTTTATAAGAACCGTCTCTTCTGAGCATTGACGATCACGCGGAATCAAAGGCGCCGTTTGGGAAGGCGGCGAAGGGCCGGCCGGACCAAGCCTCCCAGGACTGGTCCTCCAGGTTTTTGCGCTTTTTATTTTGGCCCCTAGTTGTATATGCTATGCGCCTTCCCCCTGCGGAGGTGTGATGAAGCGCCGCCTATTCACCCTTATATTGGCATTTCTCTGCGCGTCATTTTCCCTCTTTGCCGGAACGACGAAGCAAGCTGGAAACCAGTCTTCGGGCGTCAGCTCGACGCTACCAACCCTTCGATATGCAACTTATTTGGGGCGGACGCCTGCCGATGTCGGAAGCGGTGTGGTGGTTGGCGCGGATGGCTCGATTTACGTTGCGGGCGTCGCGGCGCCCACGGCTGCGAATGGACACAACGAGGCTTTTGTCGCGCACCTGTCGCCGGACGGTTCCACGGTTCTCTACGTCGCCTATCTCGGAGGTGACGACGACACGGAGGCCAAGGCGCTGGCGCTCGATGCGGCGGGCGATGTCTACGTGACGGGCGAAACGCGCGCGCTTAATTTTCCAGTGCGCAATGCGCTCCAGGCGCGTTGCAGCACGGGGGCAGGAGGCACATGCTCCGGCAATGTTTTCCTGACCAAGCTGAATCCGGACGGGACGGTGGCCTTCTCGACATACTGGGGCGGGAGCGGAGAGGACAGCGCGAACGCCATCGCATTGGATGCGACTGGAAATATTTACATCGCCGGCGCGACGACCTCGAGCAACTTGCCGGTGTTCCGGGCGCTCCAAGGCACGGCGGGTGGTGGTGGCGATGGATTCGTCGCCAAGTTTGCGGGCGATGGCTCGCGCGTTCTCATCGCGACGTATTTGGGCGGGGGGGCTGCGGATGAGGTGCGCGGGATCGCGGTGGATCCAGCGGGAAACATTTCCCTGACCGGCCAGACCTATTCGGTGGATTTCCCGACTGCGAATGCCATTCACGGCTACTGCCGACTTGATGCGCAAAATAAATGCAATGGCGAAGCGTTCGTGGCGAAGCTGGCTGCGAGCGGATCTTCGTTGATCTACTCGACGTATTTGGGCGGCAGCAATGGAGACGCGGGGAACGCGATCGCGGTGGACGCGTCCGGCAACGCCTACGTGACGGGCGTTACTGCCTCCAGGGATTTTCCGCTTTCGCAGCCATTCTCCTCGACATTCCGCGGACAGAGCAAAGCGTTTATCGCCAAGGTTGCCTCCAATGGATCCGCGCTTGCATATTCGACTTATCTCGGCGGCAGCGGCGCGGATGCCGGCCTCGGGATCGCGCTGGATGCAGCCGGAAATGTGTTTGTGGCCGGGCAGACCAATTCTCCTGATTTTCCAGTCTTGAATGCCGTGCAGGGGGCATGCGCGAAGGCTTCGACCGGTGGTTGCAGTGAGGACGCATTCGTGGCGGTGCTCGACCCGAGCGGAGTTCGGCAGCAATTTGGGACATACCTCGGCGGCAGCCGCAGCGACGCAGCACACGGCATCGCGGTGGATTTGCTAGACGCTGTGTACCTGGCAGGCGCGACGACTTCCTTGGACTTGCCTTCGGCGAAGCCGGCGCAGCTCGCGAGTTCGACGAGTGGTGCGCAGTCAGGCGCAGCCGGGGCAGCCGCAAGCTCGATGAGCGCCGGGGCCTTCGCTGCAAAAATGGCCGGACTGAACATCGGGAGCGCGGCGGGAGGGCCGCTGCAACAGCCGCCTGGTGGAACGAGTTGCACGGGAAATGCGACGATTTGGCTCGGGGGAACGGGCAATTGGAGCGATGGGGCGAATTGGAGCACGGGCATTGTTCCCAATAGTGCGAGCACGAATGTGTGCATTGACGACGGCAATCCCGTGAACTCGCAAGTGACGCTCGACATCTCTGTGAGCGTCGGCACACTCGTGATAGATAGCGGCGATAGTCTGATCATCAGCGATAACAATAGCTTGACTGTCTCCGGGAATATCTCCAATTCAGGCATGATTTCCGTCAGCTCCACGAGCGACTTCACATTTCTGCAAATCAGCGGCGCGGTGAGCCTGTCGGGTGGGGGCACCGTGACGATGTCCAAAACCGCAGTCAATGGCGGAGGGGCGTTCATCAGAGAGTCCACGGCCAACTCGACGCTCACCAACGTCGACAACACCATTCAGGGCTTCGGGCAGATTGGGAACAATGGTCTGTCGGTGGTCAACCAGGCCGGCGGAACGATCGACGCCAATGTATCGGGCCAGACACTGGACGTCGATCCGGCGAACGCAACGAATCAAGGCTTGTTGGAAGCGACGAATGGCGGCACATTGGAATTGGACACTACGACTTTCGTCAACGCCGGCGGAAACATCACGGCTGGTGGCAGCGGCTCGACGGTGGCATTGGTAAACCCCACAATTCAGGCGGGGACACTGAATACATCCGGCGGTGGGGTGTTGGGAGTTTCTGGAGGCAATGGAGCCACGCTGGATGGAAGTACGGCTGGCGGAGCCGTCAAGATTGTGGGCGCGTACACGATCGCTGACAACAGCTCGACCACCGTCGTGGGGACGATTAACAATACCGGCAGCATTCTGGTCAGTTCGACAAGCGACTTCACATTTCTGCAAATCAGTGGCGCGGTGAGCCTGACGGGTGGGGGCATCGTGACGATGTCCAAAACCGCAGTCAATGGCGGAGGCGCGTTCATCAGAGAGGCTGTGGCTAACTCGACGCTCACGAACGTCAACAACACCATTCAGGGCTTCGGGCAGATCGGGAACAATGGTCTGTCGTTAGTCAACCAAGCTAATGGGACGATCGACGCCGATGTATCAGGCCAGAACCTGGACGTCGATCCAGCGAACGCAACGAATCAAGGCTTGTTGGAAGCGACAAACGGTGGCGTGCTGGCATTGGACAACGCCATCTTCAACAATACGGGCGGAAATATCACGGCGAATGGCAGCGGCTCACAGGTGGAGTTCATTAATGGAGCCACCATCCAGGCTGGAACGCTGAATACGGCTCTTGGCGGCGTGTTGGGAGCCGGAAGCAGCGCCTCAGCGACACTCGATGGGAGCACTGCCGGCGGACCCGTCAACAATGCGGGAACCTACACGATACCCGATAACAGCACGACGACTCTCGTGGGGACGATTAACAATACCGGGAGCATTCTGGTGAGCTCGGCCGGCGACAACACATTCCTGCAAGTCAGCGCCGGCGTGACCCTGATGGGTGGGGGCACGGTGACGATGTCTAGCACCGCAGGCAATGGCGCAGGGGCATTCATCAGAGAGTCCACGGCTAACTCGACGCTCACGAACGTGAACAATATCATTCAGGGGTTTGGGCAGATCGGGAACAATGGTCTGTCGGTGGTCAACCAGGCCGGCGGAACGATCAACGCCAATGGAGCGGGCCATACACTGGACCTCGATCCGGCGAACGCAACGAATCTAGGCGCTCTGGAAGCCACAAACGGCGGCACGCTGGAATTAGACACGATCACCTTCATTAATGCCGGCGCAAACATCCTGGCGACCGGCACAGGTTCGACTTTGAATTTGGTGGGGGCGACGATTCAAGCCGGGACGCTGACTAATTCGGGTGGCCTGATGGGAGTTTCTGGAGGCAATGTGGCCACGCTGGATGGAAGTACCGCCGGCGGAGCCGTCAAGATTGTGGGCGCGTACACGATCGCTGACAATAGCACGACCACTCTCGTGGGAACGATTAACAATACCGGCAGCATTCTGGTGAGCTCGGCCGGCGACAACACATTCCTGCAAGTCAGCGGCGGCGTGACCCTGATGGGCGGGGGCGCGGTGACAATGTCCAATGCGGCGCTCAATGGCGGGGGCGCATTCATCAGGGAGTCCACGGCGAACTCGACGCTCACGAACGTGAACAACACCATTCAGGGCTTCGGGCAGATCGGGAACAATGGTCTGTCGCTGGTCAACCAGGGAACCATCAATGCAAACAACGCAGCAGGCCGGGGGTTGAACCTGAACCCGCCTTCGTTGACCAATCCAGGTCTGCTGGAGGCGACTGGCGGCGGGGTGCTCCAGCTTACCAACGGAACGGTGAACAACCTGGCAGGGACGATCGAAGTGAACGGGGCAACGTCAGCGGTGCAGTTTACCAATGGCGTGACCATACAAGGTGGGACTCTGACCACTGCCAACAATGGAACCCTGGGCGTGCCCCTGAGCGGTTCGATGACGCTGGATGGGACGACGCAGGGCGCGCTGACGAACACAGGCACCTTCACGATCGCCGACAACAGCACTGCCACCCTCCTCGGAACGATCAGCAATGCCGGCGGCATTCTGGTCAGTTCGACAAGCGACTTCACATTTCTGCAAATCAGTGGCGCGGTGAGCCTGACGGGTGGGGGCACGGTGACGATGTCCAAAACCGCAGTCAATGGCGGAGGCGCATTCATCAGGGAGGCCGTGGCTAACTCGACGCTCACGAACGTCAACAACACCATTCAGGGCTTCGGGCAAATCGGGAACAATGGTCTGACGCTGGTGAACCAAGGAACCATCAATGCCAACGTATCGGGTCAAGCTCTGAATTTAGACCCGCCTTCTCTGACCAATGCGGGGGTGCTGGAAGCTTCGGGCGGCGGGATCTTGCAGCCGACCAACGGGACCATCAACAACTCGGCTGGCACAATTGAAGTAAACGGGGCTGCGTCCGCCGTGCAATTTGCCAACAACGTTACCATTCAGGGCGGGACGCTGACGACAGCCAACAACGGAGTGCTGGGCGTGACCGGCGGCAATTCGATGACGCTGGATGGCGCCACGCTGGGCAAGCTGACGAATGTGGGCACCTTCACGATCGGCAATAACAGCGCGGCTG
>Ga0187802_10000293_pt1 | contig 12007 bp, 10 predicted proteins | sample NC_wetland_sal_i_FD_130584 | JGI IMG/M metagenome (GOLD analysis project Ga0187802, IMG submission 130584) | Wetland sediment microbial communities from Neuse River Estuary, North Carolina, USA - Control_2 | ecosystem: Environmental > Aquatic > Freshwater > Wetlands > Sediment | place: USA... | reverse complement strand
GCACAAAACAAATCAGCGAGTGACCACACGCAAACAAAAACATTGTGCCTCATACGGGGCAGAATCGGCGTGAAGAATCTGGAGCGGGAGAAGGGAATCGAACCCTCACCTCTAGCTTGGGAAGCTAGCGTTCTGCCACTGAACTACTCCCGCTCGCGATGAACCCAGGTGAAGGATAGCACCGCCTTCGCGGCCCAGGCAAGAATGCTTCAAGGAGAGGGATCGCTACGAGCATGGTAGCGCGGACTAAAAAGGAAAGCGCGGAGAAGCGATTTGCTTCGCCCGCGAGAGCGAAGACAGGCGAGATGCTACTCGTGAGTCGCCAAAAGCCTGCGATCAAGAGTCACAGCTGCAAAATACGAGCAGCGCGAAAGCTCCTCTTGAAACGTGCGGCGAAGCCCCCGTGAAAACGCTCCGGAAAGCCAACAGGCAAGCTTCACGAGCCGGTAATACAATCCGATGGTCCTGATTTCCATCGCATCATCGCCCGGATCGGGCGCGACACTCACCATCACCATCAAGTGGTGAAATGCCAGCGGATCGATTTGCTCGCTGTCCGCGGCGATGAGTTCCTGGACCTTGCTGGAGAGTTCCACCTTGCCGTACGTCACCAGAAGCGTGCGGCAATAGGCGAATGAAAACTGCGCCAGGGTGGCTGCCATAAACATCAGTATGAGAATCGAGATAATCATCGCTGGACCGTTCCCTCCAACAGAAGGAAGGCTCCTTTTTGGCCGTACTGTTGTTTCTTCGCCATGAATGCCAAAACTGAATCCTTTCAAAGGCGCGAGCTGAGTTTCGCCAAGCTCCTTGGATGCACCTCTTCTACAATTCCTCGCAGATGTATCTGCAATTGGCGAGCCACAGATTAGATTTTACTCAGCAATATACCGGCGCCCACCATCTGCCTGAATTAAGGGAACTTAATGAGGCCCCAAGCCCGCTCAGCGGAAAGAATTTACACCGCAGGCTCGGCCCAAGCCTGTGCCGCTCTGAACCAAAATGTACCGCACACGCACTCCGTCATCGCGCTCGCATTGCCTTTCTCGAAGCGGTCCTCCAGCCGCGCGGCCGCTCAGCGTCTAATCCTCATATTCTTGGTCCGCAAGACTCCATGTTAGAGTGGCGGCGCCGGTTCATGCGCATTCGACTGGGAGACGGCAGGGAGGGGAAGTGGCATATCGAGATCTGCGGGATTTTCTGAACACACTTGAGAAGAAGGATGAGCTAAGGCGCATTTCCGTAGAAGTCGATCCGGTCCTCGAAATCACCGAAATCACCGACCGCGCTGTAAAGGCAGGCGGCCCCGCCCTCCTCTTCGAAAAGCCCAAAGGCTCGAAAATTCCCGTAGTCACGAATCTCGTTGGCACCGAGCGCCGCATGAACCTGGCTCTGGAAGTCGAATCGCTCAACGAGATTGCCGACCGCGTGCATTCCTACATTGACATGCAGTCCCCGCAGGGATTCCTCGAAAAAGTGAAAATGTTGCCGAAGCTTGCGGAGTTGGGCTCCTTCTTCCCGAAGACAGTCCGCAACGGCGAATGCCAGGAGGTAGTCCGGACCGAAAACCTCTCCCTCAGCGAATTCCCGATTCTGCAATGCTGGCCCCAGGATGGCGGCCGCTTCATTACCTGGCCGATGGTCATCACCAAGAACCCCGAGACCGGGAAGCGCAATGTGGGCTGCTATCGCATGCAGGTTTTCGACGACTTGACCACCGGCATGCACTGGCAAACGCAGAAGCATGGCGCGGAACATTTCCGCAGCGCCCGCTCGAGAGACCTGGAAGGAAGGCTGGAGGTAGCCGTGGCCATCGGCGCAGACCCCGCTACGGCCATGGCCGGGATACTGCCGGTTCCCCCGGACATGGACGAATTTTTATTCTCCGGGTTCCTGCGCCGCGAGCCGGTCGAGCTGGTGGCATGCAAAACAGTTGACCTGGAAGTTCCGGGCAACGCCGAGATCGTGCTGGAGGGATTTGTCGAGCTCGGCGAATTGCGCACCGAGGGCCCGTTTGGGGACCACACCGGCTTCTATTCTCTCGAGGGGCAGTTTCCCGTCTTCCACGTGACCTGCATCACCCACCGGAAGTCCCCCCTCTATCTGACGACGATTGTCGGGCCTCCTCCTCAAGAGGACTATTTCATCGGCCACGCCATCGAGCGCATCTTTCTGCCGGTCATGAGGATGCAATATCCCGAGATTGTTGATGTGGCCATGCCCGCCGAAGGCATTTTCCAGAACCTGATGATCGTCTCGATCCGGAAAAGCTATCCCGGACAGGCGCGCAAGATCATGAACGCGATTTGGTCGCTCGGGCAGGCCATGTTCACGAAGGTTGTGGTGGTCGTGGATCATGACGTGAACGTGCAAGACTCGCGCGAAGTGGTTTGGAAGGCGCTTTGCGCCATTGATCCCGAGCGGGACATCCAATTTGTGCTCGGTCCCGTGGATACCCTCGACCACGCAGCGCGCCGGACAGACTTTGGTTCAAAGATGGGAATTGACGCCACGAGGAAATGGCCCGAGGAAGGATTCGCGGGCCGCTGGCCCGATGAAATAAAGATGGACGCGGCCACGAAAGCGCGCATCGATGCCATCTGGCACCATCTAAAAGTGGACCACACGAAGAAAAAGTAAACAGACGCCCGCCTGCTGGTAGCCCCCATGCCCCCGCCTCGCACCCCCTGCAAACATGGGCGAAATGCCCCATCTGGCCCTTTCCGCAGCCCTTTTGCCCTACCTGTCCTTGAGGCCTGGGTTTTAACCAACAGCACACAGGGGAAACACGTTGCTTGACAGTCCGTTCGGTGGATGTAATAAACGGTAAAAGCGGGTCGTACCGGGCGTATCAGTACTACGGGTCTTCGCCGCCTCGGATGTGCCTCAATGGGGTTTGAGGCAGATGTAACGGCAAGGGGCTTTGGGGGTCTTCACAGAAAAGTAGCCGGGCCAGAAATAAAAAGTGGGGCCGTTCTGCGAAGCGGAGCGGCGTGAGGAGTGAGGGGCCGCGCGATGTTCAATCTGGGGAAAGCGAAATCGTTAATCGGCCTGGATATCGGCTCGAGTTCCGTGAAAGCCATCGAGCTGAAAAAAGCGAAATCCGGGTACGAGCTGGTCAGCTACGGCCTGGAGGCTCTCGCCCAGGATACGGTCGTGGACGGCGCGATCATGGATGCCCCGTCGGTCGCCGAAAAAATCATTTCGATTTTCGAAAATCAGAAAATCAAGGCCAAGGATGTGGCCACCTCCGTTTCCGGCCACTCCGTCATCGTGAAGCGCGTGAGCATGCCGCTGATGACCGAGGAAGAATTATTCGACAGGATTCAAGCCGAGGCCAGCCAGCACATCCCCTTCGACATTGCCGACGTCAACCTCAGCTACCAGCTTCTGGAAGCCACCGAGAACCAGATGGACGTTCTGCTGGTAGCCGTCAAGAAGGACAAAATTCTGAATCACACGAACGTTCTGGCGCAGGCGGGGAAGACTCCCGTCATCGTGGATATTGACGCCTTCGCCCTCCAAAACGCCTTCGAGGTCAATTACGAGCCTGATCCCTCGCAAGTGGTGGCCCTGCTCAACGTGGGCGCCAGCGTGATGAACATCAATATCGTGCGCGGTTGGACGCCGCTCTTTACCCGCGACGTTTCCGTGGGCGGCAACCAATATACCGACGCGCTCCAGAAGGAACTGGACCTCAGCTTCGAGGACGCCGAGAAATTGAAGATGGGCGGAACGCTGGCCGGCGTGAGCGAAGAGCAGCGCACGGCCATCCTTCGCTCCGTCTCCGACATTCTGATCCTTGAGATTCAGAAAACCTTTGACTTTTTCCGTGCCACGGCGAGCGGGGAGAACATTCGCCGGATCTACGTCGCCGGGGGAACGGCGCGCGTTCCCGGCTTGCTCGACCTGCTGAAGGAAGAATTCGCCATGCCGGTCGAAGAGTTGTACCCCTTCCGGAAGGTCGCAATCAATCCTGGGCGTCACGATGAAAGCCAGCTACGGGAGTTGGCGCCGCGTCTGGCAATCGCAGTGGGCCTGGCGCTGAGGAGCTTTGACACGCCATGATCCGGATCAACTTACTGGGCCAGGCCCGTCCGAAGGCCGCCAAAAAAGCAGTCCCGCTGGAAGCTACCGTCCAGGTCTTGTTCCTGGCCGTGGCTGTCGGTCTCGCAGTTGTCATTCTCTTCATCACCTATCTTCAGCAGAAGAGACAGCTGGACGCCGCCAATCAGAAAATCTCCACCCTGCGCGCTGAGAAGGCCAATCTGCAAGCCATCAAGACCGATGTGGATCGCTTCGAGAGCCAGAAGGCCGAACTCCAGCACCGCATTGACGTGATCGAAACCTTGCAGAAGAACCGCACCGGTGGCCAGGAATTGCTCCAGATGGTGGCAAATACCGTCGTGCGCGTGGACTCACTGTGGCTCACTTCTCTCGAGCGCAAGGGCGAGTCGCTTGACATTCAAGGGCAAGCCGGCTCCATCAACGCCGTGGCCAATTTCATTACCCAGCTCAAACGCTCCGGCTATTTCGGCAAAGTGGAAATTAAGGAAGCGAAGGAAACGGACATCGTCAAGTCGGCTCAGACCTTTGGGTTCACCATGACGGCTGACATCAGTCCGACACCGGCGGCACCGCCGGAGGGCCAGCCCAAGGCTCAGCCCACCGGTACCGCGCCAGCCCCGCAGCCTGCGGCCAAGGGGAGGAGCTAACCATGGCGACTTCATTCCGTGATTGGCCGTGGCCTCTACAAGCCCTGTTCTATGTCGGGTTGGCTGTGGTCATAGTCCTCGCCGGATTCTATGTCCCGGGCTCCCCGGTTCGAAACGTGCGCGCCGATCTGGAGACGGCCCAGGCCTCGTTGAAGCCTTTGGAGGCCGAGGTCGCCAGCCTGAGAGTCTATAAACAGCGCAGAGCGGAACTGCAATCGGAAATGGACGCGCTGCAAAAGCAACTCGCCACCTTGCAGACAATCGTTCCCGAGGAAAAGCAGGTTGACCAGTTCATCCTCATGATTCAGGGCGCGGCGGTTAGTTCCGGTGTTTCCATTCGCCGGCTCCTAGCCAAGCCGGTGGCGCAGAAGCCTTATTACTTCGAGATGCCGTTCGACGTTGAGGCCGATGGCCCCTACTTTGCCGTGCTGGACTTCTTCGCCCGCTTGGGGCGGCTCTCTCGAATCATCAATGTGGGGGACTTGAAGCTCACTGGAATTAGCTCGGGGAATGCGAAGTTCCATATGGCTGCGGGAACATCCGTGACAGGCACTTTTACGATAACCACTTTCTTCACGCAATCGGCAGACCATCCGGCGGCTGCCTCTCCGGCTGCTCCGCCGGCAAGACGGTAGGGCGATGACGATGAAACTGGCCAAGACATCCGCAAGACTGTTGGCAGTGCTGGCAATGTCATTTTGCCTCGTCTCCTGGGCCGGGGCACAGAACAAGCCGGCAAAGAAGCACGCGGGCAAAGGCAAGGCTGCGGCGAAGGCTGCCACAGCCGCGCCGGTACCGAAGCCCGAAGCGAGCGCCGCTCCCGAAGCAGCCAAGCTCGAGCCGGTGGTAGCCAAGCGCGATCCTTTCGAGCCGCTTGTAAACGAAAAAGAAGCCGGTCACGGGCCTTTGCCTCCGGGTAAGGCCGGACTGGTGATCTCAACGGTTCGCGTGGATGGCACGGTGCGAAGCCCCAGCGGGATGATTGCCGTGGTCTCGAACCCTGACCAGCGTGTCTACTTCATCCGCGAGGGCGACCGCCTTTACGATGGAGAAGTGCAGAAGATTGGATTGGATGGGGTCACGTTCAAAGAGAATTCAAAAGATGCGTTCGGGAAATTGGTGGAGCGAGTAGTCACGAAGCGAATCTACCCGAGTGCAGGAGAGCAGCAATGAGGATCATGAGGCGGGCGTGGGGGCTTTCAGCGCTGGTGGCTTTAAGCCTGATTCTGACGAATGGAGCGCTGCCGGCTAACGATTCGCCGGTGGTGCATGTGAAAGCGGTGGTGAAAGACGGCACCGTGCGGCTGGAAGCGCAAGCCAACGGGCCGTTCGAGTACACCACCTATCGCCCCAGTGAGAGCCTCTATGTGCTCGACCTGAGCGGAGTTTCGGCGGCGGACCCATCCGGCGCGCGCGTGGTGGCCTCTGATTTGATCAAGAGCTATCGCATGCTGACGTACGCCTCGGGTCAGAAGCCGATTGTCCGCCTGGAGATTTTGCTCAGCCAGGGCGTTGAGCCGCGCTTGGAGCGTAAGGATTCGCAGGATTTGACTCTCCTTGTCTCGCGATCCTCCGGCTCGGCCCCGCCAGCGCCTCCCGCGGCCATCTCGGCGCCTCCGGCCTTGACTCCCGCAGCCGCAAAATCCACGGAATCAAAATCGGTGGGCACCACATTCGAATCCATCCAGCAAGTGAAGCTCGTCCAGAATGGCCAACAGACCGAAGTGAATGTTCTGGGCTCCGGCCGGTTGAATTATCACGCCAGCCGTCTTCAGAATCCGGAACGCCTGGTCCTGGATTTCGCGGGGTCGCACCTGAAGACCTCGGAGAAGACGATTGCAAGCAATCTGGATCCCGTCCGCGAGATTCGCCTGGCTCAGTTCACGCCGGACGTTTCCCGCATCGTGATCGATCTCCGCCAGCCGGCGCGTTACAGCGTCAGCGCAGCAGGAAATTCAGTCTCGATCGTTTTTGCCGCCAACGCTGCCCCGGCCGGCGTCCCTTCGAAATCTAAATCTATCCCTGAACCGGAGCCTTCCAATCTGACAACCGCGAAAGCGCAAGCTCCGGCTGCCATACCGGCAACCAACGCGTCTGCAATTTCAAGCGGCATTCCTGCTCCCGCCGCCGTCCTTCCTGCGGCATTGACGCAGCCAACCGCCCAGCTGGCGGCTCCAGCCATTGGGACGGACGATACGGCAGCGAGTGCAAAGGCCGCCCCAGAAGCCCCGGCAACACCCGCTTCCGCGCCTGCCATTCCAACGGTAGCTCCTTCGCCGGCGCCCGAATCACCGCGCCCCCTCATCGGCGGGCAGAGCCCTGCACCCGCTCCCACGGGCAAGTACTCCGGTGAGCCGATTTCGGTCAACCTCAAGGACGTGGACCTGCGCGACTTCTTCCGCCTGATTCATGAAATCAGCGGCTTGAACGTCGTCGTCGATCCCCAGGTAAAGGGGAGCCTGACGATCGTTCTCGACGATGTACCGTGGGACCAGGCCCTCGACATCGTTTTGAAGAATAACGACCTCGATAAGCAGCTGGACGGGAACGTTCTGCGCGTCGCCACTCGCCAGACGATGAAGAAGGAAGCCGAGGAAAGCCGCGACCTATCCAAGGCGCAAGCCGAAGCCGCCGACGTCGTCACCACCACCCGCGTGCTCAGCTATGGCAAGGCAACGGCCATGGTGGCCCTGCTGAAGAAGTTTCTTTCGTCGCGCGGCGATGTCCTGGCCGATGCCCGCTCCAACACTCTCATTATTCGCGACATTCCGAGCGTCCTGCCCGTCCTCGACAACCTGATCCGCCAGCTGGACCGCAAGTCCCAGCAGGTGGAAATCGAAGCGCGCGTCGTGGCCGCCACGAGGTCCTTCTCGAGCGAGATAGGGACGCAGTTCGGCGCCGCCAGTGCCTTCAATGGAATCGGAAGCGTTCTCGGCGGCACCTCCGGCGTCGGAACCAGCCCGGTCGTCCGCAACTTCCCGCCGCTCCCCGCTCCTCCGATCGTTGTAGGCACCGGCGGGAGCTCCACTACCAGCGGCTCGATCCCCTTGATCACCAACCTGGGCGTCGGCAGCCCCACCAGCGGCCTGAGCTACTCCTTCTCCGCGAAGAACTTCGCTCTCGACTTCATCATCACGGCAGCGGAATCCCGCGGCGTCGGCAAACTGCTCTCCAAGCCGAAAGTGATCACCCAGAACAACGAAAAGGCGACCGTCAAGCAAGGTACCAAGATTCCGGTCCAGACCATCGTCAACAATACGGTTTCCGTTCAGTTCGTTGACGCCGTGTTGCAGCTCGAAGTCACTCCGCAGATCACCGCGGAAGGCACCATTTTCATGGACGTCAACGTCACCAACGACCAGATCGACCAGGCCATCCCGCGCGTCCAGGGCATCCCCGCCATCGACACGCAAGCGGCCGAAACCAAAGTGCTCGTCAATGACGGCGGCACCGTCGTTATCGGCGGCATCATCGTTTCGAACCAACAGACCAACGTTGACCAGGTCCCGCTCTTCGGCAGCCTCCCCGTCGTCGGCAACCTGTTCAAGCACACCACGGTCAGCTCGACCGCATCGGAATTGCTGTTCTTCCTCACGCCGCGCATCCTGCCCAGCTAAGCAAGGCACGCGGGGAAGAGGGAACTGACGGCCAAAGTGGCGGAGAAATCGGGTCACAGAAGTTCAAGCCGGAGCCGTATGGATAGGCTCCGGCTTTCTTTTTCTGCTCTCACCGCCGACGCCTTCTGCGTCACGCACCTGCCCAATATCCGCTACCTTTGCGGCTTCACGGGCAGCGCGGGCCTCCTGCTCGTCGAATCCTTCGGCAGCACCCTCTACACCGATTCCCGCTATAAATTCCAGGCGCGCGAGGAAGCATCCGATGCGCGCGTGGTTATCGCCGCCCACGGCCTCGCCCGAGCCTTGGGCGAGCGCCTGCGAGGGCGGCGGGGGCGCCTGCGCGTCGCCTATTCCCCCTCCCACCTCACCGTCGCTCAGAAATCAGCCCTGGAGGCCGCCGCAGGCCCCCGCGTCCGCTGGGTGAATGGCGGTGACGCCATCGAGCGCCTCCGCGCCGTCAAGGACGCCTCCGAACTCGCCACCATGCGCGAGGCCGCCATGCTGATCAGCGAAGTGATGAACAACGTCATCCCCTCCATCCAGCCCGGCCTCACGGAACTCGACATCGCCGCCGAGATCGAATACGGCATCAAGCACCGCGGCGCCAGCGGCCCCTCCTTTGAAACCATCGTCGCCTCCGGCGCCCGCTCCGCCTGGGCCCATGCCCGCCCTTCGTCCAAGCCTCTCAGGAAAAACGAGTTGGTCGTCCTCGATCAGGGTGCTATACTGCGCGACTATTGTAGCGACATGACTCGCACCGTCTTCCTGGGGCGGTCCCCTGCGCGCATTCGGCGGATGTACCGCGCCGTATTGGAGGCCCAGGAAGCGGCCAGGCGCGCCATTCGCCCCGGAGTCACGGCGGGAGCAGTTGACGCGGCAGCCCGGCGGGTCCTGAAGGGGTTCGGATTCGCCCAATACTTCACCCACAGCACCGGCCACGGCCTTGGCTTGGAAGTTCACGAGATGCCGCGGCTGGGCAAGGGCGAGCAGACCGAACTCCAGGAGGGAATGGTGGTCACGGTCGAGCCGGGCGTCTATATGGAGGGCTTGGGCGGCATCCGCATTGAGGACGACGTCGTCGTGACATCGAATGGCGCGGAGGATTTGACCACCGCGCCGCGGGAATTTCTCGAACTTTAAATGGCAACGCGAACGAAATCCCAGCCAAAACCAGCCAGCTCCTCTCCGGGTGTCGACCTGACCGAAATCGAGCGCCTGCTTGGCTTCATGGACAAGCATGGGCTCGAGGAATTCGAATACGAGCGCGATGGCCTGCGCATCCGCCTGAAGAAGGCCTCGGCGCACTCCCAGGGCGCCGTGCGCGTCTTCCCGGCCCCGGAGATCGTCGTCCCCGGCGCATCCCCTGCATCGCATGCCAGCGCGTCAGCTCACGCGCCTTCCGCAGCACGGGAAGCGTCCTCGGACCCCGGCCGCTCGGAAGACCTCCACGTCGTGAAATCGCCCATTGTCGGCACCTATTACGCCTCGGCCACGCCCGGTGGCGAGCCATTCGTCGCGGTCGGGGCGCACGTCGAATCCGGGCAAGTGCTGTGCATCATCGAAGCCATGAAATTGATGAACGAAATCGAAGCCGATGTAGCGGGAGAAGTGGTGCGCATCTTCGTCGAAAACGGCCAGCCGGTCGAATACGGCGAGCCGCTCTTCGGCATCCATCCGCACCGGAAGAAGTAGCGCTTCTTGTCCCGAACCCCATGTTCCGAAAAATTCTGATCGCCAATCGCGGCGAAATCGCCCTGCGAATCCTCACCGCCTGCAAGGAACTCGGCATTCGCACCGTCGCGGTCTATTCCGAAGCCGACCGCAACGCCCTGCACGTACGCTTTGCCGACGAAGCCATCTGCATCGGCCCGCCGCGCAGCAGCGAAAGCTACCTGAATATCCCGCAAGTCATCAGCGCCGCCGAAATCGCCAATGTGGACGCCATCCATCCCGGCTACGGCTTCCTCTCCGAAAACGCGAATTTCGCCGAAGTCTGCGAAGCCTCGCACATCACCTTCATCGGCCCCTCGCCCGAGTCCATCCGCCTGATGGGCGAAAAAGACAAAGCCCGCGTCGAGATGGCCGCAGCCGGCGTGCCCATCATTCCCGGCAGCCCCGGCGTGGTTCCCGACGAAGACGCGGCGAAAAAAATCGCCGAGGAAATCGGCTACCCGCTGATCATTAAGGCCGCCGAAGGCGGCGGCGGGCGCGGCATGCGGGTCGTGCGCGAAAAAGGCGAACTCATTCCCGCGTTCCAGACCGCGCGCAACGAGGCCGAGCAGGCCTTCGGCAGCGCCAATGTGTACATCGAGAAATTGATCGAGCGCCCGCGCCACATTGAGTTTCAAGTCCTCGGCGATAAGCACGGCAGCGTCATCCACCTCGGCGAGCGCGAATGCTCGATTCAGCGCCGCCATCAGAAAGTGCTCGAGGAGTCTCCCTCGCCCGTCCTGGACGCGAGGACGCGCAAGCGCGTCGGCGATCAGGTGGTCAAAGCGCTAGCGAAAATCGGCTATTCGAGCGCCGGCACGGTTGAATTCCTTCGCGAGGAATCCGGCAAACTCTATTTCATTGAAATGAACGCGCGCATCCAGGTCGAGCACCCCGTCACGGAAATGGTCACGGGCGTGGACCTCGTAAAATCCCAGATTCGCGTAGCGGCCGGCGAAATGCTCGCCGACGTCGTCGGCTCGGTGGAATTTCGCGGCCACGCCATCGAGTGCCGCATCAACGCCGAGGACCCCGAAACCTTCACCCCGTCGGCCGGCCGCATCACGGCCTTCCGCGTCCCGGGCGGCCCGGGCATTCGCGTGGACACCGCCGCCTATTCCGATGCCGTCATCCCGCCTTACTACGACTCATTGATTGCCAAGATCATCGCCCACGGCCACGACCGCGCCGAAGCCATCGCGCGCATGCAGGGCGCGCTCGGCGGCTTCGTCGTCGAAGGTGTCAAGACCACCATCCCCCTCCACAAGCGCATCCTCGCCGACCCCGACTTCATCGCCGGCAATTTCGATACGCACTTCCTCGACCGCTCCCCCGCCCTCGCCGCAAAATAGCTGAAGAGGTTTGAAATCGTTAAGGCAGTTGCAGACCGCAATGAGGACACGTGTGTGCGAGAGGCAAGCTAAATATTCCCAGGCCCGAGCTCCAGCCCCCTTGCCAAGGCTGCCCGCAACGAGGGCAGGGCCAAGTCTTATACTCATGCATTGACCACGCCAGAAACAACATAGAAGCACCCATAAGAATCCCGAACGTCGGAGTGAGGCGGTCTTTCGGGTCGATAAATAGATGGTTCAGTATCCAGACACCCGGAACCATCAGGTAGCCGAGCGCGACTCGTAGAGCGATCCAGCGCATTTCCTTCCACTGTTTTGCGTAGGTTTGATTCGTCACTATTTCCTCAGATCAGAATTCTTATGGGCTCTCCCGCTGTGGGCGAGTCTATTTCTGCCCAGTCTGGGATTCAACGATTGCGAGCAGCTCCCTGCTGCTCACCCATTGGCATCCCGCGCCGGCGCCCGGAGCCTCAGCGACCCGGTCCTCCGCGTTGTCCGCCAGACGCCTGACCATGAGGGAGTAGGACTCCACATCAAGGGAAAAAAAGCCTTGCTGAACGTATGCGACGAAGCGAGAGTCTGGCGACCAGTACAAAGCGGACACCGCCCGCGT
>Ga0187802_10000291_pt1 | contig 12027 bp, 5 predicted proteins | sample NC_wetland_sal_i_FD_130584 | JGI IMG/M metagenome (GOLD analysis project Ga0187802, IMG submission 130584) | Wetland sediment microbial communities from Neuse River Estuary, North Carolina, USA - Control_2 | ecosystem: Environmental > Aquatic > Freshwater > Wetlands > Sediment | place: USA... | reverse complement strand
GGACTGGGGGAACCTGTGGCTGAATGAGGGCTTCGCCACTTATTTCGAGCACGTCTGGGACGAGGCGCACTACGGTGCGGACGAAGCCGCGTATCAATTTTGGCGCGACCAGAGCGATTGGTTCGCTTCGAAGGAACTCTACGCGGTCCCGATGCTCACGCACGATTACCCGGATATGGCCAAATTCGAGGGCAACATTTACAACAAGGGTGGTTGGGTCTTGAAAATGCTGAGGACGAAACTCGGCGACGCGGATTTTTTCCGCTCTCTGCGCGTTTATCTGGAAACGAACCGCGGACAAAATGTGGTGACTGCGGATCTGCAAAAGGCCATCGAGCAGGCCACCGGGACTAACGTGGATCAATTCTTTCATCAGTGGGTCTATCGCGCGGGGGCGCCTGAATTCGAGGTCAGCTACGCGTATGAGGAGGCGGCGCATCAGGTGACGCTGAGCGTGAAGCAGACGCAGAAGGTGGAAGGGTTCGTGGGGTTCTTCGATGTGCCGGTTGAAATTGAAATCGCCACGGCTCACGGGCGTAAGACCTACCCGATCGAGGTAAGCGGGGCGGGCGGAAGTTTCACTTTCCCGTCGGATAGCGCGCCCTTGATGGTGATCTTCGACAAAGGCAACAACGTCTTGAAGACCGTGGAATTCAAGAGGAGCGCCGCCTCGCTCATGTTCCAACTGAAAAATGCGGAGACGGTGCCGGACCGGGCCGACGCGGCTGCGGCGCTGGGTGAATTCAAGGGGGATAGGGATGTGGCGGCTGCTTTGGGCACGGCGGCGCGAAACGACGCGTTCTGGGGCGTTCGCGTGGAAGCGTTGAAGGCGCTGGGCAAGATCGGCGGTGAGGACGCGGAGGCGCAGATCCTGCAAGCGGTCTCGGACAGCAAGCCTTGGGTGCGGGAAGTGGCAGTCGCGGCCCTTGGAAGATTCAAAGAGGATGCGTCGCTGGGCGTGAAGCTGACGGACATCGCCGCAGGCGACGAAGCGTACCGCGTGCGCGGAGCCGCCTTGAAGGCCCTCGCCGACCTGAAGGCGCCGAATGCGTTTGAGACTATTACCGCGGCCGTGAATTCGGATTCGCCGGACGACACTCTTCGCGCGTCGGGGCTGCGCGCACTGGGAGCGCTGGGCGATGAGCGCGGCGTTCCGATCCTTCTGGATTGGGCGGCGCTCGGTAAACCACTCGACACGCGCGGGACGGCGATCCTTTCCATCGCGCGTTTGGACAAGAAGAACAAGGAGATCACGAAGGCTCTGGTCTCTTACTTGCAGGAGCCGTATTTCGACATCCGATTTGCGACGCTCTTTGCGCTGGGGGCGCGCGGGGATGCGGATGCGATTCCGGCGCTTGAGGGGCTGCTCAAGACTGGGGACCTGAGCAACGAGGTGGCACCGATTGTGGAGGAGCAGATCGCGGCCATCCGGGCAGCGGCTTCCGAAAAGCAGGGTGCGGAGGGCGCAGTGCCGGGCGGGCATGAAGTTGCCGGACCAGCGACGGGTGCTGAGACCGAATCCGTGGCTGATGCGGTGAAAAAACTGGAGACGCTGATGGAAGAAGTGAACGGGCGGCTGGCGAAAATCGAATCTCAGCTTGCGGGCGCGCAGAAGTGACCGGGCGCGGCTCATCATCCCCTTCGCTTGGGGAGGCGGGCGCCCGCCTTTTAGTTTTTGCATTAGCTGTGCGCGAGTAGGATGCGCAGGTCGCGCAGGTTGTTTCCGGTCGGGCCGGTGACGATGGCGTCGCCGAGCCGGGCGAAAAAATTGTAAGCATCGCTGCGGCGGAAAAAATCAGCCGGGTCGAGACCGGCGGCCTGGGCGCGAGAAAGTGTGTCGCCATCGGCCACGGCGCCGGCCGCCTGGCTATTCCCGTCTATCCCATCGGTGCCCGCGCTCAAGACTGTAATTTTTTTCCCCGCGATTTTCGGCACGCACGCTAAAACGAAAGCGGAATTGCGCCCTCCGATTCCATTTCCCGTCACAGGACTGCTGACTTCTCCGTCGGCGAGGATGGCGACCGGGCGATGGGGATTAATTTTTCTCTGCGAATCGAGCAAAGCGAGCAGGTGATCGGCGGCCTTTTCGATCGGCCAACTGTCGGCGGCGGAATCGCAGAGGCAAATGTGGCCTTCCCCTTCGGCGGCGCGATGAGCGCAGTGCGTGAGGTCATGCTCGCCGAGCAGCAAAGCAAAGTGCGCACGCGCGAAAGCGGGGTCATTTTCCTTGGGTGTCTCACGAAGTTCGTGGCGCTCGAAGAGGCCGCGGAGCGAGGCGGGCAACTTCTCGTGGAGCGCGCATTGCTGGGCGATTCGTTCCGCGTCATGGAAGGTTGTGGGGTCCGGGAGCGTGGGGCCGGAGGCGAGCGCGGCCTCCTGCCCTTCCGGGACGTCGCTGACGCCGAGGGTCAATTTCATCGAGCGCGGGGCGGCGGCGGCGAGTCGTCCGCCCTTCGTGGCAGAAAGGTGCCGGCGCACGATATTGATTTCCTCGATAGGGGCGCCGCAGGTGACGAGCGCGCGATGCAGCCCCTGAAAATCTTCGAGCGTGACAGCGGGATCGAGAGGCTGCTCGACGAGCGCGGACCCTCCGCCGGAAATCAGAAAGACAATCAAGGTGCGCTCGTCGCAGCGCGCCAGGAGATCGAGAATCGCGCGGCCGGCGGCGAAACTGGCGGCGGTGGGAATAGGATGGCCGCCGATGAAAGTTTTCCATCCCGGCAAGTCGCGCGGCGGCTGCGCCGGGACGACGAGGATTCCTTCGGGGGAGAATTCCGGGGCGAGGACGGTGGTGAAACCATCGGCCATCGGGAAGGCGGCTTTGCCGAAAGCGATGCCCAGGATTTCGCGATAGTCGCGCAGATTTATTTCCGCGCCGGCCACGTGGATGCGGGAGTCGCGAAAATCGAGTTTTCGGGCGAGGGTCGAGCGGATATCAATGGCCGCGAGCGTTTCGTGAAAGATGCGCCGCGCGGTCTCTTTCATGGTTTTATTTCAGCCCCAGCGCATCGGCATTGAGGGCGTTGGGCGGGCGCTGGCCCTTGAAGAGTGCGGCCACGTTGTTGGCAGCCATCACGGCCATTTTCGTGCGCGTCTCGACGGAGGCGCTGGCGATGTGCGGCGTGAGGATGACGTCCTTGCGGGGGATGAGCCCCGGATAGGCCTTGGGCTCATTTTCGAAAACGTCGAGGGCGGCGCCAGCGATGATTTTGTTTTCGAGGGCTTCGGCGAGCGCGGCTTCGTCAACCACAGGGCCGCGGGACGTGTTAACGAGGTAGGCCGTACGTTTCATCTTGCTGAGATTGTCCTTGGAGATGAGGTGGTGCGTTTCCGCCATCAGTGGAACGTGGATGGTGACGAAATCGGATTCGCGGAAGAGCGTGTCGCGGTCGACGAATTCGGCGTGCAGCTCTTTTTCGGCTTCAGCAGGAGCGCGAACGGCGTCCGTATAGAGGATGCGCATGTTGAAGCCGCCTGCGCGGCGGGCCACTCCGCGGCCGATGCGGCCGAAGCCGACGATGCCGAGTGTCTTGCCCCAGACGTCGCCGCCGACGAGCTGATCGAGATCCCATCCGGGCCAAGTGCCGGAGCGCATCCAGGCGTCGCCTTCGATGAGGCGGCGGGCGATGGCCATGAGGAGAGTCCAGGCGAAATCGGCGGTGGTGTCGTCGAGGACGCCGGGGGTATTGGTAGCGACGACTTTGTGGCGAGTGCAGGCGGGGACGTCAACATTGTCGAAGCCGACAGAAACGGTGGCGGCGATGCGGAGCTTGAGGGCGGCGGTGAGGAGCTCGTCGTCCACTTTTTCTGTGAGCAGGCAGACGAGCGCTTCTTTATCAGCGATGCGTTTCAGGAGTTCGGCGCGGGAGATGCGCTCGGGGCGTTGCCAGTATTCGACGTCGAAGTTTGCGTCGAGGATGGCGCGGGCCTCGGGGAAGAGGGGCCGGCTGGAGAGGAGTTTGGGTTTGCTCACGCTGCACCTCGCCTAGGGTAGTGGTTGCAGGGTGAGTAGCATACACCGAAAGGGAGGGAGGGGCGGGAGGCAAAGGAATTTGAGGAGGTGGAGGAAGCAAAGGAGTTAGCGGAGGGTCGGGCTCGGTGCCAAATCGGGAAGAAAATGAGCGGAAAATTCGCAACAAATTGGCTATTAGAAAATGGTGATGTCGTTTGTTTTCTGGGAGATGTGATGGGCACAAATCGACCGAGTTTGCTATTAGAAATTCGGGGGAACCATTGATGAGGACAGATGAACGCAGATGGGGAGGAATGCCGGGAGGCAGCAGGTCGCGAGGGGGTTTTGCGCGGTGCGGAGGTCCCAACACAGTTCATGGGGACGGAAAAACTGCGGATTTTGAGTTGGTCTTGTTGTGACATGGGTTAAGGTAGAACGTTGGTAATGGAAATTCTGCTGGCCGGAAGTACAGTTTTGGGGACAGTTATAGTACTTGGATTTTTGGCGGCGGGATTTTTTCGGAGAGGCAACGTCAGGGCCACCGCAGCGAGACAATTTCAAATTTCAGAATTTCAGATTTCAGCGGTGAGTCCGGGCACGGCATTCCCTCAAGCGGCGCGAGAGCTTACTATGCTCGAACGGCCCAGAGCCCAGGGGCAATGGCAGAGAGGGCGAGGTAGGGAGGAAACGCTGCGGGGGGAACATGAGCTTCGGTCCGATTCTTGGTGGTTGGCTTCGGCGCGAGTGTCGTTCGTCGGTGCACAAACAGGAGTGGCTGCGCTACTCGTCCGCCATTGGGTCATGCGGTGCAACCGGGTGAGTGGCACGCCAATCGGGAGATTGGCGTGCCCGGGTTGCGGCGCGAGTGTCGCTCGTCAGAGTGCAGATAGGAGTGCCTGTGCCACGAAAACGAATAAATGACAATTGGTGCGAAGATGATTCGGGCACGTTGACTTGGGTGGGGGCGTGGCCTACTATGCGGGGCCATGGCGGAGACGCAGTTTCAGGCTGGTCGCGTAATATCCCATTACAAAATCATTGAGAAGCTTGGCGGCGGGGGGATGGGCGTGGTCTACCGCGCCGAGGACACCAAGCTGAAGCGGCAGGTGGCGCTGAAGTTTTTGCCGCAGGACGTGGCGGCGGACCGGGCGGCGCTTGAGCGGTTTGAGCGCGAGGCGCAGGCGGCTTCGGCGCTGAACCATCCGAACATCTGCACGATCTATGACATTGATGAGGGCGGCGGAATTCCCTTCATCGCCATGGAGCTGCTGAAGGGGTCCACGCTCAAGCATCTGATCAACGCGCGGCCGATGTCGCTCGATACGCTGCTGGAGATTGGAATTGACGTGGCCAGCGCGCTTGATGCCGCTCATGCGGAAGGGATCGTGCATCGCGACATCAAGCCGGCGAATATTTTTGTGACCGAGCGGGGGCAGGCGAAGATTTTGGATTTCGGGCTGGCGAAGCAGCTTGTGGGTCGGGCGGTGGGCGAGACGGTGACGGCGGGCGGGGCAGCGCTCGGTAGCGACCCGAACTTGACCAGCCCGGGGACAGCGCTGGGGACGGTGGCGTACATGTCGCCGGAGCAAGTGCGCGGGGAAAAATTGGACGCGCGGACGGATCTGTTTTCGTTTGGGCTGGTGCTCTATGAGATGGGCACGGGGCGGCAGGCGTTTTCTGGAAACACGTCCGGGGTGGTGTTCAACGAGATTCTGGAGCGCGAGCCGATGCCGGCGACGCGCGTGAATCCGGATTTGCCGGTGAAGCTCGAGGAGATTATCAGCAAAGCGCTGGAAAAGGATCCTCGGCTGCGCTATCAGCACGCGTCGGATGTGCGCGCGGATTTGCAGCGGCTGAAGCGCGACACGGAATCGGGGCGGTCGGCGAAATTCGCGGCGGGAGGGGCAAGCGGCGGAAGCGGTTTCACGGCAACGGGCGCGCAGGCGGCAGCGGCGGCGGGGTCGGCGCCGCAGAGCGGGAGCGCGGCAGCGGCGCAGACGTCGGGCAGCTCCGCGGTGGTGCAGGCGGCGAAGCAGCACAGCGGAAAACTGATCGCCATCGGAGTGGTTGCCCTGGTGCTGCTGGCGGCAGCCGGGTACGGCATCTATATGATGTTGAATCGCGGGGGAGCGGTGCCGCTGCAAAATTTCACGATTACGCAGATCACGACATCGGGGAACGCGCTGCTGGCGGGGATTTCTCCCGACGGCAAATTCGTGCTCAGCGTGGTGGATGAGGGCGGGAAGCAGGGCCTGTGGTTGCGGAACATTCCGACCGGGAGCGTAACGCAGGTGCTGGCGGCGGAAGGGACGTTGATTCTGGATCCGACATTTTCGCCGGATGCGAATTACATTTACTACCGGCGGTCAACGGATGCGACGGGAAACGTGGCCAATCTTTTCCGCATCCCGGTGCTGGGCGGGACGCCACAGCTTCTTTCACGCGACGTGGATGAGGGCGTGGTGTTTTCGCCTGACGGCACGAGGATGGCTTACCTGCGCGCGAACGACCCGGATCTGGGCAAGTACCGGCTGCTGACAGCGAATCCCGACGGCAGCGATGAAAAAGTGCTGCGTATCGCGCCGACCCCGGCTCCCGACGAGTTTTCCTGGTCGCCCGACGGAGCGCGGATCGCGTATGTGGTCGGGGGAAAAGAAATACGGGGTGCCGTGCGAACGTACGAGATTGCCGGCGGCGAGGACCGGCCCGTGAAATCGTTCAGCGATAAGATAGCGACGGATATAGCGTGGATGCCGGACGGGCGCGGCATGTTGATTAATTACTCGGACGAAAGCACCGGATTCACAAGGCCGCAAATCGGATATGTCTCGTACCCCGGTGGAGATTTCCATGCGATTACGAACGACACGCATGGGTACTTCGGAATGCAACTCTCGGCTAACGGAAAATCGGTGGTTGCAATTCAGCGTGAGAGAACGGAATCAGTGGTCATGCTGCCAAGCACGGGGGTTGGAACACCGGCGACCGTTGGCGGGATCCCGAATCAGGCGCAGATCAATGGGCTGGACTGGGACAGCAAGGGAAACCTGATCATCGCGCTGCGAACATCGATTGTGCGAATGCCCCCCGGCGGGACGCAAATGACGACGATCTTGAGCGACCCGAATGCGGCGATTGGCGATGCAACGTTCTGCGGCCCGGATGGGCCAATCCTTGTGAGCTGGGTGTATAAGGAGGGGCAGACGACGCAGAATATTTGGCGCGTGGACGCGGACGGGACGCATGCGAAACAGCTCACGAGCGGCAAGGAAGACCGGCTTCCATTGTGTTCGCCGGATCGGAAGTGGGTCTACTATTTTGACTTTGACGCATTCAAGATCATGCGCGTGCCGTTTGATGGGGGGGCCGCGGAGACCGTTCCAGGGAGTGTGGTGGCCAATGGGTTCATCAACGGCACGGGCCTGAATTTTTCACCCGACGGGAAACGGCTGGTGTCGGTGGCGACGACCGTGGATCCGAAGACGCAAGTACCGTCGCACCCGATCGCGCTCGTGGATGTGGAATCGAAAGACCCGTCGTCCACGCGGTTTATGACCGGGCATGAAAATATATCGTTTCCGGCGGGGTTTACGCCGGATGGGAAAGCGGTGGCGTACAAGATTATTGAGAACGGCGCGGAGAATATCTGGGAGCAGCCGCTCGACGGCGGGCCTGGGCAGCAGTTGACGCACTTCACGAACGATCACATCAAGTTCTTCGAATGGTCGCCGGACGGGCGGACGCTGGCCGTGATTCGCACGCATACCGAGGCCAATGTCGTGCTGCTGCGCGATACGGGGAACGCGGGGCGGTAGCTGGCTTTCGCGCTTTCTTCCTGCCGAATGAAATTTTCCTCAGGCTGTGTTGGTATCCGGCGCGTGCGTTACTGTCTCGAAATTGAGGATGTGTCGCACCTACGGCGCTCAGGATTGTCTTCCATCGTGTACCCAGCCCGCCAGAAAACGGCGGGCTGGGCTAACTTCTGCCGCGCCTACGGCGTTTGGGGCCATCGCGCATCGCGTACCCAGCGCTAAAGCGCGGGATTAGCTCGAAGCTTTTCCAGGAGCGCTGAAGCGCTCCTTCCCCCGCATGAATGCGGGGGCTCCCACCAAAACCTTTTCACCCGGTTTTTCCGAATGTCGTGATCTCATGCCCACAAGAGATACAATCAGGGGATTCGCAAATTTCGCCAAAGCGACGCCAGGCGACAGAGCCTGAATCGTCGGGTTGGTGTGCGGAGGCGCGGGCAAATTGACGGGTGTGCGGCGAGGCGACTATAGTGGGCGTGCGTACGCGGGAAACCGCGGGCACACTGCGGCGCGCGCGGCGCGCACACCAGGAAACCAATGGACGCGAAGCTTCTCAACGATTTGAAACGACTGCTGGGCGCGGAGATGGTGCTGCACCGGCCGGAAGAATTGATGCTGTATGAGTACGACGGGTCGGTGGAAGTGGCGCGGCCGAATTTCGTGGTGTTTCCGCGGACGAAGGAACAGGTGGTGGGAATCGTCGAGCTGGCGAATCGCTACCAGTGTCCGATTGTGGGGCGCGGGGCGGGGACGGGTTTATCGGGCGGGGCGCTGGCGCGGCATGGCGGGATCGTGATTTCGTTTGTGCGCATGAACCGGATTCTCGAAATTGATAAGGAGAACCAACTGGCGGTGGTGCAGCCGGGAGTGGTGAATGCAGATCTGAGCGCGGCGACGGCGCCGCTGGGGCTTTATTACGCGCCGGACCCCTCGAGCCAGCGGGCGTGCACGATCGGCGGAAACGTCTCGGAAAATTCCGGCGGGCCGCACACGCTGGCGTATGGCGTGACGACGAATCACGTGCTGTCGCTCGAAGTGGTGCTGCCGAACGGTGAAATGGCGAGGCTCGGAAGCCGGGCGCTCGATTCACCGGGATACGATTTGCCGGGGCTGTTTGTGGGGTCCGAGGGGACGCTGGCGCTGGTGACGGAAATTACGGTGAGGCTGCTGCGTCTTCCGGAGGCGGTGAAAACGCTGCTGGCGATTTTTGATACGCTCGATGATACGACCGAGACGGTGGCGGACATCACGGCAGGGGGAATTACTCCGGCGGCGTGCGAAATGCTGGATGGGTGGATGCTGCGAGCCGTCGAGGCTTATGTGCACGCGGGATTTCCACTGGATAGCGCGGCGGTGCTGCTGATTGATGTGGACGGAGTGCGCGAGGCGGTGGAAGCGCAGGCGGAGGAAGTGGCGGAGGTCTGCCGGAAGCACCACGCGCGGGAAGTGAGGGTGGCGCGCGATGCGCGCGAGCGCGATTTGCTGTGGAAGGGGCGGAAGAACGCGTTCGGAGCCGTGGGGCGATTTTCGCCGACGTATTACGTGCAGGACGGCGTGATCCCGCGGACGAAATTGCCGCAGACGATCCGGCGGATCAACGAGATCAGCGAGAAGTACGGCTTTCAGATCGCCAATATTTTCCATGCGGGCGACGGGAATTTGCATCCGCTGATTCTTTTCGACGCGCGAGACGAGAAACAATTGCGCGCGGTGATCAAAGCGGGCGACGAAATCATTCAGTACTGCATCGAGATGGGCGGAGCGATCACGGGCGAGCACGGCGTGGGGATGGAGAAGGACCGGCTGATGCCGCTGCTTTTCAGCGACGATGATCTCGACGTGATGCGGCGGGTGCGCGACGCGTTTAATCCCACGGGGCTATTGAATCCGGAGAAGCTGCTGCCCACGAAGAAAGGCTGCGGCGAGATATTTTCGCGGCCGCTGCCGGCGGCGGATGCGACGCGCGCATGAGCACGGGGAGCAGGACGGTTGCGTCGCGGCTGCCGGATTTGGTGGGAGCGGCGCACGTGCTCCAGGATCCGGCGCAGCTTTCGTTCTATGAAATTGACGGAGTGAGGCCCGGGGCGGCGGTGCGTCCGGGTTCGCGCGAAGAAATTGCCGAGGTGGTGAAATTCGCGGCGGCGGAAAATTTGGCGGTGATTGCGTCGGGGGCGCGGACGAAGCTGGGCATCGGCCTGCCGCCGCGGCGATACGATATTGCGCTCGACATGACGCGGCTCGACCGGGTGATTGCTTATGATCCGGCGGATTTGACACTTGCGGTCGAGGCCGGGCATTCCCTGCACAAATTGATGGGAGTTCTGGGAGACCACCGGCAATTCCTGCCGCTCTTTGTGCCGTATTTCAGCCGGACGACGATTGGCGGGACGATCGCTTCGGGAGTGGACTCGCCGCTGCGGCAATTTTATGGCACGGCGCGCGACTACGTGCTGGGGATGGAGTACGTGACGGGCGAGGGCGTGCTAGCGAAAACGGGCGGGCGCGTGGTGAAAAATGTGTCGGGGTATGATTTGCACAAGGTGATGATTGGGGCTCTCGGGACGCTGGGCGTGATCGTGAGCGTGAATTTCAAGACGTTTCCGGCACTGGTGGCCACGCGGGGATTTGTGGCGATGTTTGAGAATTTGGAGCGCGCGATCGAGATGCGTGAGCGCGTCGGAAAATCGGCGCTCACGCCGCTGACGATGGAGATTTTGAGCCCTCGCGTGGCGGAGCTCTTTTCGAGCGAGGCGGCCGGCCGGATTTCGTCGGGGACGATGGCGCCGGATGTGATTTCGGCGAAGCACTGGGCGTTTTCTTCGGGGTACGCGGGGAATGAGAAAGTGCTGGCGCGGTACGAGAGCGATTTTCGTGGGATGGCGGAGCGGCTCGGAGCGTTTCACGTGACCGTGCTGGATGAGAACACGCGGCCGCCGGCTTTTTCGCGGAAGCGGGAATTTATTCCGATTGCGCTCGCGTCGTCGCCGGCAACGACGATCCTGAAAATCAGCGTGCAACCGGCACGGATGAAAGAGATGCTGACGGAAACGATCCGCGCGGCGGAAGGCAATTCCCTGCCCTGGGCGGCGCTGGCGCGCGGGCTCGGCATCATCTATATGGTGTTGCTGCCGGGGGATCGCAGTGAGGAATCGCGCGGGCGCGTCGTAAAGGCTACGGAGCAAATTCTTGCGGCGGGCGCAAAATTGGATGCGAATGCCACCATTCCATGGGCGCCATCGGAATGGAAGACCGCGCTGAAAGTCTGGGGACTCGAGCGTGGGGATTTCGCGCAGATGCAGAGAGTGAAAAAAGTGTTTGACCCGCAGGGGATCATGGCGCCGGGAAGATTCGTGGGAGGGATCTGAGGCCGTGGGCATGAGTCCGCAATCGCACGAAGAGGCGCAGCGGGAATTCGCGCTGACGCTGAGCGGATTTTCGGCGACGGACAAGCCTCAATATGAGGATTACTCGCGGTGCGTTCATTGCGGGCTGTGCTCGAATCACTGCCCGACGTACCGGCTGTGGGGGCGGGAGGCGGATTCGCCGCGCGGGCGCATCAAGCAAATGGCGCTGGTGGATGAGGGGCGCCTCGAGTTGGGCGATACATTCGTGACGCATATTGACCGCTGCCTGAATTGCCGGGCTTGCGAGTCGGTGTGCCCGTCGGGCGTGGAGTACGGGCAATTGCTGGAGCTGGCGCGCGCGCAGATCGAACAGAAGTATAAGCGGCCGTTCGTTTCGCGTGTGCTGCGGGATCTCGTTTACCGGAGGCTGCTGCCCTATCGGGGGCGAATCGCGGTGACGGCGCGCGTGCTGAGCCTTTATCAGCGGACAGGCGTGGCGGCGGTGGCGCGCGCGACGGGCGTCCTGCGGCTTTTGGGGTTGCAGGAGCGCGAGCGGCTGCTGCCGAAGATTGACTCCGATTTTTTCTACAGCGAGTTGGGGAAAACTTTTCCGGCCAAAGGCGAGCGGCGGGCACGAGTGGCTTTTTTCGCGGGGTGCATTGCGCAGGTGACTTTCAGCGAATTGAATCGCGCGACGATTCGCGTGCTGCAAGCGAATGGATGCGAGGTGGTGGTTCCGGCGGCGCAGGTTTGCTGCGGGGCGCTGGCACTGCACGCGGGGGTGCGCGACGCGGCACGAAGCCTGGCGCGCAAAAACCAGGAAGTTTTCGCCGCGGAAGAATTCGACGCGATCATTACGAACGCGGCCGGGTGCGGCTCGACATTGAAGGAATACACGCATCTCTTTCCAAAAGAGGATGCG
>Ga0187802_10000290_pt1 | contig 12051 bp, 8 predicted proteins | sample NC_wetland_sal_i_FD_130584 | JGI IMG/M metagenome (GOLD analysis project Ga0187802, IMG submission 130584) | Wetland sediment microbial communities from Neuse River Estuary, North Carolina, USA - Control_2 | ecosystem: Environmental > Aquatic > Freshwater > Wetlands > Sediment | place: USA... | reverse complement strand
GAGGAACTCACCGTTTCCTGTGAGATCCGTGTTAGCATTATCCCAACTGTAACCGACGTTGCCGCCGACATACCAACCAGTCCAGTTATAGAAACAGGTGCAGGCGGCGGCGGTGCCTTGACGGCAATATCAGCTGCAAAAGCAGACCCACTCGCGGCTATTGCGAACGTGGCTACGATGAAAAGGGAAATGAGCCGGTTGCTCATGCGAGTCCCCGACGAGTGCCCCCAACGCAACCGTAGTTTCCATCAGCACAGCCTGCAATTCGTCGCGTGCCCAAAATCGGGGCATTCCGCTGATTTCCGGCCTGTGTTGCTTTGCGGTGACGACGCTCAAACGAAAGTAGCACCGCTTATTTTCGAGCTACTGTACCGCCAGCAGTCCGCAACTCGACCGGATGTCCGCTTTGGGGCCACAAGCAGACATTCCGTCGGCAGACCGCCGTATTGAGGCGTGATATTGTCTCCGGCATTCCAGTCCCGTGACCCCGTTGGGGGCGGATCAAGTGGCAATCGGCATCGGACGGCGACAATTCATATCCGCGCTCGGCGGTGCGTCGCTGGCGTGGCCGTTCGCCGCGCGCGCGCAGCAGCCCAAGCGAATGCGTCGCTTCGGCGTGCTTATGACGCGGGCCGCGGACGACCCGGAGGGGCGGGTTTTCCTCGGAGCGTTGGTGCAGGAATTACAAGAAGCGGGCTGGGTGGACGGCCGAAACCTGGAAATCGATACGCGCTGGGCTGCGGGCGATGCCGGACAATTTCGCAAATACGCGGCGGAATTGGTCGCGCTCGAGCCCGACGTCATCCTGGCCAGTGCCACGCCGGCCGTGAAAGCATTGCAGCAGGCGAGCCGCACCGTGCCAATTGTGTTTGTAGGCATTTCCGATCCGATCGGATCTGGCTTCGTGGCGAGCTTCTCTCGACCGGGCAGGAATATCACTGGATTCACTAATTTCGAAGAAACTGTAGGCGGCAAGTGGTTGGGGCTGCTCAAGGAGATCGCACCCTCAATCAAGCATGTCTCGATGTTGTTCAATCCAGAGACCGCCAATGCCGGTGCAAGCGGCGGCATATATCTGCAGTCGATCGAAGCTGCCGCGCACGTCCAGAGTATAGAGCTGATCGTAAGTCCGGTTCACAACCCCACCGACATTGACGACGTTTTCGCTGGGATCGCAAAAAGTCCGGATGGCGGTCTCATTGTAATGCCGAACGCCTTCACATTTGCGAATCGGGAACGCATCGTGGCGCAGGCGGCGCGGTACCAAATCGCGACTGTCTATCCTCTTATTATGTTCGTCAAAGCTGGTGGTTTGTTGTCCTATGGGGTCGACGCGACGGACATGTTCCGGCGCGGGGCGTCCTATGTCGATCGCATCCTCAAGGGCGAGAAGCCAGCCAACCTTCCGGTGCAAGAGCCGATCAAGTTCGAACTGGCGATCAATCTCAAGACGGCCAAGGCACTCGGCCTCACCGTGCCTCAAACTTTGCTTGCCACTGCCGACGACGTGATCCAGTGAGCCGCCGAAATGTCCGCTATGGGTCTTTCGCGACCGAGCCATTTCGTGCCAGTGCTGAACAATGTCCGCTATGCCTCCGATAGCGACCATTCAAGGTATGAGTCCGAATTGACGCTATGGGCCAATAGCGACATCTCGCACTGCCGCAATCCGTGATCGCGATTATCCCTTCGGAGCGCACTGCCGCGGGCGATATCCGTGGTACTCACGTGCCGGGTGGAGGAGCTGCCCACAGCATCAATAACGGACACGGAGGTGGAGGCTCGACGCCGGGTCTTCGGTAGTGTCCGGCGCGGCGTCGATTTAGCCCGGCGACAAGCTGAGCGCGAGCCGCAAGCCGTCAAGAATCCGCGGCCGGTACCGATTGTCGACACCGCCGGCATCTGTGGTCGTTCGTTGCATGAACAGTTGCGTGCGACCCGGCGCCATTTTCGTCAAGGCCGCGACGGATTTCGCGGCATTCGATTTATCGCCAATGGTGGCGTAGATCGATGCAAGCCACGCCTTGACGAGAGGGGACCCCGGCATGAACGTGTCGGCGCGTAGCGCCCAGTCTAAGGCGGCCCGATCATGGCCGAGCTCAAGTTCTGCCTCGGCGGCGAACAGATACCAGTAGCCGGTGGTCGGATCATTGGGGGCTGCGGCGCGGATGGTTTGCAGGATTTGCTCTAATCCCTGCTGCGGCTGTCCCATTCTGCTGAGCACGTGTCCCAGCTGGCCTTGCGCCGGAAGGAAGCTTGGGTTCAGCTCGAGACAGCGGTTCAGAAAGCGCAGGCTCGCCGTGAATTGGCCGCGGTACTTCTGCAACAGTGCCAGACTGTAGAGCGCGGAAATCGAATTCGGAGATTTGCCCAATGTCTCATTTAAAACCCGTTCGGTCTCGTTGAGGTCGGATGAGACATCAAGGTCGACAAAATTCATCGCCGCGATGATACGCACCCTGGCAACGGCCAGGACGGCGGGCTGATAATGCGGATCACGCCGCAAAGCTTCGTCGAACAGCGTCATGGCCGCGGATAGGTTTTCGCGAATGGTGCCCATCTGCAGTGCCCAATAGCCGCGCGCGACCAGTTCGCCGGCCGTGAGCTGTGAAATCGGATTGGCGCGTTCGCGCAGAACGCCGAGATGGCCGATCTCGATCGCAACCATCCGAGCAATACCGCGCGACGCTTCATCGGCAATGACGGCTGGGTCGGTGCGCTCGCGCTGCAGATGATCGGACCAGATGTTCGTTCGAGTTGCCGTATCCACCAGCTGAAGGTCTATTTTCAGCGCGGCGTCGTTGCCCTGAACGTGACCGATGATTGCATATTGCACGCCGAAATCCGTCTTCAGACGGCTTACGTCCGTTTTATGATCGCCGAAGAAGTCCGACGTCTGCTCCGAGATCACTCGCAAGCCACCGAACCGGGTGAGGTAGCCAATCAGGTCATGCGTCAGCGCCCGGGCGAATGCCGGATCGTCCAGTTGCCCGGGCGTATCGGCGGCAAAGGGCAGCACCGCGACGACGTGGCCTGGCTGCTGATCGGTCATCGCCGGCGACAATTTCAGGCCGTGTACCAGCCCGAGCGCGACAATCGCGCCGATTGCGAAAATGCCTGTGACGATCCATGCAGCGGAAAGCGGTCGCCGCAACCAAGACGGCCGACTGGTCCGCACCATATTGCCGGGCGCCGGTACGAGAGAAAGCTCGCACAATACCGGGACTGAAGACTCCTTGCGCTCGGACGCTGTAAGCGAAACTGGCGCCATGTCCGGCACGCTGACTGGGTTGGCGACGCTCGGCGCCGGGGAGTGCTCGCGGTTGGCCACGTGCGCGGGCTCAAAATCGCCGCGCTTGATCGCGGCGATCAGGGCGCGCGTTGCAGCTTCGGGAGCAACGTCAAGTTCGCTGCGTAGGAGATCGGTGAGGAGCTTTGCCCGGCTCAGCGCCGCATCGCGTCCCTTGTGCCGCGCAAACAGCTTCAGCGCGATCCGCTGCCGATCCTCGCGCGTCGGCTCAAGTACAATCAAGCGTTCGGCCGCCGCAATGGCCCCCTCGCCGTCGCCATTCGCGTCGGCGTTTCGGCACAGCACCGCGAAGACGTCCCCCGCCGCCGCCGCAAGCCGGTCGGACTCCTGGCGCTGCCAAGTATCGAACTCCTCGATAGCCAAAACGATATCGGGTAGAAACCCTCCGCGCCAAAGCGCAGCGGCTTGCATCAGCGCTTCAGGCGCCGACGTCTGCGCATACGAAATGAAATTGCGCGCATCGACTGAGAGAAATTGCGCGTCGAGCCCAATCGCTTCCCGATCGAGCAGGAGGATTTCAGAGGCCGCGCTCAGATCCTGGCGCAACGCAATGAGGCATTGCCGCAGACTGTGACGCGCCTGCTCGTCAGGACCGTCACCCCACAACAGCGTCGCGAGCTCTTCGCGCCTCGCACGGTAGTCCGGTTGCATCGCGAGATAGGCGACCAGCCCCCGGGCCTTTCGGGATCGAACCGCAATGGGGATCGGACGGCCGACGTTCGCTTCGATTGCGAACGGCCCGAGCAGCCGCAGCGTGACGTGGCTCAGTTTGGACATCAATCGATCACCATGATCGGCCATGCAATTTTAACATTGTTGCTCGGAGCGCACCAACCGCGAGCAAGAAAGCTTCGGTTAATGGCCTGGCGCATCCGCTAAGTTCCTCATCGGCCAAAAGATTTTCTTTGACGCTCCGATGACGCTACGTTGACCGCGGCTGTGCCATCTGTGCGCGGAATTAAAAGCGCGATGCGACGCGGAACCGGAACAGCGCTGGCGCCGTCGCGAGAGGCCGCAGTCGGTGCAACATCCTGATCCGAGACGACACGATGACGACCGATCCAAGATTTCAAGCCGCGCTCGCATTGCATCGGTTCGGATTTGGCCCGGTTGGCAATCTGATCGACACCATTGCTAACGATCCGCGCGCCGCCGTACTTGCCGACCTGGAGCGCCCCGGCGCTGGCCGCGTTGCCGCAGCCAACCTGCCGACGAGTAGCGAGGCGTCACGTGCCTTCTTCGACTTTCGTGCTGAACGCCGCGCCAAAGCCAAGCTCGCCGAGCGCGCCAAAAAGGCGGCCGGAGGCGACGCCGCCGCCATGGCCGTGACCGATGCTGCCGTTGCCGGGGCCGCAGTGGCCGGCACCAACGCGGTGCCGGCGCCCGATCAGAAACCCGGTCAGAACCCGCCGCTGCTACCGCAACTGCCGGCGCAACTCATCCAGAATGAAGCGAAGGTCCGCTTCGATGCCGCGGTCGGCGCCGACATCGGCTTCGTCGAACGGCTGGTGTGGTTCTGGTCAAATCATTTCTGCATCTCGGCCGACAAGATGTTCTCGATGGCCGGCGCCTACGAACGCGAGGCGATCCGGCCGCATGTGCTCGGCAGCTTCACCGACATGCTGGTCGCGGCCGAAGGCCATCCGGCCATGCTGTTCTATCTCGACAACGCCGAATCGATGGGCGCCGATTCGACGGCCGGCATCAATCGCGACAAGGGACTAAACGAGAATCTCGCCCGCGAGATTCTCGAACTGCACACACTCGGCGTCAGCAGCGGCTATACCCAGGCCGATGTCACGAGCTTCGCCAATGTGCTGACCGGCTGGAGCTTCATCGGTACCGGCATACCTAGCCACGGCGGCGAATTCGTTTTCGCCAAGCGCCTGCACGAGCCAGGCGAGCAGGTCGTGCTCGGCAAGCACTATCCCGACATCGGCGTCAGGCAGGGCAGGGCCGTGTTGGCGGATCTCGCACGCCATCCCGCGACGGCGCGGCATATCGCGCAGAAGCTCGCGCGTCATTTCGTTGCCGACGAGCCACCACCGACTCTCGTCGCCGCGCTAGAAAAGACTTTCAGCGACAGTAGCGGCGACCTCAAGGAAGTCGCCAAGGCGCTGGTGACGGCGGAGGAGTCGTGGACGCCGCAACGCACCAAGCTTAAGCCGCCTTCGGCGTGGCTCGCCGGCATGCTGCGCCTGACCGATGCACAATGGACCATTCCGATCGGCCGCGTGATGTTTGAGCAGGCCGCCCTAGGCGAACCGCTATGGCGGCCGCCGGCGCCTAACGGATACCCCGACACGGAAGCGGCTTGGCTCGACGGCGTGGCGCATCGGCTCGACGTCGCCAACGAGTTCGCTGGACGGCTGGCAAACGGCACCGATCCGCTGGCCCTGCTCGATAGCGGCCTCGGTCCACTCGCCTCGCCGGAAACGCGCGACACGGTGGGGCGCGCCGAGAGCCGAACCCAAGCGCTGGCGCTGTTGATGATGGCGCCGGAATTTTTGCGGAGATGACCATGACAGCGTTGCACGCGGCCTCGCGCCGGGAATTTTTGCTCGCGTCGGGCACGTTGTTCGCCTGGGCGTATCTGCCGAAGCTGGCGCGTGCAGAAGGCCGCGACCCACGCTTTCTCACATTCATTCTGCGCGGTGCGCTCGACGGGCTCGCCGCCGTGGCGCCGGTCGGCGATCCGGATTGGGTGTCGTTACGCGGCGACAATGCGCTGACATTGGATGGCAAAGCCCCAGCGCTCAAGCTCGACGATTTCTTCGCGCTCAATCCGGCGATGCCGAACCTGCATCGCCTGTTTCAGGCCAAACAGGCGATCGTCGTCCATGCCTGCGCGACGCCCTACCGCGAGCGTTCGCACTTCGACGGCCAGGACGTGCTGGAAAGCGGCTTGCCGAAACCCGGCGCCAACGCAAGCGGTTGGCTCAATCGCACACTCGCCGGTCTCGCACCCAGCGGCCGCGTCGAGGCGAATGCCAGCAAGGTGTTCGGCATCGGTCCGGTGACACCGCTGGTGGTGCGCGGTCCGGCGCCGGTGCTGGCATGGGCGCCGCAGCGTGTCTTGCCGGCGAGCGAGGATACGATGAATCGTCTGCTTGATCTCTACCAGCAGTGCGATGCCAGACTCGCGCGTGTGCTCGAAGGGCGCGCCCGACTGTCCTCGCTCGCTCGCAAGGGCGCGATGGATTTCAAGTCGGACGTGCCGAATCTACCGGCCAGTCCAGAACAGTTGCGCGCCTATTTCACCGAGGTCGCCGGCGCCGCCGCAAAATTCTTGGTGCGGCCGGACGGGCCGCGAGTCGGCGCACTGGCGCTCGACGGCTGGGATACCCACTACAATGAAGGCATCGCCGGAGGACAATTGGCGCAATTGCTCGGCGCGCTCGATGCAGCGCTTGGCGCGGTCGAGACCAATATGGGCCCGGCCTGGCAAGAGACCGTGGTGGCGCTGGTCACCGAGTTCGGCCGCACCGCTCGCATTAACGGCACCGCCGGCACCGACCACGGCACCGGCACCGTTGTACTGCTCGCCGGCGGCGCACTCAAAGGCGGGCGCGTGATCGCGGACTGGCCCGGGCTCAAGCAGACGAACCTGCTGGAAGATCGTGATCTCAAGCCGACGCGCGATCTGCGCGGCGTGCTCAAAGGACTGCTGAAGGATCATCTGCGCGCGGATGAACGCGCACTGGTGATGGACGTGTTCCCGGGTAGCGGGGACGTAAAGCCTATTGGCGGCTTGGTCGCATCGACCTGAGCGTTTCTGAAAACCTATTGACAGGGAGACATCAACAGCACTCGCAGGATTAACTTTAGCAATCGTATTCTGCACGGCCGTCAACACAAGGCACTGCGGTATCGTCCGCATGGCCGCATGCCAGTTCAAGGAGAACGCAATGAAAAAGCTGTCTATCGCGCTCGTCTGCGTGTTGATTATACCGATGTTCGCGTCAGTCGCGGGCGCCCGCGGGCGCGACAAACCGGACTTTCATTACGAAGGCACGACCAAGTGCTGGCTCAACCATATGCACTGTAAGCCGCCTAAAAAGACCTGACTAAAGGTGCGCGCAAGAAAATCTCCGCGCGTCGGCTCGCCACCGCCGACGGGGTGACCGAATAACCCTTTCGCGCTGCGTCGATTGACGCTGGCAAAATGACGCTGTGGGTCTTGGTTATGCGAATACGCTCCGGCAGAAGTAGTGACGGCTGGCCACGTCGGAGAAGCAGGCGAACTCAGTCATTTTCGCGAGTTTGACGAGTTTTTGGTCTGAAGTTGCGCCTGATGCGGATTCAATGCATTGGCTGGGTTTAGGTAGTGAGGGCTGGAGGTGACTTATGAGGAACTCAATCGCGCTTTGGAGCCATCATATTCTGTGCCATTCCCTTCGCCAGTTTGTCTGCGGAAGGGAAAGGGCGAAGTTACGATGAATGTCGGCAACTCGCGGTATCACGCGGGCTCGCACGACCTAGTATGGATAGCGGGCAGCGGTACGAGAGGCTGCAAGCCGCAGGCCATAAAACGAAGCCTACGGGATTCATTGCTCGCTGTATGGCAGGCATCCAGGATTAAAATCGAATGATCCTTTTGCGATGCGTCAATTGACGGTCGCGAAGTGTCGCTTTGGGTCATTCGCGACCGAGTTGAGCCGGCAGCAAGTTGGGCCATGTCCGCTCTGCTCTGATAGCGACCCAATTCTGCAGCCCAGCGAAATGTCGCGAATGGGATGGACCGGCCGCGCTCCCGCCCCCAACGGCTCTCAGAGTGCGCGGGGGCTTGCCAGGAGAAGGAGCACGGCCATGCCTCGCACGTCCACGGTTCACGCAGTGACCACCATCGGAATAGATATGGGTAAGAACACCCTTCACATGGTCGGCCTGGATTCGCGCGGTGGCGACATATGCAGTGCAGCAATCGAACGGGGCTATTGAGGTATGTACTGCCGAATTTTCGCCAGCAATTCACGCGGGCTGTAGGGCTTGGGCACAAAGTCGTCGCAGCCAGCCGCCCGTGCCTTCTGTTCTTCCCCACTCGGCGCAAACGAGGTGACCGCGATGATCGGGATCGATAAGAGCGCAGGATTGGTTCTGATTCGTCGCATTGCCTCATAGCCATCCATGCTCGGGAGCTGGATTTCCATCAGGATGAGATCGGGACGCTCTTTTGCCACTGCTGCAAGCGCCTGCTCACCGTCCTCGGCCTCGGTGATTGCGTAGTCGGTGCCGGCGAGCATATCGCGGATGATCTGGCGATTATCCGGCTGGTCCTCGACCACTAGAATGCGCTTGCTCATGCGGCCTCCACCTGCCGCTCAACGATGACCGGAAGCGTGAAAGTGAATGTCGAGCCTTGCCCAGGCTGCGACTCGACCCAAATCCGGCCCCCGTGCATCTCGATGATCCGCTTCGATATAGCGAGACCTAGCCCGGTCCCGCCCTTCTTCTTGGTGATAGCATTGTCGGCCTGCTGGAACTCCTGAAACAGCCTGGCTTGGTCCGCTGATGAGATGCCCGGCCCGGTGTCCCGCACCGATACATGGAATGAGCCGTTGTGCGCTTCTGCCTTGATGGCTACTTCGCCGGTATCGGTGAACTTGATGGCATTGCCGACGAGATTGATGAGGACTTGCGTCAAGCGCCGGCCGTCGCCACGGCCTGGCGGCAGGTGCGGAGCGACCTCGACTTTGAACCCGAGCTTCTTGTCGGATGCCAACGGCTCCAGCGTGCTGCGCACCGTCTGGGCGATATCCTGAATGCAGTAATCCGATAGTTCGAGCACCAGTTGGCCAGCCTCGATCTTGGACAGATCAAGCACATCATTGATCAATCCCAGCAGATGTCTGCCGTTGGCCTCAAGGCGCTGGAGGATGCCCAACATCTTTTCAGATGGCTCGCCGTATGCGCCGTCCGCCATCAATTCGGTATAGCCCAAGATGGCGTTGAGGGGCGTGCGCAGCTCATGGCTCATATTGGCCAGGAACTGCGACTTGTGCTGGCTCGCCTCTTCAAGCTGTCGGCTCTTGTCCTCGATCTCGCGGAACAGTCGTGCGTTTTGGATTGTGAGGACCGACTGATCAGCAAACGTCTGCAAGAGTTTGACTGTGTGTTCAGGAAACTCACCAGGCTCTCTCCGCCTCACTACCAGCGCACCGATGATCTGATCGGAACGCAGCAGCGGTACTGTGAGAAGTGCGCGGAACCCCGCCTGCACGATGATGTCGAGAACCAAGGACGTGTCCTTGAGCGTGTCTGCAATCTGGATTGGAGTTCCTTCCGCGGCTGCTTTGCCGATCGTTGTCTTGCCGACACCGATACGTCGGTCTCGGATGGCCGCGATCATCTCCTCGTCCATGCCATGCGTTGCGCGCAGTCGAAATTCCTGACGTGATTCGTCGAAGGTGTAGATCGTCCCGGCCTCGGTGCCGGACAACTGCACTGCTTTGGCGACAATCGTCGTCAGGACCGCCTCGACATCAAGAGTGGAGTTGATTGCTTGGCTGACCTCGCTAAGTGCACGCAACTCCTCAACCGACTGGGAAAGCTCGCGGGTGCGCGTTTGCACTTCATCGAACAGTCGCACGTTCTCAATCGCGATCACCGCCTGGTCAGCGAAGCTGCTGACAAGCTCGATCTGCTTATCGGTGAAGGGTTGTACCGTCAGTCGCATCAGGACGATAGCGCCGATCGGATGACCTTCGCGCAAGAGCGGCACACCGAGAACAGTGCGATACCCAACTTTTTGTTGCACTTCTTGGAATGAATATTCAGGATCAGCCAGAACATCGGCTACTTGGATCGGTTTGCGCTCAATTACCGTTCGCCCGATGATGCTGCCCCGCCCCGCTTCGAATGGAATGCTCAAACTTGCTTCTCTATGAGCGGGCGGGCCGCCGTAAGTCGCGATGGCCCGATAGTTTGTGCCGTCTTGACGATGCATTGTCGCCATGTCGGCGTCGCACAATTGGGCGGCTGATTCGACTAGCGTGTTGAGCACGATCTGTATATCGAAAGTCGAGCGGCTGATCACCTTGAGCACATCGGCGGTCGCGGTCTGCTGTTGGAGCGATTGACGCAGCTCATTGAGCAGGCGCGTGTTCTCGATGGCGATGACGGCTTGGGCGGCAAAATTTTTGACAAGCTCAATTTGTTTGTCGGTGAACGGCCGCACTTCCTGGCGGAAGATCGTGATCATGCCAATCAGATCGCCATCTTTCAGCATCGGTACGATGAACAGGCTGCGCGCGCCCGCTAAATCCGTCATCGCGATAAAATTGCGATCACGCTCCGAGTGGAGGACTTCGTCACGCATGTCGGCGATATGCAGCACCTCTTTCCTCGCGGCGACTCGCGCCAGCGGGTGCCGTGGGTCGATGCTGATCAGCGGATGTTGCCGCCGATACTCGGCGTAGGCCGCCGGCGCATTATGCGTCGCCACCAGCGGAAAGGCGCCGTCGTCGTAGAGATTGAGCGTGCCGAAGGTCGCGTCGCAAAGCCGCGTCGCGTTCGCCAGCATGGCCTGGAACACCGGTTCCAGCTCGCCGGGCGACGTACTGATGACGCGCAGCACATCCGCTGTCGCCGTCTGTTGCTCGAGCGATCGCCGCAGCTCATTGAGCAGCCGAGCATTCTCGATAGCGATGACGGCTTGGGCGGCGAAGTTCTTCACCAGCTCGATTTGTTTGTCCGTGAACGGCCTAACCTCCTGACGGTAGATGACGATCGCGCCAACCAGTTCACGCTCTTTGAGCATGGGCACAACCAGGTGAGTTCGCGCTCCCGCAGTCTCCACCAGTGAGACAATGCGTGGGTTACCGTCGATATAGCTTTGATCCTGCCGAAGATCGGGAATGTGGATGACTTGCTTGGTCTTTACAACACGGTCAAGCGGCGATCCCGGCTGATCTCGAATTCTGACTATGGGGTCGCGTCGGAACCAGTTGGCATAATCGGATTCGCCATGCACTGCTACCGCACGAAAATCATTCCCTTCCAAGAGGAACAGATTGCCGACCTTGGCCTCGCAGATGCGAGTCGCGTTTTCCAACATGGCATCGAACACCGGCTCAAGAGCGCCCGGTGAGCTGGAAATGACCCGCAGCACCTCCGAGGTCGCCGTCTGCTGCTCCAGTGATTCGCTGAGATCATCGGTGCGTTGCCGCAATTCATTGAGCAGCCGCGTGTTCTCGATGGCGATGACGGCTTGGGCGGCAAAATTCTTGACAAGCTCGATCTCCTTGTCGGTGAACGGTCGCACTTCTTGGCGGTAAATGCTGACTACGCCAACTAAGTAGTCGTCCTTGAGCATCGGCACAAACATCAGCGTCTGCGCACCACCCAGATCAGCCAAACGTCCGCGCGCCTGCGGAGGCACTGCCGCATAGTCAGCGATATGGATCACTTGCTTGGTGATGGCTATTCGTCCCAAGGCCTGCTCCGGCAGCGGGACGATGACCGGCTCGCGCTCGCGAAGCTCGGCGAATGCAGGCGGCACATCGTGCATCGCGACGGTACGAAAGCCATTGCCTCGGAAAGATACAATACTCCAAACTTCGCCCCACAAACCCTTACAGCATTTTCCAACATGGCCTGGAAAACGGGCTTCAACTCACCAGGGGACGAACTAATGACCCGGAGCACTTCCGATGTCGCCGTCTGTTGCTCCAGTGATTGCCGCAGTTCGTTCAGCAGCCGCGTGTTCTCGATGGCGATGACCGCCTGGGCGGCGAAGTTCT
>Ga0187802_10000289_pt1 | contig 12056 bp, 9 predicted proteins | sample NC_wetland_sal_i_FD_130584 | JGI IMG/M metagenome (GOLD analysis project Ga0187802, IMG submission 130584) | Wetland sediment microbial communities from Neuse River Estuary, North Carolina, USA - Control_2 | ecosystem: Environmental > Aquatic > Freshwater > Wetlands > Sediment | place: USA... | reverse complement strand
GGCTGCGCGATATCAGTTCACCCTGCTGAGAGTTAGCCGTCACCCCTCCCTCCAAGTGCCCCTTTCCGAGATCGCTCCAATAGGTGAGCGTGGGGGCACGTACATCCCAGACCACGGGCCCGGAGGGTGGGGCGGGAGACTGCGCGGTGGCAGCCGCCGATGACGGCTTCTTGGTGCCTTGGAATGGCCTTGGTGAAGGGGGGCTGTTCTGGCTGGGAGCTTGCGGGAAGACGGCGACTACATTTCCATCGGCTTTTAGCTTTTTCTCGTCGCGCCAGAGCTCGATGCGGTCGGCGTTCAGCAACGACTGGTCTTGCCAGAGCCGCGCGTGGCCGGTGTAAATTGCGTGGCCGGAAGTGGTCGAGCCCTCCAGAGATTCCGCGGAAATGTGAGCCGGCCCGCGGCCCATATCTATCGCGTTGCCCGCGGTGGGTGATGCCAGAAACGTGGAAACTACGCCGCCCCCCGCCTTGAGGGCGCCCGTTTTCTGATTGATGGCGACATTGCCGCCCGCCGTCGTCCGGCTGCCGGCGTCGGAAAGCACTGGCGAGCCGTCGAGTATTACCATGTCTGTCGCTTCCACGATTCGCGCGTGCGCGGCCGTCGCCTGTCGATCGGCCTGCTGGAAATGTACGTTTCCCTTCTCGTCGAGGGTTTCCCATCCCCCCTTCGCCCCAAACGTCGCGGTCAATTCCGCAGCGGTGATGATTTGTGGCGCGCCGGAGGAAAACTGACGCCGGATTTCCGCGCCTGAATGCCCTTGCAATTGATCGAGCTGGCCATTGCTGCCAAACCCGGCGACGAATTTCCTGGCTCGCAGTGTGGTCGTTTCGTCCCCGGTTTTCGTTACGATTGTGCCGGGCGCGAGCGTCTCGGCGGTACTCATCCGCTGCTGGCCTTCCCGCTCGCCGGGGACGAACTTCACTAGCACCGACTCCGTCTTCACCGTGCGGGTCTGGGCGCCCTGGCGCGAGTCAAGGAAAACGCTTCCCGTCGCCATCATTTCCTGCACCAGGTTATGCTCCGGAAGCATGGTGAGATCCGCGCGCGCGGCCGAAAACTGGTCCGTCCCCGCGGCCGATTGGCGCGTCCCCGCGAGATTTCCTTCCGCCACCACGCGTTGTACCCAGCCCGCCGGGCTGAGGAAGCTTTCGAACCGCTCGGCGGAAATCACGAGTTTGCCGCCGCCCTCCGTAGATTGCATCTCCGGGTGGCCTTCCGCGACGGCATGCCGCGCGTGAAATTCCTCATCGAGGTCGATTGAAATTTGATCCGCTGTAAGCTCGCGCTCGCCCTGCCTCACCTTCGCCGGCCCGTGCAGGACCATCAGATGGTTCATTCGGCTGATGTCCATGCTGCTTCCCGCTGCGTTCACGGGCTGGTTGCCCGTGCGATTTGCGACGGCAAAAGTTAGCTCCACCGCGTGCTCGAGCCGCACGGTTGAATCGTGCGTGCTGTACGTCACTCCCACGGCGTGGCCGCGGCCTTCCGGAAACGTGAATTCGACCGCTTCCGTGGTTGAAGCCTCGCCTGTCTCACGATTGAACGAAAGACTGTGCGTCTTCACTGCCAGCGGCTTGCCGGCGGGTTTGCCGGTGCCGGGATTCACGCCTTGAAGGTCCAATTGCACATCGCCTTCGCAGTGGATGGCGCCCGTGCCTGGATCGTAGTTGCATTCGCGCGTGTGAATATTGTCGTTGCGGTTTCCCTCGCGGCCGTAGATGGTGATCCACACGTCCTGAAGAATGCTGCGGTTCTCTGCCTTGAGCTGCGTGGCATGCGCGGCGCGGACGGTGAAAAGCGTGTGGTTCTGCTCGACTTTCGAGAATTTGAATTCGGCGGATTGCTGCTGCACAGTCTCGGGGACTGCCTGCGGCTCCGCATGGTGCAAACGTGCTTCGCGATAGGCCCGGCGTGCAAACACGCCCGTCACGATCAGCGCGATCAGCCCTGCGCAAATCGCAGCCCATCGCGCGTATCGTGCCGCTTCCCTATTCTGCACCGCGAAATCTCCTTCGCACCATGTGACAGATGATTAGAAGCTGAGTATAGGCGAGGGGTTTCCGCGGGACAACTACAGGACAGTCTAAGTTTCGCGGCGAGATTTCTTCGAGGGGGCGGGTACGAAATTCGTGACGACAAAGATCTCGTGCTCTTCACCGAAATCGCGGGCCGAGGGGGTCACGATGGTCCTTGGCCCGATGTATATCTTCGCGCGCCGCGAATGCGCCATGCGCACGTCATTTTCGCTCACGAATTCGGCTACCTCAATCGCGGGCGCGGCTGCTGGGGCTGCTGCTTCGGCTATCGGCGTCTTTGCAGCCGCCGCGGCAGCCGCCCCGGCAATTCTCTCCTGCACCCAGGCATTTGCGGTTTGCACGTCAGAGGCCCGAGGATGAGTGGCGGCTGTATTTGGCTGTGGATTCGGAGCGGGAGCAGGCGCGGGAGTAGGAGCCTGCGCCGCGACTGTCTTCGGGTCCTGTGAAGCGGCCGGTCGCGCGCCCCCGCGCGGAATGCCTCGCTCCGCGAAGACGCGCTCGACAATCCGCACAATCGTCTGCCGGTCGGGGACGGCAGAGCTAGCCGCGGTCGCCGACACAGCAGCAGCAGTTGCCGCCGAAGCGATCGCAGCCACCCCGCTGGCCGTGGGCGCCGAAGCTGCCAAAGACTTCGGAGCGATCGTGGGCATCGCAGCGCCCGCCAATCGCTGCTCGGCGGGAATGGTGCGATGCTCCACGGAGCGTGATTCCCACGCTACGCGCTTGATGTTCATCAGGTGCTGCGGCCCGATATTGTCGGAGGTGATGTTGCCTCCATGCGACCCGCAGCCAAGCGTCATCGCCGGAAACAGATTCGTCGAGTAGCCGATTGAGCCGTGTACCGCTGACGTATTCACGACCACGCGAAAGGCCGGCACGGCGAGGCCAAATTGCTTCACGGCTGATTCGCTCTGCGAATGGATCGAGCACGTGTGGCCCATCCCGCCATACTGCAGCAACCGCACGCAGAGCTCGATGCCCGCCAAAAGATTCGCAGCGGAATAAAACGAAAGAATCGGCGAAAGCTTTTCACCCGAAAGCGGGATGTCGCGCCCCACTCCCTCGAGCCTGGCGATCAGAATACGCGTCCCCGCCGGCACCTTGATTCCCGCCATTTCCGCAATCACCGTCGCCGGGCGCCCCACCACTTGCGTATTTGGCACGTGCGCACCGCCATGAAATACAATTGCGCCGAGCTGCCCGATTTCTTCCTCGGTAAGAAAATACCCGCCCTGCAGGCGGCATTCCTCGAGCGCCAGGTCGCGCACCGCTTCTTCCACCACGATCGACTGCTCCGAGGAACAAATCGTCCCGTAGTCGAAAGTTTTCCCCGCGAAAATATCCGCAACCGCCTTGCGCACGTTCGCGGTCCGTTCGATCATGGACGGCACATTGCCCGGCCCCACCCCGAATGCCGGCCTCCCCGAGCTGTACGCCGCACGGACAAGCCCCGTTCCGCCGGTGGCCAGAATCACGCCCGTCAACCTGTGCCGCATCAGTTCTTGCGTTCCTTGCATCGTCGGATGTTCAAGGCACACGATCAAATTTTCCGGCGCGCCCATTTTCAGCGCCGCGCGCTTCAGGACATTCACCGACTCGCATATGCAGCGCATGGCCGTAGGGTGCGGGCTCAAGACGGCCGCGTTGCGCGCCTTCAAGGAGATGAGCGTCTTGTAAATCGTCGTGGAAGTGGGATTCGTCGAGGGAATTACGGCGGCAACCACGCCGACCGGCTCGGCGATTTCGAGGATTCCCCTCTCGCGGTCTTCGTGCACGATGCCAACCGTCTTCATGCCACGGATTGCGCGCGGGACGTCCACGGAAGCCAGCCGGTTCTTGATGATTTTATCGGGAACATTGCCGTAGTCGGTCTCTTCCACGGCCAGGCGTGCCAGCGGTTCGCCCGCATCGGTCGCCGCCGATGCGCAGGCTTCGACCACCGCGTCCACTTGTTCTTGGGAAAATTTGGCGAATTGCTTCTGGGCTTCGTTCGCCCGCTCGACGGCTTGGCGGGCTTCCTGGATGGAAATCAGGTCGCGGTCACGCAGGCTCAAGGAATCATACCGGATCGGGCTTCCGCGCTTTTTGCATCAGAAGCGCCGTTTCGCATTGCCTCGGGCTATCCCGTCGCCCGATTATTTTCTGGGGGCCCGTGGCGCTCCGCCGCCGGGCAAAATTTCTTCCACCAGCTCGTGCGGCCGTGGAATCACGTGCACGGCAACGAGCTCTCCCACGCGCCGGGCGGCAGCCGCGCCGGCGTCCGTGGCGGCTTTCACCGCGCCCACATCGCCGCGGACCATCACCGTCACGTAGCCCGCGCCGATGTATTCCTTGCCGATCAAAATCACGTTGGCGGCCTTCACCATGGCGTCGGCGGCTTCAATCGAGCCCACCAGCCCTTTGGTCTCGATCATTCCTAAAGCTTCATTGGCCATGCGTCCTCGCTCGCCCTCGTGATCCCGAAATTTGCTTTGGATAGACGAATAGAAATCGTGCGCAGACTAACACGCCCACGCAAGTGAAGCAAGCTGGAGGGGTTGCCCTGTGGAAATCTTGCTCGCGCCAGAATGCGTTGCAGCCGCGACCAAAATACGCATGCCCTGCGGGTTTCTTTGCCAGCTCGCTAACCGTGGGGCAGCACGCCCAGGCTCGCCGCCGCCACACTATCGCGCGTCGAATTCTTCACGAGGTACATGGCCTCATCGGCAAGATGCAGCAGCTCCGCCTTCGTCCGCGAGTCCGACGGGTACGACGCCACGCCCACGCTGGCCGTAATATGCACGTTCAAGCCGGGATCTTTCAGCCACACAGCTTCGCGAATCAATTTGTGCAAGCGACGCGCCACGCCCAGCGCATTTTCCTTCGACGTCTGCGGCAGCAGTACCACGAATTCATCCCCGCCATAGCGGAAGGCCAGGTCAATCAATCGGCACTTGTCTTTGATCGCCGTGCCAATTTCAGAGAGCAGCTTCGATCCCATGAGGTGCCCATACGTATCGTTCACCATCTTAAAATGATCCAGGTCAATGAAGATCAACGAAAACTCGAAGGCATAGCGGTGCGACCTGTAAATTTCCGTGTCCAACATGAAATTCAAATGCCGCGCGTTGTAAAGACTCGTGCAATCGTCGGTAATCGTCAGCTCGTGAATGCGCTGCACGTGCCGGGCGTTTTCGATGGCGATCGCCGCGTAGTCCGCCAGCGCCTCCAGCAGCGCCAAATCCCGCTGGCTGAAGCCTTCCGGCCCGACGCAATTGATCAGCTCGATCACTCCCAGGCAATGATCGCGAAATCGCACCGGAACGGCCACGATCGAGCGCGTCTCCATTTTTGTCCGCGCATCCACCTGTGCGAAGAACCGCGAATCCTTCGACGTGTCCGGCACCACCACAATCTCGCCCGTCTGCGCCACCCACCCCGCCAGCCCCTGGCCGAGCTTGATGCGCACGTCTTTCAGCGCTTCCGCTCCCTTACCGGTAGCGATTTGGAAAAAGAGCTCGCCTTTATCCGGGTCCATCAGCAGGAGCGACCACGTGTCTGGCCGCAGCACCTCATTGATCTTTTCCATGATGGTGCGCAGCACCTGGTCCAACTGGAGGGAAGAGGTGAGGGCCTTGCCAAGCTCGTGAAAAACCGTCACTTCGTTGGCTTCGGGCACTTCCACACTAACGCGCGGATTCCGGCGGCGCTCGACGCCGTCGAAGAGCTTCGTGTCCGAGACTCTTCGCACCGTTTCCGTCGGGACACGCGACTTCGATTCTCGGGTATCTTCGGTCAACTCTGGCATTATAGTGAACCGTTTTCCCCGGCTGCAATGGACTTCGCGGCCTCAATGACGTAAGGCTTATCGGTGGCGGTCCGGATGGCCTTCCGACTCTCATTGACACTCTCCGCGCTCCCGCCTATATTTTTTGCTGGGTAGCGGGCGTGGGCGGATGTCAACGGCACCTTTCGGCGAACATCTAAAGCGCGAGCGGGAGATGCGCGGCGTCTCCCTGGAAGAAATCTCTGCCGCCACTCGCATCAGCACGCGTTTCCTCGAGGCTCTCGAAAGCGACCAATGGGACCAGTTGCCCGGCGGCGTCTTCAATCGCGGCTTCATTCGCTCCGTCGCGCGCTTTCTGGGTCTTGATGAAGACAGCCTGATCGCGGAATACGCGCTCGAGACAAAGGATCGCACCGAAATCGGTGTGGTCCCCGATCCGCCGATGGAAATCCGCCGCAACTGGGGGCCCGCCGTTCTTGCTGTCCTGGTTCTTGCAGCGATTTTGGCGGGCGGCTGGTTTTTCGCCTATCACTATGGCGCGCGCATCGTCGCGCGATTCCACCGCAGGGCCTCCGCTCCCGCTGCTTCGGCTCAGACCGTGCCGGCATTTTCCACCGCAGCTGCGCCCGGCGAAAATGGCCCCGCTCCCAGCATGCCCGCACCGCTCGCGGATACCGCGAATTCGGCTGCTCCGCCGCCGGCGGCTTCGAGCACCCTCGAGCTGAAAATCGAGGCCGGCAGGGCCGCCGACTTGAAGGTGATCGCGGACGGCCGCACCGTTTACGACGGCCATGTGGACGCGGGCAACGTGATGCGGTTCGATGCCCAGGACTCTCTCGAAATCACTTCGAGTGACTCGAGCGCGCTCCTTCTCGATCTCAATGGCCAAACCGTCCCGCCCATCGGTCTGCCCGGGCAGTCTGGAACCGTTACGCTCACGCGCAAGGACCTCAAGTCCGCGACGGGAGGCCCCCATTAGCGCGGAATTGCGCGAGGAAATCCGCTCCGGTCACGCGCGCCCGGAAAGAAAGCTCGCCGTTTGCTCCGGCGGTGCGTCGCTTGCCCCGGAGGACCGCGCGGAGCTTCTGGTGATACTTTCGAGCGACGCGGATGAGGCCGTCGCCCAACGCGCTCAAGGCGTCCTGCTAAGTCAATCTCCCGAATCTTTTCTGGTGGCGCTCGCACGGTCCGATGCGGACCCGCGCCTCTTCGCATACTGTGCCGACAATATGGGAGAAAAATTCGGCGTTGCGGACGCGCTGGCGAAAAATCCCTGGTGTCCCACGGCTCTCGTCACGCGGGTTGCGCGCTTCCTCACCGCCGCTGGAATACAGGCTCTGCTCGAGCACCTCGAGCGGCTCACCTCGGATACGCATTTGATCGAGGCACTCTCGCAATCGCAGGCTGCTACACCCGAGCAGCAGGAATTGGTGGGCGAATTGCAAAAACGAGAGGCGCCGTCACTGAAAGATATCGAAGAAGTGGCCGCCGAGGTCGAGCCCGACCCCGTGAAGCGCGAGACGCTGATGCAAAAGCTTACGCGTCTCAACGTGGTCGAGCGCATCATCCTCGCGCTCAAGGGCGGGCGCGAAGAACGCATGCTGCTCATCCGCGACCGCAACAAAATGGTCCAGCGCGCCGTCCTTCAGTCCCCACGCCTCACCGATTCCGAAGTGGAATCGTTCGCGGCCATGGCCAATGTGACTTCGGACGTTCTCCGCCTCATTTCGCTCAACCGCGTTTTCATGAAAGCCTACTCGATCATCAGAAATCTGGTGAAAAATCCGAAGACGCCTTTGGATATCTCGTTGCACGCCCTGCCGCGCCTCAATGCCACGGACCTTCGAATCCTCACCATGAACAAAAATATCCCTGAAACGCTGCGCAACGCAGCCCTGAAGCTGCACCGCTCAAGGAAATCCGGCGGATAGCAGAAAGCGGCTCGTGCAGCCGTCGTCGGCAGAATCCTGAAATGCGGAGTTGCTCTTCCCCCTCAACCCATCTGGATATGTCTGCGCTCAGCGGATGTTCAGGTTACTTCAAAAACGAGGAATCAAACGGCGCCGGCAACAGCTCACCCGACGTAGTTCGTTCGATTTTCCCGCTTAGATTTGTGAGGATGATGGGAACGTCGCCGCAAAATTCCCAGATAATTTGCCGGCACGCGCCGCAGGGCGGCGTCAGAATGTCCGTATCCGCCACCACGGCAATCGAATCAAATCCGTGCTCGCCCTCCGAAATCGCCTTGAAAATCGCCACGCGTTCGGCGCAGCAGGTCAGCCCCAGGGTTGCGTTCTCCACGTTGCACCCGGTGAAAATTCTGCCGGACTTCGCCCGCAGAGCCGCCCCCACGCGAAAATTCGAAAACGGTGCATGCGCGTTCTCCCGCGCCTGCTTTGCCGCCGCAATCAACGCATCCTGTTCACTCATGCGTGGGATTCTAACTCATAAAGAACTGCACCGCGAACGGCGCCTGCCGCGGACCGCGCGGCGCTTCTACTGGATGTCCGCGGCAATCCGGGGAATCACGGCGCGAAGGAGGGCCACAAACTGATTCTTGACGCGCTCGCCCGTCTCCATCACCTCGGCGTGGTTGATCGGCTGGTCGAGGATTCCCGCGGCCATATTCGTCACGCACGAAATTCCCAGAACGCGAATCCCCATGTGCCGCGAGGCGATCACTTCCGGCACCGTGGACATGCCTACCAGGTCGGCGCCGATCGTCCGCAGATAACGAATTTCAGCGGGCGTCTCGTAACTCGGCCCGGAGAGAGCGGCGTAAACGCCCTCGTGAACTTCAATTCCCTGGCGCTTCGCTTCCGCGAGCGCGAATTCGCGGTAGGACTTCCAATAGGCCTGGGTCATGTCCGGGAATCGCGGGCCAAAGCGCTCATCGTTTACCCCGATGAGTGGATTCGTGCCCTGGAGATTGATATGGTCGCGCAGGACCACGAGACCGCCTTGCTTGAATTCGAGGTTGATGCCACCCGCGGCATTCGTCAGAATCGCGGCGCGAATTCCGATCCTTCTGAAAACGCGCATTGGGAAGGCGACTTGCTTCGCGGAATACCCTTCGTACAAATGGACGCGGCCCTGCATAGCCGCCACCGGCACATTTCCAACGCTGCCGATCACAAGGCGCCCGGCATGGCCCACGGCGGTCGAATGCGGAAAGCTGGGAATTTTTTCATACGGAATTTTCACCGCATCCGCGAGATCGTCCGCGAACGCGCCCAGGCCGGAGCCGAGCACCAGCGCAATTCGCGGGCGCTGCTTCGTTTTCGCGAGAATGAATTTCGCGGCGGTGTCGGCGCGGCTGAATTCCAAATCGCGCACCGGCGACCTCGGGCGGGCCGCCATCATCTCAGCATGACTCCTACGATCGAGGCGGACATCAGGTTGGCCATCGTGCCGGCCAACATGGCGCGAATGCCCAAGCGCGCGAGGTCAGCTTTCTTGTTCGGTGCGAGCGCCCCAATCCCGCCGATCTGGATGCCGATGGAGCTGAAATTCGCGAAGCCGCAGAGCGCGAATGTGGCGATGGTAAAGGATCTGGGGTCGAGCGCGTCCTTCATCGGGCCCAGGCGCTGGAAAGCTACCAGTTCGTTCGTCACCATGCGCAGCCCCAGCAGGTTGCCGACGTTGTGGCAATCCTGCCAGGGAATTCCAATCACCCAGGCGATGGGAGAGAAGAGCCAGCCAAAAATCTGCTCCACGCTCGAAGGAAACCAGGCAACGCCGATGGCGGCAAGCCAGTTGTGGAGGAGGGCGAAACAGCCATCCACGAGGTAGATCAGCGCAATGAACGTGATGAGCATAGCGCCCACATTAATAGCAAGATTCAGGCCGTCGCTCGTGCCGCGTGAAATCGCGCCGAGAGCGTTCGTGTCGCGCTCGAGATCGGCTATCATCACCTTGCCGGAGGTGACCGGCGTTTCGGTTTCGGGCACCAGCATTTTCGAGAGCAGAATCGTCCCAGGCGCAGTCATGATCACGGCGGCGAGAAGATGCTTGGCTTCGATGCCGTAAGCAATGTAGGCAGCCATGATGCCGCCGGAAACGTGAGCCATGCCGCTGGTCATGATGGTCATCAGTTCGGAGCGGGTCACCTCCGGGAGAAACGGGCGGATGGTGAGCGGAGCTTCGGTCTGGCCCATGAAAATGCTGGCGGCCACGTTGAGCGATTCGGCGCCGCTCGCGCCCATCAGGCCGGTCATCACCCGGGCGGCCTGCTTGATGATGAATTGCATCACGCCGAAGTAATAGAGGAGAGCGAAAACAGCGGCGATGAAGATAATCGTGGGGAGAACCTGAAAAGCAAAAAAGAATCCCATCGCGGACGCTTTCTTGCCGAGCGCTCCGAAAACGAATTCGGAGCCGAAGAACGCGAAATCGAGCAGCCAGTTGACGGCGTCGCCCGCCTTCTTGAAGGCCAGAACTGCCGGCGTCCAGCGCATCACCAGAAATGCAAACGCGATCTGGAGACCCAGACCCCAGGCTACGGTTTTCATGCGGATAGCGCGGCGATTGGTGGAGAAGAGATAAGCGAAGCCCATCATGGTAATCATGCCGAGGAGTCCGGTGAAGCGGTGCATTCGCTCGACTCTCCCTCCGGCCGGTCAAAAACGCGGCTGCCGGGGCTAACGTATTTCTGCGCCCCCAATTATTTTCCGGATCAGCGGCGAGGCCGGCGGCGGGGCCGGGCCGATCTCGAAGCTCTTCTCGAGCAGAGGGACGGAATGAACCAGACGCGCGTCCAGATTGTAGTGCACGGTACAGAGCGTCTCGCCGGCTTTGACGGCGTCTCCCATCTTTTTCTCGAGCAGCACGCCAACGGCCGGATCCACGGCGTCTTCTTTTTTTTCGCGGCCGCCGCCGAGCATCATGCCGGCGATGCCCACCTGCTCGCAGTGAATCGCCGTCACGTAACCGGCCCGTGGCGCTTGAATGCGCGCTTCGTGCCGCGCGCGCGGCAGCAGCCCCGGATCGTCCACCACTCTTGCATCGCCTCCCTGCCTGCGAACGATGTGGCGGAATGTATCACGCGCGCGGCCGGATGCAATCATTTCCGCCGCAAGCTGCTTCCCTTCCGCGACGGTGTTCGAGCGGCCGCCCAGCACGAACATCCAGCCGGATAGCGCCAGGCACAGTTCGCGCAGATCAGCCGGCCCGGCGCCATTCATGATTTCGAGGCATTCTTCCACTTCCAGCGCATTGCCCACCTTGCGGCCGAGTGGCTGTTCCATATCCGTGATGAGCGCAACGATCTTTTTCCCCATGCGCGTACCGGTCTCGACCATCAGTTCGGCGAGATATTCCGCATCGGGCTGTTTCTTCATGAACGCGCCGTCACCGGTCTTAACGTCGAGGACCAGCGCGTCAATTCCCTCGGCCATTTTCTTGCTCATAATGGAGGCGCAGATGAGGTAGGGACTTTCAACCGTGGCTGTGACGTCGCGCAGCGCGTAGAGCTTCTTGTCCGCCGGAGCAATCTCAGGCGTCTGCCCGATTAAGGCGCAGCCGCATTCTTCGAGCACGCTCCGGAATTCCGCGAGCGAAAGATTCACGTTGAATCCGGGAATGGATTCGAGCTTATCGAGCGTCCCGCCCGTGTGTCCCAAGCCGCGCCCGCTGATCATGGGCACGTAGATTCGCCGCCCGTCTCCGCCGGCAGCAGCCACGATCGGGGCGATGACGAGTGAAGTCTTATCGCCGACGCCGCCGGTCGAGTGTTTGTCCACTTTCGCGCCGGAGACGCCCGAGAGGTCGAGCACCACGCCGGAACGAAGCATGGCTTCGGTGAGAGCGGCCAGCTCGGCCCGCGTCATCCCGCGCCACAGGACAGCCATCAGCCAGGCCGAAATCTGGTAGTCGGGGATGCTATCGTCCGTGACGCCTTCAATGAGAAATTCGATTTCCTGGCGGGTGAGTTCCGCCCCATCGCGTTTCTTGCGGATGATGTCAACGGCTCGCATCGGGTGGAATGGCGCAGGCTAGCATCGGGCGTTGGCCGCGTCAATGAACCCAGCGCCAGGAGCATTCCGCCAAAAGCGCGACCGCTAGGCCTTCTCGGCGATGTCGGCGGCCACCTGCTGCATCTCGGCGTGGATGAGGCCATTCGAAACAAGGATTTCAGGGTCGCCGGGATGGTAGGGCCGCCCGGCAAAGTCGCTGACCATTCCTCCGGCTTCCGTTATCAACAAAATGCCGGCTGCCGTGTCCCAGGATTTCAGGCCGAACTCCCAAAAAGC
>Ga0187802_10000288_pt1 | contig 12057 bp, 8 predicted proteins | sample NC_wetland_sal_i_FD_130584 | JGI IMG/M metagenome (GOLD analysis project Ga0187802, IMG submission 130584) | Wetland sediment microbial communities from Neuse River Estuary, North Carolina, USA - Control_2 | ecosystem: Environmental > Aquatic > Freshwater > Wetlands > Sediment | place: USA... | reverse complement strand
GGCCTCTATGTCAGTTCCTCCTGCCGCCAGCCGTGACATGAACCGGGTACGCGCCGGTACATAGCCGGCCGGTCCTGCGCGACCACCGGTCAGCGCCCGCAGCAGCATGACAGGACGTTCCTGCACTGTCCGCGGGCAGATGCACGTTTCCGCGGAAACGGCTTGTGAAACGGTGCACAAGAGCCTTCCGCGGAAACGGGACCACGTAGCCGCCAGGAGTATGTGACGACCCGGCAGAGGCCCTGTATGCGGCAGACGAGGACGTTCTCCGCATCGACCGTTGCAACATTCTCGGTGACGAACCGGCCTCGCGGTCCGGGCATCCACGCGGACTCGTCCTCCCCTGAATTCAGCGCAGTCCTAGCGCCTTGGGAGTCCGGCACCTGTGCGGGCTGCAACGACCCACCGCGCGACACGCAGGACATAGGCAGCATTCTCAAAATACTAATTGGCGTTCTTCACGTTATGGTTCATCCTGTATTCGGAGAGCTTCAGCTGGGAGGCGTAATGAGACGGAGACTGCCGACAAGGTCACACCATGAGTGGAATTTTGCAGGACTGGCACCTTGGCCCATTCCTGCCGCCGTTGACCTGCAAGAAGTTGAGAGGGACCCGGGGGCGCGTTGTTGCCGGGAGTGCGGACGCAGGCTTTTGCTCCTTCTTCTGCAGTCCAGCACATGGGTTTCGCGTCGGGTGGAGCACGTTAGCTTCCGCGACGACAGGTCCGTGGTGCGGCGCGTGACCGCCGAGTTTTACGTGCCCGAGCAGGCTCCGGTCTTCCGCGGGGACGATGGTCAGGACTACACTCTTATTCCGCTATCGGTGATGCGCCGCAAGACCCTGGTCAATTTTCAGATCCGCGACGACGAGGGCAGGCCAGTCGCGATGCCGTCGCTGCGTCAGAACCAGGCGATAACCGAGTCGCTGCTCCTCGCGTGCGCCGATGCCACGACCACGGGACACAGTGGCCATAGCGCTGAGAGCCGGGAACAGATCGAGGACTTTGTTCACCGTGTTGTCAGCGGCACACAGCAGGAACTTGTTGCCGCTTACGAGTCGCTGGAAAAAGGTTACGTGCCGGCAGTTGTTCGGAAGCTCGCTGCGCAACCGGGTTTCAAAGCGATCCTTGATCGCATGGCTGACGGCTTTGTTCTTTGGGTGATGATCCCCGCTGGTGGGCCCCGGCGGCGGGTGCTGACATTTTCGTGCGACGAGCCGTTGTACCTGCGCTATCGAGAATCCGGCCACAAGAAGGGCGATCAAAAGCCTGGTCGCGAGGCGCATACGTATAGGCTGGGGAGAACGCTGAGGCCGTGGCGTCTCACTGTCTTGGGCTCAGCGCTAGGTTTGACGCCGACGCGAATACAATTCCCCGTGCCGGGGGCAGAGAATGCCGCCAGCTTCCACTTCGAGATCGACGCTCCCAAGGGGGTGCAGATAGTCGAAGCAAGTTTGCTGGCCGGCCCTCCAGGGGGGAAGAATCCAGCTTTCGATCGCGTGCAAGGCTGCTTCCCGACGGTAGACTTGCATGTCATCGAAGTGCCGAACGGGTCGCTGTCGAGAGCTCAGATCGGCCTGCAGGTGGCCAACCGCGGCTGGTTGTTGACCTCCATGTTTTCCTGTTGGGCCGTTTTTGGGTTCCTGCTCGCTTTCGCCATACACCGTGCCGCACTTAAGCTGACCGGTGACCTGCCAGTCGTTATCCTGATCGCTCTCGCTGCTGCGGTAGCAGGCTTCGTCGCACAGTCGGATGCACACGGGCTGGCAGCGCAGCTCCTGAAGTGGGTGCGCGCGCTGGCCCTTATCGCTGCTGGCCTGCCGCTAGTTGCCATGACCTTCATCGCTTTCGAAGCAGCCGCCCCCACCCACGTCGGCCCTGCCCTGTGGTCGGCAGTCGGTGTCAGCGCGGCCATAGCGCTGCTTCTCCTCACGGTTTGCTGCCGCGCCTGGTGGCATCAGCGGAAAACGGTCCGATCCCCCTGGGAGCAAGATCCTAAACCTGACACCGGTGAACGTAGACCCGCCCCATTCCGGCTCCCGCCAAAAAGATTCGATCTCGCTGAAGAAGATTATGGCTTTAATAAACCGGCTATGCGCGTTAACACCGCTGAGGGGTGGCACAAAGATTTTCAATTGAATAAAGAATCCGAACAAGAATTGGTTGCCGGTCTTCGTAAGCCACTCAATCATGTCAGGTACAGTGCTAATACCCGCCCGTTCTGGCGAATTTTACGGCACAGTGGGCCATAGGCTGGAGGGAGGGCGCCCGTACCGAGGTATCTTCGGATAAGCAGGAATGATCGGACGAGACAGGACCTCAGGCGCGGCTAACGTTAGCAGTCAGGAAGAAATGAGACGACCATACGGTGGCTTGTCAGCACATCCACCATCGGCATGGCAAGGTGACTCAGTCGCCTGGCCTGCCCATCCGCTCATCGGCAAAGCAGCGTGTTGTCGGCGCCGCTTTGGATGACCGTCGGAGACGAGATGTCGGCAACGCCTCGTCGGCGGTGCGCATAGGGCTGGGAGTGGAGCCGGTCTGGTTGCGTATGTGATGGCGCGCTGAGCGTCCTGGAGTTGGCCGCGTGGAGGTGGCTCCAGGCAGCCGGTGGTAGCAGCCCATCAGTGCGCTGACGCGCCAGGGCCGGGGAACCACCCGGTGTCTGGTGAGGCTGTCGGCCGGTTTGCGCCCCCGGGGGTCGACGATTATCGCGGTCAATGTTCCGTCCCCCTGGGTCTTCAAGCGTGACATCGACCATGATGCGCGAACGGAGGGTCCTACGGGAACCGATCCGGCTAAACCTTGGCAACAAGCGTCTGACGGTCCGTCAGCGGAGACCATCACGGAAGGCCGCCGACACGGTCGGAGCAGGGCCGCACTTCATCAACACCGGAACAGTGGCCGCCCACGGCACTGATGGAACGGGCCCAGGGTGGCCGAGGCTATCCCCGTCGGCCGGGAGCGTGCGACTGATGGCGGGAGATCCTCCTGGCAACTGGACGCTAGCTCCTGCGCGACGTCGAACGCTGCCCTGTCGGCGGCAGATAAGGAAGTTGACGCGAAGGGTGACGCTTTTTAAACATACGGTTGGCCCGCCATCCCTGATCATTACCTGCAGGCGTTAGGCACAATGGAAACTCGCTAGATAACTGTGCGACGATCCGCCCGATTCCTGGTCTCCCGCAGCGGGCTGTTCCTCAGCTGAAGACGCCAGCTCCCAGCGTGTCGTGGGCCTCACAGGACACAGCGTTCACGTCCCGGCGCCCTCTCCCTCGCGGGAGCAATGCCCGGCTGAATGTATCTCCTCAGTGCTTGCCTCCTCCGTAGTGGCAGCAGGAGTGGAGAAAGCCATGACGTTCGAGCCTGAGAACCATTTCCGGTCAGCCCTCGTCGGAGACTTGAAGCTGCCTCCCCCGGGAACGGGGGAGGCCCAATCGGGTCAGGTCGACCCGTCTGAGAAGGTTCCGCTGCTGATCGAGCTGAACGTGCTGTACCCAGGCGGCCTGGCCGCTGTCCGCGAAGCGTTCTATTCCCTGTGGGCAAGATACGTGGACCGGGCCGGGGGGTACTGGCCGCCCGACCCGCTGCCGGTCAGCTCGGTCCAGCCATCCATCCCCGAGAAGCTTGCGCTGGTCGCGCCCAAGCTGTACCAGTGCGTCCTGTCCCGCGCCGACCTCCAGGAGATGGTCCGGGAAGACCGTCGGTCGGCCCGCGAGAGCGGGCTCCCGCCGGTTATCTTCCGGGCCTGGCCGGACTACGCCATCTATCCGCAGATCGACCGTTCCGCGCCCACCGTCAAGGCCGACGCGGCCTGGCGAGCCTATGGGGCCCTTGGCCACCGGATCGTCTGGGCCGTGATCGACAGCGGGATCGACGCCTGCCACCCTCACTTCTCCGGCCTCGAGCTGGCCGCCGAGGGCGGGGGTCAGCCCCTGCCGCAAGGCCTGACCAGCCGCCTGCACCGTGATTTCAGTTTCCTGGTCGGCCCCGACCAGCCACCGGCCGGTCCCGCGGGCCCCGTCACCGGGAACGCTTTGTCCGATGACAGTGGGCACGGCACCCACGTGGCGGGCATCATCGCCGGTTGCTCACCAGATGGCCTGACCGCGCATGTGGCAGAGTCCCAAGATCCCGTTGACGGCGGGTATGTCCAGCGAGCTCGCGTCGGCACGCTGTCCGGCATGGCACCGGCGTGCGAGCTTGTCAGCCTGAAGGTCATGCGGCGGAGCCCGCAGGGCACCTGGGTCACCTCCTCCAGTGCCGTCATCCGCGCCCTGACCTACCTGCGCGCCGAGGTCAATGTCGACCCGGCGGTGCTCCGCGTGCACGGCGTCAACATGAGCCTGGGCTGTGAGTGGAAGCCCGACCAGTACGCCGCGGGCCAGTCACCCCTATGCCAGGCCGTGAACCAGCTGGTGGCCAGCGGCGTGGTGGTGGTGGTGTCGGCGGGTAACTATGGGGCCAGCACCACCCGCGGGGACTCGTCCAACACCTCGGCCATCCTGGGATCGATCACCGAGCCGGCCCACGCCCAGGACTGCATCGCGGTCGGTTCAACGCACCGCGAGGCTCCGCATGCGTTCGGAATTACCTGGACCTCTGGCAAGGGCCCGACGCTGGATGGCCGGATGAAGCCCGACGTGGTGGCACCCGGCGAGTGGATCACCTCGGCAGCGACCGGTGAGGTCCGGGCGGCCGCCGGGCTGAATCCGCCGGTCGGCGCCACCGACCCGGCGAGCCTGCTCACCTACGCCGAACAGTCCGGCACTTCCATGGCGGCGCCGCACGTCTCCGGCGTCATCGCGGCCTTCCTGTCCGCCCGGCCGGAATTCATCGGCCGGACGCACGAGGTCAAGGACCTGCTCGTGCGGAGCGCCAACGACCTGGGTCGAGAACGGTTCGCGCAAGGCGCGGGCCTGGTCGACCTGATGCGCATGCTGGCGAACGTCTGAGAGAAAAGGAAAGCGGTCATGCGGCAACTACCTGACACCGGTGAACCTGTATGGGACCTGCAATTCGACGAGAACGGGCAGCTGATTTCTCCCACCCGCGACGATTTCCTGAGCGAGGTGGCCGCCGCCAGCATCACCGACCTGTTCGCCTTCAGCCACGGGTGGGATACCTCACAAGACAGCGCACTCGCCCTGTATAACCAGATGTTCCCGATGATCAGGAACGCCGCGTACGGACTGGCCGGCCTTGGCACGGTCGGCTTCGCCGGGATCTACTGGCCCTCGCTGTGGTTCCCGCCGACCCCGGCAACCCCGCTCGCCTCAGCGGGTTCGCAACAGGCCGACACTGGCGCCACGGTCAGCCTCAGCGCGGGCACCGCCGCGGTATCCGGCGCCGAAATCGCGGCTTCGCTACTGCCCGGGTTCTCCGACCCGGCCCAGCAGGCCACGATCACCCAGATCGGCACGCTGATCGACCAGGGACTGACACCAGAGGCGTCGGCCGAGCCGGACGCTGCTAAACAGCAGCGGGTGCAGCAGATCAGCCAGCTGATCAAGTCGCTCACTCCGCCGCCAGCCGATGGCGGATTTTTTGAGGACTCGGGCGAAACCGCGCTGTTGCTGACCGACGATCCGGTCACGGACTACCAGGCGACTGCCGATACGTTCGGCAGCTCCCCCTCTGCAGGAGGGCAGCAGAGCATCGGCGACTGGTTCAGCAAGGCCGTCAACGGCGCCAAGGACGTTCTGCGGGTGTTCTCGTACACCACCATGAAGGCCCGCGCCGGGACCGTCGGCCAGGTCGGGGTCGGACCTTTGCTCGCCGGCCTGCACGCCCAGTCTCCCGTCGTCCGGGTCCACCTGATCGGGCACAGCTTCGGCGCCCGGCTGGTCTCGTTCGTGCTAGCGGGCGTGGGCACCCCGGCCGACAGTCCGGTGGCGTCACTAACCCTCCTGCAGGGAGCGTTTTCGCACTGGTCGTTCGCCCACGCCCAGGACAACCCCTTCGGCAGCCCCGGAGCGCTGAACGCCTACGCCGACCGGGTCCACGGCCCCCTGGTGGCCACCCATACCGTCTTCGACTGGGCTGTCGGCGTTTGGTACCCGAAGGCCTCGTTCCTGGCCCAGCAGGACCTCTCCACCGCGGTCGCAGGCCGCTGGGACGGCATGGGCTCGGACGGCTTCCAGGCCGTCAATCCCGCCCAGGACGTGGCCATGCCCGCCGACGGCGGTACGAACTACGCCTTCGCGCCGGGCACCTTCTACCGCATCGACGCCGCTAGCGTCATCGACAACACCGCCAACGAGCCATTCTCCGGCGCCCACTCCGACATCAGAAAAGTCCCAGTGGCGCAACTCGCCGCGGCCGCCGCGGCCGCGCACGCATAAGCGCCAACACGGGACGGGCACTTCCATCCTCATCGCTTCGGCGCGGGTACGAAGCCCGCTACCGAGTTCGAACATCGCTTCGCGGCATGTGCGGGCGACCAACTGGGCAGCTACAAGCACACTATCTGGCCTGGAGTTCTGGAGGTACGATCAACCCGACTTGCCGAGAAATGATCAACCTGGCACATGCTGAGGAGGCAAGAATTGAGTTCAACTCCAGTCACGGGCACCGTGACCGACCCTGCAGATAAAAACAAGCCGCGCTCGCTGACCCGCGAGCCTAAAGCCATCAGAGACCTTCGTGTACAACTCCATGACATGCGCAAGGCTGCTGAGCCATTCCTCACGGATGACGCTAGGAGAGTGTACTGGGCCCAGGCGTGGGAACTTACTGTCGTGCACGCGGCGATCCGCCTGGAAAGCAATAGGAAAGAGTTCTACGGCCTGCGGCTAGCGGCTATTATTTCGGCTATCACCGTGCCGTCACTCGTAGGGCTCAACCTGGCTGGCACTGGCGGCACCGCGGTACGATGGCTGACGTTCGCCCTGAGCCTGATCGTCGCCCTGTCGACAGGGATTATTACTTTGTTCCGATTTCCAGACCGATGGCTCATGTACCGCGCGCTCAGCAACAGCCTGATGAGTGCCGGATGGGCTCTGGTCAACAGCCCGAGCACCGAACAGGGCGCCTGGAACCAGTTCACAGCTGCCACAGATGCGGCTCAGGCCACGTATAACGCTACCTACCAGACGGCGGTCATCCTGGCTGCTGAGCAGGATGCTGGCCCGCAGCAGCACCAATAACAAGAGCAGCAGCAGTAAGCTCAAAGGCGGCAACACCCGGTCGGGGGCATGAGACCCCGTACACGCGATTGTTTCCAGGCGCTTCGCGGGTTGAGCTATCCATCGCAAGCTTTAGCCAGGCAGATCGCGATGGTGCGGATGGTCTTCTGGGCCCGGGCCGCCCTCGCGGGCAGGGTCGGTCGGCATTCAAAACCGGGCTGGTCGTGGTGCCGCAGCAAGCCTTGTGCTAGCGCCGCTTGGTGACAGTGTTGGACGCCGCCATCCGCAACTTGGTCCCGAGGGAGCATGGTAGGTGAACCAGTTGGAAAGAAGGCTCAGCTTGGTTTCCGCCGCGGTCCCTCGCCTGTTCCGGCATAACGCACCCCACGCGAGCGCTCCTCGCTCCAGGCAGACCCTCCGAGTAGCCGGTTTGAGAACCCCTGGGCTACCGCAACGAAATGACGCAACGGCCCCGAGGGGCCGCGCGCAAGAATGCTGCGGCCCTCCCGGTCGGCGGCAGAAGCGGACATTCACCTCAAAACGGCGATGTATGAACGTACAGCTCGGGCGCGAAGGGCTGTTATGGACCGCAGAAGTGGACCTAAGCATGCCGTGTGCATCTGCGATCCAGTGACTTTGAGCCAATCTGATGACCTGCCCCCTCACGCCGTGCCGGAACTATTCAAGTCTTACCTGCCGCCCGAGGCTATCCGCATCCATGCGGAGGCCGTTGTGACGATGGTCGGCGAACTGGTCCGGTCTGGTGCCGGAAGCGGCCGGCCGGACCAGCAGCAATGGTCTGGTCAGCTCAACGATCTGTGGAACCAGATCCGCCGCGCCGAGCAGATGCAGATGCCCGATCTGTCGCGCATGAAAACGGATATGGATCAGATGTGGCTTGACAATGCCGACGACGTGTATAACGAGGGCCTAGAGAAACTGCGTGCCGCGTCCAAGCAGGCTGCGATGATGCTCCACGACCTGGAAACAGCCCTGGCGAGCAGCGTTGACGGATTCGCCGCCGTTATCCGTGCCACCAGCGCGGTCACCGCCGATCGTCTGGCTAAGATCGCGCAGAAGCTGCGAGCCGACGGGCTGAAGGGATTCGGGGCGATCGTGCACTGCTGAACCGCGCCGTCCGGCTAGCCGCTCGCTGAATCGAGATCGTCCGGTCAGCGGATGCGAAACAACGGATGACACCGCGACACGAAAGTATGCCGAGCGATGTATAGCTATCCGGGCACGCAATGCCCGCTCATCGGCATGTGAGGGTGCGCGGTTCCAGGCGAGCCCGGAGCTATTGGGAGCTATTTCCTAGCGTCGTTCCGGTAGCTGCGGTGACCTCGGCTATTGGCTTGGCGAGCTGTTGTGTTCGGGTCTTGGGTCGTCGGCGTCATGCACTGTGGCCTACCAGTGGATCTGGTTGGTATCCAGCCTGCCCGGTCTGGCATGGCGCTCGCCGCTGCGGGCTGCTGGCCCGCGCCGAGTGCGTGGGAGGGGGCCGGACGCGCCCGCCGTAATGGCCTGATGCGGGTCAACAGGGCTGCGGCGTTGCCGCCGAGGATCTGGCGGATGTGCGCGGCGGGGAGGCCGTGGCCGTCGAGGAGCCGCGCTAGGTCGGGGAACTGGTGGTAGCTGGTCAGGACGGGCTGATAGTTGCCGTCCAGGTCGGTGCCGACGGCCACCTGGCCGGGGCCGACTGCCTCCGTAAGACGGATGATCTCGGTGCCGAGATCGGCCAGGGACCGGCTGGTCAGGCCGACTGGCCAGGCGCCGATCAGGCCGCCGGCCGAGGCGACCGCGACCGCGTGCGCGGTGGTCAGCAGCCGCGGATGGGTGCTGTCGGGGTGGGCAAGCTGGCCGTGGGAGATGATCACCGGCTGGTCCGATGCCTCCAGTGCGGCCACGGTGGTCTCGAAGCTGGCGTGGGCGCAGTCGATCAGGATGCCCAGCTGGTTGCACTCGGCGACCACGGCCCGGCCGAACGGGCTCAGCCCGCCGTGCACAGGGGGTTCGGTCTGCACGTCGCCGATCTGGTTGGGCCGGTAGTGCACCAGGGTCAGGACGGTGATGCCATCCGAGCGGGCCTCCTCGAGCCGCCGCAGGTCGCCCTCGAGGAAGTCCCCGCCTTCGCAGCCGAGCAGCACCACAGTGCCCCCGCCGGCCGCGGCCCGGTCCAGTTCGGCCGCCGAGGTGGCCACCTCGGCGTCGGCGGCGGCCACCGCCTGGCGGATACCGTCCAGCTGGCGGCGGTGATCCGTGTACGCCTCGCCAGCGGCGAAGTCCCGGTACGCGCGTAGCCCGGTCAGCGGGTCGGGCCGCAGCACGGCGAAGTCGGACACGGTGGCCAGCACCAGCGCGGTCATGCCCGCGGCTGCCGCGTCACGCACAGCGCCGGTGACCGACGCCCGGCCCAGTGCGGTCACCATCGGATGCCGGGGCGGAAGGCCCGCCAGGAAGCACCGGCCAGCATGACTGTGCAGATCGATCCACGGCCCGCGCTCCGCGCTCACACCACGCGACACTACCCGTGGGACACGAGCCTAGATCTCCGATCTGCCCGGTCATTCCGCGGGTTCAACAAGGCGAGGAGTCAGACCTTGGTCCGGGCGCCGGTCCAAGTCCCTGACTCAGCAATAGCGGATGCGCGGCGAGTGCGGCTGGGGCGCATCAGTCCCAGCGTTGCGCGTTGGCGTCGTTTAGCGAGTCGTCGGGTTCCGGGACGACGCAGAACAGCAGTCCGGCGGGATCGCGCATGATCCACCAGGCGTGCACGAACTCCACTCGCTCGGCGCCGAGCGCTTCCAGCCGGGCGACCTCGGCGTCGAGGTCGTCAGTGTGGATGTCTAGGTGCACCCGGGCCGGGCCGTCGCCCAGCCGCTGGATAAGGAATCCGAAATCCTGGCCGTGGAGCGCGATGCCGTGATACTCGGGGAAATGCTCGCCCTGCTTCAGTGGCTGGCCGAGGGCTGCGCTCCAAAACGCCACCTCGCGGTCGTGCTCGGCGGGCGGGACGTCGATGACCGTCTTGTTCAGCTTGCTGTAGTGAGCCATGGCGTCAACTTACGCGGTAGGTCTACCGCGCCGAGGCTCTAGGACCTGGTGAGGGGCAAGAGCGCGGCGGCGAGCACGCCGTGATCCCAGAGCCTAGGCTGGGCCTTCCCGTTGACGTAGATCGCATCGCTGCCCCCGCAGCCGTCCCAGTAGACGACTACGTTCGGGGCGAATTCCAGCCGGTAACCGGTAAAAGCGGGTGCGCAGCTCATGGCGCCCACGTCTGGGTAAGGCGTCGCGGGCTGCGCCGCGGGATGCGATGCACCCGTCCCGCAGGTCGCCAGCAACGCCAGCACCCCCAGCGCCGCTACCCACTTGATGCCCATGACCATCTCCCAGGCTAGGTTCTGCGGCAGTTAGACGTCTGGACCGCCTTCAATGGTTGCGATGAACCGATAGTCAATGAGCTGGACTGTCAAGCTTCTGGACGGTACGGTGCTGGGCATGCAGACCACCGTGACGGACCGCCCGCCGCCGTCTACCTGGCCGCAGTTCTTTCGCGAGGTGGCCAGGCGGGCTGGCGTGGTGGCGCGGTCCCTGTGGTCGGCAGCCGACCAGCCGGGGTGGGCGAGGCCGCTGCTGCTGGTGATCGCGGCCGTGTCGGCCTGGTCCTACGCGTGGCAGGCCAGCCGGCCGGTGAACATCGAGATCTACTACGCGGCCGCGGTGCGCAGCATGACGATGGGTCCGGCCAACTTCTTCTTCGGGGCGTTTGACCCGGCCGGGACGGTGACGACCGACAAGCTGCCCGGCGCGTTCTGGCTGCAGGCGGTTTCGGTGGGAGTGTTCGGCCCGCACGCCTGGGCGCTGGTCCTGCCGCAGGTCATCGAGGGCACGCTCACCGTGCTCGTGCTCTACCGAGCCGCGCGGCGGCTGGCTGGCCCGCCCGCTGGTCTCATCGCCGCCGGCCTGCTGGCGATCTCGCCAGCCACCGTGGCGCTCAACCGCGGCAACGTCAGCGACACGCTGATGATCCTGCTGGCCGTGCTGGCCGCTGACTCGATCATCGCCGCCGTCAGCACCGGAAGGATGCGGCCGCTGCTGCTGGCCGGCCTTTGGGTCGGCCTGGCCTTCCAGGCCAAGATGCTCGAAGCGTGGCTGGTGCTGCCGGCGCTGGCCGCTTGTTACCTGCTGGCGGCGCCGGGCGGCTGGCGGCAGCGGGCCTGGCGCTGCGGCGCGATGACGCTGCTCGCCGTCGTCGTCTCGTTGAGCTGGATGAGCCTGGTGACCGTGTGGCCGGCCGGCTCACGGCCCTACATCGACGGGAGCACCGACAACTCGGCGTTCCAGCAGGTCTTCATCTACAACGGGTTCGGGCGGCTCGACCAGGCCACGCCCGACCAGCTGGTGAACCGGACCATCCGGCTCGGGATAGCCATCGCGCCGCCGCCGTCCTGGCACCGGTTGCTGTCCGGCGATCTGGGCCGTGACACCGCGTGGCTGCTGGCGGCGGCGGTGCTCGCGCTGGTCGCGGGCCTGTTCGCCCGGCGCCGCCAGCCGCGCACGGACCTGGTGCGGACCGGGCTGCTGCTGTGGGGAACCTGGCTGGTCACGCTGTTCGCCGTCTTCTCCGCGGCCACTGACATCAATACCTACTACACGGCGGCGCTGTCACCGGCGGTGGCGGGCCTGCTCGCTATCGGTCTCGTGCTGGCCTGGCGGGACCGCCAGCGCGCCTGGTCCTGGCTGGCGCTCGGCGCCGCGGTCCTGGCGACCGCCGGCAACGCGACCTGGCTGCTGCCCGCCAGCGGAACCGGACTGCCCGGCTGGCTGCGCCCGGCCGCCATCGGCGTCGCCGCGGCGGCGGCGTGCTGTGTCGCCGCGGCCGCCTGGCACCGGCGGGCCGTCGCACTGGCCGCGGCCGCCCGGCTCCGGCCG
>Ga0187802_10000287_pt1 | contig 12082 bp, 9 predicted proteins | sample NC_wetland_sal_i_FD_130584 | JGI IMG/M metagenome (GOLD analysis project Ga0187802, IMG submission 130584) | Wetland sediment microbial communities from Neuse River Estuary, North Carolina, USA - Control_2 | ecosystem: Environmental > Aquatic > Freshwater > Wetlands > Sediment | place: USA... | reverse complement strand
GAGTTCCTGTTCCGGAGCTCAGGTTCTCTGCGGCACGAACCAGCCGCCGACCGGGCCTAGCGCCGCCCGGCCGCCTGACGCGACGGCCAAGCTCGCAGGTCAGCAGGATATGCCTCATCTTGGAACAAAAGCCACCAAGATGTCGTCGTGATTTTGTCCCCCGTCAGGGTGCCGGAGAACTAGCGTCTGCCTTCGCGGCCTAGCTTCGCCTGATGCTCAATCGTCGCAGGTTCCTCCAGATCGCGGCCGCCTCCTCCGGCCTCGCGATCACCGGCACCGATCTCCTCTCCCAGGCAGTCGCCAACGCCTCGAGCACGATCCAGCCCAACGGTTCGCGCGGCGTCCGCCACGTCGTCATCCTCATGATGGAGAACCGTTCGTTCGACCACTTCCTCGGCTGGGTGCCAGGCGCGGACGGTCGTCACGACCTGACCTTCGTGTCCGCGGTCGACGGCAACACTTACCCGAACTACCCGCTCGCCCCGGACTTCCAGGGGTGCGGGTACAGCGATCCCGACCACAGCTGGGAGGGGTGGCTCGTCGAGCACAACTACGGCAGGATGGACGGCTTCCTCCAGCGGCCGACCACCCCGCCGAACAACCCGGGCGTGACCCTGGCCGCGGCGAACACCTTCCCGATCGGCTACTACACCAACCTCAACCCGGACGGGACGCCCAAGGCCCTGCCCGACCTTCCGGTCATCGGCGCCCTCGCGCAGCAGTACATGACGCTCGACCGCTACTTCTGCGCGTTCGCCGGGGAGACCTACCCCAACCGCTTCTACCAGCACGCGGGCCAGACCGACCGGGACCACAACTCCGAGGCGCCCTCCACCCTGCCGACCATCTGGGACCAGCTCTCCCCGATCCCCAACTCCAACGGCATCCCTACCGGCGGCTACTACTACCGCGACGCCCCGTTCCTCGCGCTGTGGGCCAGCCCCGCGATCGAGCCGGGCGCGGTCTTCAAGTACCAGGCGTTCATGCATCCCTTCGCCGACGCCGACGCCTCCACGGCCGCGCTCTCCTCCGGCACCTCGTTCGTCGCGGCCTGCCAGAACGGCACGCTGCCGAACGTCTGCTATATCGACCCTGCCTTCGACAACGAGGGGAACGGCACGTCCGGAGACGACCACCCGTTGGGAGACATCCGGCTGGGCGAACGGTTCATCGCCGACGCTTACCACGCCCTCGCCGACAACGGCTACCTCGACGACACGGTGTTCATCGTGACGTTCGACGAATGGGGCGGCTTCTACGACCACGTGCGCCCGCCGCAGGTCATCGACGACACCAACCCGGCCAACGTCATGCACGCCGGCGACAGCACCACGCCGACGGATGGCCAACTGCTCCCGGACTACTCACAGCTCGGCTTCCGGGTCCCCGGCCTGGTGGTGACCAACCTCGCGCGACCGGGCCGGGTCGTCCACGGCGGCCCGTTCGAGCACTGCTCCAGCCTCGCGCTGATCGAGTCCACCTTCGGCCTGCAGCCGCTCACCGCGCGCGACCGGCACGCCCGCAACCTCCGGGATCTCCTTCTTCCCTTCCCGGCCCGGGGCCGCGACGCGGTGCCGCCATCCGCCATCCCCACGAGCGCGGACGTGATCGGCCCGGCGATCAGCCCGCCGTCTGAGTCGCTACTCCAGGTGCTCACGGGCACCGCAGCCTTTGACCCCGCCGACATCTGTTCGGGCGACAGCGTCCAGTCGGTCTCCCCGGCACCGGTGAACGACCCGCCGAACCCCCAGACCTTCGGCGGCATCCCCGGCCTGACCGGGACCTCCGGCATGTCCGACCTGTTCAAGTCCTACCAATCGAACGCCGCCGAGCCGGGCTGACCCGGGCGGTTCCGCTGGCCGGCGCGCTAACCGAAGGGTCAGCGTGCCGGCTCAGCCTCTACGCGCTCCACGCAGCCTGCGGCCCGAGCGAGCAGCTCGTAGCTGGCGAGCCGGTCGGCGTGCGTAAAGGTGCTCGCGGTCACCATGACCTCATCCGCGCCCGTGTCCGCGACTAGCCGGCTGAGCTCCCCGACGACCGTGCCCGGATCGCCGACGACGTGCGAGGCCGTCACCTCGGCGATCACGTCTTGCTCGGCCGCCGAGTACGGGTAGGCCGCGGCCTCTTCCGGGCTGGGCAGCGTAGAGGGATGACCGGTGCGCTGGCGCAGCGCCGACAGGCGCGACGACCCGTGCCGCCACCGTGCCGCCGGGGCGTCGTCCGCGCACAGCACGTAGACGCTGATCAGGCAGTACGGCTGGGCGAGCACCTCCGAAGGCCTGAACACCTGGCGGTACAGGGCCAGCGCGGGCCTGGCGTTCGCGGCGCTGAAGTGGTAGGCGAACGCGAAAGGCAAGCCGAGCAAGCCGGCCAGCTCGGCGCTAACACCGGTAGACCCGAGCAGCCATACGGTGGGCTTGTTGCCCTCAGCCGGGATCGCGCGGACCGGGCCCTGCACGCCGTCCGGCGCCGCCGGCGGCGAGGTGAAGTACCCCCGCAGCTCGGCCAGCGCGGCGGGGAACTGCGCGGTCGGCCAGCCCCCTGCATTACGGCGCAGCACCTGCGCCGTGGCGCGGTCCGTGCCCGGCGCCCGCCCGATGCCCAGGTCGATTCGCCCCGGGTACATCGCCTCCAGCGTGCCGAACTGCTCCGCCACGGTCAGCGGCGCGTGGTTCGGGAGCATTACCCCGCCCGAGCCGACCCGGATCGCCGACGTGGCCGCGGCGAGCTGCCCGGCCAGCACCGCCGGCGCCGTGCTGGCGATGCCGGGCATGCTGTGGTGCTCAGCCACCCAGTACCGCAGGAAACCCCACCGCTCGGCGTGGCGAGCCAGGTCGACGCTCCGGCGTAGTGCCTCGCCGACCGACTCCCCGGTGGGCACCGGGCACAGGTCGAGCACCGACAGGGGAACGGACAAGCGGTCGGCCACGACCGCCAGACTGCCAGGACAGGCACCGCGCTAGCAACCGCCCGCGGCTCAGGTCACCCCGTGGCCCGGCGCCCCGCGGCAGCGATGACGGCATCTTTACCCGGCCGGTCCGTTGTCCAACTCAGGGGCAACCGTGAGCTCGCTGGTCAGCGTTGCTCGGACCGTCATTCGCCGAGGTGCTCGCGGATCTGCGCCAAGCGGCCGCCGTACTTGTCGCTGTGGAGTAGTTCGTCGAAGGCCGCTCTGGCCTCGTCGTCGCCACGCTGCTTGAACGCCTCCCACGCCTTAGTGGCGGCCAGGCGCCATTGCTCCTCGTCGGCTGCGAAGGCCTTGCGCTCTTGCGGGCTCGGTGGATTACCCGATCCCAGGCGCTGCTCCAGCGCCGCACCTCTGGAAAGCAACGCCTCTGTCATGTACCGGGCCACCGCCACCTTGTCCATCGCTTCTTGCAGCGGGGAGGGACCCGGAGCGCCGGGCAACGGCGTGAAGGGCTGCTGAGGCGCCGGGCCCGGTGCGGGCAGCAGGGAGGGCGCGGGCGCCGTCGGCGATGCGGGCGGCGGCGGGTGCGGGGGAGTGCGCTGCAAGGGGGACTGCCGCGGGGTCTGGAGCCGTTCCTGCCGGGCCCGGGCTTGTGCTTTGCTGAAGGAGTCGTCAAGGAGAACCGAGTAGCTGGACCGAACCTTCACCCGCTCACGTTGCGGGAACCAGGGCTCGGGATACTCAGTATGCGACGGCTCGAAATTGAGTTCCTCGTTCCCTGGATGCACGTTGATGAGCCGGACGCTTCCGGGCTCGTAGAACGGGGGATTTGACAACGCCATAATCGGATCGGGCGTGCGCGAATAATAATAATCGTAAGATATCCGGATGTACAGATCTCCCTTACCCCGCAATTGATCCAGTCTGGGCTTGAGCTGATTCAGCTTTTGCGGAAGCTGTTCATTCAAAGTCTCGGTTACGTCGGCTTCAATTTCGGCCTGAATAAGCTTCGAAAGGCCCCATTGTATAATTAGGCCAATCGCGATGGCAATTGCATTCTTGACGACGCTCCCAAGTATGCTGCCGGCGACCGTGATGGGCGGTCCCTCTACCGGAGGTGCAACCTCAGGTGTCACCTCGGGCACGGACGGTCCGACGTCGGGCGCTGGCGATTCCGGCCCCGGCGGCCCGAGTGGCTCGCCGGCCTTATGGAGATGACCGGCCTTGGGCTGAAATACCGGCAACTGCGGTCCACCCTCAGGCGGCCTTAGGCCTTCAAGAGGTACAAATCGGTCTGCTGGAAGCCCGGCCTTGACGGCGACATCCCTGAAATTTCGAACCGCTGCGTAGTGACCTGAAGCATTGCTCCACTCTTTGCAGATGCCCCCCTCAAATTCCACTTGACCGGCGTACTCGACGCGGCCGCCGCCAGCCAGTTCCGTATGGCCGTAACCCCTGGACCCGCCCTTCACCCCGTAAATTTTTCCGTCCTTAATCACGAAATCGTAGCTGCCCCGCGCTTTCGTTTCGGGACGGAAACCCCTCTGATACCACACGCCATCCTTCTCAAACAACTCAACGCGCCTATGGGTCTCTGACCATCCCGGCAGCGGCTTATCCTGGGGGAGGTTTCCGAACGTCGGCCGGTCCTCAACCGGGGGCTCGTCGTCCGGGCCGGCGCGCAGCGGCAGCCTCAGGCTCCGGGCCACCCCCAGCACGGGCGGTACCGGCCCGCCCGTCGCGAACGCGGTGGCGACCGATCGCGCCTCAGACTCCAGCGCAGGCACCTCATCCGAGGATGCTGAGGGTTGTGCCCGCGTCGCGTCGGCCTGGATCACGTGGGTTAGCTCATGCGCCAGCAGGCGCCGTCCTCGCCGCGTCGACGGGTCGTATTGCCCGGCGCCGAAGAAGAGATGGTTCCCGTCGGCGAACGCTCGGGCCCCCACGGAGGCTGCCGTACTCGCGGCCTGCTCATCAGCGTGTACGCGAACGCGACTGAAATCGTAGTGCAACCTGCGCGCCAGCTCCGTCTGCACGTCCGGTGGTATGCCTTCAGGCTGCGGGACACCGCTGGGCGGCATCGTCTCGCGACGATTCGCGCGCGCGCCATTCTGGCGCACTGGCACGACACCATCAGAGATGTCCCGCCGGACCCGCTCAGCGTACTCACCCATCTCCGGGCGCTCCTTACCCGAGCGAGCGATCACATGCCCCATAAGTGTACGCCGCCAAGTTGGGCAATAACCTTGCTGACCTGCGTTTTAGCTGCACAATGCTTCCAGTCCGCGATGGTGCCAAGCCGTCGCTGGTCCGGCTCAGGAAGCATGGTCAAGGCGTGGTTCGCGCGGATCAGGTGCCCTCAGCCATGCGTGGAACGCCAAGGCGCCAGCGTCACCGGGTCGGCCCGGTGTATTCAGTCGTTTGTATACAGAGCGGCCGCCACAATGACCGTTTCCGCACTCTATATAGCTACTTGCGACGTTCTTGAAACCTTCCGCGAATTCGCAAGCCTGAGCGCCTTGGCTATCGGCGACGACACCGCGCCCCGGTTGCTCATCGTGATCGTTTGGATCAATGGCGCCCCTTGACAGCTCTAGCTGCCGAGGTGAAGACTTTAAAACAGTAGCGAAAGGAGTCCAGCACGGCGTTCGGCCGGGTCGTTCACCTGCTTTATGATGTCTTTTTTTCCGTGATCTCTTAAGTTCTATTCTATTCGCGTACGTGAATACCCTCTGGACGGCAGCGATGACGACTCCGACATATCCGGGTGTCTATATCCAGGAACTCAGCAGCGGAGTTCACACAATCACCGGAGTGGCGACGTCCATTGCGGCCTTCATCGGCTGGGCGCCGCAGGGACCTGTCGGGCAGCCGACCCTGGTGCAAAGCTGGGGTGACTTCCAAGTGCAGTTCGGCGGCCTGTACCACGGGGTGTACCTCGGTTACGGGGTCAACCAGTTCTTCGCCAACGGCGGCCAGCAGGCGTACATCGTGCGACTCATCGACACCACCAGCGCCACGCCCGCCGCCACCGCGAGCGCCCAGGACGCGGGCAGCGGCATCACCCTATGGGCCAGCAGCCCGGGCAGCTGGGCTAGCACCCAGGGCAGCTCGGCAGCCGGGTTTACCGTACAGTTTTTTGCCGGCGACCCCGCCGACTCCAACAGTTTCAGCATGAAGGTCTTCGATAGCAACGGTAATCTACTCGAATCCTTCATGAACGTGTCCATCAGCCCGAGTTCTACTTCTCGGTACGCCCCCACGGTCATCGACAGCGATTCGCAGTACATCACCTTTATCAATCCGGCGGCGCCAGCAACGCCGATAACGCCGCCGACCGCGGTGCCGGCCGTGACTACCCCGCCTCTCACTCTCACTCTCGCGGGCGGCAAACCAGGCGCGGTCCTGAACCCGACGACCAGTCCGGATTTCGCCATCCAGCTCGCAACAAAAACGGCCGTCCATGCCCTGCTCGATAGCATTCCCATCGTCAACATCGTATGCGTACCGGGATTGACGACAGATACCTCGGACGGTCAAACCGCAATCCGGGCTCTCCAGGGATTCTGTGCCGACGCGCGAGCGTTCTGCATTGTGGATTCGCCGCAGAACGCGAACGTCCCGACCGCCGATCAGGCTGTCAAGAATGCCAGCAGTAACCTGCAGAACAACGCTGGCCTAGGTGCCGCGAACTCTGCGATGTACTTTCCGTGGGTGTCGGCGCCTGACCCGCTGGCGGGGGGCCGCCAGGCCTCCCTGCCGCCGTGTGGGCTGGTAGCAGGCGTGTATGCGGCGACCGACGCCTCGCGCGGCGTGTGGAAGGCTCCGGCCGGAATCGCCGCGGGGCTAAGCATCACGGGCCTTCAGTACACGCTGACCGATCTTCAGAACGGGGATCTAAATGCGCTAGGGGTCAACTGCCTGCGGTACTTCCCGAGCTACGGGAACGTCGTCTGGGGAGCGCGCACGCTGGTCGGTGCCGATACGGTCGGGTCGCAGTGGAAGTACGTGCCGATCCGCCGGTTTGCGCTCTTCCTCGAATCGAGCCTCTACGACGGCACGCAGTGGGTGGTCTTCGAGCCGAACGACGAGACCCTGTGGGGGCAGATCCGGCTCAACGTCGGTGCCTTCATGCAGGGCCTGTTCCTGAAGGGCGCCTTCCAGGGGACCACGCCTCAGCAGGCGTACTTCGTCAAGTGCGACGCCGAGAACAATCCGCAGTCGTCGATCAACCAGGGCATTGTGACCATCACGGTCGGATTCGCGCCGCTGTACCCGGCTGAATTCGTCATCATCCAGATCCAGCAGATGATGGCGGGCCTGACCTAGACCCACGGAGGCAATACGTGGCCCAGTTCCCTGTCAACACGCAGCGGCTCGACCCGTACAAGAACTTCAAGTTCAGGCTGAAGTGGGACGGGAAGTACGTCCTCGGCTGCAGCAAGCTGTCCGGCCTGAAGCGGACCACCGAGGTTGTCGAGCACCGCGAGGGCGGGGACCCCTCGACGTCCCACAAGTCACCCGGCCGGAACAAATACGAGGCGCTCACGCTGGAACGCGGGCGGACCCAGGACACGGCCTTCCATGACTGGGCCGGCCTTGTCTGGAACTTCGGCGCAGGCCTGGGGGCCGAGGTCTCGCTGGCCAACTTCCGCAAGGACATCTACCTCGAGTTCTACAACGAGGCCGGACAGCTAGTGCTGGCTTACAAGCTGTACCGGTGCTGGGTATCGGAGTACCAGGCGCTACCCGACCTCGACGCCAACGCCAACGCAATCGCCATCGAGCACATCAAGATCGAGTACGAGGGCTTCGAGCAGGACATAAGCGTCACCGAGCCGCAGGAGCCGACCCTGACCATCGTGAGCACGTAACGATGCGAGAGCTTGCGGAGCGCGAGCTCCTCGACATCTGGGAACGCGGGTCGCCCCTTCACCCGGTGGACCGCGCCCTGCTCGCCCTGCACGCCGCATACCCCGCGACGTCCTACGACACCCTGGCCAGCTGGCCGCTCGGCGCACGGAACCGGGCCCTCGCCGAGGTGTTCGCGAGCTGGTTCGGGGCCGGGCTCGAGGCATGGGCAGCGTGCGATGCCTGCGGCGAACAGCTCGAGTTCGAGATGAATACCCGCGAGCTCATCACGCGGCACGCTGGACCCGCAGGCGCGGAGCCGGCCGCAGTCGTGACGGTCGGCGCGCACCGCTTCCGCCTGCCCTCGAGCCGTGACCTCGCACTGGCCGCTCGGGAGCCGACCGCCGAGCTCGCGGCGGTTAGCCTGCTCCGGATCTGCTGGATCGGCAGCGGTGAGGCACCTTCCTTTTCCGATCGCGAGATCGACGAGGCCGGCGAGCAGCTCTCGCTGGCCGATCCGCTCGCCGAGGCGCGCGTGCAGCTCACCTGCCCGGGCTGTGGGCACGAATGGGACGACACCCTGGACCTGACGCTGTTCGTGTGGGCCGAGGTCGAGGCTCGGGCGAAGCGACTGCTGCTGGACGTGCACCACCTGGCCCGTGCCTACGGCTGGACCGAAGGGGAGATTCTCGCCCTGAGCGAGCGGCGCCGGAGGTTCTACCTGGACACGGCGTATCCGTGACCGGCTACCTGCAGCGCCTGGTGACCACGGCTGTCCAGGGGAAGGTCGGGGTCCATCCCATCGTGCGGCCGTGGCGGACCGAGGCCGTCGTCCAGGAACGGTCCTGGCGGGAGCTCGCGGCCGAGGCAGAGCCCCATCCCGCCCTGGACACCGCATCGGCCGAGGACATGGCTCCGGGCGAAGGCACCACGGTAGCGACAACGGTCTTCGACGGTGCGGCGCCCGGTCACGACCGGCCCCCGCCGACCGCCGGTCACGTCCGCGATCGGCCAGCCGCTGAACCGACCCCGGCGCCGGAGACGATGACGCCGCTCTTCGGTCCGATACCGGACACGGATCCGCCTACGCGGGCTCCCGCCGCCGGAACCGGCGGCATCGCCCGGTCCCCGGCCTCGCACCGATCCCGGCCCGGCCCGCCCGTAGACCGCCCGGGTGGGTCGGCCCGTGAGCGCACCCCGGGAAACCCTGCGCACTCCGATCCCTGGCCGGTCTCGGCCCGGCCCGACCCGGCCGTGCTCCCTGCCTCCAGGCGGGAGCCCGACCGTCGGCCTGCAGCGTACGGAAGCTCCGGGGAGGCCGACCGCGGTGACGTGGAGATCCACATCGGCCGCATCGAGGTGACGGCGGTCTCGCCGCCCCCGGCCGCACCGGTCGCCAAGGCCGCGCGGAAGTCGATCAACCTCAGCGAATACCTGCGCAACGGGAGATGAGGGTCACGCATGAGCAACGCCCTCGCCATCTCCGCCGTCAGCGCGGTGCTGCAGTACTGGCTGGGGCAGGTGTTCGGCGGCTCCCCGCTGAGCGGCGTGAAGGTCAGCGCGAGGGCCCCGGACATCCTGCAGACCGAGATCACGGCGGCCGGATCCCAGCCGATGCGCGTGAACGTGTTCCTGCATCAGGTCACCCACAACGCGGCCTGGCGCAACGTGGAATTGCCCTCGCTCGCCGCCGACGGGTCGACGCGACTTTCGAGCCCGCCCCTCGCCCTGGACCTGCACTACCTCATGACCGCCTACGGAACGGACGACTGGGAAGCGGAGGCGCTGCTGGGCTATGCGGTCCTCATGCTCCACGACCACCCGGTCTTCGCCCGCGCCGACATCACCACCGCCCTGCAGAACCTGCCATCCACGAATTCCACGAATGCCCTGTCGACCGTGCTCATGACCACCGGCCTGGCCGAGCAGATCGAGATGCTCAAGGTCACCCCGGAAACGCTGGGGCGCGAAGAGATGGCCTGGATATGGTCGGCCCTGAAGGCCGACTACCGCCCGAGTTACTCCTTCCTGGTGACGCTGGTGACCATCAAGTCGCCGGCCATGACGCTCTCCAACCTGCCGGTCCTGCAGCGTCAGGTCGGCGCCCGGCCCGGGCTGGCGACCGGCCTGCCGACGCTCACGGCCGTGATGCCGCCCAACGGGCAGCCGGCGGCGCAGCTCGGCGACACGGTGACGGTCTCCGGCGCGGCGATGGCCGGCACCGCCACCGTGCTGCTCACCAACGCGCGCCTGGGCATCAGCCAGACGCTCCCGGCGACGGTCAGCCCCTCCGGGACGTCGGTCCAGTTCACGGTGCCGAATCCGGCCTTGCCCCCGCCGCAGCCGGACCCGACAGACCTGCCGGCGGGCACGTATTCCCTGTCCGTCACGTTCTCCGCCGCCGGCCAGGCCATGGTCAGCAACAGCCTCCCGGTAGCGATCTCGGCCACGATCGACGCCGGCTCGGTACCGGCCGCGCTGGCGCACGGGTCCAACGTGGCCGTCAGCGTGCCGTGCGTGCCCTACCTGCGGCCGGGACAAGAAGTGTCACTGCTCATCGGCGGCCAGCAGGCTCCGGCCGACCCGTTCACGACGCCGACGCGATCGCCCTCGTTCACCTTCGCCACGCTCCAGTCCACCAGCGGCTCGGCGGTGCCCGTCCGCCTCCGGGTCGACGGCATCGACAGCCCCATCCTCGACCTGACGTCGACGCCGGTCAGCTTCACCCAACCCACCGTGACGGTGACGTGATGGCATCCCGTGCTGCCGCAACCTCGTGGAGTGAGGCGAATCAGGCGTACCTGGTTGCTCAGTTCGCCCGGCTGAAGCGGCTCCTGACCAAAGGGCACGGCCACGCGGGTGCGGCCGCCAGCGCGCCGGGACCCGACCTGGTCCCGCCGCCGGCGATCGAGGCACTGGTGGAGCTGTTCGGCCTCAGCGAGTTCGAGCGCGACGTCGTCCTGCTGGCCGCGGCCACGGAGATGGACTCGGAGATGGCCGAACTCTGCCCCAGGCTCACCCTGGGCGCGGCGCTCGCCATCCTCCCCGAGCCGCATTGGAGCGCATTGAGCCCTGACCGGCCGTTGCGGGAATTCGAGCTGATCAGGATCGAAGCCCAGCAGGGCCTGACGTCAGCCACGGTTCGCATCGACGAGCGTGTGCTGCATTACCTCGCCGGACTCAACCCGCCCGATCCGCGCGTCCGCAGCCTGGTCACGCCCGTCCCGTACCCGGCCGTCGGCGCGGTAGCGAGTGAGCACACCCGCGTCGCGGAGAAAGCCCTGGCCCTGCTGGCTGACCGGTCGCGGGCCGTACGCCTGCTCCAGCTGTGCGGCGATGACCCCGACGGGCAGGAGGACGCGGCGGCGCTCATCGCCCTCGGATGCGGCTGTCAGCTGTACGCCGTGCGGGCGGAGGATCTGCCGCCGCCCGGTCCCGATCTGGACACGCTAGCCGCCCTCTGGCGGCGAGAGGCTCTCCTGCTGCCGGCCGTGCTGCTGGTCCATACCGGCACGACCGGCCTGACCCCGGCCACGCGACAGCTTGTCGAGCGGCTGCCGGTGCTGGTGATCGTCGCCTGCCGCGAGAGCGTGCACCTGAACGCCGCATCGCTGCGCTTCGACGTCGACAAGCCACCGCCTGCCGAGCAGCGCCGGCTGTGGGCTGAGGCGCTCGGCGAGCCCGGGCCGCCCCTTGACGCCGAACTCGACGTGGTGTCCGAGCAGTACCGCCTCAGCGCGCAGAAGATCCGCGCCACCGGCGCGCTCATGGCCGCGTCGGCCAGGCAGGCCGGGGCCGGGCCCGCTGAACTGTGGGACACCTGCAGGCTGCTCACGCGTCCCCGGCTGGAAGGGCTCGCCCAGCGCCTGACCCCCCAGGCGCGGTGGGATGATCTCGTCCTGCCCGCGGCGCAGATGCAGACCCTGCGCCACCTGGCCGCTCAGGTCCGCCACCGGATGCAGGTCTACGAGACCTGGGGCTTTTCTGCCCTGGGACGACGCGGACTCGGCGTGAGCGTCCTGTTCGCCGGAGAGAGCGGAACCGGCAAGACGATGGCCGCCGAGGTGCTGGCCCACGAGCTGGAGCTCGACCTGTACCGCATCGACCTGTCCGCAGTCGTCAGCAAGTACATCGGCGAGACGGAGAAAAACCTCAGGCAGGTCTTCGACGCCGCGGAGGAAGGCGGATCGATCCTGCTCTTCGACGAGGCAGACGCGCTGTTCGCCAAGCGCGGGGAAGTGAAGGACAGTCACGACCGCTACGCCAACATGGAGGTGGCCTACCTCCTCCAGCGCATGGAGTCCTATCAGGGGCTGGCCATCT
>Ga0187802_10000286_pt1 | contig 12098 bp, 13 predicted proteins | sample NC_wetland_sal_i_FD_130584 | JGI IMG/M metagenome (GOLD analysis project Ga0187802, IMG submission 130584) | Wetland sediment microbial communities from Neuse River Estuary, North Carolina, USA - Control_2 | ecosystem: Environmental > Aquatic > Freshwater > Wetlands > Sediment | place: USA... | reverse complement strand
CGCAAATCGTCAACTTCCTCGTGCTTGTGGCGCTGCTTAAGCATTTCCTATGGGGCAGGCTCATACGGGCGATTGACGAACGCGAAGCTCGCGTCGCCGGCGACCTCGCCAAGGCGGATGAGAAGTCCAAGGAGGCGGAGAAGCTAACGGAACAGCTGCGCGTTCGGGCGGAGGAACAAGAAAGAAAGCGAGCCGAATTGCTCGACCAGGCGAGCAAGGAAGCGGATGAGCAGCGCGCCAAATTGGTTGAGGAGGCGCGGAATTCCGTGCGTGAACTCGAGAGAAAATGGCAGCAGGATCTGGAACAAGAGCGCGCGATTTTCTTCTCCGAATTGCGGGCGCGGGCGGCCACAGAAATCCTGACGGTCATACGGCGGGCCCTGGCGGATCTATCTTCTTCTGATTTGCAGCAATCCACGGTTGAGGTGTTTCTGAACAAGCTGCGATCGCTCGATGCTGCGAAGCTGCGCGAACTCGGAGTAAAGGAGCAAGTTGTCCGCAGCGCCTCGGATTTACCCGAGAAAACCCGGAAGAGGATTGGGGAAATTCTACAGGCCAGGTTAGGCGGTCCCGTGCAGTTGAATTTCGAAAGGGATGCCGAAATGTCGTGGGGCATCGAATTGCTCGGGAATGGGCACAGGATCGGCTGGACTCCGGATAGCTATGTCGACTCCATCGAGGAAAACCTGAAGACGTTCCTGGAAAGCAGGGCGGAAGCCACTGATCGCGAGACCGTTCCGTCGAAGGACCAACAATGAAGAAGCGCGGCCCATTATCTGCCGCGCTGGACGAGACGCTGGCAGCGATCGGAGATGCCTCGCGCGAAAGCGCTAACGACCTGTCTCTTGAAGAGTATGGTGTCGTCACGTACGTGGCCCAGGGGGTCGCGCGCGTCCAGGGCTTGCCTCACGCGAAGGCGGAAGAATTGGTTCGGTTCGAGGGCGAGTTGCTGGGCATGGTGTTCAACCTCGACCCGGAAGAGATCGGTGTGATTCTTTTGGACGACTGGACGAATATTGAGTCCGGGTCCGAAGTGAAGCGGACGAATGGCGTGCTGGATATTCCGGTGGGGGAGGCCTTGCTGGGACGCGTTGTGGACCCAGTGGGGCGGCCACTCGATGGCGCCGGACCCGTGAAATTCGCAGCACGCACTCCCATCGAATGCGCGTCGCCCGCGATTATGGATCGGGCGCCGGTCGACGTGCCCCTCGCAACGGGAATCAAGGTCATAGACGCGCTCATTCCGATAGGCCGGGGACAACGCGAGCTGATTCTCGGCGATCGTCAGACCGGCAAGACGGCAATCGCCGTGGATTGTATTCTCAACCAGCGAGGGAAAGACGTTCTTTGCATTTACTGCGCCATCGGCCAGCGTAGCGCCTCGGTGGCCAGCGTAATCGCTGACTTGAGCAGCCGCGGTGCGATGGACTACTCGATCGTGATGGTGGCCGCCGGAGATGCCGCTTCCGGATTGCAGTTCGCCGCTCCCTACGCAGCAATGGCCCTCGGCGAGTACTTCATGCGCCAGGGGCGGGATGCGCTGGTCGTATTCGACGATCTGACCTGTCACGCGCGAGCCTATCGCGAACTGTCCTTGCTGCTGCGCCGCCCTCCGGGCCGGGAAAGTTTCCCCGGCGATATTTTCTACATTCACTCGCGATTGCTGGAGAGGTCGACGCACCTTCGTGAGGAGTTGGGAGGAGGCTCGCTTACGGCGTTGCCCATCGCGGAGACGGAAGAACAGAATATCTCCGCCTACATTCCGACGAACCTGATCTCCATCACGGATGGACAGGTCTACCTTACGCCGGAGCTATTCCAGAAGGGCATTCTTCCTGCAGTCGACGTCGGAAGGTCGGTTTCCCGCGTGGGGGGGAAGGCGCAACTCCCCGCTTATCGCGCCGTGACCGGAGCCTTGCGCCTGTTCTACTCGCAGTTTGAAGAGCTGGAAGTGTTCTCGCGCTTCGGTTCACGCGTCGACGAGCGAACCAGACAAACGCTCGCGCGGGGTCGCGCGGTGCGCGAGGCCCTGAAACAGCCCCAGTATGGTCCCCTTTCTGCAACCGATCAAGTCGCCATCCTGCTTGCTGCGACTGAGGGCCTGTTTGACAACTTCCCACCCGATCGGATCGCTGAGGCATCCGATCGGCTCCGCCGCGAAATAGCCGAGCGATTGCCGGGCCTGCACGTATCGATTGGATCCGGCAGCACGCTCAACGACGCCGACCGTGCGGCGCTGGTGAAACTCGCTGAAGAAGTAATCGGAGCTGTATGGAAACCGCCGAATCCTTAAGACGATCCATCCTCATTACCAGGGAGCTTCAGTCCGTGGTGAAAACCATGAAGGCGCTCGCGGGCGTCAACATCCGGCAGTGTGAAAAATCCGCGCGTGCCGTGGCGGCGTACAACCGTACGATCGAAATGGGGTTGCAAATCGCGCTTCGCCGGATCGAGCCTCAAGCCCTGCCGCCAAGTCACGCGGCTGGTGAGAAATTGGGGGCGATTGTCTTTGGTTCCGACCAGGGAATGTGCGGGTTGCTGAACGACCAGGTCGTTTCTCACGCGTCGCGTGCTTTGCGCAAGCTGGCAGTCCGCCGCGAAAGTCAGGCAACTCTGGCGGTCGGCGTGCGCGCGGCGGCGCAACTCCAAAGCTCCGGCTGCAAGGTCGAGAGTTCCGTGCGAGTTCCGATCTCTGTGTTTGGAATTCCGGTTGCGGTGGAAGAAGTGCTTCGCACCATCGAGGAATGGCACTCGAAGCGGGGAATCGAACTGGTAGTTCTGTTTTATGCCCGGCCTATCTCCGGCGCGTGGTACCGGGTCGTGGGCGTCCGCCTGCTGCCGGTCGATGCCGAGTGGATCAACGGGCTGAAGGCCAAGCGCTGGCCTTCCAAAGTGATTCCGATGTTCCGGATGGACGAGGCGGAACTCTTTCAAGGTCTGATTCGGGAATATTTGTTTGTCTCTCTCTTCCGTGCGTTTGCCGAGTCACTGGCGAGCGAAAACGCGAGCCGGCTGGCTTCGATGCAGGTAGCTGAACGAAATGTCGAGGACCGTCTGCGCGCGCTTACATCGGAATCCCGGCAACTCCGCCAAAGCACCATCACCGACGAATTGCTGGACATCATTTCCTCCTTTGAGGCGTTGGGGGAAAAAGAGAGACGGTGATCGCGGATCCCAAGACATTCTGGCCTCAACTTCTGGCGCTGATATCAGCGGGTCGGAAGGCGGTGCGTTGCGATTTGAGAAATTCGAGATATTCGTCCATGCCCTCGCCGGATTTTGCGGAGAGCTCAACAATGACCATGCTAGGCCTGACGGACTGGATGTTTCGAGCTACAGTACCGCCATCAAATTCGACAGCAGCGGCCAGATCCAGCTTCGTGATGACCGCGACGTCCGCACTGTTGAAGATCGTCGGATATTTCAGCGGCTTGTCCTCGCCTTCGGTAACCGACATGAGAACCAGACGCAGATCCTCGCCGAGATCGTAGGATGACGGACACACAAGATTGCCGACATTTTCGATGAAAAGGAAATCGAAGTCGGCGAGGTCCCACCCTTCGAGCGCGGACTGGACCATGGCGGCTTCCAGATGACAGATTGTGCCGGTCGTGATCTGCTTCACGGGTGCCTGGCTGCGGGCGAGCCGCACAGCGTCGTTTTCCGTGGCAAGGTCGCCGACGAGCGCGGCGACGCGATAATGAGGCCGCAAGAGAGTGAGTGTTCTTTCGAGCAGAGTGGTCTTGCCCGAGCCGGGGCTCGAAACCATGCTGACCACGAAGACGCCGGCGTCACGAAAGCGCTGGCGGAGAGCACGCGCGATGATGTCGTTCTGCTTAAAAACGTTTTGACGGACTTCGATGATTCGCGTTCCGGAGCTCACTTCTCCACCTCCAGTGAAACAACCTCGAGTTCCTTTCCTTGCACGAGTTCTGAAGCCAGCGAGCCACATTCGGCGCAACAAAACCACTCCAAGGAGCCGACCGGACGGCGCCCCTCACAGGCGGGACAATAGATCACTCCTGGCACTTCTTCTACGACGAGCCGCGAGGCGGCAAGCGGCGTGTCGTGGCGCGCGATCTCGTACGCGAAGAGCAGCGCATCCTTGACCACACCGGAGAGAAGACCAAGGCGCAAGTGTACCGCGCTGATCTGGAGTCCGCCGCGCCGCTTGGACTCTTCCTCAGCGATCTCGATGATGCTCATCGCGACGGAAAGCTCATGCATACGCGTCCTCAATGGTTTCGGAATCGAAGCGGCCAAATGCCGCAAGCGCCGCCTGTCCCAAGCTGATGCCGCCGTCATTCGGGGGCACCTCGTGATTCGTCCAAATGGCGAGCGACGTGGACTTCAAGACAGAATGTAGGTCTTCGAGGAGCAGTTCGTTCTGGAACACTCCGCCAGACAGAACGGCCGTATCGATCTGGTTGGCCTGGCACAGAGCTGACACTGCAGCGGCAAGACCCTGAGCGACTCCGCGCTGAAAGGCCCGGGCAACTTCTGTGGCGCGGCGGCCTCGGGAACGATCCCGGGCGACTTCTCGCAGCAACGGGCGAAAATCGAGTTCCTCGCCGTCGAAGGGAAACGCATAAGCGTCCGTAGTGTTCGCCGAACGCGCTAGTTGTTCGAGCCACATGGCAGCCTGACCTTCGAAGCTCGCAGCCCGCGTAAACCCGAGAAGAGCAGCGGCTGCGTCGAACAATCTTCCCGCTGAGGTGGTTCGAAAGCTGCGAATGCCTTTACTCACAAGCGTCTGCATATCGTGGTAGCGCTCAGGGAACGAAAATGGCGCCGAGGTCAAGTCAGGCAAATCCTTTACTTGAATCAAAAAGCCGGCGGCTGCCTGCACGGGATACTGCGCTGCCGCGTCCCCGCCGGGCAGGGCGGCGCCGCGAAGATGAGCGATGCGATGGAAGCCGTCCTTGATGCTGCCAACGAACATTTCGCCGCCCCAAATCGTTCCATCATCGCCGTAGCCCGTGCCATCAAAACTCACGCCAAGGACGCGCTTTTCCCACTCCCCGCGCTCGGCTAGAACGGAAGCGACGTGCGCCCGGTGATGTTGAACGGATCTTCGCGCGGACGCGCGAAGGCCTTGGGCATGCACCGTGGATGCATATTGCGGGTGGCGATCGTGAACGATGAGCAGCTCGTTCCAATCCACGTCGTACATCGAAACCAGGTCCCGGATCGCGTCGTGAAACGCGCGCAAACACCTGTATTCGCCCAGATCTCCGATGTGCTGGCTGACGAGCACTTGACCGCCGACAACAAGCGCAATTGTGTTCTTGAGGTCCGCCCCAAGTGCGAGAATCGGGCGTTTGGTTGGAAACGTCGTGACAGCGCCCGGGGCATAGCCACGCGAACGGCGCAAAACGACTGGGCCAAAGGTCCCGGCACGAACGACAGAGTCATCGACGCGGCGAGCGATGGGGCGCTCACCAATCAGGAACGAATCAGCGACTGCGGAAAGCCGCTCAAGGGCGTCGGAATCCTCGTAGGCGATCGGCTCACTCGAACGATTGGCGCTGGTCATGACGAGAACTTCAGGCGCGCCGACTTCAAAGAGAAGATGATGAAGCGGGGTGTACGGCAACATCACACCGAGTTCCGTGCTGCCGGGCGCGGCCCCTGGAATATCGGTCTTTGCAGGCGCGATGACGATTGGGCGAGCAACGGATGTGAGGAGTTTCTCTGAATCGGGCGACAGCTCGATGATCTCTCGGGCCACCTCGAGGCTTCGTGCCATGAGTGCGAAGGGCTTTTCTTTCCGATACTTCCGCTCACGAAGCGCCCGGACCGCTGCGGCATCCTTTGCGTCACAGGCGAGGTGGTATCCTCCAAGTCCCTTTATCGCCACGATCTTGCCGGCTACGAGAAGCTCAGCGGTCTTGCGGATGCTCGGCTCATTTCCACGCACAATTTCATCGCCAGTCTTGAGGTAGTAACCGGGGCCGCAAGACGCACACGCGATGGGCTGGGCATGGAAACGGCGATCCCAGGGGGCCGCATATTGTTGAGCGCAGAACTTGTCGAGCGGCCAGCAACGCATTGTCGTGTTCTCGCGATCGTAGGGGAGCCGGAGGACTACCGTGTACCGCGGGCCGCAGTTCGTGCAATTGATGTAGGGGTAGCGGTAACGCTTGTCGGCAGGATCAAAGAGCTCTCTGAGACAATCTTCGCAAACGGGCAGGTCCGGAGAGATACGCGTGCTGGGACGATCCCGACGGTAGCTTTCATGAATTCTGAAATCGTCGAGCCCGACGGGGCTGATTGCTCGAACGTCGATTTCCGTAATCTGCGCGGCAGGAGGAGGTGCGGCCGTTAGTTCCTGAACAAAGGTTTCAATATTCTGGTCGGCGCCTTCTAGAACAATTTCGACGCCTTCCTCTCCATTCGATACCCACCCGGCAAGAGTATTTGCACGTGCCAGGCGAAAAACGAAAGGACGAAAACCGACGCCCTGCACAACGCCGCGGACTTTGATTGAGCAAGCGCTCATTCTCAAGCTACTCTCCGCTGACGGCGCAACCCCGGCCCTGCCAGCCGATTTGAACGACCTTGCCATCCGCAACCAGCACCGGAATGGTGTGCTGCCCGCCGGAGAGAGCACGCATGCGGTCGCGCGCAGCTTGGTCTGCTTCAACGTCGTACTCCACGAATTCGACTCCACGCCATTCCAGCCACTCGCGCATCTCTTGCGTGTGCGGACATCCTGTCGACCCGAAGAGTTCGAATTCAGGCACGGCCAAGATCCTCCAGACACTCGCGGATCACGTGATAGACCGAGGCCTGCACCTCTTGGATTCGCGGAATGTAGTCCGAATGAACAACAATCGGAAAATCGGCCAGCCTGCGGCGCAGGATTTCGCCGCCATCATTGCCCAGCAATGCCACAGTGAGCAGATTGCGTTTGCGAGCTTCTTCCAGAGCCGCGATGATGTTGCGCGAGCCTCCGCTCGTAGAGATTCCGACGGCGACGTCAGGAGGACGCGCATGCGCGATGAGTTGCCGGAGGAAGATGACGTCAGTGCCCACATCGTTTGCGATAGCGCTGAGGTTGGCTGGCTCGAGTGATAACGAGACCGCCGGGATCGGACGATAGCCGTTGGGCGGCGAAACGCAGTCAATCGTCCAATCGTTGGCGTCAGTGGCGGAGCCTCCATTTCCAAAGATAATGAGCTTCCCGCCGCGACCGAGCCGGTCGTAGATGGCCGCAGCGGCATTGCCGATCCGTTCGGACTCCTCGCGAGCAAGTTGCTCGCGCAGCTTTGCGTCATCAGTGGCCTTTGCCTGGATGGAACGCGCGACGTCGGTCATCGCAGCAACCGTATCCTGCTTCTCCTGGCCCAGAAACGGGTACAGAAAGCCTGCCTGGCCAACGTCGCGGCCGAGCTCGCGATGCTCGAAGAAAACGTGCACCGTTTCCCAGAGCGTGTGGTACAGGATTTCAAGCAGTTCCTGGTGCATGAAAGGATCGGATGTGCGCGGGCTAATGAAGTACGTACCTTGCTGCCCCGGCAAGGCAATTGTCATCGCGTGCGCGGCACGCGCCGAATCTAGCGCTGCCAATATTTCGAGATCACCTTCGGGAGGGCCAAACCCCATCACAATATCATCCGACGTGCAGACCGCCTCCAACCAGGGACGAAAAAGAATCGACAAATCGAGCGCCGGAAGAGCGCGTTTCCCGACGATTACCGGATGAACAAATTCAACTGAGACATGCTGCGCGTCGGTGGCATAAGGACCGCGGCCAAAGGCAAGGAGGCGGCCGCCGCGTAGGAAGCGGTCGGACATTTCACGGCACGCATCAGCGAGGCGGCCGGCTTCGCGTGCGAAGAACGACTCGAAGGCCAGATTGCGCGCCAACAGACGCTGTTCAATTTGGGTCGCAAGGGCGTGTTGAGTAACCATGGTTTCGTTCTTAACAGATGCGCGGCAAAGGGTCGCCGACGAGCATGTCGACGACCCGCGTGCCGCCGTACGGGGTCGTGACCAATACAGCGCCTGCGGGCTCCTGTTGAATCTCTCCGATAATGCGCGATTCTTCTCCGCCAGGAATCTGCCGAAGCGCCTCAAGCGCTTCTTCCGCAGCGGAGGCGGCAACCACAGTCAGAAATTGGCCCTCATTTGCGATGTGAAGAGGATCGAGGCCCAGCAATTCGCACGCTCCGCGAACCTCATCGCGCACGGGAACCGCGCTTTCGTCAAGGACCACGCCGAAGCCGCAGTCGCGCGCCAGTTCGTTCAAGGACGTGGCGACACCGCCCCGCGTTGGATCGCGCATCCAGCGAATCGACGAACCGGCAGCGCGAGCGATCGCTTCGACGAACGGTAGAACTGTTCGCGTATCGGAATGGAGATCGGCTTCAAGATCAAGCTCGTTGCGCGCGAGCAGAATCGTGATGCCATGATCGCCGATCGGACCAGAGACGAGAATCTTGTCGCCAGGCGAAACTGACGAGGGATCGACTGCAATTCCCGGAATGGGAGTGCCGATGCCAGTCGTGGAGATATACATGGAATCGGCCTTGCCGTGTTCGACCACTTTTGTGTCCCCGCCGACAATGCGAACGCCCGCTTTTCGGGCGGCGGCCGCCATAGCTTGAATCTCATCACGGAGGGTTTCTGTCGGTAGACCGGCTTCGAGAACGAACGTTGCGACCAATGCTTCCGCCTTCGCACCGGAGACCGCGAGGTCATTGACCGTTCCGTTGACAGCAAGCCCGCCGATTGAGCCGCCCGGAAATCGCAGCGGCTTCACGACGAAGCTATCCGTGGTGATCGCCACGCGCGCTCCGTCAAGACTCAGGTGAGCTGCGTCGCCGAGCGGTTGACCGGAGGATTCGTATAACAGGGGGACGAATAGGCCCTCGATCAAGCGGCGGCTGGCCTTTCCGCCGGCGCCGTGAGACATTTCGATCTGAGGGTCACGAAACCGGATTCTCGCCAAAGCGGTGGCGGCATGAGATTCGTAGTTCACGTTGGAATTCCGATACTCGTCACGAGCGCCGATTTGCGATGTTCGTAGTTGTAGTATGCCGCGCATGATCCTTCTGATGACACCATCAATGCTCCTACAGGATTCTCCGGCGTGCACTCCCGGCCGAACAGCTTACACTGTGCGGGTTTCAGAACTCCTTTGAGCACTTCACCGCACTGCGCGGCCTTCGGATCAGTGACGCGAATTCCAGGGACGTCGAATCGCCGCTCCGCATCCCACTGCGCATATTCCTCGCGGAGACGGAGGGCGGATTGAGAAATGAATCCCAGGCCGCGCCATTCGAAATACGGGCGAAGCTCGAAAACTTCGGCGATCGCGCTCAGCGCGGCGCGGTTGCCTTCCCACGGAACGACGCGCTTGTATTGGTTTTCGACTTTTGATTCGCCCGCGCGGAGCTGGCGTAGAAGCATCACGATGGATTGCAAGAGATCGAGCGGCTCGAAGCCGGAAACGACGATGGGTTTTCCCTCGTTCGCGGCAACCCATTCGTAAGGCCTGCAGCCGATGACCGTGGAAACGTGACCAGGGCCGATAAAGCCATCAATGCGCATATCCGGCGAATCCAGGATTGCCCGGATGGCGGGAATGATGGTGACGTGATTGCAGAAAACCGAGAAATTGCGAAGTCCCTCGGCCCTGGCTCTGAGCAAAGTAAGCGCCGTTGATGGTGCGGTGGTTTCGAAACCGATGGCGAAAAACATCACATGTTTGTCGGGATTCAGTTTGGCGAGCTTGATCGCATCGGACGGAGAGTAAATGATGCGGATGTCCATCCCTCGCGCCTTGCGCTCGAGCGGGCTTCCCTGGGTTCCGGGAACCCGCATCACATCGCCGAAAGCGGCGAAAACCACGCCGGGCTGTGCGGCAATCGTGAGGCCGTCGTCTATGCGCCCCATGGGAAGGACGCAAACCGGGCAACCCGGCCCGTGAATCAATTCGATATTGGAAGGGAGAAGGTCTTTTAAGCCGAAACGATAAATCGCGTGCGTGTGGCCGCCACAGACTTCCATTAGCCGGTAATGTCGCTGAGGGTCAGCCAGTTGGCAAATTTCATCGACCGACTTGGCAATGAGTTGAGGATTTCGGAATTCATCCACGTATTTCATATTCGCCCTCGGCTCCTCATTCGACGGATGGAGCGTTTTTGTCATCCGCCCAGTCGTAACTGCAAATTTCTTGGGCAGCAGCTGGGGTCTCGCCGAGCAACTCCAGCGTCCGCAGGTGATCGATGGCGTCGGTCTCGCTGATTTTGCTCATCGCGAATCCGACATGGATCAAGACCCATTCGCCGGGTGCAGGCCTGTGGTCCTGAATGAGGGTCACGTCAATCTGGCGCCGCACGCCGAACGCATCCACGACCGCGGAATTGGGGTTCTGGGGGGAGATTTCAATGATTCTCCCTGGGATCGTCAGACATGCGCGACATCCTCCACTCAGATGCTGGCCTTCTTCCTTGAAATCCATTGGCATTACGAGAACTCCTCATCTACTTCCAGCTCGTCCTTGAGAAAGCCCATCGATTCCAGCGCTTCGTACGTGCGCTCGGCTTCCTCGCGATCCACTCGACTGATCGCGAAGCCCACGTGTACAAGTACGTAATCCCCCACTGACGCTTCGGGGACGAAATCGAGGCAGGTCTCGCGAGTAACCCCTGCAAAGTCGACACGCCCGATCCGAATGCCGTTTTGCTCTTCGCAACTTACAATTTTCCCTGGAATGGCGAGGCACAAGGTTAGCACCCTCCGTCCGGATCCAAACCGCGGCGTCGATCGTTCGAGGATGCTTCGGAATGCACCAATGGTTGTGACCCGGACCTGGCGTCCCCCAACTGTGCCCATCGTCCTAACTCAGACAAAGCCGCGTCCACCAGGGCCGGCAGCGCGGATTCTATCTCAGAAGACAACGACGTCCCCCAGTCGGTATAACCCGGTTGCAAGCCGAGTACGACAATCTCCTGCGGCTCGGCCGATACCAGCGCCAAAGCCGCAATCAAATCGGCAACGCCCAACTGATGGACGTTCCACCCGCCAGAGCACCCGAGCAATTCACTTCCCGTCATCCGCGTCAGCGTTCCGGGTGATACCGCCGCGTTTACTGCATCGAGAAAGAGTAGGCGAGATGCGTCCGAAGCATAAGGGATCAGTTCAAGGCCGAGTGTGCCCCCGTCGAGGATCGTTACGCCCGCAGGTAACCTCGGGTCAGTCTGCAACCGCCGCGCCGCATGCACTCCGACGCCGTCGTCCGAAAGAAGCGTGTTGCCCACTCCGATTACGACGGTGTCGGAAGCAACGAATCCAGTCATTTTGTGTCCTTGTCCAAAATCCCAGGTTCCGCAATGCCGGTTGGCTTCCCTCAGGCACTCGCTTTGGCACGAATTTGCCCACGGGCATCGAGCACGTGGACGGCACAAGCCAGACACGGGTCGAAGGAATGGATCGTACGCAAGATTTCAAGAGGGCGGTCAGGATCGGCAACCGGCGTTTTTAAGAGCGCGGCTTCGTACGCGCCACGCTGGCCGTGCGCGTCCCGGGGCCCGGCATTCCACGTCGAAGGTACCACCGCCTGGTAATTCTTGATGGCCTGATTTTCGATTTCCACCCAGTGCCCGAGTGAGCCACGCGGTGCCTCGAAAAAGCCGAATCCCCGCGCTGAATCGGGCCACGAACTCGGGTCCCACTTTTGCCCGTTGTGATTGAGAAGGTTACCCTTGGCCATGTTATTAGCAAGCTGCTCGATCCATTCAACCAGGTGGTTGGCAAGAAGCTGCGTTTCGAGCGCGCGTGCCGCGATGCGGCCCAGCGTCGAAAACAATGCCGTAGGCGGAGCTTTGAGTGATTGCAGAGTGGAGTCAACTAGTTTTTTCACTTCCGTGTGGCCCGAGGCATAGGCCACCAGGAGCCTCGCCAGTGGACCAACCTCCATGGACTTGTCCTGGTAGCGTGGCGCCTTTAGCCAGGAATACTTTTGCTCGACGTTGAGAAATTCGTACGGTGGTTTGGGGCCAGTATAATTTGGCTTGGTTTCACCTTCGTAGGGGTGCCTGGCCATTTGGTCTCCGCTCGAGTACGCGTACCAGGAATGGGCGATGTAT
>Ga0187802_10000285_pt1 | contig 12100 bp, 11 predicted proteins | sample NC_wetland_sal_i_FD_130584 | JGI IMG/M metagenome (GOLD analysis project Ga0187802, IMG submission 130584) | Wetland sediment microbial communities from Neuse River Estuary, North Carolina, USA - Control_2 | ecosystem: Environmental > Aquatic > Freshwater > Wetlands > Sediment | place: USA... | reverse complement strand
GCGCGATTGCAGGCGCGCCTCGATGCGCTGCACGTGATGCTTGCGGACTCGCCGCTCGTACACGTGCTTTTCGTGGTGCAGGAGGATCCGCTGATTTCGATCGGGCAGAATACGTTTATTGCGGATGCGCTGCGCTGGGCGGGAGGCGAATCGGTGATTCTGACGGATCAGAATTGGCCGCGCCTGGGACTGGAGGAGGTCGTGCGGCTGCAGCCGGATTACATCCTGCTTGCCGGGGCCCACCTGAAAGCGGAGGGAGTGGGGGAGACGGATTTTCGTTCCCGTTCAGGATGGAAGGATTTGCGGGCCGTGGAGAGGGGACACGTGGCGGTGATTAGCGAGGGTGTGGACCGGCCGTCGCCGGCGTTGATTGATGCGATCGAGGAGATCGCACATGTGCTGCATCCAGAAGCGTTCAAAGATAAAAGCGAAAATGGAAAAGTGAAAACGGAAAATGGTTTGCGGCTGCACGCGACCGTGCCAATGCCGGAGGAGTTGAGCCCGTGCGCCCGCTGACGCCGCGGCGGATCATCGCAATCTGCGGCTTGCTTTGCGCCGTGTTGTTCGGCGTGATTGTAATCGCGCTGCGGATGGGCGCATACCTGATTTCACTGCCCGACATTGTGATGACGCTATTTCGCGGCGCCATCGGACGCAAGGACGAGATTCCCTCCGAATTCTGGCTGGTGATTTTTGGTTTGCGGCTGCCGCGCATCGCGCTGGGAATTCTGGTGGGGGCGGCGCTGTCCGTGGCGGGGACCGGGTTTCAGGCGTTGCTGCGGAATCCGCTGGCGGATCCGTACGTGCTGGGGGTTTCGAGTGGCGCTGCGTTGGGAGCGATCATCAGCCTGACCTTCGCGCCACACTTGCTGGGCGTCATCCAGCTCGCGGCATTTATTGGGGCCGCGGCAACGATAGCGGTGGTCTATTTTCTCGGGCGCCGCGGCGGCCAACTCGATAGTGCGACGCTTCTGCTGGCGGGCATCGTAGCGGCGTCGTTTCTCTCGGCGATCATCATGTTTTTGCTCACGACGCTGAGCGGGCGAGATCTGCGGGGCATGGCGTTTTGGCTGATGGGAGATCTGGCCGCGCCGCCGCCGACGGAGCACGTATTTATTTGGTTCGAATCGCTCTTCATCGTGTTCCTGATTTCGGCAGGGGCGATCTACACCACGGCGTCGGATCTGAATTTGATTTTGACGGGCGAGCAGGAAGCGCGGCATCTGGGCGTGAACGTGAATCGCGTGAAGCTGGTGGTGTATGTGGCGGCTTCGGTGCTCACGGGCCTAGCCGTTTCGGTGAGCGGCGCGATCGGATATGTGGGACTGCTGGTGCCGCACGCGATGCGCATGCTCTTCGGCACGGACTACCGGCTGCTGATTCCGACTTCGGCGATTGGCGGCGCGATTGTGATTGTGCTGGCGGACACGCTGGCGCGCACGGTGGTGGCGCCCACGGAATTGCCGGTGGGCGCGATGACGGCACTGGCGGGTGCGCCGGTGTTTATTTACCTGATGCGGCGGAGGGTGCGATGAGCGCGGGCGCGGGAAACGGAGCGACGCTGTCGTCTCAGGCAGCGGCTTTCGTCGCCGGCCCTCGCGTGCGATTGAAAGTGGAGCAGGCAAGCTATGCGTATGCGGCGACGGATCGCTCCGCGCCGAAATTCACGCTGGGGCCGGCGAGTTTTGAAGCGGAGCAACGGGAGCTGGTGGCGATCCTGGGGCCGAACGCCAGCGGAAAATCCACGCTGCTGAAATTGCTCGCCGGGCTGCTGAAGCCGCTTTCCGGCCGCGTGGAAGTGGATGGTTTTGAAGTGAGCGGGCTCGATCTGCGAACGCGGGCGCAGCGAATCGCGCTGGTGCAGCAGGAGAGCGAGCTGCTCTTTCCCTTGCGCGTGTGGGAGTACGTGCTGCAAGGCCGCTACCCCTACGGGCGGCGGCTGCGTTTCGAATCGGAGGAGGATTGCTTGCTCGCGGGAAACGCGCTGGCGCAGGTGGGAGCGGATGCGCTGCGCGACCGCTGGATGGATCGCCTCTCGGGCGGCGAAAAGCAGCGCGTGATCCTGGCGCGTGCGCTGGCGCAGCAGCCGGCGCTGTTGCTGCTCGATGAGCCGACGCAGCATCTCGACATCGGCGGGAAAGTGGAATTGTTGCGGCGGCTGCGGCGGCTGGCGGATGAAAACCGCTACACCGTGATTGTCGTGACGCACGAATTGAATCTGGCGGCGGAATTCTCGGACCGCGTCGTGCTGCTGCACAAGGGCAAGAGCCTGCGGATCGGCACGCCCGCGGAGGTTTATGAGCGCGACTTGCTGGAGGAAGTTTTCGAGGCGCCGCTCGAAGTGGAGCTGCGGACGAGTGGGCGGCCGCGCGTGATTTTGAGAGGCAGCCACTAGGGCCCCACGATTTTTTCCGATGACGCAGTGGCAAGCGTCTGGCCACTGCAAGCGGCGATAGGGCAATTCCACAATCGCCGTCGACAACCACAGGAGACTCCGCGCACGGGAAGACGGTGAAAAGCCGTCGCCGCCGCGCGACTGTAAGGCGGAAATTTTCAGCGCGCGCCACTGCCGCGGGCAGCGAATCACGGAAATTCGTTGCCGCGGTGGGAAGGCCGCGCTGCTGTCCTGGCTTCGCCGGGACGGGCCCTGATTGCATTGGGGCAGAGCCGCCAAGCCAGGAGACCGGCGGAGTCTCAATCCGGATGCGTGCACGGCACTGGCGTGTGCGCATCGGGACAACCTTCAACTCCCGCGCGAGAGGGAGAGGAGGAAAAATGAGACTGCGACGTATTCCGGCCATCGCTGCCGGATTTTTGCTTGCGACACTTTTTGCAATCCCCGCCACGGCACGAGCACAATCAACCGCCACAATCAACGGGACATTAATCGATCCGAGCGGCGCAGCGATTGTCGGTGCCCATGTGATCATTCGAACGGCCGACTCCGCTTTGAAGCCGGTTGAGACACGGAGCGGCGGTGACGGGAAATTCATGCTGGCGCTCGCGCCGGGGCGGTATCGCGTGACGATTCAGCATCCGCCATTCAGGCAGGTGGAGCAGGAATTCTCGCTTGCTGCCGGGGAGACCCGGGTGTGGGAGGTGCGGCTGGAGCTCGAACCGCTTTCGTCGAACGTTGTGGTGAGCGCAGCGGCGGAGCCGACCACTCTACAAGAGACAGTATTGCCGGTGGATATGGTCACGCGGGGCGAAATCGAGGAACGACAGGAGGTCTGGCTGACGCCGGTGTGGGCATCGCTGCCGGGGGCGAGCTTTTCGCAATTGGGGCCGATGGGTGGGAGTACATCGTTTTTCCTGGACGGCGGGAATTCGTACTACACAAAGGTGTTGATTGACGGTGTTCCGGCGAACCAGCCTGGAGTACCTGTTGACTTTTCTAATTTCACGCTGGATGGCGTAGACAAGATCGAAGTGGTCCACGGAGCAACTAGCGCGCTTTACGGATCGGACGCCATGTCAGGAGTGATGCAAATATTCACGCACCGTGGAACTACGAGCACACCGGTGTTGGAGATTGAAGGTGACGGCGGGACATTCGGCACGGGGCACGGCGGTGGACAATTGAGCGGCCTGCTAGGCGCGTTCGATTATTCGGCCACGGCCGCGTATTTCGGTAGCAGCGGGCAAGGGCAGGATGATTATTTCCGCGATACGACGCTTTCAGGGAACTTCGGCTGGCGATTTTCGAATACGGACACGCTGCGACTGACGGTGCGGAACAACTCGAGCGATGCGGGACAGCCGGGACAGACGGAACTCGGTCCGATGTTTTTCGAGGAGGGACAACATACAGTGCTGCACGATTTTTCTTCCGGGCTAACCTGGGACGATTCGATTACGCCCAATTGGCAAAACCATCTGATGGGATTCGAAAACCGATTTGAGGAGATCGAGGATACGCCGGCATTTGGACCTCCTTTTACGAGCAAATTCAATCGCGCAGGGCTGGACGAGCAGATGACGTATTTATTTCCGCACGGCGGAGTGACGGGCGGGTACTACTTCGAAGTGGAAAACGGCGGGGCCATGGGAAGGACGAACATGGCGGGCTATTTGGAGGTGCACTACCAGTTCGGGAAGAGGCTGACGGCACTTGCTGGTGGGCGGGAGGAAGGAAACCAGTTTTTTGGGACGCATTTTGTTCCGCGCGTGGGGGCGGCGTACGCTGCGCACTACGGGCAGGGATTCTGGGGCGACACGAGGTTGCGGGCATCCTATGGGAAGGGGATATCGGAGCCGGAGCTGCTGCCGCCGGATTGCAGTCCCCAACTGGCGCCGGAGGAGAGCCGGACAGTGGACGTTGGATTCGATCAAGTGATGGCGGACGACCGGATTCGATTTTCCGCGACCGGGTTCTTCAACAGATTTCACAACATTGTGAGCTTCGCATCGATGTCGCCCATGGCTATGAAACCGCCCAATTGCCCGGTATTTATGGGGAGCTTCTTCAACACGGACCTGGCGCGAGCCAATGGGATATTCTCCAAAATCGAGATCAAAGCAGCGCGGTGGTTGATGTTTTCCGGGCAATACACGTATGACGATTCGAAGGTGCTGAAGACGGCGAACCCGCTGATGGACCCGGCGCTGGCGCAAGGAAACCGGTTGTTCAAGAGGCCGCTGCATTCGGCGTTCTTGATGGCGAATGCGCACACGCGGCGAGTGAATTTCAATTTTTCGGGGACTTATGTGGGGAGAAGAGCCGACAGCGATTTTGATGGCCTCGAGATTACCAGCGACCCGAGCTACGTGCGATGGGACACGGCGGCCAGCATTCCATTGCGTTATGGGCTGACCGTCTTCACTCAAGTACAAAACCTGTTTGACCGGAAGTATGAGGATGCGGTGGGATATCCGGTGCTGGGGAGAAACTACCGGCTGGGTTTGAAGTATGTTTGGGGAGGCAAACAGTGAGGCTGGGCTCGTAGGGATGCCGGCCGCGCGGGGATTAAGGAGATGGATTGAAAGTAGCGGAAGCTGATTTTCTGCGGGAGCGCGGCGGTTGCTGGGCGGCGCGGCAGGCGGCGGAATTCTCTGTCGTGAACGTGCATGCGATGGAGATTCCGGCGCCAGCCTCGCAGGTGTTCCCGCAATTGGGGGCGCGCGATTTGCTGGCTCACGGGCTGTTCTGGAAGCTGCTACTAGGATTTCGCGTCGCTGTGGGGAAGGTATTCGGATGGGACGAGGGCTTGGCGGTTAAACAGCCTCAGGCGCTTGAGGCTGGAAAATATTTTGGCTGGTTCCACGTCATATATGTGGACGCGCCCCGGGAGGCGGGGATGACGGTTGAGAACCGGCTCACCCGGGCTTTGATGTCGTGGGTTTTGGAGGAGACTGCGGGCGGGACAACGGTCTTCAACGTAACCTGCGCGAATTTCAAGGGCCGCCGGGGACGGGTCTATTGGCGGGTGATCCGTCCGTTTCATGACGGGCTGATCGAAGATTCACTGCGGCTATTGAGGCAGCGCGTCGAAAGACACTGACGCAAGCCGCCAAATTGGGCCGGGTGCTGCCTTCCGCCATTTTCGCTGGGTTTTAAGGCTGGATGCTATAATGCCGGGTTCCCGATGAGCCGAACTGCACAGGAATCAACGCGCGTGGCGCCAGAGGTGATGGCGCGCTATGAGGCCGTGATCGGGCTCGAAGTGCACGCGCATCTGAAGACACAGACGAAGGCCTTTTGCGGCTGTTCGACGCGCTTTGGCGACGCACCTAATTCGAATGTGTGTCCGGTGTGCCTGGGATTGCCGGGCGCGCTGCCGGTGCTGAACCGCCGGGCGGTGGAACTGGCCGTCCGCGCATCGCTGGCGCTGCGCTGCGAGATACACGAGCGGTCGCAATTCGCGCGCAAGAATTATTTCTATCCCGACCTGCCCAAGGGCTACCAAATTTCGATGTACGAGCTGCCGCTGGCGACCGGGGGAGCGATCGAATTCGCGGTGGATGGGACGACGAAACGCGTGGGAATCACGCGCCTGCACATGGAGGAGGATGCGGCGAAAAATCTGCACGAGGGTTTCCCGGACTCGGACAAATGGAGCTACATTGATTTCAACCGCTGCGGGGTCCCGCTGATCGAAATTGTTTCGGAGCCGGATCTGCGGACGCCCGAGGAAGCGTATGAATATTTGAACACATTGAAGCAGACCCTGGAATACACGGAAGTGAGCAACTGCAACATGGAAGAGGGGTCGCTGCGGTGCGATGCGAACGTGAGCGTGCGATTGCGCGGGGCCGCGCAATTGGGCACCAAGGCGGAAGTGAAAAACCTGAATTCGTTCCGCTATCTTGCGCATGCGCTCGAGTACGAAATCGAGCGGCAAATCGGCGTACTGGAGTCCGGTGGGACGATTGCGCAGGAGACGCGGCTCTGGAACGTGGCCGGCGGGCGCACGGAACCGATGCGGTCGAAAGAATTCGCGCACGATTACCGCTATTTCCCCGATCCGGATCTTCTGCCCGTGGGAGTATCGGAATCGCTGATCGCCGGGGTGCGCCGCGAGATGCCGGAGCTGCCGGACGCGAAGCGGGCTCGATTTGTTCGTGATTATGGCCTCAAACCTTACAATGCATCTGTCCTGACTGAAACAAGGGAAGTTGCCAATTACTTCGAATCCGTCGTTCGGGCGGGGGCAGACCCGACGCTGACTGCAAACTGGATGGAAAGGCTCAGCCATCTGGCCACGATGACTTCGGACCTGATTCAAACAGTCGAGGAAAAAAGAGGTCCCATAGCAGCTGAGCGGATGGCGCGGTTCATTCAACTAGTGGCCGAGGGTCGGATAACCGCTGCAAATGCTCGAGATGTGCTAAAGCGAATGTTTGAGAGTGGCCGGGCACCCGACGAGATCATAGCCAGCGAGGGGTATGCGCAAATCACGGATGCGGACGCCATCGAGCGCATTGCGCGCGCAGTGGTAGCAAAAAGCCCGGAGAATGCGGCGAAGTTTCGGGCGGGAAATGAAGGCGTGTTCAAATTTTTTGTCGGGCAAGTGATGAAAGAGACGCGCGGGCAGGCCAACCCGCAAGCGGTCAACGACATCTTGAAACGGGTGCTGGCCGAATCCTAGCTCGATTGCTCAAGCGGACGCGGAGACAGCAAAATGCTCAAAGAAGGCGACAAAGCTCCTGATTTTCGTGTGAAAGACGATCAGGGAAACGAGATTTCGCTTAAGGATTATCGCGGGAAGAACCTGGTGCTCTATTTCTACCCCAAGGCGAACACACCGGGTTGAATCACGGAAGCGTCCGAGTTTCGTGACGCCATCAAAAAATTCGAAGAAGCGAACACCGCCATCCTGGGATGCAGCGCGGATGATGCCGCGGCGCAGACAAAATTCAAGGTGAAGCACAAATTGAATTTTCCGCTGCTCGCGGACACCGAGTTTCAGGTGGTGGAACCCTACGGGGCGCGCCGCATGAAGAGTTTCCTCGGCAAATCGTTCCTGGGAATCGTGAGGATGTCCTATTGGATCGGCCCGGACGGAAAGGTCCGCAAGATCTGGGACAAAGTGACGCCCAAGGGCCACGCGGCTGAAATTCTGGCCGCGATCGAGGAAGGGAACGCGGTCGCAGCCAGCCGCTAAAGGCTAACGCGGAACGAATCGCCTTCCTGTTCGACGAGCGCGTTATCAATCAAACGCGTGCTGCCGACGAATGCGGCCAGCAGAACGTAGCACGCGCGCCGCAGGGCTACGACGGGTTCGAGCGTGTCCGCATCCACAATCTCCGCATAATCCAGCGCGACGCCGGGCTCGGCGTCGAGCACTTTCCGCAAAGCGACAATTAGATGAACGGCATCGCGCTCGCCGGAGGCAATATCGCGACGAACGGCATCGAGCGAGCGATAGAGCGCGGCGGCAGCGCGCCGATCGTCTCCAACCAGGTACGCATTGCGCGAGGAGAGCGCGAGGCCATCCGGCTCGCGCACGATGGGACACGCGACAATCTGCGTATCGAGATTGAGGTCGGCCGCCAGCTGTTGGACGATCCGCACCTGCTGCGCGTCTTTGCGGCCGAAATAGGCGAAGCGCGGCTGCACGATTTCGAAAAGCTTCAGGACAATGGTGGCGACGCCGCGAAAATGGCCGGGGCGAGATCGGCCCTCGAGGCGGTCGCTCAACCCTTCCACGTCTACGGCGGTGCGGAAGCCGCTGGGATAAATTTCCTCCGGCGGTGGCGCGAACAGATAGTCCACACCAAGTTTTTCGAGGCCCGCGCGATCGGACTCAAATGAGCGCGGATACTTTTGAAAATCCTCGGACGGGCCGAACTGCTTGGGATTGACGAAGATCGAGACGGCGACGGGCGAGCATTCCTGCTTCGCCCGGCGGACCAGCGAAAAATGCCCTTCATGCAGCGCGCCCATTGTGGGGACGAAGCCCAGGATGTGGTCCGAGGCGCGCGCCTGGCGAGCGACCTGCTTCATCCATGCGACGGTATGAATTATTTCCATCGTGAATTGTGGCGCGTGGCGCCACACCGCGGGAAAAAGGTGCGGCGATCCGCGCTCAGGCGCCGAAAGGCTGTGGAACGTGCCGGCATCAGGCGGACTGAGCGCGCATCAGGCGGAAGCCTTCGTGGCGCGTTCGCGGTAGAAGAAAATCAAGTCGGTGGAAATGGGCTTGGCGCCGAGCTGGCGCAGCATGGTGGCCACCTGGCCGCGATGATAGGTGCCGTGGTTCACGAGGTGCTGAAGCATTTGCCAGAGCGGAGCCGACTGCGGAACGCCTTGAGTGGTCTTGTGCTGAACGACGCGCTGCACCTCTTCCGACGTGAGCGATGCAACATAGTCGAGCAGGTTTCGCTCAATTTCGTCCCAGCGGCGGCGAAGCGATTCGAGATTGGCAAAATCGGATGCCGGGGGGATGGAATTATGCGAGCGGCCGTGCCATCGCTCGAGCCAGAGCCATTCGGCGCCGCAGATGTGGGCGAGGGTGTCGCGGACAGAGCGGAAGCTCGAGCCGAGATCACGCGTGAATTGCTCGTCGGCAAGCGACGCACAGGAATCCAGAGTGCGATGGTTGGCCCAGGAGTTGTAATCGTAAAGCAGGCGGAAATCGTCAGTGTTCATACAGACGTTCTCCTTCCGTTGGATTGGGGGCCGTGCATCCGGCGGATTCCCGCGAATCAGGTGCGCTCGGGAGTGAGCAAGCGTTCGCGTTTCTCGGCCGGCGAATGATACGACTCGGCGTCCGAGGGAAAGCGGCCGGCGCGGACATCGTCGCAATATTCGGCGGCGGCGCGCGAAATTTCCACGGCCAAATTGGCGTACTTCCGCGCGAACTTCGGCATGTGTCCCTGAGTAAGGCCGGCAAAATCGCTGAAAACGAGCACCTGGCCATCGCAGTCCGGGCCCGCGCCAATCCCGATCGTGGGGATACGGAGTTTCTGAGTGATCTGGGCGCCGACCTCTCGCGGCACGGATTCGAGCACGATGGAAAATGCCCCGGCCGCTTCGACTGCGCGCGCATCGCGCTCGAGCTGCTGGGCCGCGTCGGCTGTCTTGCCCTGGACATGGAACCCACCCAGCGCATTCACCGATTGGGGCGTCAAACCGATGTGACCCATCACCGGAATTTCCGCTTCCACAAGGCGCGCGATCAGTTCCAGCCGGCGCTCGCCGCCCTCGACCTTCACGGCTTCCGCGCCGCCCTCTTTTACGAGGCGCATGGCGTTTCGGACGGATTCCTCGATGGAAACGTGGAAGCTGCCGTAGGGCATGTCGGTAACGAGCAAGGCGCGTTGCGTTCCGCGGCGAACGGCGCGCGTGTGGTGCAGCATCTCTTCGAGCGTAACCGGCAGAGTGCTGTCGTAGCCGAGCACGACCATGCCCAGGGAATCGCCGACGAGCAGGATGTCCACGCCGGCTTCATCGAGCAAGCGGGCCGTGGGATAGTCGTAAGCCGTCAGGCAGGTGATTTTTTGATTGGTTGCAAACGAGCCGTCAAGCGAACGAGATTTGCGGGAGAGAATTCCGGGCACGGAAATCTTTCCGTTGCCCGCGCGGGGTGCAACACTCATTTTGGCCTCCGGTGCCGCTCCCGGAACTCGGGATACAGCCCATCAACGAGCCCATAGTATCAGAAAAAAGAGAGGTGCAAGTAGCAAGAAATTTGCTATCGCCGCGCAGCCCTAGGATGAACTGGAGACTTGCGCTTTATTGCGCGTCCGTGACCTTGCCTTTCACAAACGTGACCTTGAGGTCCTTGTAGACGTAAATCTGCTTCGGGCCAAGGTTGAGGATCTTGTCGGGCTGTCCAAGAATGGCAACGACTTGATCGATAGTTTGGCCGATTTCAACGGTAGCGGGCGGCGCAGCGGGCGCCGGGTCCGGGGCCGGAGCTGCCTGCTGATTATCGGCAGGAGCTGCCTGCTGGTCCTGCTTATTCGCGTCGCCTCCCGAATCTGCGTTATCGTCGGGCTGAACTTTCAAAACTTCACCGACCATTGTCAGCACTTGATCCGCGTTGAGCGTTACGCCATGCGGGTAAACAAACTTGAGGGTCGAATAGTAGCGGACATCACTGATGGCATCGGTGAAAAGGGTGAAAACGACGCCGTCCGAAAGGCAGTCAATATGGGTCACCCAGAATTTCTCGCCGGTAACGAAGTACCGCGTTGTCGTCTGGGCTTGCGACGGAAGGGGATGACCAATCAACGACCCAAACTTTTGCGCTTTGTCATGCACACCGTAGGCACCCGTGGACAGCTTGCCGTCCTTATAAACGTTCTGGGGCGGGACTTGGGTGGTGGTGGGATACATGATCAGCTTGTCCTTTTGCAGAATCAGGATGGCGCCAGCGGTGACAATATCGGTCTTGTCGTCGGTCGGTTTGGTGATGGCGTACTTCGCTTCGAGTTTTTGCTGGAGTGTCTGGTCATCGCCTGAACTGCGAGGACTGACGGCAAGGCTCGAAAGAATAATTCCCACGACTAAACTGGCCTTCAGTGTGGCACGGAGCGAGATCATAGGCGTTTCTCCTCAGAGCAGGAAAATGAATCTAGCCGCGGAGTAAATCGCAGCAACCCCAAGCGCGACAATCAGCGTTGAAAAGCCCCCATCAGGAAACAGGTTCCCACGTTTCGGACGTGCCGTTTCGATCGAGAGCGCCAGTGGAATTGGACCCTGGCGCTCTCGAAGTCATCACGCGGCAACGGTCACCACTGCCTCGATGCGCACGTTGCAGGGAAAGCTGCCCTAGTCGTCGTCTCCCTGCCCCGACTGTGCGGCTTGTTGGACTTCCGCTTCGGTTTGATCAGCGCTCTGATCGACCGCTTGCAATTCAGCCTGCGCGTCCTTGTCCGGATCGGCCTTCGCGTCCGGATTCTCACGGGCCTGGGGAGCGGGGCTGGCGGGCAAGCCATTCTTGCCTTGCTTGTCCGCGAGCTCCTTGAGCCCGTCGTCAATTTGCTCCTGGAAATGATTGTGCATTTCCTGGAGATCATCGACATCGACGGCAATTTTCGCGCCCTCGGCGCAGTCCGCCTTCTTGCTGCTGGTGACGCGCACGGTGACTTTATTGTCTTTGTCCGGCGTGTCGTCGATCCGATTGATGACATCGCCCGAAGTGAGGGAGCATTCCTCGCCGTCGGGAGTGTTTTCGTTGAGATCGTCGGCAACGACGAAGACTGTGTGTTTTGGATCAAGCGCGGCCGGCAACTCTTCGTCGGCCGGCGCGGCACCTGCTTGTTGAGAGGAGTCGGTTTCCGTTTGCGGAGCAGGAGCGGATGCCCCGGAAGCGCCCGCGGTAGCAGCGGCTGCCTGTTCGGCGGCAATCTGCGCCTTCACTTCGTCGGCAATGGCTTGCTTTACTTCCGGCGAAAGTGCGACTGCTCCCCCGGCCGCAGGAGCTTGCCCGCCCCCAGCCTGAGCCGCGGAAGCATTGGCGTCCGCAGCGGCGGCGTTCGCTTCGGCGGCGCTGGCTTGCGCCTCGGCCGCTGCACCAGCCGCGGCTGCCGCTTGTGCTGCATAGGCTGCCTGGAGGTTCGCGGCGATCAAATAGTCTGTGAGCCAGAAAGCGGCGCTTGGGTAGAAGGGATACGGCGCGAAGTAGGCTCCGTAGAAGCCGAACCACGGCGC
>Ga0187802_10000283_pt1 | contig 12137 bp, 11 predicted proteins | sample NC_wetland_sal_i_FD_130584 | JGI IMG/M metagenome (GOLD analysis project Ga0187802, IMG submission 130584) | Wetland sediment microbial communities from Neuse River Estuary, North Carolina, USA - Control_2 | ecosystem: Environmental > Aquatic > Freshwater > Wetlands > Sediment | place: USA... | reverse complement strand
GGCGCGTGCTGAAGCCGTGGACGAGCCAATCGAGCCGTTTGAGCGCGGGAGCTTCGAGTATCTGCAAACCTAATGCCCGGCGGAGCTTCCAATCCGCGCCGAGCGGCAGAGACGCTTTCTCGCGCGTCCGCTTTCGCGCGGGCGATTTCTTCTTTGTAGCAGTGGTAGCCATCTGGATTGCTGCCGCTAAGCCCCGAATCGCGGGGGACGATAAGTATATGTATAATTCCGGCGCAGCGCACTTGTGCATCTGTTCGAGCTTTTCGCGCACCGCAGCGGCATCCGAGGCGTGAGTGATCGTCGGACTGGGATTAGATATTGCGGAAATCGACCGAATCGAGGCCGCCATCACGCGCCACGGCGCATCCATGCTGGAGCGGCTCTTCACACCCGGAGAGGTGGCCTACTGCGAGAAGCATCGCAACAAATTCGAACGCTATGCGGGGCGATTTGCCGCCAAAGAAGCCGCGATGAAAGCGCTCGGGACGGGCTGGAGCCGGGGCGTGCGCTGGCGCGATATCGAAGTGATTCGTGAGCCGAGCGGAAAGCCGACGTTGCTGCTTGCAGGCGGCGCGAGGCAGGTTGCGGATCAGCTCGGCGTGAAAAACATCTCCCTCACCATCACGCACAGCGGAAATCTGGCGCTCGCCGAGGTTATCTTCGAGAATTAGCGGAGACCTGCGCCGTTTCCGGCGCGGCTGCATCGACGCACACCAGCCGCCATTGATTCGCAGGCCAACGTCCCGGAACGCGCACCTTCAAGTAATTCCCCGTCAGGGCTTCGGTCCAATCCGCTCCGCCGCGCGCGAGCGTAAGCGCGCGAACGCACCGGCCAGCCTGGGCCGCGCGGAATGCGGCGGCCTTTTCCTGTGCGAGGCCACGAAGCCGCCGGGCACGCTCACGAATGACTTCGGGCCTCACCAGGTCCCTTAATTTCCATGCCTCCGTCCCGGGCCGCTGCGAAAAGGAAAAGACGTGCAGATAGGTGAAGGGAAGGCGCTGGATGATCTCGCACGTGTCCTCAAAGTCTTGTTCGGTCTCCCCCGGGAAACCGGTGATCACGTCCGCGCCAATCGCCGCATCGGGCAGATGACGATGAATCACCTGCACTCGTTCCGCGTAATGCTCGGCGCGATACCACCGGCGCATGGCCCGCAGGATCCGATTCGAACCCGATTGCAGCGGCACATGAAAGTGCGGCGCGATGCGGGGTGAAGAGGCCACGAGCGCCACAAAATCTTCCGTCACATCCTGGGGCTCAATGGAGCTGAAACGAATCTGGTCGAGCGCCGTTTCGCTGAGAATGCGCTCGACAACGCTCGCGAGCCCGGCCTTGGGTTCCAGATCGCGACCATAGCTTCCGAGGTTGATCCCGCTCAGCACAATTTCATTTGCTCCCGAAGCCACGAGCTTGCGGATTTCCCCGATCACCGCCTCCGGGGTCAGGCTCCGGCTGCGGCCGCGCACAAATGGAATCACGCAGTAGGAGCAGCGGTTATTGCAGCCATCTTGAATCTTCAGGATGGGCCGGGTGCGGTCGGTTACGGAAATTTCAGAAGGGGCAATCGAAATGTCCGTCTGCTCGAAAATGTCGCGGGTGAGAATTTTGGCCGGGCCGCGAGCGAGCGACATCGCGTTACCCTGAAGCTCCGCCAGCGACACGAAGCCTCCAGCGGTTGGGTGCCCCAATGCAAACGGAGCGGCCAATTGGCTTACGAGGCCCGGGATTTCCGTCTGGTGTGAGTTCCCAACCACCAGCGCGACGCCTTCGAGTGCGGCGAGTTCATCGGGCGCGCGCTGCGCGTAGCAGCCGGTAAGCACAATGTGCGCGCCGGGATTTGCGCGATGAATTTTACGCACCGCCTCGCGGGCCTGCGAATCCGCCGCGGCCGTGACCGTACAGGTGTTCAATACGACGACATTCGCGCGCGCATGTTCCTCCACAAGCTCAAGCCCGCTCGCGAGCAAGCGTCCGCGGAGCGCTGCCGCGTCTGCTTCCGTTGCGCGGCAGCCGAAGTTCTCGATGGAGAATGTGGCCATAAGCCAGGTCGCGATCCTCTAAGAGAAACGCGAAGAGGAGATTATAGCAGTGTACCCGTGCAGGATTTCAGCGTGAGCCGGGCTCATTGTGGAATGACAGCCAGAGAGATCAACGGGGCAGCGTTATGACCCGGCGCCGCGGCGCTGGTAACACAGAAGAATCAAATCCGCCCGGCGGCGAACGCCGAATTTGGCCAGCAAGTTGGAGACGTGAAATTTCACGGTGCGCTCGGAGATGTGCAGCCGGTCCGCGACTTCCTTGTTCGCCAGATTCTCGAGCAAGCCGCTGAGAACTTCCTGTTCGCGCCGGCTCAATTCGGTGGGCGAATCTCCGCGGAGACGCCGGCCCTGCGTGGTGCTCAGGATCGAATCAACGAACCGGGAGAGGACGTTGCGCGGGACCCAGAACCCACCCGCGGCGACCAGAGGCAGCGCGCGGGGAAGCTGCTCGCGAGCTTCGGCGTAATTGAGAATTCCCTTCACGCCCTGGCGAAGCAAGGAATAGCTATCGGCTTCCTTGAGCTTGTCGCCTACAACCAGCAAACGGGCGCCGCTGTGACGATCAAGGATATTTCCGAGCAGAGCGCCGGTAGCTTGCTTGGCTGCATGCGCATCCACCACATAAATTGCTGCGCGGGGGACCTCGAGATTGCGCAGGTCAGGGGCGAGCATTGATTCCAGTTGCCGGGAGACGATATGGAAGCCCGAATCCGAGAGCAACCGGTTAAACTCGTCCAGCACCATCGGGTGTGGCGAGAGAAGGCAGACCTTAAGATGTGGTTTCGACGAGTTCTTCGCCATCGTAATTTAGGCTAGCGGAATTGACCCACGGGAGCAAGCAAGACAGGGTAACTGATTTCATACCAGACACGGGTGCAGGGGAAGTAGTGGAACAAGGGCCAGCGAGGTCTGCCGGGCGCGAAAATAGCGCGTTACCGAGCTCTTGAGCCGCGCGCATCTCCTTGCGAACCGGGCGCACTACTCGAGCGAAGATACAGTGAACGCATTCGCGGAGAAGAGTTTAGTCGCCGATGCGGGCGCTGGCGGATACTCCCGCCTGGCCATCGAGCTTGCGTTGCGGCCGTTTCGCTGGAAGTCCGGCCTGACGCACCTTGTATAGTAGCGCGCGGTAGCTGATTTTCAGCACTTCCGCGGCCTTGCGGCGATTCCAGTGATTGGCCTGGAGGACCTTGAGGATGACGTCGTGCTCCATCCGGCGGGTCACTTGCTGGGCGATCCGCTTGAGCGGGATGTTTCCGTCTTCGGAGATTTCGTACGCGAAATTGAACGGCTTCTTCTCTTCGGCCTGCTCCACGTGAAAAGCCTCTTCCGATCCCAGGATGACGTAACGCGCCATGCAATTTTCAAGCTCCCGGACGTTCCCCGGCCACTCCCGCTGCTGCAAATGGTGGACAAGTTCCTTCGAGAGTGGCGGCGCCTCGCGGCTGAAGCGGCGGTTGAATTGATGGCGGAGGTATTCGATCAGCAGCGGCACATCCTCCCGGCGCTCGCGCAGAGCCGGGAGCGTTATGCTGATCACGTTGATACGATAAAAAAGATCGGCGCGGAATCCGCCGATTTCGATCTCTTTCTGAAGCTGCCGGTTGGTCGCGCAGATCACGCGCGCATCCACCTGCTTTTCTTCGTGGTCCCCGATGCGTGTGAAGTGGCCGTCCTGGAGCACGTGCAGCAGCTTGGCCTGAAGGCTTCCATCGAGCTCGGCGATTTCATCCATGAAGAGCGAGCCGCCCTGCGCCAGCTCCATGCGGCCCGGCTTGGAGGCATTGGCGCCGGTGAACGAGCCTTTTTGGAATCCGAATAATTCGCTTTCCAAAAGTGTGCCCGGGATCGCCGGGCAATTCACTTTTACAAAAGGGCCGTCGCGCCAGGGCGAGCGCTCATGAATGAACCGCGCCAGGACCTCTTTCCCTGTCCCGCTCTCCCCAAGGACCAAGATTGGCACATTCAGGCAGGCCGCTCTTTCCACCCGTTGACGCACCGCCTGCATCGCTTCGGAAGGTCCGAAATACACGTTTTCCGGGGGAAGTTCAGTCGCTTGTGTGTTGGGGACTGGTCTTAGTTCAGTTGCCGAAGCCATTTGCGGTAAAAATCACCCCATACGGACGTTAGCCCTGACTGTCACTTTGCACATGGGACGCCAAACCCCGCCGTGGAGGAACGCAGACCATATCAAATATCGATACCTATGACCGTGCTTAAGCCTTTTATTTTCATTTGATTCGAAATGGGGGGAACCATGTAGAACCGAGCTCGAAGGACCGCGTAGGTTCAGTACCATGCGCCATTGCCCAGAAAATCCTTGGCACTTTGAGGAACCAACTTTCCCTGTTTCCGGCCAATCGTTCATCCTTGAGGCAGTCCTGTTCCCTCTTGGGCCGACGCCCGGCTGGAGGTGGAAAACTACCCCTGTAGGGAGCAGCGATTCTCGTTTAGCGCTGGGGGAAAATCAACGCTTCGAGCATATCCGCGCGGGCTTTCTGATCCGACGCGAACAATTGCAGCAAGTCCGTCACTGAGATCATTCCCCGATACCCCTTGCTGCTGTCCATCACAACGAGGTGGAAGATTCCATGTTGATCCATGAGGCGGAGGCAATCTTCGATCGAAGTTTCGGGTGTCGCCGTGATGAGCTGGCGCGTCATGATTTCGGAAACTCGCATCCAGGCCGGGCATTTATTCTCGGCAGCTACCTTGTCGGAGATGTCGCTATGGGAGATCACGCCGACAAGGACACCCTGCTTATCGCACACACCCACGGCCCGCACTTGCCGCTCGCGCAGGTATCGCGAGGCATCATGGACCGTTGTGTCATCCAGGATGGAATAAACTTCACGACGAGAAGCAATCAGGTCCGCTACTCTCATCGGACCCTCCTCTAACTGTGGAATGGGGACATGCTAGGCTTCCTGTGTGGCCGAGCGCAACTGCTTTTCACCGGCCTCCCCGCGAAGCAAAAATTGCCGACACAGCACCAGCCATACTTGCTTTCCATTGAGAAATCTGACTCAAAGCCGAATGCATGGAAGAGAGGAAAATTCTTCGTTCGATCCGCCTCGTCCCCCGTGAAGGCCCGAATGACTTAGACGCGAGCACCTTCGCCGCGAATGATGTCGTAGCGCTCGATCACGGCGGCCACGCCGATACTCTCATGCTCTTCGTCGCGCTGTTTATCGACGCGGACGACCCGGCCATGGGCGCGGACAAACACTTCCGTGCCGCGCGTGATTTCCGCCGGTAGTGTGAGGGTGAAATCCACTTCCGTTCCTGGAGCGAGTTCTTTGTGCATCGTGAAGTAGACGCCACGTGTGGAGATATCCCGGGTCTGGCCGTTGTGCGAACCGGGTTCTCGGTTGATTGGCAGGCGGACGTTCACCGGTAGCGACAAATCGTACCGGCGGGCCATGCGACGCTCCGTCATCCCCGCTGCTCCTCCAAAACTAGATTGAAGTTCACAGCATCCCCCCCATGGAAGTAGCAATCGCTATTCCAAAGCTCACCAAGTATTTAGCCGAGATCGCGCACATCCGGCGAGTGGACCGGATGCGTCCCCTTCGCATTGTCAAAATTTGTCGCTAGCAACAACCCCTTTGGAAACAGCAACAAACCTTTTCTCGAGCTCTCATTCGAGGGTGAGGGCCCGGTTGAACACGCCCTTGGTTCAGGCATGTGTTCCATTTCGGACGGGAATACTAGACCAAGCCGAGGGGGATGGGTAGTGCTATTTCTTAGGAGGTGCTCTAGTTATGCAACATTTTGCAGGGGCCTAGAACTAACGGGCCGTACTATCGCTTCCCTGATTTCGAGTTTCGTTCTGAACCGCCCGAGACGCAATTTCCGGCCGAACATTCTAGGGGAGCTCGACCAGGTTCGCGCATCCGTATTTCTGCGAATTGCGATCCGACGTGCCGCTTACGGTTCAGGAATTACAGGCGCCGGAGGCACAGTTTCCTTAGCGGTGCTCGCTTTCGTTGCCGCCTCTTTTGCGGCGGCTTCTCTAGCAGCGGCAGCGCGCGAGCCTCGGCCCGAATCGAGGTTGAATTGCCGCATCTTATAAAGCAACGCCTTGTAGCTGATCCCCAGCATTTTTGCGGCGTCCTTGCGGCACCAATTCGTCTTCTCGAGAGCGTCGGCGATCGCTTCCATCTCGGCTTCATCTTTCAATCCGCGCACCAGGGCTTTGAGTCCCTGCTCTTTCGGCGCCGGCGCTTCGTCGCGCGGCGCGGTTCGCTGATGTTGCCCGGTCATTTCCAATAACTCGCGGAAACTTCCTTCGTCGTCTTCGAGAATTACGTACCGCTTCACAAAATTCTCGAGCTCGCGGAGGTTTCCCGGCCAGGGATACCGCAGCGCCGCTTCCAATAAATGCTTCGAAGGGTCCGGCGCGGCTTTCTGATATTTCTCGCTGTACTTGACCAGAAAGTGCCGGAAAAGAAGCGGTATTTCCGCCGTCCGCTCGCGCAACGGCGGGATATGAATCGAGAGAACATTCAAGCGATAGTACAGGTCCTCGCGAAACCGCCCGGTGCGCATCGCCACTTTCACGTCCATGTTGGTGGCGGCCAGGACGCGGACATCCACGTTCACCACGGCCCGCGCGCCCAGGCGCGAATATTGTCCATCCTGCAGCACGTGGAGGAGCTTGGCCTGAAGATGGGGGCTCATCTCCGCGATCTCGTCAAGAAAGATGGTGCCCTTGGTGGCGATCTCGAATTTCCCGGGCTTGGCGCGCACCGCGCCCGTGAAGGCGCCCTGTTCGTAGCCGAAAAGCTCGGATTCAAGCAATTCGCCCGGCAGGGCGGCGCAATTCACCTTCACAAAGGCCTGCTGCCTGCGGGTGGAGCGCAAATGAATCATCCGCGCCACCACTTCCTTGCCCACTCCGCTCTCTCCGCTGATGAATACCGGGACGTCTACCGGCGCGATCTGCAGGATTTGCTGGCGGATTTTGAGCATCTGCGGGCTGGCGGCCAGGAACGAAAGGTCCTCGGTCAATTGTTCGCAGTACTCGCGCAGGGCCTTGTTTTCGGAGCGAAGTTCCTTTTTCTGGCGGCATTTCAGCAGAGCCGCGTCGAGCTCGGGCTTCTCGAATGGCTTCGTCAGGTAGTCGAGCGCGCCCAGCCGGATCGCTTCCACCACCGTGGTCACTTCGTTCGAGCAGGAAAGCATGATCACGTTGAGCGAGCGGTCGACCTGCATCAGTTGCCGCAGCGTTTCGAGGCCGTCAATTTCCGGCATCAACACATCGAGGATCACGAAATCAGGACGCTCCCCGTTCCCGATGCGTTCCAGCGCTTCTTTTCCACTCGGGACGGTGTCCACCGCGAACCCGTCCACTTCCAGCAGCGTCTGCAAATACTTCCGGATACTGGGTTCGTCGTCCACTACAAGAATCTTTTCTTTGTCGGCCATTTCTCATCCTGGGGAGCGAACTCTCATCGCTCCGCTTCATTATTCCAGTTTACTCGACGTTGATGGGCAGCAGGAATGAAAATGAGCTTCCGCGGCCCAACTCGCTATCCACCCAAACTTTTCCCCGATGCGCCTGGATCAGGCGCTTTGTGATTGCCAGGCCCAGACCCATCCCCGAAGAAGACGGGTCTACACGCACGAATTCCTCGAAGATCTCCTGATGGTATTCGGCTGCAATCCCCCCCCCTGTGTCCGTCACCGAAATCAATATGGCGTTTGGCCGGCTTCCGCGTCCTTGCCGGCGCTCCGTGGAAGGCGAAGCTTCCGAGATTCGACGCTCCCAAAAATGCGGCTGGGCGATCAGGGTAACAGTTCCTCCCGCCGGGGTGTGCTTCAAAGCATTGTCCAGCAGGTTTGCCATGCATTGCTGCACTTTTTGGTAATCGAATTTGAAAACCGGCAAGTCCGGGTGGACACGAACGTCCATGTGGACGTTCACCCTCTGGAAGGGGTCCTGCCAGCGGCAGCCGAGATCCTTGATGCAATCGCGGATATCATTGTCACGCAGTTGCAGCACCAGCTTGCCGCTCTCGAGTGCGGAGTAATTCAGGAACATTGAAACAAGGCGAATCAGCCGGTCGCAGCTCTCTTTTGATTCCCGAAGAATGTCTTGCTGGCGGTCGCTCACTTTTCCCAGCGACCCGGAAAGCAGCAGGTCGTAATAGCCCTTCATGACGGCGAGCGGGGTCTTCAATTCGTGCGCAGCCGAAGCCAGGAACACGGTCTTTTGCCGGTTCACCTCTTGAAGCCGAAGATACGCTGCGAGGAGATTTCGATACGTAATCTCACGTTCCTGCAACAGTTCCTGGACTGTCTGCCGCATTTCTGCTTCGTCCGCCGGCACCTCCGGAGGAGCCGGCTCCACGGAGACCACCAGCCAATCGGGTTCAGGCAGCCACCGGACTCGCGCACGGCTGCCACCATCCGGTCCCTGCAAGGGGACATTGACTTCCTGCTTCCCGCCTTCAAGCTCGCTGAGGATGGCTTTGCCATCGGCCCGCAGCAGGTCCGCAAAAAGGTTCTTGTCGGCATTCGACCCAGATCCCGCGGCGTTAAGCTTGTCCTGTGCCTGTAGATTGGAGTAGAGAACCCTCCCCCCCCTGTCGGTCACCAGCAGCGGCCGGTCAAATGCGTCCAGAAGGCTGGTCACAAGCTGGAGGACGGCTTGACCACTCACTTGCGGGTCGGCATCAAGGCTTTTCTGCAATTCCTCCTCCTCTTGAGGGCCTGCCGAGTACAAAGACACCCCTAATTTCTTAGCGCCGCGGAGTGAGCGGGGAAGCCCTTGTGGAAAGTCATGCTCGCAAAGGGCACAAAAAGTGTCAATGGGAAATGCGTCCTAGTTTGCACAATAGATGAAAATGTCGGGAGTGAATTTGCATACTCTGCCCCACTAGAAGCGCATAGAGCATTCAAGAATCACTGTAATGCATTGACAGGAAAGGGTATAAATAAAGTGTGGTGGGTGACGCAGAGTTGCATATAAATTGCGGTCTAGCGGGGTACTAAAACTGGGGTACCAATGGGCCTTAGAGAAAACGTTGCCCATCATAAACTGGGCATGACTCCGGCATATGACGAACGTCGGCGCTTTCAGCGCATTCACCTCCAGGTGCCTCTATTCATCCGAGGAAAAGACGCCTATGGGGAGCAGTTCCTGGAGCTAGCTAAGACACTGGATATCAGTGCTTTAGGAGCCTTCATAACCAGTCCGCGACCGCTTGCCCTCAATGACGTCGTAACACTCACAATTCCCGCACCGTCGATCACATCCTCAGCGCTGGTCCCGGCCGGGATGCCTCCTATTCAAGCCCGAATAAAGCGTCAGCAGGAAGCCGGAGACGTCCACCTCGTAGGGGTCGAATTCCTCAAGCCGATTGGGTAAGAGTTTTCCCTTCCCGTTCCTATGGGCTGAAGCTACCTGCGTAAAAAAGTGGAAGGAATTTCTCGCTCTGGCAACTTGCGCTAGAACTTCGCCGCGGGGGTAGTCAAAGAGGCCTCTAATTCCCTCGTTTCCAGCAGATTACAAGCCTCGAAAAGTCAGAACTCAGGTACCCGATTGGACTGTTCCTTGCTATAGTATCGCCGCCCCCGCAATGCCCCTGAATCTCAGGGTAATGCAGAACTGTCTCGGAACCAATTGATGCCCCAGCCCGGCGAAGCTTTTCAGCCGCAGCCCTCGGCCGAAGAGTCTTTCATGGATCTCCTGGTGGAGACCCTCGAAGGGCTCGATGAGCCTGTGCGCGGACAATTCCTCCGCCAATACTTCCGCACGATCGCGCAGATCGATCTCGGCGAAACGCAGAGCAACCAGTATTGGGACCGCATCCTCCAGCGCCGCCGCGAACTCACCGAGAGCCTCGGCAAGCGCGTTTCCCTCAAGACCGCGATGGTGGACGTGCTCGCCTCGACCAATTTTCTGCGCGTGCCCATCCTCATGGAGTACGACGACTTCAAGAAACTCCAGTTCAACGCCGCCACCGACGCCCTGACCGGCCTCCACAATCGGCGGCTGTTCGATGAATCCTGCGACAAGGAATTGAACCGGGCCAAACGCTACGGTCATCAACTCGCGATCGTCATCCTGGACTTGCACAAGCTCAAAGAAGTGAACGACCGCCACGGCCATTTGCAGGGGGATAAGGTGCTTCAGCTCGCCGCCAAGACCGTGAGCGCCACGATTCGCGCTTCGGATTTGGCTTTCCGCATCGGGGGAGACGAGTTTGCCCTTCTCCTGCCTCAAACCGACCCCGAACAGGCGGGCACGCTCTGCCGGCGCATTCGGGAGCAATACGAATCGGAAATCCGCGCTCTGAAACTCGATATTGCCGTGACGCTCGATTTCGGCGTTGCCGTGCACCCGCAGGATGGGGATCAAAAAGGCGCCCTTATGACCCTTGTCGACCAGCGCCTCTACCAATTGAAATACGCGGGCCGCACGCCGTCTCGGGTGATTCCGCTCGAGCCTCACCCGCCGCGGGAAGCTCCCGCGCCTTCCGCTCCGCCAAAGGCCGCCGCGACACCCACGCCCGCTCCGGCTGCGGCGACTGCGCCTGCCCCGCGTGCCGTTTCACACGTCGAACAGCGGAAGTGGGAACGCGTCTCGCTCGCGGGTACGAAAGCCAATGCGGTCTTGGCGGATGACGCCGGGAAAACCGCGACCGTAATTGACCTGAGCTATGGCGGCGTCGCGCTCCAAGTTGACAGGCCCGAAGAGCTGCCCAATCAATTCAGCGCGGTGTTGAACGTCCCGATCCTGCCTCCGGTGCGTGTGGTGTTGCGCAAGATTTATGCCAATCGCCTGGAGACAGGCCGCTCGCGCGTCGGCTGCGCTTTCGTTTCCTGAAGCTCCCCGCACGGCTTCCGCATCTAATCAGTTTCGTGGCAAACCCAGTCAGAATCACATATAATTAAAGTTTCTCCGCTGGCCTAGCGACGCGACCGTGCACCACCCTGTGCAATTCGCGCAGACCGGCCGGCAGACAGGAGCCTTTCATGAAAGAGGGAATTCATCCCGATTACCATGCCGTGACGGTGCACTGCGCCTGCGGCAATACTTTCCAGACGCGCTCGACCAGCAAGGGCGAGCTAATTCGCGTGGAAATCTGTTCGAATTGTCATCCCTTCTTCACCGGCAAGCAGAAGCTGGTGGATACGGCAGGCCGCGTCGAACGCTTCCAGAAGAAATACGCGGACAAAGCTGCGCAAAAAAAGTAGCAAACCCGGCTGCAATTCAGCCGCTGGAGCCCCCGGACTTCGTTCCGGGGGCTGTTTTTTTTTGTGCCCGGCATTCCGAGTCCGAGTGAATCCGCCTCGCGCACGGTGTAGAATGCCCGTCGAGACATGGCCACGCAATTGTCCGCTACGCCCGACTCGCCGCCTGGATCGCACGTGGAAACCGCCGCGCCTCGAGTAACTCTGCGCAATTATTTCGCGCACCCCTTCGATTCCGCCATCGCCGCTGCCCGCACGTGCTATTCGCCGCGCCTCATCGGTCCTGAAGAGATCACGGAAAAGCAGCGCCTGACCATCGGCTTGGGCACCTACCAGGGGGGGCATCACACGGTTTACCAGCACGCGCATTTTGAGTTCGGCCTCGAGAACATCAGCCGGCAGTTCGTGTGGTCTTTCCTTCACGCGCACCCGTTTTACAATTCCGAGCAGCAGAGCCAGCGATACGTCCGCCTGGATCGAGCGCAAGCCTACGTTCCGCCCGAATCTCCGTCGTTTGGTTCTGCCGAGCGCACGATTTACGAAAAAGCAATCGCCCAGGCCTGGGAACATTACCGCGAGCTGACGCGCCTGCTCGAGCCCACGGCGCGGGAAATTCTCGGCGACATCTGGCATCTGACTTCGATGTCGCATCCCAAGCGCGCGCAAAAAGTCCAGCGGCAATCGGAGAAACGCGCCATCGAAGTGGCGCGCTATGTGCTCCCGGTGGCGGCGTTCACCACCATGGTGCATACGCTTTCCGGCATCGTGCTTCACAGGCTGTGGCGGATGCAGGCGGCGAGCGACACGCCGGCCGAGGCGCGCGGGGTCATCGGAGAGATGGTCGCGCGCGTCCATGAAGTCGACCCTCAATTCTTCGATCGCTTCGATAATCC
>Ga0187802_10000282_pt1 | contig 12140 bp, 8 predicted proteins | sample NC_wetland_sal_i_FD_130584 | JGI IMG/M metagenome (GOLD analysis project Ga0187802, IMG submission 130584) | Wetland sediment microbial communities from Neuse River Estuary, North Carolina, USA - Control_2 | ecosystem: Environmental > Aquatic > Freshwater > Wetlands > Sediment | place: USA... | reverse complement strand
TTTTAATGGCAAAGCCAACCACCAATCAGCCCTCACCAACATCTGGAAAGCGGAGGAGCAGGCGTTTCCCCTTCATCTCCCCGGTGGAAGCGACGTGGCAGGAGGCGGACGGTAAAATCTTACGGGAATCCGGACAGGCGACTGAAGTGAACGCTCAGGGTGGATTGTTGGAGATGAAGATTTACCCCGCCGTCGGAAGTCAGATTGAGTTGACGAATCTCCTTTCGCATGAATCCTCGCAAGCTCGCGTTATTGGCGTCCGTCGTAACAGCGAGGGCCGGTTGTTAGGGGTTGGCGTCGAACTCCTTGTCCCGAGTGAAGACTTCTGGGGCGGGAATTTCCGGCTAAAGAAAGCCTGCGCCGAGCTTGTCAATCTCGAGTATGGCATGCGCTCGGGCCCAGTCGATCCGAGCATACTTCGGGAATTCCGGGATGCTGTGGACAATGTGCGCAAGACGGCGTGGGCCATTCAAGAGTGGCAGGAGCGCCAATCGCGGCAACAAGATCCAAAGACCGTGCTCCCCTTGCTGACAGCTGAGCGCATCCGCCGCGCCACTCAGCTATGCGAGTCCATAACCGCGGACTCGGCCGCGGGCGAAATAGCTCGCGAAACCGTAGGGATTGATGAATTCTTCCAGGCCGTGGAGCGTGTCCACCAGAGCCTCCTTCATTGCTTCAAAGATCGCAAAGACTAACGCTGATAATCCCCCCTCGTCGTAACTGCCGAACCTTAGCGTATCCTCGAGTGGCCAATGGCCCAGGGTGAGTTGCTTGGACGCAGGAGTTGCGAGGAGCGCTGAGTGCGCTCTGATCGTTTCCCAATTTCGAATTCGTATTGGCTGGAGGTCTGGCACTCTCCGCACCGTTCACCGTACCGCTGAAACTTTTAATCTGGTGGCGAATCGCGCGGGGCACCTTACTTCAAGCGCAAAGATGCTGGCCTTTCGGGGAGTAATTATGGTTTTAGTGGTATGTCGCAGAAGGAAGTTTATGAACGTGAATCGGCAGGACATCAAGAAGGCAAAGGTATATCCACAACTGATTGAATACAAAGCACGGAAAAAGTGGCGCGCCCGGAGAGATTCGAACTCCCGACCCTCTGCTTCGAAGGCAGATGCTCTATCCAGCTGAGCTACGGGCGCATCCTTGGCTGCTCCCTGATTCTACTGCGCTTGCAAGGCGATTTCGAGTTCCAACTCTTCGACGTTTCTTGGAGCACTTGGAGCAGGTACATCAAATCCGACGCCAACGATCTCCGCCTCCCGGAGGCGGGTCGTGAGGTCTTCGTCCAATCGGGAATAGAGCCGAGCGCGAGCAAGACGAACACCGCGATCAGTCCGGATTTCCTAAGCGAATCCTAGCATGATTAACTGGTATGAGAGAGGTGGGGGGCCACATCCTGACACCTCTTTTCGGTAAATGGCTCACAGAGGTGCTTGTTGGGTGCCACGCTTCGGGCAAGTCGAACTTCTGTTCTCATCGTAGGAATAATTTGGGAAAGAACTCCTTTTTCCGAAACCCTAGTTAAATCGCACAGGATCAACGGGCCTTATGTATTCAATCGTCCTCATAACCTGGACGTCGTCAGTTCCTGCCTTGAGCACGCGTACGTGCCGAACCTGTTCCCCGGCCCCACACTTCCTCTGCAACCTCTACGATCAACCGCAACTTCGCGAACTGCTCGTCTTCGGTCAAACGGTTGCCTTCCGTCGAACTTGCGAAGCCGCACTGCGGGCTAAGGCACAACTGGTCGAGGCCAAGATACTTGGCGGCCTTGTCGATGCGGCGCTTCAACAGGTCTTTGGATTCGAGTTGGGGAAGCTTGCTCGATACCAGCCCGAGCACCACCGTCTTGTTTTTCGGCACCAGGCGCAACGGCTCGAAACTGCCCGCGCGCTCTGTTTCGTATTCAAGAAAGTACGAATCGACGTTGATCTTGTTGAACAGCACATCCGCAATGGGATCATATCCTCCCTCGCCGAACCAACCACTCTGGTTGTTTCCACGGCACAGGTGCATCGCCAAGTGAAGGTCAGGAGGGCGATTGGCAAACGCTCGATTAATCATTTCCGGATACAGCTGGTTCAAGGCCTGCTGCGGGTCGTCGCCTCGAGCCTTCATCATTCCCTGAAACTTTGGGTCGCATAGCGTGGCCATAGGTGGGTCGTCCACTTGCAGATATCGGCAGCCGGCATCGTACAGCGACCTCATTTCCTTCTGATATGCATCGATAATGTCCGCCCAGAAAACGTCCATATCCGGATAGGCATTCTTGCAAATTGCGGAGCTTCCGCAGGTGAAGTGCAGAATGATCGGCGAAGGGACGGTTACCTTTGGCGTTCGCGTCGTAATGGATCGCAGAAACTTGAAGTGCTCGGCATAGATCGGTTCGCGCCACTTCAAGCGCGAAACCACCTGCGTCCAGGGGACAGGAATCTTGCGCCCCTCATGATCTACGAAGTAGGCGGCGGTGCTTTCCATCCGTACCTCTACGCCGCCGAGTCCCCGCACGAAAAAATCGGTATAGAAATCTTCGCGCCGAAATTCTCCATCCGTGATGGATTGCAGCCCAACCTCCTCCTGTCGCGCGACAATCTTCTGAATGGCTGCATCCTCGAGTGAGTGGAGATCGAGAGCCGAGATTTTTCCTGCTGCGCGATCCTGGCGGGCCTTCTTGAGTACCGCAGGGCGCAGTAGGCTGCCGACCTGGTCAGCACGAAACGGCGGATTATGCGGGGCGGCTGCTGTCATGGAAGCCTCCTTCTTGACGGATATGACGGAAGGTATCACGGAAACGGCGTCGCGGGATGTCCGATGACGAAGAAGCAGTAAAGGACACCGAACGCGAGCGTGAAGAAATCCATCGCCGGGATCATTTCCCGATGATTCCGCAGGCGGACAGAATTTTGGCGAGGGACAGCTATAAAATGATCTACACTAACCCGACCTGACTGGCGGATAAGATTATCAAGGCCAGACGCAATAAAGAATTCTAGCAAGCACTTGGCCCCGCAGCACGAACATGGCGAAGCTTAACGCAAAGCCGGAGGCACTCGACGTCGACTTCGCGAAGTCGGCGATTGTCCTCGTGGACATGCAGAATGCTTTCGCAAGCAAGGGGGGACTGCTCGACATTGCGGGAGTGGACCTTGCGGATGCGCCGCGCGTCGTGCGGACGATTCAAGACGTCATCGGCACTGCGCGATCGGCGGGCGTGCCGGTGGTCCATCTGCGCATGGCCTACAGGCCGGATTTGAGCGATGCAGGCGGCGCGCATTCTCCTAATTGCTACAAAGAGCTGGCGATGCACACGATGCGGGCCCGGCCGGAATACAAGGGAAAACTCCTCACTGAAGGAACCTGGGATGCAGCGATTGTCGACGACCTCGCGCCGCAGTCCGGAGACCTCGTAATCACCAAGACGCGCTACAGCGGATTTGCCGGGACGACTCTCGATTCTCAATTGCGGGTGCGCGGGATTCAGTTTCTCTTTTTTGCGGGCATCGCCACGAACGTCTGCGTCGAATCCACGTTGCGCGACGCTTATTTTCTGGACTACTGGCCAATTCTGCTCTCGGATGGAACGATGCCTGCAGGCGGCCGAAGCGTTTTCGAGGCGACGCTGTTCAACGTGGAATCGTTCTTCGGGTGGACCGTGGCTTCGGAAGAGCTGCGCGTGTGCCTTCAAGCTTCGACCGGGTGACCATCTCATGTGGACGGTAGATATAGACGTTGGTGGAACGCTGACCGATGGATTGTTCACGAGCGGCGACGACGTTGTGTGCGTGAAGGTGGATACGACGCCGCACGACTTGACGGTCTGTCTGTTTGACTGCCTCAACCAGGCCGCGGACAAGATGGGTTTTTCGGATGCGGTTGCGTTTCTCGAGAATGTCGATCTGATTCGGTGGTCCACCACGATAACGTCGAACGTTCTCGCCGAGCTGAGCGGTCCGCGGATTGGATTGCTCGTCACGCATGGACACGAGCAAAACCTTTACGGCAAGGACGACCGGAGCACCATTCTCGGCCGGCTGGTGAATGATCGCGATGTCATCGGTATCCACGGCTCTGCGCAAGACACAGACGTCATGAATGCCGCACGCTCGCTTCTGGAAAGCGGCGTGCGCCGTATCTGCATCTGCCTGAGCAATTCCCACCGCTATCCTGAACGCGAGATCGCGTTCAAGCACATTATCGACCAGCAATATCCCGACCATTTTCTCGGATCCGTCCCGGTGCTCGCCGGAAGCGACATCTCGAAGAGCGCCGATGACCGGACGCGCACCTACTGCGCGGCGATCAATGCCTACACGCATGGGGCACTCGCGGCCACATTGTTCAAGGCTGAGGACGAGCTTCGCGAAACTTCGAAGTACGCGGGAACTTTTCTCGTCAGTCACATCAACGGCGGCTTCGCAGGAATTGCGAAGACCAAGGCAATCGACACGATTGAATCCGGGCCGGTTTTGGGAATTCTTGGCAGTGCGCATCTTGCGAAGCTTTATGGCCTGAACGACGTGATTGCGATGGATATCGGCGGCACGACGGCGAAGATCAGCGTTCTCTCCGGCGGCGAGCCGATCTATCGCAAGCCTTCTGACCTTTTCGGTAACCCGCTCGAGCTCGCGCTGCCTTATCTCCGCTCGATTGCGCTAGGAGGAGGCAGCGTCGTTAAGCCGCTCGATGCCGCGAAAGGAGCTGAAGTGCAGCTCGGCCCCGAGAGTATGGGCTCGTTTCCGGGGCCAGCGTGCTACGGCCTGGGTGGAGACCAAGCGACTCTCACGGACGCATTCGTCACCGCGGGCCTGATCAATCCGGATTATTTTCTGGGTGGGACCAAGCCGATTGATCGCAACCTCGCACGGAAGACGATCGAGTCTCTCGTAGCGCAGCCGCTGCGTCTCTCAGTGGAATCGGCGTGCAAGAAGATTATCGAGCGCGCGTGTGAATCCGTCGCGCAGTTGATTGCGAGCGCGCAGGCGGAACTGCTGCAGGATTTGTCGCGCCATACGCTCTTTGCGTACGGCGGGAACGGCGGCCTTTTCGCCGCGGGCGTGGCCGAAAAGGCGGGGCTCGAATCCGTGCTGGTCTTCTCGCTCGGCCCGCTGTTCAGCGCGTTCGGCTCGTCGGTCTCGGATATTTGCCACGTGTATGAGCGCTCGATTTCGGAGCCCGATATTTCCGAGGCAAGCGTTGGCAGGCTTCGGCAATTGTTTGACGAGATCAAATCCGAATGTGTGAAGGACCTGCTCGGAGAAGGCATTCGTCCGGATGATTTGACTTACTCCATCGAATTTGAAGTCACGGGCAGCGGCGGGCATTCCGTTACGGTAGCGTGCCCGGAACCCGCTCTGCGAAGCGCGTCTGAATTGAAGGCCGCGCTTTCCGCGGCTCTGGCTGCGCGCGGTGAGGCGCGTGCCGGCAACACTTCTCTCGAGATGTTGCGAGTTCGCGCGAAGAAAGCGATGCCGAAGGCGCGGCTCATGGATCGAGCGCTTCAGGGCGCCGATGCCTCGCACGCTCGAATTGGGAGGCGAAATGTTTCGTGGGGAAGCGGCGCCAGCGAAGCGCAGGTGTATCGCTGGGAGTCGCTGCATCCCGGCAATCGGGTGGCGGGTTGCGCAGTGCTCGAGGGAGTGAATACGACCTATTTTATCCCCGACGGCTGGACAATAACCATTGATCCTTACGGAAACGGGAAAATGACGCGGGCCTGAAAGCTGCACGCACTCAAGAACGCGGCGCAAATGGGAGCTGACGATGTCGCCTGAAACTCAAAATCGACTTCGAGTGACCGAGTATCTCGACTTGGACCTCGACCGGGAGCACTGGATGTGCAATCGCTGTGGGCACTCCCTCGGTTCGGTGCGGGAGAACTACAAAAAGGGTTGCCTGGTTCATGACCGTGACCCGCACGAAATCCATCCGGCGATTGTTCCGGGGGCGTTCAGTTTTTCTCCTGATCCGCTGTGGGTTCGGATCGTGGAGTTTTATTGTCCAGGTTGTGGCACGCAGGTCGAAACCGAATACTTGCCGCCGGGCCACCCGATCACTCACGACATCGAACTTGATGTCGAACAGCTCAAGGAACGGTTGCGCAAGGGCGAATTTGTCATCCGCAACCAGCGGCTCGAGGTCGTTGAATGAATTCCATCGACATTGACGTCGGCGGAACTTTTACCGACCTCGTCCTCAATTTCGACGGTAAGGCGCTGATCAAGAAGGTACCGACGACGCCCTATGATCTCTCCGTTTGTTTCTCTCGCGTGATCGAAGAGGGGGCCAGCGCGGTCGGGAAGAAGATGGAAGAGCTTCTGCCGGCGATCGACATGATCCGCTATTCGACGACGATCGCGATGAACCGGCTGATCGAACGGAAGGGGCCGCGCCTCGCGTTGATTACCACGGAAGGCCACGAAGATGTCGTTCTCATCGGCCGAGGAGCGCAATGGATTGACGGCACGCGCGTGGCCGAGCGCCGGAATCTGGCGATTCAAAAAAAGCCGGACCCGCTCATCCCGCGCGATATGATCGTCGGCGTCAAGGAGCGTGTGGATTCGCGGGGCACGGTGATCCGCCCGCTCGATGAAAATGACGTCCGGGAAAAAGTGCGCCACCTCGTAAATCGTGGCGCGCGGGGCTTCGTCGTGTCGCTGCTCTGGGGCTTTTTGAACCCAGTGCACGAACGCCGCGTCAAGGAAATCATCCGCGACGAATATAAGGAATTTCATATCGGCTATCTCCCGGTCGTTCTTGCAGGGCAGGTGAACGGCAAGCTCGGCGAATACGAACGCACGCTCGCAGCGATTCTCGACGCGTATCTCCAGCGCTCGATGCAGATTGAGCTCTCCGCGATGTGGGACAAACTGCGTGAACGCGGCTACAAGAAGCCATTGCTGATGATTCAGAGTTCCGGCGGCGTCGCCGAAGTGTTTCGCACCACTGCGAGCCGAACGTTCAATAGCGGGCCTGTCTCCGGACTGATGGGTGCGCACCACGTCGCAAAGTCGCTTGGGTACCAAAACGTCGTCATGACCGATATGGGCGGAACGAGCTTCGACGTGGGATTGGTCGTCAAGGACAGTGTCCGCAGCTACGATTTCCGCCCGATCATTGACCGTTGGATGGTCGGAATCACGATGATCAAGACGCTTTCGATCGGCGCGGGCGGCGGCTCGATCGCATCCATCAACAGGCTGCTTCAGAATCGTGTGCAAGTCGGCCCGAGAAGCGCGGGTTCGATGCCTGGCCCAGCGTGCTTCAACCTCGGGGGAACCGAGCCGACCGTCACGGATGCCGACGTCGTGCTCGGCTACATCAATCCCGATTACTACTACGGCGGCCGAATGCGCCTCGACAAAAATCGCTCGATTCAGGCGATTCGAGAAAAAATAGCGAAGCCGCTGGGCATGAGCGTGGAAGAAGGCGCCGAAATCATTCGAAAAATCGTCAATGGCAATATGGCTTCGGCGATCATGAAAGAAGTTCATCTTCGCGGCTACAGCCCGGAAGATTTCATTCTCTTCATTGGCGGCGGGGCCGGCGCCACACATGCCGAGGGCTTCAAAGGCGACATCCAAAAGGCCGTGACGTTTCCGTTTTCGCCGGTGTTTTGTGCATACGGTTCGTCCACGATGGACATTATGCACGTCTATGAGACTTCGAAGAAGCTCACGCTGATGACTCCGGGGAGCCAACAACTCACGCAGGATTACGCCACATTCAATACCACGGTCGAGAGCCTGCTCGAACAGGCCAAGAAGGATCTTCTCGGCGATGGCCTCGATCCGGAGAAAGCGTCATTCATTCTCGAACTCGATATGCTCTATGGCGGCCAGTTCCATGTGAAACGCGCGCTTTCGCCACGGATGTCCCTGCACACTCCGGAGGACGTCCGGGCGGTCTGCGACGCTTTCAACAAAGAATTCAGCGAGGCGTTCAGCCCGTTTGTCGTAAATCCCGAGGGCGGCATTTTCGTGGAGAGTTTTATTTTGAAAGCCATCGTGGCGACGCCGAAAGTGCACCTGCCGAAAATGCCGCTGGAGAAAAGCGATCCATCCGCGGCGCGCAAGGGCGAGCGGCCGGTCTATTGGCCGCAGGCACGCGATTTTCGCGCGACGCCGATCTTCATCCAAGAATCGCTACGCCCGGGCAACGTGATCGAAGGCCCCGCGGTCATCGAAGGCGAATACACAACGATCGTCGTGCCCCCGGCGATGCGTTTTTCGATTGACGCGCAGGGGCTTGGAATTCTGGAAGGATCAAGTCGCGATTAAGAGCGAGGGAACAACATGCCGATCCCGACACTGGCGGAAAAACTCGAATGGCTGAAGCCCGCGCCCACCACGGCTTATGAAAAAGAATGCGCCGCGAAAGTTCAGCAAGGCGATTACGAAATCGGCGTCCAGATCACGAACGACATTCTCGACGAAGCGATGGAAATCTTCGTGCGCTCCTCGCGGAGTTATTTCGGCGTATCCGGCGATTCCATGGTCGCGATCTTCACCGCGAACGGCGACCTGATCAACGCTTCCTGCGGTACCTATCTTCACGCCATCATCCAGCCGATCGTTATCAAGTTCATTCAGAAGTATTACAAGGATAACCCCGGCATCCACGACGGTGACATCTGGTACACCAACGACGCCCTCTACGGCGGCATCCACAATCCGGACCAGGTCGCGCTCATGCCGGTCTTCCACAAAGGACAATTGATCGCGTGGGCGTCGGCGGCCTTGCACACCACCGAAACCGGCGCGATCGAGCCTGGCGGCATGCCCGTAAGCGCAAAATCGCGTTTTGAGGAAGGGCTCAATTTGCCGCCGATCAAGATCGGCGAAAACTTCGAGCTGCGGAACGATTTCCTCGAGTTTTACTCTGTGTATGGCCTTCGCGCGCCGGCCATGTTCATCTCGGATTTACGCGCTCGCTGCACGACGGCGGACCGCGTTCGCGTGCGCTTGCTCGAGCTGGCCGATAAGCGTGGGCACGATTTTGTCGTCGGACTACTGCGCCGGATGTGCGAAACGGCGGAAGAAGGCGCGCGCAAGAAAATCCGGGCGCTGCCGGACGGAAAATTCCGCGCCGTCGTTTTCAACGACGCGATCGGATGGACGCCGGCGCTCGTCCGCGCCTGCTACCTCACGCTGACGAAGCAGGGCGATCGGCTTATTTTCGACTTCCACGGCACTTCGCCAGAGAACCCGTCTTCCTACAATGTTCATCCGCAAGCCGTCGTCGGGCACATCGCCAATTTCTTCTACGAGTACTTGTTCCACGACCTGCCAATTTGCAGCGCCACGTTTGCACCGATCGATTTCGTGTTTCCGGAAGGTATCATTCTGAATCCGGATAAGTTGGCTGCGACGAGTTGCTGCGTGTTCATCGGTATGCAGACGCGCTGCGCGACGCACAATGCGTTCGCGAAGATGGCATTTTCGAGCGGGAGCCTTTGGCAGCAAATCGCGGCGGCACCCGGCAGCCAGCACACATCCCAAATTTGCGCCGGGCTATCGCAATGGAAGCTTGCGGTTGCTGACGTGCTCTCCTTCTCGCTCAACACGATGGGCCAGGGCGGGCGCGCGGCTTCCGACGGCATGGACGCCTACGGGTTTGCGTGGTGCGCTTTTGGCCGAGCTCCCGATTCCGAGCAAGTCGAAAGCGAGCTGCCCATTACGGTCACGCTTTCGCAGCATTGGAAAGATTCCTGCGGCCACGGGCTGCATCGCGGCGGCTCGGGTGGCGTGCAACAATGGATGATTCACAAGATGCCGGAACTCGTCTCGATGTGCATGGGCAACGGCACGAAGGTGCCGCTCGGGCAGCCGCTTTTCGGCGGCTATGCGTCTGCGCCCGTTCCGGGCATCAGCGTGCGAAAGGCGGACCTGCTTGAATCGATGCGCAAGGGCGACTCGAACGTGACGCTCGATCTCCGCGCGATCCTCGAAAAGGGCGCAATCCACGGCAAGTGGAATTACGAACTCGTCGCACGGACGCCGAAAGTCTATGAAGAGGGCGATCTGCTGTTTGGTTTCAGTGGCGGCGGGCCGGGCTACGGCGATCCGCTCGAGCGCGACCCGCACGAGATTCTCGAAGATCTTCGCAAGAACATCATCTCGGATTGGACGGCGCAGAACATTTACCGCATCGCATACGATCCCGAGCGGCGGAAGCTGGACGCCGAGAAAAGCAAGGAGCAGCGCGATGCAGAGCGCCGAGCGCGGCTCGCGCGGGGAAAGTCGTACGATGAATTTGAACGCGAATGGAACAAACTGAGCCCGCCAAAGGAAATCCTGCAGTGGTATGGCTCCTGGCCTGACGCAAAGCCGACCGGACCGATTTTCCGGCCCTGAATGGATGATGGTGGAGACATTCAATCCTCGGCAGGCGGTCAAAAGCCTATTGCAGGGGATCGCGCCGCCGCGTGCGCTTTTCCTCCCGATCGTGTTTTCGCTCGGGGCGCGAATCGAGAATCTTCCGCTCCACAATTTCCTTTCGAATCCCACAAAGATTTCGAGCGCGTTGCGGCAAATCCGCACGCACTTGCGCTCGGATGGCGTGACCTGTTATTTCGATCCGTTTCTCGAAGCCGAAGCGCTCGGTGGTGTGCTCGATTGGGAGGCAGAGGGTCAGCGGGCCTCATTACGCTGGCCGCAGCCTGGCGAGACCGGTAATTTGCCTGGCGGGCTTCGCTCACCGGATGAGGCAGCGAAAGCCGGGCGCGTTCCAGTTGCCGTCGAAGTCATCACACGGCTGAAGCCCCTCGTCAGAGGTCAATCCTTGTTGATGGCTGGCGTGACGGGGCCGTTTACGTTGGCCGCGCTTCTTACTCAAACGAATGATAAGAGTGGATATCTTGATCGGGACCCAGATGCTGCCGCGATGGATCTTGCCGGTGAGGTGACCGCGGCCGTCGCTCGTGCGTTTGTCGAAGCTGGAGCCGACGCAATTTTCATTCGCGAGCAGGTTCTGCCACCGCTCACGGCCGAAACCGCCGCGGAGTGGTCCACGCGCCTCGCGACGACGATCAATATCATTCGTTTTTATGAAGCGCTTCCTGTTCTGTTGCTGACTTGCCAGAACGCGATGGCCGCGAACAGCAGTTTGATCGCCGGGCAGGAATGGGATTGCGTACTATGCCCCGAGATGCGCTCCATACCGCCGAGTGGGTTCGGATCGTTCGCCGCGCTCAGGCCTTCGAGATTGGGCGTCGCGCTCCCTCCAGCAATGTTCGAATCTGACGCGTTGAATACCGAAGGTGCGGCGGGGCTGGTCTCGCCCGCGATTCTTGATTTGCAAGCAGCCGTCATCACGACGGCCGGTGACGTGCCCGCGAGCGTTAATTTGAAGATGTTGAACAGACTATGGGATGCAGTGTGTTTCTGACTGCACACACGAGCGACCAGCAACTTCGGCGACTCTTCGAGGCTGAAATCTCTACTAGCGTTGGAATTGAACCAACACCTCACGGGTTATGAGAGATGAATTCAAAAACCATATCTCGTTTGCCCGGCGTCGCTTACGAAGGTACCATCACGGCTTTTGCGCTCATGAATTAACGCAATCCGGTACCCGGACTTGGATAGCAGGAATTCCAATAGTCCAGAGGGCCACGGAATATATCCTGAAACAGGGGCTTCAGATGGTTCCACTTGGCAAGCTGCACTTATGGAATTATGTTCAGGCAAGCCATCAGTAAGATAGTCACCAGCCTTACAAGAACATGCTGCCACAGGTCAGCAAATCCGTTTGCGACTTCTTCCTGATTCACGAATACGTTCTTAACGCGTGTCCGGTTATGGATCCAAATTCCCATGCTCTCAGATACCAGGCGTCAGCGAATGGGCTGGTGTGCTAGTGTGCCAAGCCCAAGGTGTTTCCATAGAAGGTTCACCCCCGGCGTCAAGAGATTTAGCTGTGCCAGAACTGTGCCAAAACTCTATCTATTCTCAGTGTTGGGGATAGCTTTGAGCGAGAAGCAGATTCCCCGAGTTGTTGTAAACACTGAAAAGTGGGGTGAAAGAATGGAGGCTTTGGAACGGACGGGTGTGCTTCGAAGGTCCGCCGCGGCGGACTCTATCCAGCTGAGCTACGGGCGCGTTCCCTTACTCTACCTAACTCCGCGCTGAAAAGGCCAG
>Ga0187802_10000281_pt1 | contig 12154 bp, 9 predicted proteins | sample NC_wetland_sal_i_FD_130584 | JGI IMG/M metagenome (GOLD analysis project Ga0187802, IMG submission 130584) | Wetland sediment microbial communities from Neuse River Estuary, North Carolina, USA - Control_2 | ecosystem: Environmental > Aquatic > Freshwater > Wetlands > Sediment | place: USA... | reverse complement strand
GCCGACGCCGGGCCCAGGGTAGAACGGCTGGAACCCGAACGGCTTGGTCGCCGCGCACCGGATCGCGTACCACAGGTCGACGTCCAGTTCCCTGGAAAAGATCAGCATCTCGTTGACCAGGGCGATGTTCACGTGCCGGTAAGTGTTCTCGAGCAGCTTGGCCATCTCCGCCTCGCGGGACGACTTGGCCCGGACCACCTGGTCGCAGATCTGCCCGTAGAACGCCCCGGCCGCGTCGGTGCAGGACGGGGTGAGGCCGCCGACGATCTTAGGCGTGTTGCGGAAGCCGTAGACCGGGTTGCCCGGGTCGATCCGCTCCGGCGAGAAGGCCAGGGAGAAGTCGATCCCGGCGGCCAGCCCGGACACCTTCTCCAGCAGCGGGCGGATGACCTCCTCGGTGGTGCCCGGGTAGGTGGTCGACTCCAGCGAGACCAGCGTCCCGGCCCTCAGCAGGTGGCCCGCCGTCTGCGCGGCGGCGCGGACCGCGCTCAGGTCGGGGCCGTCGGCCTCCGACAGCGGCGTCGGCACGCAGATCACGATGACGTCCTGGGCGTCCAGCGCGGTCTCGTCGGCCGTGGCGCGGAATCCCGCTTCGAGCATCTCGGCCACTTCGGCGTCGGTCATGTCGTCGATGTGCGACCGCCCGGCCATCAGCCCGGCCACCTTCTGCTCGCTCGTGTCGTATCCGGTGACCCGGAAGCCCGAACGAACTGCCTGGATGGCCAGCGGGAGGCCGACGTAGCCGAGCCCGATCACCAGTACGTCCTGCGCAGGCAATATGACCCCTACCTAGATCGCGCCCAGGAGGGCGTACGCCTCCCGGTACCGTGCCGCGTTATGAGCCCAGGTACGGTCCCTGGCGACCCATTCGCGCGCATTGTCGCCGAGTTTCCGCCTTAGATCTGGACTGCAAACCAAGAGTTCAAGACTATCGGCTAGGGCCACCGGATCTTGCGGCATTGTTAGCGCGCCCGTCACGTCGGGTTTGATGATTTCGGCCAGTGCCCTGACTTCACTGGTGACTACGCAGAGCCCGCTGGCCATCGCCTCGATCGGCTTCAGCGGGGTAACCAGCTGGCATACCCTGTCCGGGGTGCGGGGGACGACGAAAACATCGAGGAGAGCGTGGTATTCCCGTACTTTCGCCGCCGGGACGCGGCCGGTGAAGATCGCGGCCTCGCCCAGGCCGAGGGCGGCCGCCCGGCGCTGCAGGGCGGCGCGTTCCGGGCCGTCGCCGACGATGAGTGCCCTTATCGGGAGGCTGCGGTCCTTGAGCAGCCTGGTCGCCTCGAGCAGGGTGCCGATGCCCTCGTGCGGGACGAGGGTGGAGACCTCGCCGACGACGTGTTCGCCGGGGCCTATGCCCAGCGCTTTTCGGAGGTTTGTGGCATCGGGCAAGGGCTGGAGGAACTCGTCGGAGACGGCGTTCGGGACGATGATGACCTTCTCGGCGGGGACGCCGCGGGCCACGATCTCGTCCCTCATGGCCTCGCCGAGCGTGACGACCAGGTCGGCCGCCAGCATCGACTCGGTCTCCAGGTCACGGTTCCGTCGGTACAGTTCGCTATGGGCGAGTTCAGCGGCGTTCGGGTGGCGGGACAGCCACGTGTCTTCCCAGAACCCGCGCACCTCGTAGACGACGGGCAGCCCGTACCGCTCCCCCAGGGCCAGGGCGATCGTGGCGTTTTTGTAGTTGCTCGCGGCGTGCAGGACCGCGGGGCTGATCTTTTCGGTCAGCTCGGCGGCCTGGTCTCGCCATTGGCTTTGCGCTTTGTCGGCGTTTCCGGGCTGGTGCCACGGGAGCAGGCGGTGGTAGGGGATGCCGTCCAGCGTGACCAGGCGCCTGCCGTCGATCAGGCCCTGGGTTACGGGGTAGCCGACTCTGGTTACCACGTGCGGGTCGAGCCCGTTTTTTTGCTGGGCCAGGGCGATCTCGTGGGTTCTGATCGTGTAGCCGGCGCTCGTGGCGGGGAGGGCGTCGTTGACCAGGTGGAGGACGCGGCCGGGGGTCCGGGTTTTCCGGGTTTTCCGGGTTTTCGGCGCCCGGCTGGTTCGTTCATGATCGTGGGTGGCTATCTGGCCCGAGCTTGCCGTGATCTTGGCCTGCAGGCGTCGGCGCGCTTGGGGGGGGGCCTTTTGCAGGGCCTCGAGGGCGTCGGTGAGGCGGCCTTCGCGCCAGGCCAGGCGGGCGGCCAGGACCGGCCGGGCCCGGTCGTCTTCGGGCAGCCTGCCCAAGGCGGCGGCCGCGGTCGCAAGCTGGTCGACGGCCAGGCTGAACGCCGCCAGGCGGCGGGGCGTGCTGTTCAGTTCGGCTTGGGCTCTTTCTCGGTCCCCCGCGCCCCACAGCAGCGCCGCCCGCCCGTAGGGGCCGGCGAGCCGGAGGCACCCGCGCAGGCGTTCTGGCAGTACCCTCTGGGCCAGGACCAGTGCGCGGACCGGATCGGCGGCCGCGTGATGCCAGGCGATCGACGCCGCGAGCGTGAGCGCGCGGGGGGATACATGCGTGTCGTGGGAGGCTCTGGGCCCCTTGGGTCCCTTGGGCCCCTTGGGTCCTTTAGGCCCCGGCCGACGCGGGGCGGACGTCATCACGGCAGATGATATCGGTTCAGGGATCAGGAAAGGACGCGATGCGCGCACCTATCACCCACGTGCTGGGCGCGAGGCCGAACTTCATGAAGGCCGCGCCGGTGATCGGCGCCCTGGCGGAACTGGGGCTCGCGCAGCGGGTCGTGCACACCGGGCAGCACTACGACGAGCGGATGTCGGAGGTGTTCTTCGTCCAGCTCGGCCTGCCGCGGCCCGACGTGAACCTCGGGGTGGGATCCGGGAGCCACGCCCGGCAGACCGCCGAGGTGATGATCGGGATGGAGCAGGAGTTCACCGAGCACCCGCCCGCGCTGGCCGTGGTCTACGGGGACGTGAACTCCACCGTGGGGGCTGGGTTGGCCGGCGCGAAGCTGCAGGTCCCTCTCGCTCATGTAGAGGCGGGGCTGCGCAGTTTCGACGATTCGATGCCGGAGGAGATCAACCGGCGGCTGACCGACCAGCTGTGCGAGCTGCTGTTCGTCACTTCACCGGAAGCGATCGGGCACCTGGCCAGGGAGGGTCGTCCGGCGTCCGCGACGTACCTGGTCGGCAACCCGATGATCGACACGCTGCTGGCGCACCTGGACCGGTTCGATACGGATGCCGCGCGGGCCGCGGCCGGCCTGCCGGACCGGTACGTGGTGGCCACGCTGCACCGGCCCTCCAACGTCGATGATCCCCACGCGGCGGCCGTCCTGGTCCAGGCCCTGCACGAGGTGGCCGACGAGGTGGACGTGATCATCCCGGTGCACCCGCGGGGCCGGGCGGCGCTGCAGGCCGCCGGGCTGGGCTCGCACCCCCGGCTGCGCGCCTGCGATCCGCTCGGGTACCTGGAGTTCATGGCGCTGGTCAAGGGCGCCACCGCGGTGGTCACCGACTCCGGCGGCGTCCAGGAGGAAACCACGCTGCTGCGGGTGCCCTGCCTGACCCTGCGGCCGAATACCGAGCGGCCCATCACGATCACCAGCGGCAGCAACCGCCTGGTCACCCACAAGGAGCTGGCCGCGGCGGTGCTCGGGGCCTGCCACGACGGGCCTTATGCCGGAGAGCTGCCGCCCCTGTGGGACGGGAAGGCGGGGCCGCGGATCGCCAGGATCATCGAGGCGTGGCTCGACCCGGAGGGGCGCCCGTGAACGCGGTCACCGGCGAGCCGGAGGAGCTGGAACTGGCCGGGGCTTCCGAGGATTCCGCCGGCGATCCGGGGCTGGCGGCCGAGCGGGACCGGCTGGCGCGGACGTTGCGGGATACCCGGCTGCAGCTGGCCATGACGCAGGCGCGGCTGGCCGCGCTCGAGGACTCCGCGACGATGGAACTCGGCCGGACGCTGGTCCGCGCCGCGCGGCGCCCGTGGTCGCGTGGCGTGCAGTTGCCGATCGACCTCATCAAGCTGTGGCGTGACCGCGGCGCCCTCACCGGGCCGGGGGCGGCCACCCTCGCGCTGGCCTCCGCGCAGCTCGGCGATCTGGCCGGCGGCGGGGAGCGCTTCCTTTCCGCGCTGACCGCGCCGGGCCTCGGCGCGCCGGGTGCGGCCTCGGCCGGGTTCACCCCGCCCGCGCTGGTCATCACGGGCGTGCTCACTGCCCATGCGTGCGCGACGCTCGCCCCGGAAGCCGCCGTGCACCCGGTGCTGCCGCACGACGCGGACGTGGTGCTGGAGAGCGAGGGCGCCGACGTCGTCCTCATCGAGGCCGCCGCGATGCTGGCCGGCTCGCCCTGGGCCTACGCCGGTGATCCCGCCGCGGCCGACCGCGGCCGGCGGCTCGGCCGGCTGATCGCGTCCGCGCGCGCGCTCGGCAAGCCGGTGATCTTCATCCGGAATGTCCCCGCGCACCTGGCGCCGGGCCTGGACTGGGTGGCGGCGAGCTGCGACGCGGTGTCCGAAGACGGGTTCGGCGTGCAGCTGGCCCGGTTCAACCCGATCGGCCTGCCCGGCTACCGCCCGGCCGCCCCGGTCTACGCCGGCTCGCGCGATCCCCGCGAAACGCCGTCGGTGCGGGCCCTGCTCGACTTCGTGGCCGGGTCGGTGACGCTCACCGGGGACGTCGGGTGGCGCGCGCGGCCCGGGCTCTACCGCGAGCACGCCGTGTTCGTCACGGTCTCGCCGGACCAGGCGCTCGAGCAGCTCGCGTGCGGCGCGCGCGTGATCATGGTCGCGGGCGAGCCGACCGCCCTGCGGGACCAGATCGACTCGGCGCGGGCGGAGCGCCCGCTGACCGAAGGCGAGGCCCTGCCCGCCCTGCGGCAGATCTTCACCGGGCACGCGACTGCGGTGCGGCTGGCCCGGCTCGCGGCGCTGGCCGGGCTGCCCGACCACCAGATCACCGGGCGGCAGGTCGCGGTGCTGGCCCGGGTCGAAGACGCCGCCGGAGCGGCTGCCCTGTCCGCCAGCCTGGCCCGGCAGCAGATGGCGCCCGCCGAGCTCGTCGTGACGTTCCCGGCGCCGGAGGGTGACGGCGGCGCGGGCGTTGGCTCGATCACCGCCGCGCTCGGCGATCTCGCCGGGCGGGGCGTGCTGATCACGGCGGTTCCCTTGGCTCCTGACGCGGCCGACCTCGACGGGGGAACCTCCTGGGTGCCGCTCGCCGCGAAGCAGGCCCGCTCGCCGTGGGTCGTCCCGTGGCAGGCGGGCCACGAGCACGAGGACTCCTACCTGCTCGACCTGGCCTGCGCGCGCGAGTGCTCGCAGGCGGACGCGGTCGGGCACGCCGGGATGACCTACGGGTACGTGACCTCCCTCGAGCCGGCGCTGGCCCGGCGCGAGTTCTTCGGTTCGGACGGCTCCCGTCACGGGCTGCGCCTCTTTTCTCTCAGTTAGGAGTTGTCCGCGTTGACCACGCGCGCGCTTGTCTACGGTGACATCGACCTGAACCTGATCGACGGCTCGGCCATCTGGCTGCAGTCCGTCACCCAGGCACTGGCGAGGGCCGGCTGCGCGGTGACGCTGGTGCTCAAGGCGCCCGTCCGCACCAGCCGCCTGATCGCGCCCTTGCTGGCCGAGCCGGGGGTGACCGTGCGCAGGCCGTTCGAGGAGCACCTCCTCGAGGGTCCTGGTCCCATCCGTTCAACGGCGGCGCCGGACCTGCTGGCCCGCCTGGACGCGGAGGCGCCGCACGACCTGGTGGTGCTGCGGGGCCGGGCGGTCACCGCGGCGGCGGCCAAGAGCGGCCTGTTCGCCGGGCGGCTCTGGCCGTACCTGACCGACGTCCCGCAGTCGGTCCCCGGGCTCACGCCCGCGGCCGCCGAAGAACTCGGGATGATCGCCAGCGCGGCCCGCTACCTGCTCTGCCAGACCGAGGAACTCCGGTGCTTCCTCGAGGGCAGCATCCCGGCGGCGTGCGGCAAGTGCGTGCTGCTGCCGCCGATCCTGGCCGAGATCCCGGCCTCCCGCGCCTCCACCGCGGCCGGGTCGCCGCTGCGGCTCGTCTACTCCGGCAAGTTCGCGCCGCGCTGGAACACCCTGGAGATGACCGAACTGCCCGAGTTGCTCGCCGCGCGGGGAGTCAGCGCCGAGCTGCACATGATCGGCGACAAGATCCATAACGACGCGGGCGAGTACCAGCAGCGGATGCGCGCCGCCCTCGAGCGGCCCGGCGTGACCTGGCACGGCGGGCACTCACGCGAGGACGCGCTGCGGCTTGCGGCCTCGTGCGACCTCGGGCTGGGCTGGCGTCACCCCGACCTGGACGCGAGCCTGGAGCTGTCCACGAAGGTGCTCGAGTACGGCGCGCTCGGGCTGCCGGTGATCCTCAACCGCACCCCGATGCACGAGGGGCTCCTCGGGGCCGACTACGCGCTGTTCGCGGCGAGCCTGGACGACGTCGTGGACGGGGCAGCCGCGGCGGCGGCCGACCCAGACCTGTTCCGGCTGGCCGCGGACCGGACGGGCCGCGCCGCCCAGCAGTTCACCCTGGAGAAGGCGGCGGAGCGCCTGCGCGGGTACCTGGCCCGGGCGGTTCCGAGGGCCGTGGCCCGGTCCGAGGAGGAACGGTCCGGGACGTCTTCCCGGCGGGCCGGCCCGGCCGCACCGCTCCGGGTGGTGGTGGCCGGGCATGACCTGAAGTTCTTCACGCCCCTGCTGAACTACCTGCGGCTCCAGCCCGACCTGGAGGTCAGGCTGGACCAGTGGGCCGCCCTGGGCAAGCACGACCCCGCCGCCAGCCGGGAGCTGGCGGGGTGGGCCGACGTGGTCGTCTGCGAATGGTGCGGTCCGAACGCCATCTGGTACAGCAGGCACAAGCGGCGCGGATCGCGGCTGCTGGTGCGGCTGCACAGGTTCGAGCTGGAGTCGCCCTACCCGGCGAAGGTCAAGATCGGGGCGGTCAGCCAGGTGATCTGCGTGAGCAGGCACTACGCGCAGCTGACCCGGGAGCGCACCGGCTGGCCGGAGACCAAGGTCGTGACCGTGCCCAACGCGATCGACGTGTCCCAGCTCGACCGGCCCAAGCTCGACGGCGCCCGGTTCCACCTCGGTCTGGTCGGCATCGTCCCGTCCCGCAAGCGCCTCGATCTCGCGCTCGACGTGCTCGAGGAACTGCGCCGCGAGGACGACAGGTACCTGCTGTTCGTCAAGTCGGGCATGCCGTGGGAGCACTGGTGGGTGTGGCAGAATCCAGCCGAACGCGATCACTACGCGACCGCGCTGCGCCGGGTCCAGCGGTCGCCCTTGCTGCGCGGCGCGGTGGTGTTCGACGACGCGGGGCCTGATGTTGCGGCCTGGCTGCGCCGGGTCGGCTTCGTCCTGTCTACCAGCGACGACGAGAGCTTCCACGTGGCGCCCGCCGAGGGGATGGCGTCACGCGCGGTGCCGGTGCTGCGGCACTGGCCGGGCGCCGAGACCATCTACGACACGCGCTGGATTCACCGCGATCCCGCCGACATGGCCGCCGCGATCGCCAGGCTGGCCGCGCCGGACGACTGGCAGGAGGCCGGCGACGCCGCGCACGCGCAGGTGGCGGCCGCCTTCAACCTGCCGAAGGTGTGCGAGGCCTGGCGCGGCCTGCTCACGGCCGACCTGGACCCGGCGACGCCGATGCCGGTGCTCGCGCTGCTCGGCTCGCGTTGAGCGGTATGTACTTCACGCTGGCGATCAGCGCGGCGACGCGCGAGGGGTGCGCGGGGCTCGTGGCCGCGGCGTTGGGTACGGATCCGCGGGTGCTGCCGGTCCCCGGCCCGGCGGCGGTCGCGTGGCGCTCGGCGGACGAGCGTGCGGCCGTGCTCTTGTGGGGTCGGCCGGCCGGCCATGGACGGGCGGCTGCTTCCGTCGGCTTCACCGGGGCGATGGAGGGTCATTACGCCGTCGCCTCGCACGCGGGCACGATCTGGGCCTCCGCGGAGGGGGTACACGCGCGCACCGGACTGGCGCGCGTCGATCCGGTCTACCTGACCCAGGTCCCCGGCGCCGTGCTGGTCGGCGATCGCGCCTCGTGGTCGGCCGCCGTGGCCGGGGCGTTCGGCTCTGACGATCCGGTCATGGTCGGCGCCTTCCTGAGCATGGGCTACCCGATCGGCGGGGCGACCCCGGGCCGCGGCGTCCGGGCCCTCGGGCGCGACCGGAGCCTGACCGTGACCGGCGGGCGCCCGGTCGTGACCTCGGCGCGTGGCCGTGACGCCTCCCGCGAGGTTACGGGGCCTCCGGCCGGCGCGGATCCCTACGAGCCGGTCGCCGCGGCCCTGGTCGATGCGGTCACACCGCTCCGCGACGCCGGGGTCCTCGTCGAGCTGTCCCTGACCGGAGGAAAGGACAGCCGGCTGATCGCCGCCGCGCTGACGGCGGCCAAGGTGCCGTTCCGGGCCCGCACGCACGGGTCCGCCCGCCATCCCGACGTCGTCATCGCGGCCATGATCGCCGAGCGGCTCGGCGTCGAGCACGTGGTCACCGAGCCGAAGCCGCCGGGTACCGGGCCGGTGCCGGATGAGGCCAGCGTAATCCGCAGGCTCCGCTGCGCCGTACTTGTCTCCGACGGCATGCTGTCGGCGTTCGAGAACGTCGGGTGGCCCGACCCGCAGTATGCCGCGGAGCCCGTGCAGGTCGGCGGTCACGGCGGTGAACTCCTGCGCGGCGGGTACGCGGCGGCCGCCTGGCGCAACGGCAGGCTGGCCCGGGCCCGGAGCGCCGCGCGCGCCCCTGAGCTGTTCCGCCGTCTCACCACGCGCCGGCTGGGACTGCTGCGCCCGGCCGCGGGCCGGGAGTACCTGGCTGGCCTGGCCCCGTACGCCGCGGGGCTCCCGCGCGGGCCGCTCCGGACGCTGGATGACTTCTACCTGATCAACCGGGCCGGCCGGTGGTCCGCCACCGCGCGGCAGGGCTACCTGATGCGCTCACCGCTCCTCCAGCCCTTCTTCGGCGATCGCGTCGTCCGGGCCGCGCGGGCGGTCCCGCTGGAGGACCGGATCACCGACCGGCTGCACTGCGGGGTGCTGGCCGCGCTGTGCCCGGATCTGCTCGAGCTTCCGCTGGCCGGCAGCGGGTGGAAGTCCGGCCCCAAAACGCCGGGCCTGCCCCCGGCCGGGGCGGGATCCAGCGCCGGACCGGGGCCCGCGGCCGCCGCGGGCGACTGGCGGCGGAGCTACGGGGACGAGATGGCCGGGATCCTGCGCGAGTACGCCCTGGACCTGGGCGACGCGAGCGGGCTGTTCGACATCGTCCGTAAGCGCGCGGCCGAGGCCGTGCTGCGCCCGCCGCACGCCGACCCCGAGGCAGCCTGGGCGCTGGCCACCCTGGCCGCGCTGGCCTCGCGCGACTGGCTTAACGCGCGCGAACCGGCCCAGGGCTCCGGTCCGGTCCGGGACCCGGTGGCCCCGAGCGACGACGACGCGGGCCGCGTGACGCGGTAACGGATCAGCCGCGGCCGTACCGCGTCTCGGCCTGCCAGAAGAACACCATGCCCGCGATGAGCGCGACGACCGCCCAGCCGACGGCGGCGAGCCACAGCTCGGTGGGCACCACGACCGGGTGGCAGAAGGCCTGGAGGGGCGGAGAGTGCCTGGCGTTGAACAAGGCGCAGTTCGCCAGGTTGTACGGCTTGGCTCCCGGCGCGTTGGCCCGCTGGGTGGACATGAGCGCGAAACGGGCCAGCGAGATGTAGACCGCCGCCGGGTTCAGGGAGATGAGGTCCTTCGCCCACAGCGGCAGCGTGGCATAGGACGGGAGCGAGGTGATGCTGTACATGACCCCGCAGAAGTACCGCCAGACGCGGGTCAGGAACGGGATCAGCTGGCTGAAATCCTGGGCGCCGGCCCCCAGCCGGGCCATGAGGAACGCGGCGCCCACGTTGAACATTCCCTGCACGAGCAGTACCGGCAGCAGCAGGAACCAGTACCAGGTGGGGTATTCACCGGTGCTTATCACGATGGCGAACACGACCACCAGGGACACGAGCAGCTGCTGGAACTCCACGAGCACGTAAGACAGCGGCAGGGAGGCCCGTGGGAAGTGCAGCGCGCGGATAAGCGGAAGGTTCGCCCGCATCACGGTGGAGCCGACCACGATCGACCGCTCGGTGAAGGAGAAGAAGAACACCCCGATGACCAGGTACGCGGTGTAGTGCTCGATGCCGCGATTGGCCTGGAAGATGACCCCGAAGATCAGGTAGTAGACGGCCGAGTTGAGCAGCGGCGTCAGCACCTGCCAGAGCTGGCCGAGCTTGGCTTCGGTGTACATCGACACGTTGCGCGCGGTGGCGTAGGCGAGGATGAAGTGCCGCCGTTCCCAGACCAGGCGCAGATAAGGGAGCAGGGGCGGGCGGACGGAGCTCGGGCGAAGTCCGTACTCGGCGGCGAGGGCGGCCAGGTCACCCGACGACGTCGCGGGCAGCTCGGCTTCCGGCGCGAGCATGGCCGTGTTCGACAGGCTGCCTGGAGCGGTCAGCCGCCCTCGGTCTCTCATGACTGTGCAGTTTATTCAGTCGGACAGGTGGCCCGTGTCGTTGAACGAGCGCAGCACGGCGGGACCGTCGGCGTACCAGTCGACCTGGCACAGCGCGGCCACGTCGAGGTGCATCCGGTACAGCGCGGGCGGCGGCGCGAGCAGGGCCGCCGCAACCAGCGTCTTGATCGGGGTGACGTGGCTGACGATGAGCACCGTCCGGCCCTGGTGGCCGGCCAGCACGCGGCGCAGCGCGCCTTCGACCCTGGTGCTCACGTCGGCGAAGCTCTCCCCGCCGGGCGGCGCGACGTCCGGGTCGGCCAGCCAGGCGGTCAGCTCGGCCGGCCACCGCTCCCCGACTTCCGCGAAGGTCAGGCCGTCCCACGCGCCGAAGTCGGTCTCGCGGAAGCCCTCATCGGCCTCGACGGGCGCCCCGGTGGCCGCGGCCACGGCCTCCGCCGTTCGCACCGCTCGCGCCAGCGGGGACGTCACTATGGCCGTAAGGCCCGCCGAGGCCAGCCGCTTCCCCGCGGCGGCCGCCTGCTGCACGCCGACCTCGGTCAGCGGGACGTCGGATAGGCCCGCGTAACGCTTCTGCACCGACATCGGCGTCTGCCCGTGCCGGAGCAGGAGGGTGACCGTGGGCTCGCCCAGGGCTTGCGTCCACGCGGTCCGGGCGCGCACCTACAGGCCAGACTCCGGCGTGCGGACCAGAATGCGCCTGCACTCCTCGCACCTGATCACCTCGTCGGGGGCCGAGTTCCGGATCTGGTTCAGGTCCACCCGGTTGAGGGTCAGGTGGCAGCCTTCGCACCGGCCCGCCCGCAGCATGGCGGCGCCGACCCCACGCGAGTCGCGGATCTGCTCGTACAACTTGAGCAGGTCGGCGGGCACCTCGGCGGCGACCTCCTTGCGCTGGCCGGACGCCTTTCCCGCCAGCTCGTCGATCTCGCTGATGGCCGCGTCACGCCGACCGGCCACGGCGATCATCTCGGTGCCGAGGCGGTCGCGCTCGGCGGTGAGCTCGTCGAGCCGGGAGGTCAGTCCCTCCCGGCGCTCCATCAACTCGAGCACGACTTCCTCGAGGTCACCCTGCCGCCGCCGCAGCGACTCGATCTCCGACTGCAGGCTGGCGAGTTCGCGTGCGGCGGACACCTGCCCGGCGTCCAGGCGGCCCCGGTCCCGGTCGATCCTGGTCCGGACCTGCTCCACGTCCCGCTCGGCCCGGCTTTCCTCACGCGCCAGGTCGCCGAGCTCGGTCTCGGTCACGACCATGGCGTCCTTGAGCTCGCCGGTCCTCGCCTCCATGGCGGCCAGCTCGGCGATCTCGGGCAGGCCGTGTTTGCGGTGGTCGAGGCGGGCGAGCTCGGCGTCGAGATCGGCCAGTTCGAGCAGGTGTAGCTGGGACTCCGGTGATGCCTTCACGGGTCCCAACGTTAGTCCCCCCGCAGCGCGCTGTCGCATGCTAGACCTGAGCGCCATGGAGATCCCCAGGGTTAGCCGGCCCTATATGCCGGGGTACGGCATTTCCGGACCCGAGGAAGGCAGCGGGCTCCTGCACTGGTCCTGGGCCGCCGAGCGGCTGACGACGGCGCGGGCCGTGGACTTCACCGGCTCCCCCACCCGCTGGATCTTCGAGGATTAGCGGTAAGCGGTCCGGGCGATGAGGCGGCAGCGGCCGGTCTCCCCGACCCGGTTCCGGGC
>Ga0187802_10000280_pt1 | contig 12155 bp, 15 predicted proteins | sample NC_wetland_sal_i_FD_130584 | JGI IMG/M metagenome (GOLD analysis project Ga0187802, IMG submission 130584) | Wetland sediment microbial communities from Neuse River Estuary, North Carolina, USA - Control_2 | ecosystem: Environmental > Aquatic > Freshwater > Wetlands > Sediment | place: USA... | reverse complement strand
TTCGGTCATGCGGTTCACATTGGAACACTTCCCTACCTCATATCCAGAAAACTCCTAGAGCGCGTAAAGTTTGCACGGAGCGCGAAATCATCTGAAAAGCAGGCACTGAAATATCCCCTTAGTTTTCACTTCGATACACGCCTTCAATGGAAATGGCCGCTTGGCGTCTGGCGTGCTCTTTCTCCTATACAGTTGGTATTTCAAAGGGGGGAGAATATATGGCAGAAGATATGGATCACAGCGCTAACGGAAACCGAAGCGTACCCGGATGGGTTATCGCAGCGGTCGCTGTCCTTGGGGTTGTTGCTTTGGTAGGGCTGGTGATGGCGCACAATGCCTCCACTCAAGCCCAGGATGCCCAGCAGGCCTTCGACAGCAAAGCAAAGGCGATGCAAACGGACTTCACCGCCCAGATCGCCCAATTGCAGCAGCATCAGGCGCAGGCTGACACGACTAACGCCGGCTTGCAGAGCGACCTGACGGTGGTGACCAAACGGCTGCGCCTTACTCAGAACGACCTGAAGAAAGCGCGCGACGAAGCCGAATCGATTCGAACGGAAGACCAGCAGAAGATTGCCGAAGTCGATGCCGCCGCCAAGACCGAGCTGGCCACCAAGGCGAGCACGGATGAAGTCAAGACCGTGGACGGCAAGGTGGATGGCGTACGTACAGACCTCTCTGGGACACAGAATGATCTAAAAATGGCGCGCAGCGAGCTGGGCACCCTGATCGCGCGCAACCACGAGGATGTGGAACAGCTCCGCCGCCTCGGTGAGCGCGACTATATCGAGTTCACCATCGACGCCAAGAACAAGCCTCAAAAGGTGGGGACCTTCGTGGTCGAGCTGCGGGGCACCAATCCCAACAAGAAGCGCTACAACGTCTCCCTGATTGTGGATGACTCCCGCATCGAAAAGAAGAACCTGCCGATTAACGAGCCGATCTTCTTCCACCAGGGCAACGATCGCCGCCCATTGGAACTGGTCGTCAACAGTGTCGCCAAGGATAAGGTTACCGGGTACATCAGCGTTCCCAAGGCCGCTGGCGCTCAATCCGCATCGAGCCTCTAGCGGGGCCAGATAGTGTCCGGGCGCGATATCAGCGCCCGGACTTGCATTTGGACGGACAGGGCGCGGGGGTGCTCTGTCCGCCGTCCCCTTTGGAGCAGCCATTTGCTTCAACGGGATCCAGATAAGTTACAGCCGGACAAACGCCCCGCTTCCAAGCATCTCTATCTCACGTTACACTTCTAAGCGTCTTGCTTGCCCCTCGTCACCTGATCTTTACCGCCCTCGAAGGAGCCCTGGTCGATCCGCGTACGGATTCTTTTGCAGGCGCGGAAGAAGCCTTGTCGGAACTAGAACGGCGAAAAATCCCATTTATTTTGCTCACGTCGCGCACTCGAGAGGAAATTGAGCCCGTCCGGCGAAAGCTGGGGCATAGCCACCCATTCGTCACGGAAAATGGTGGAGGGATCTTCTTTCCAGACGGGTACTTCAGCTTGCGCATACCGGGTGCCGTGCGCGCGGCGCGCTATCTCAGCGTCGCACAAGGCTCACCGTACGCGGAAGTCTGCGAAGCGCTGGACGAGATCGCGGAGGAATGCGCCGTCGGGGTCGTGGGCTTCCATCACATGAGCCTTCGTGAGATTGCCGACAATACCGGCCTGCGGCTTCGCAGTGCCGAACTGGCCCGCGCCCGGGAATTCGATGAACCGTTCTATTTCACTTCCGCTGACGATAAGGCCATAGCCCGATTTGTAGAAGCCGCGCGCAAGCGAGGTTTCGATACGAGGCGCGGCTCAATTTTCTGGCATCTTTCCGCTAAGTGCGACGCCGCGCGCGCGGTGCGCACCCTTGCGCAGCTGTTCCGGGAGGCAACGCACAATAAGCTGCGCCTGGTCGGAATCGGGGGAAGCCAGGCAGATCTGCCCTGGCTACGCGCCGTGGATCAAGCCATACTCCTCCCGGATTCGCGCGAAGCCGCCAAGCTTTCCGAGCATCCCCGGGAAGATCTGGGCCGGACAAGAACAGTTGTGATAGGAGACGCGCCCGGACCGGCCGGATGGAACAAAGCAATTGTAAATATTATCGGTTAGTCTTGGTACGATTAGTACTGTTCATGCGATCAGTCCCCTTTAGTGAGGAGAAATTCCCTGACACTTTTGCGCTAAATTCTGCGGCAAATCACGTTCAAGAATTTGTGCGAGCCAAATTAATCTGCACACTTGAATGGATTTACAAGTTTCGACCTTCTCATCGCATCGTGGCCCCCGTCTTGCCAGTGTTTCCGCATCGTGCGGCGACTTGGGAATCGCCCCGCCGCACGTGAACCTGGATCTGCTAGCCAGCTGTGGTCTGCATGGGGCGTGCCAGGAGGGTGGATGATTCAAGCGCTTCGTCGTCTGAATGAGCCAGCATCCGAATCACATCTTGGGATGGCGTTGGCGGTGGCCGCCGTTGTGATGGGCCTGATGCTCTGGGCGATCCTCTGGCAGGCCAATATTATCGCCTTTCAACGCGATCTCATCCGATTATTGTCGACCGCTCAGTTTGGCGGCGTGGGGTAATCGTTTTCCTGGCTACCGGCTTGGAACGGCTTTTTTACTCTTTCCCTACCGGGGGAATGAGCATGGGCGGCGCGGAAGCTACGGCGCCGCCCTTTTTTTTACAGACGAGCTATCTATAGACGTGCGGAGCAACCTTTAGGCAGAAATTGCGATCCATCTCCTGTAAATCGCCAGGATTGGTGGAGTTCTTTGTGAGAAAACATTTCCGTGCCGCGCTCTTGACCGCCCTAGCGATGCTGTCCCTCCAGCCCGCGGCCCTGTTTGTTCCCCGTCTGTATGCGGGGGCTGTTCCCGCGGCTGGTTCACCCGCCAAAAAGAAAGTCAAGAGCAAGAAGACGAAGAAGCAAAAGATTTTGAAAGGGCACCACGAAAAACACAAACGAAGGCCCGCCTAATCCACGTTTCTCGCCGGTGATGGCCATTCATGAAAATGGCGTTCCGGGGGCAGACACCAAAACGGGGGGCCAGGCGGCTCCCCGTTTCAGCGCTTTTTGTTTTTGCCGTCGTGGCGTTGATTAGCGCCTCTGGCGGTACGCACCGCGTGCGCGGTGTGATGTCAGCTGTTTGTGTTCTAAGCCCGGTGGAGTCAACCTCACCTCCATGGCTGATCGAACTACAATTCCCTTCTACGCCTGTGCCGCACCTTTGGCAAGCGCACCCTTCTAATTTCCCAGTTAAGAAATTCGGCGGGGCCAATTCTAATTCGGAAGGTAACTACCGATGGGATATGACGGAATTGGAATAGCTAGCTTACTTGACGAAAAGGCCTTCGCGAAGTTGATCGCGTCCGACAAACATTTTGGAAGAGCGGTAACGGCTGAACAAATTTGTGATTTCCCGGTTCTGAAATACGCGTTGCGGCTGGAATGGGCAGGAGGCCGGAATCAATTCCAGATGTTGAGCGTCCAGAACGCGGTAACGATGGAAGACCGTGGGTTTGCGCGCATGGAAGATGGCGAAAACAACTCCACCGTCGCGCACGAGCGACGTAATCCGCGCGGCAAGTTTGTTCATGAGGTCGGTATCGAGGTAGTCCAGAATGTCCCAGAGCAGCACTGCATCGAACGTGCCATCGGGATACAGCATTGTGCTCTCGAGAAACCTCTTCGCAAGCCCACCTGGCGTGAACTCGGCTCGGTCCGTCCCGGGTGGAAGCTTCTTCATCCGCTGCTCTTCCTCGACGAGAAAGTACTGCAAGGTGGCCAGCAAATCCTCGGTGTAGACCTTGAAGCCTCGATCGATGAACAAAGTGATTGTGGTTTGCCGGGCCTGCCCAAGATCCAACAAATGGCCGCGTCCAATTCCATCAAGTTGCCAGAGAAATTCCTTTAGGCCGTTGGACTGACGCCCAACGCTCGGCGCAGCGCCGGAAGTAGCGGGAAGTGTGCCGGCCGCCTTGACGGCGACGGCTGCACCGGGATGGGTTTTCCCCGGGGGCGAAAGCCTTTGCGGCAGCGGCGGTAGCTGGCCGGGCCGTGATTTACCGAAAAAATTCATCTTAGTTCGTGCTCTCTCCGCTTGCCTTCATGGCTACGGCCTGGGCCATTGCTGTTGCGCCCCCATATGGCTTGGCCACGGCACGATTATTCTGAGTACTGTCCTCGCGAGTGATCTCCACTTTGCTGTGAACTTGCGCGCCTTCTCCGATGGCAATTCGCGATGTCGCGATATCGCCGCGGACTTCGCCGCTTGACCCGATCTCCACGCGGTCGCGTGCGCGCAATGCGCCCGTCACTTTTCCTCGGACGACAATCTCGCGCGCATCGACGTCGGCGGAAATTTTACCATGAGGTCCGATGGTAACGCGGCCGTTAGAAAGATGGATCGTGCCCTGCACTTCCCCATCGATGTAAAGGTCGTCACTGCCTCTAATTTCACCTTTAATCAAAACTGTAGATGTAATAGTCCCCCCGGACGGTTGCACGACTTCCGCGGTTAACCCTGCGACGCTTCGTACAGCTTGGTCCACTCGTGGTGTCTGCGCCGCTGTCGAACCCTCCGCGGCAGGCGCCGCCGGTTTTGAATCTTCTGGTTTACGCCACATGATTTTTCCCTCGACCGAAACTCCGTAGCCACATTGCTGGGGAGGGTGCAGAGCGGCCCGAAGAGGACGGTAACTTGCAAACTATAGTATGTGCGTGGCTGGAGGGCGAACCCTGCAAGCCCGGCGTGTTTCCAATCAGGTACGGGCAGGGAAGCAGGAGTCAAATATCGGTTCCGAACCGGCCCATGGCCATCAGCTCCAGCCGTTTGATATTACCAAAGCAGTTTCGTTCGCGGAAGCCGGCACGCTCCGCAATTCCCATCTCGCAACCAGGTAGCCCGCCAATTCGGACAGGAAAAGCTTTTGGCCCTGGCGCGTTTCCCACCAGCGGGATGGATCAAAATCAGAATCGCGCGCGCCGCTGACGCGCAAGGTGACGGTCGAGGGTAGTATCCTTCCAAAAATGAATCGTGCCCGGCGGGCATGGTAGTTGGAGGTCACCACCATGACGCGCTTCCATCCACGCGTCTGAATGAGGCGCGCGGCTTCGCCCGCCTCTTCCCGCGTGTTTTGCGCTCTGTGCGTCAGCTTGACAATCGAAGCGGCGGGCACGCCAAACGATTCGAGATCGTGTTCCATCACCTCCGCTATGCTGACATTCTGGCGCAACATTCGGCCGCTGGCCACAACCACGGGCGCCACGCCTTCGCGGTACAGTTCCGCCGCATGGAAGGCGCGATCCGCCGTGTAGTTGTCGTCGCCGAGGACAATCAGCGCGTCGGATTGCGCGGCCGGTTCATCCACCACCCAAAACTCGCCGGCGAAGCGCATCAGCGGATGCCTGGCCACGTAGAGAAGGGCGAAGAATCCGAAAAAGAACAAGAGGAGTAAGAACCGAAAGAAAATGCCGCCATGTTCGCGGCGTCTCACGCGAGCGGGTCCAGTTTGCGCAACCGTTCGGCTGCCTCTTCCGGCAGAATGGCGTTGTAATAGACTTCCTTGATGCTGTAGGACTTGCTTCGTGTTTCCACGATCGGCAGGATTTCGATGTGCCAATGGTAGTCGTCGGCAATGGTTTTCCAGTACTGGAGGGAACTCTCACTCTTGGAATAATTCGTATTGGGTGAAGTATGCACGACCAGATGATACGCGGGCGCGATCAGGCGAATCCGCCGGATAATGCGGCGCAACAGCGCCGCCAGATCCCTCCGGTTTGTGCCCGGGCGCGGCTGCTCAAACATATAGTTGTGCCTGCGATTGAGGACCCAGGTTTCATAAGGAACGCGCGAGGCATAGGGGCACATCGCGACGTATTCACCCTGCGTGTCCACGATCCGCTTCGCCTGGCGCTCTTCCTGCTTCACGATGTCGCAAAAAACGCAGCGTTCTTTCTCGTTAAACCATTCCCGTGCGGCGCGCAATTCGTAGAGAACCCTTCTGGGCATGAACGTGGTCGCGGTAATTTGCGAATGGGCGTGCGAGCCTTCCTGCCCGGCGAGGGGGCCGTAATTTTTGTAGATGGAGACATACTTGAACCGGCTATCGCGCTTCAAATCTTCGACGCGCTGCCCCCAGGCTTGCATCACGAGGAGAATCTGGTCGTCCGTCAAATCCTCCAGCTTGCGGTTGTGTTCGGGCGTTTCGATGACGATTTCATCCGCGCCCACCGGCTGCATTTGGTCGTAAATTCCGTCGGCGCGCCGCGCGGGGTCGCCTTCCACACGATAAAGTGGGTCGGGGTGTGGGAAGACGGTCACTTGCGACGGTCCTTGCGGAGGTAGGCGAAGAAGGGCGGTCTTTGCGTTCGTCTTCTCGGGACAAAACGGACAGCCGCCCGTGGTTTCGCAGGTGTCATTCCGGTGTCCCACGATCACCCAGCTGCGCGTGATGGGATCTTTACGAAGTTCCATGAAAGGATTCTAAGTCAAGGCGCGGGATTGCAGAAGGATTCATTCGGCTGGGGGAAATTCAATGAACGGTAGCGCCGGCGTCTCGCCGGCAATTTTTGCGGCCTCCTCCTTTTGCAAGAATGCCGGCGAGACGCCGGCGCTACGAAAATCTCCGGACCGCAGGGATTTACCGCGTATAGCGCGCGGGCGTGGGGCCTTCTTCCAGGCGATGCCGGTCCCAGATCGCGCCTTCGCGGGAGTAGGATGCCATCTCGAAGTCCTGCGTGAGCTCAAGGCAGTCGGTCGGACATGCGTCCTCGCACAGCCCGCAGAACATGCAGCGCGAAGTGTCGTAGGTGAAGTTGGTGAGCACTTTGCGACGGGTCGCGTCATCCCGATGCCAGCCCACCACGATCAAATTTTCAGGGCAAGCCAGCGCGCACAAGTTGCACGCAATGCAAAGCGTTTCGCCCGTCTCTGGATTCATGTTCAGGCGCGGCGCGCCGCGGTATCGCTCCGCGACCATCGGCCGCTCCAGCGGATACTGCTCCGTGTAAACATTCTTCGGATTCTGCGTCCGAAAGGTCAGGAGCAGGCCTTTCCAAAAATCCGCGAGGAACAACCGCTTCAGAAATGAGTTCATGGAGTTAGTCTGTCGGGGGAGGGCGCGATTGTCAAGGGGGGCTTCGCTGTCGAACTCGCGGGCGGTCCGGGTTGATCCGGGTTGACTCCGTCAACTGAGTTACAAACGCGGCCAGGAAAAACCAACCCCTCCGACCCCTCGAAAAATCACGAGGGATCGGCCAGCCGGTATATCAAGATCACCTTAAAAGGCGGGCCACCCGTCGGGACATCGTGCCGATTCAATACCTGAGAACCAAATCAAAAGCCCCGCCCTTCAAAAACCGAAGGACAGGGCACCCAAAGTTCAACTTCAAAGCCCGGGCCACCCGTCCTGCCGAAGGCCGACGGCGGGGCAAGAGAGGTCAGCCGGTTCAGCGTGTCGTAGGTGTAGGCCGTCGAGCCGCCCTCGGGGGCTGGATGTCAGAAACTTCTCGCCTCCCATTGCGCAGGGGGAAGTGTTTTTTCTTGACGTCCTCTTTTATAGAAGCCACCCAAGTCTACTCCCCCGGAAGCAGCCGACAACGCCATCTCATCAACCCGGGCAAAACTACGCTGCGCATTCTGGTATGGGGAGGAACACGAACAACAACAGGCAGTACACGACAAGCGCCATACCAGCACTCGCTAGCTTGCTCTGTGCCGGGTCTATAATTCTCCTTAGACCGAGATCGAAGAGCCACGTAGCTAGGACCAGCGACAGACCATGAAACGCGCCGTTGATGACAAACGCACCTCTTCCAAGGAGCGGCCAAGAATAAGCCAAAATCCAAAAAAGCCCCATCTGAAACAAGCGCCCACAACCACGCAGGGTCCCTAGGCTTATGGCGGAGATCGCTACCCCTGCCAGAAACACCAAGCCAAGAAATCTGATGCCCATTGGGGGAATCCTCCCGACAGAAAATCAATAACCTGGAGCGTTCACATTGATCTTTGGCGGAGTACAGCCCGCCTTCTTGAGCGCATAGCTAACATAGGTATTGCTGTTCGTGCGCCCTCGCCAAGTGGTGTGGTAGTTGTACGCCGGGCCGGGATCACCTCCCCAGGGCGGGTGGCCCGGCCTTTTGCATTCCATAAGATTGTCTGCGCTTCACGGTTTCTAATACTACTCCCGTACGTCCACTTGGAGTTAAGATTCTGAACTTGGGGTGCCCCGTCCTTGACGTTCTCCAAGGGCGGGGCTTTTGGGTCGACTCCTCATGCCCAAAGGATTGAGACGCCGGTACGGACTGCGCCACCTCCACTTCATCACGTGCAGCTGCTACAGGCGACTGCCCCTGTTTGCTTCAGCGCGCGCGAAGAATTTGCTTGCGAAGATTCTGGGCGAAGTGCGCGACCGCTATGGATTCGCGCTCGCGGGCTACGTCGTCATGCCCAACCACATTCACCTGCTCATCGGCGAGCCGGCCAAGGGCACTCCTTCCACCGTCCTGCAGGTCTTGAAGCAGCGCGTGTCGCGCCGCTTGCGCCGCAAGCCGCGACGGCGGGCATCCTCCCAACAACTCAAACTTCCTTTCCGCGATTCACTCGAACCTTTGCCGCGGCTCTGGCAGTACCGCTTCTACGATTTCAACGTCTGGAGTCAGACCAAGTTTGTCGAGAAGCTCCACTACATGCACATGAATCCAGTGAAGAGGAAACTTGTCGCTCATCCCAGCGACTGGCCTTGGAGTAGCTTCTCGTTTTACTCGAAGAAAGAACCGGGCTTGATTCGCATCGATCCCCTGCACTGAGGCCAAGTCAAAGACCAACGTCAAAAGCCCCGCCCTTCAAAAGTCGAAGGACGGGGCACCCCAAGTTCAACTACTAAGCCCGGGCCACCCGCCCCCCATGTTGTCGTAGGCGAAGGCGTAGGCTCCCGTCGGGTCGTTCACTTGCAGGATTTTTCCAACCAGGTCGTAGACGTAGTCGACCGCCGTCGTGTCCGGATAGGTCTTCGAGGTGAGCCGGTTGAGCGCGTCGTACAGGTAGGTGATGGTCTGGCCCTTGCGGTCGGTCTTCTGGGTCAGGTTGTTGTCGGCGTCGTATTGGTAGTACTCGCTGAGGGAGGACGGGAAGTTGGTCTGCATGACGCGGCCAAAGGCGTCATAGGTGAACGCCGTCTGGTTGCTGTTCGCGTCGGTGATGGTGATATGCAGTTTCCGACAAAAGAACGAAAATCAAAAACCCAACCTGTCACGCAGCGTGACAGATGGGGCACCCTCAAATTCCAAATCAAAGCCCGGGCCACCCGCCCCGCGCAGAGTGACGCTGGCGGTCACTGTCGGGCCGGAGACTTCTTCTCTGAAAGCTCTTTGACCACATCTTCTGGTACTACATTGCGCTTTCCTTCATCGTAGCGAATAAACTCTAATTTAATCGAGCCCTTCTGACCGAGGCCGAGCAGCACGCACCGTGCGCTCTCAAGTTCGCTCTCGCGCTTGCAGTCACGATATTCAGGATTTGAAAGTACCCGAACGGTAGTGGCTCGCGAATCAGGACGGTCGCGCCACGTAGGGAGATTAAAATAACCCGAAAAGAAATAAATATACAGATAGGCGAAATCTTTCAATGTGGCGAAGGACACATTGGGTGATGCCACAAAGCCATCACAAGCATCATAATCCGGGCAAAATTCTACCGTGTGCTTGCTTTGATTCAACTTGATGCTCTGCGGAAAACCGCTTGTGACCTGCTGTAAGGGATCAAAGGCCGCGTTGCTGCTGCCTCTGCTTCCGGTCTGGGGAGAAGGGCCACGTGGTCCGTAGCTGGAATCAGTGCCGCTGGCCAGCGGCACGCAGATGGTGGCGTAAAGAAGCGGAACAAGGCATGCATAAAATGTCGATCGGATCATCTTAGTTCCCTCCTCTACAACCCCCATTTCCACATTTTGGCATCGGTAGCAAGGGTGGAAGGAGCGGAACGCCATTCCCAGGCCTCAACTGGAGATGCCAGTGATGTAGAGCGGGTTCAGATAGCCCGGCACTGAAGCCGCACGATTCGCCGCACTGAAACACTTGATACGTCGTAACTGGATTGGAATAGGAGATGTCGACCGCCTCGTTTCGATAATGATAACTATTCTTGGTGTGACCCGACTGCTCGGCACCACCAGTAACGAACAGATCAAGATTAGGATTGTTCGTCAAACACTGTAAGCAATTCTCAAGACACTGCAAAGCCGCCGCTGTTTTCCCGGTAACTGGTACAGTCCGCGGAGGCGGGTAGTTGTAGTGAATCTCCCCAGACGGGTCAATGTAATTGATTGGATTTTCGGCTACGTAGACGTAAAAATCGGGCCCACCATCAAACCTAATCGGATCTTCGCTCACGAAACGCCCTACCGAAGCGTCGTAGTATCTGGCCCGATAGTAGTAGAGATTGGTCTCGGTATCGAATTCGCGCGCGGTGTACCGGAATGGATTTTGCAGCGATCCAGTAGAGTTCGTTAGTTCTCCGAAACTGTCGTACGTATAAGTCGTAGCGAGAGCTGACGAGGAACTCGTCAGCGATGTTACAGAACCAAGACCGTCAGCCTCGTAATAGCTCGTCGGGCGGGTGGCCCGCCCTCTTGTATTCCAAAGGAGTATCATCTCCTCACGATCTAATACTACTCCCGTAAGTCCACTCCAAGTTAAGATTCTGATCTTGGGGTGCCCCGTCCTTGACGCTTTTCAAGGGCGGGTTTTTGTTCGATTTGCTTATGATTTCGATTTTCTTCAGCTTTCCATGCTTGACCCGCAGTGTATAATCCCGGCCAAAGCTAACTTTAGACAGGCATGTCCGAAGCAGGGGAGAGGTTTCGAAATGCGAAATCGTTTGCTGGGTATTTTTCTTGGGCTCGTGATTGGACTGGGTTGTTCCGCAGGCGCCTCCGCCCAAACCAAAAAGACGGACGCGCCCGCGAAGGCCACGAGTTCGAGCCAGGCGCCGGACTTGTCGGGAGTCTGGATGAGGGATGCGCCTCCGGCCACTGCAATGCAATACTGGATTTATGAGCTCAACCAAGAGGAACCGCCCATGACAGCCTGGGGAGAGACGAAATTCAAAGAGGCCAAATCGTCCTTTGGATCTCATATGTATCCCCTCGAAGAAACGAATGATCCTGTGTTGCGTAACTGCTTTCCGCCGGGCGTGCCGCGCGTTTATATGCACCCCTTCCCCTTTCAATTTATTCAGACGCCCGGCGAAATCGTGATGCTCTTCGAGGTCGATTCTCTGCGGCGGGAGATATACATCGACGCGCAGCATGATCCTAGTCTGGTTCCCTTGTGGATGGGAAATTCGATCGGGCACTGGGAGGGGGACACGCTGGTTGTCGACACCAATAATTTCAACGATCGGACCTGGATTGACAGGATCGGCCACCCGCACAGCGATCAATTGCACGTGATCGAGCGCTTCCGCCGCACGGCCCACGATCACCTGGTGGACGATATCACCATTGACGATCCGAAGGCGTACACAAAGCCATGGACGGCGCGCCTGGAATTCAAGTTACAGCCGTGGAAGCTGACGGAACAGTTCTGCGAGGATGGCGAGAGCTTCCTGGGGCTGGAAAAAAAGGAAGCGGCACCGGGAAAGTAGTCGCCACCAATTCTTGTCGTCGGTTCTACTGATCTTATGAATGGCCGGTGAAGAACATTTAGCTGTTGACATTGATTCGATCGCGGCCGATATTTTTAATCATTCGTTTAACTGGTGCAGGGCGGCAATTTTGACGGTCGAGCCTCTAAACCTGCTGGGTGCTCTCAGGAGGATTTGAATGAAGAAGTTGGGTCTCTTTCTCGCAACGATATTCTGTACTGGTCTTATTTCCGCTCCGCTTCTGGCGCATCATGGAGAGGCCAACTACGACACGGAGAAGACTGTTTCGGTCAAGGGAACCGTAACGGAATTCGAGTTCGTCAATCCCCACGTGCAAATCAGCTTGGACGTAAAAAATGACAAGGGCGAAATCGAAAAGTGGGTTGGTGAAGCGCGCAGCCCGGCGATGCTCTCCCGTTACGGCGGATGGGACAAGAACACGATCAAGGTCGGCGACGTGATCACGTTTTACGGTCACAGGACCAAGAACGGCACTCCCTTCATGCGTCTCGAAAAAATCGTGATG
>Ga0187802_10000279_pt1 | contig 12159 bp, 5 predicted proteins | sample NC_wetland_sal_i_FD_130584 | JGI IMG/M metagenome (GOLD analysis project Ga0187802, IMG submission 130584) | Wetland sediment microbial communities from Neuse River Estuary, North Carolina, USA - Control_2 | ecosystem: Environmental > Aquatic > Freshwater > Wetlands > Sediment | place: USA... | reverse complement strand
GCTGACGTCGCGACTATCTTTCGTGAGCTGAGATGCGCGACGGTTGGCAATGGTCTGGCAACTAGGTTCGGCAAACGAAGAGCGGTAACGGAACGAGGAGAGCTACCATGCAGAACCAACAACAAGGTGACCGCCTTTCCTGGGGCGACACGGTTTTCCTCCACCTCGAACGCGAGGGCATGCCTCTCAACGTAGCCTGTGTCTGTGTGTTTGAGGGCAAGATTCCGTTCGAAGATTGCGTCCAGTTTGTCGAGTCGAAGCTCCCCCTCATTCCCCGCTACCTCAAGCGGGTCGTGCCGGCGCTCCTTAATATTGGCCTGCCCAGCTGGGAATACGACCCAACCTTTGACATTCGCAGGCACGTCTCAGAGGCTACGCTCAAGCATGGTTCCGACGCGGAGTTGAAAGCGCTTGCAGGAAAGATTCTGAGCACGGTGATGGACCGACAGCACCCGCTGTGGGACATGACCCTCGTCCATGGGCTGAAGGGTGATCGCAGCGCGCTCATCTTCCGCCTGCACCATTGCCTCGCCGATGGCATCGCTGGAGTAGGGATCATGAACGCGGTCATGGACGCGAGCCCCGTGGCGCCTCGTCTGCCCAAACGAAAACTTCGGCTTCGAGTTCCACCGCCTCCTGACGTCTTGGCGTCGATAACGAATGGCTGCATCGATTCCTACTCTGAGTTGGTCAAACGAATTCTCGACGCCCTGGCAGACATATCGAGCATGGCGGAACGCGCCGTCGCAAACGGCGGCAGCCTGGGCACAGGCGAGTTCGCCCTGCTTCCGGAACTCACCGTATCCACACAGCGGCTGCGGTTCAACGTGCTCTACCGCGGGCCCCAAAAATTCGCCTGGGTTGAAATTCCACTGGCAGAAGTCAAAGCCGTACGTCACGCCTGCGAAACCAGCGTTAATGACGTAATTCTCGCACTGGTGACGTCGACCATCCGGCGGTACCTCGAACTCCACGGCGACCGCGTCAAGGGGCGGCAGCTCCGCATAATGGTTCCAGTCAATCTGCGCGGCACCGACGGTCCCGGCAGCTTGGGGAACCGCATCTCCCTGGTTCCAGTCACCATTCCACTGGACATTCGCAACCCACGGAAACTGTTGGCTGCCGTGCACCGAAGAACCGAGCTTCTCAAACGCGCGCATACCGCCGAGCTAGTGAGCTTGGCCGGTGGTCTGCTCGGCATGTTCCCCAATTCCGCGCAGGCGCTTGCCGGCCACATCATCAGCCGGTTGCCCTTTACGCCTTTCAACATGGTCTGTACCAATGTGCCGGGACCGCAACAGCCGCTGTATCTGCTCGGCCACAAGATGCTGCACTGCTATCCCTACGTCCCGGTCGGCGGAGAAATGGCCCTCAACTGCGCCATCTTGACCTATAACGGCACGGCGTATTTCGGGTTCAGCGGATGTTCGCACGCCGCACCGGATCTGCGGCGTTTGGAAACTTTTCTGCAGTCGAGCTTTACAGAATTGCGGGAAGCCGCCGGGGTCAAACCGCCGCCAAACGAAGAGAAAAAGAAAAAGAAAGTGAAGAGGGCATACGCGAAGGACAAAGCGAAGATCAAATCGACACCGGCTGCGGCGCCGCCGGCGGAGTCCGTGCATGTATCCGTTCCGCTACGACCGCTCGCTTCAGTCGAATCAGCAATAACAGCAGGCCCCCCAGTTAAGGAGGAGCAAGTCTTAACGCGATTAATCGCATAGAAATCGCCAAGCGGAGAAGAGAACGTGGAAGGCATCCAGTCAGTTGCCGAAGTGACATCTTGGTTGGTCACCGGCCGAGAGCTGTTCCTGATCATTCACATTCTGGGCGTCCTATGTTTCGCCTATATCGTGGCCAAGCGCCTGGTACCGCTCGTTCGGGTCCAAAGTGATTTGCGCTTCGACCATCCATTGGTGCGGCTGGGAAGGGTCCTGAAATTCTGGCTGGGCCAGTGGAAGCATCCGCGCTACAGGACCGCCGGAACCATTCACATTCTAATTTTTGCGGGCTTCATCCTCCTCGCGATGCGCGCTTTCACTGTGCTGATTGTCGGCGTCTCCGAGAATTTCGTCATGCCTGGCCTTTCGGGAAGAGCCGGTGAAATCTACAACACAATCACGGATTACGCCGCCACGATTGTTTTTCTTTGCATGTTGATCGCCGTGATTCGCCGTCTGGTTTTCAAACCGGCACGCTATGCCGTACCGGCAAGGTTCGGCAAAGCTCACACCGCTGACGCCATCTTCCTTCTAGCCTTGATCGCAATCCTGATGGTGGCTGACAGCCTCTTCGCTGCCGCTAAGGCCGCCGCACAGTCGCAGCAAGGCCAACCGCTGGAAGTGCTGGCAGTATTTTCTCTCCCGTGGATATTGCAGAGTGCGCTCGCCTCCACTGCGTTGCCTACTCTCGGCAGGGTCTACTTCGGCGCTTATCTGCTCCATGAAGTGACGTTCTACTTCCTGCTATGCTATCGCCCATTTGGAATCCAGTTCCACGTGGAAACGTCCTTGTTCAATGTTTATTTCGCCAAGCTGGACCGTGAAATTCTAAAGCCGGTGAGATGGGGAGTGAGTGATGACCATCTGGATCAGGTGAAATCTTTCGGAGTAAAGACGTTCGAAGATTTTACCTGGAAGCACATACTCGATTTCTATTCTTGCGCGGACTGCGGCCGGTGTTCTGACAATTGCCCGGCCAATGCGGTGGGAAGGCCGTTGTCGCCGCGATTCATAACCATCAAGGCTAGAGACTACGCCTTCCAGCACTATCCCGTTCTTGGACGCGCGAACAACGGTACGCCGTTGGTCGGCCGCGAAGAGTCCGGCAGCATTTATTCCGAGGATGAAATCTGGTCCTGCACAACTTGCGGCGCTTGCGAAGAAGAATGCCCGCTCCTGGTCGAGTACATCGACAAGATCGTAGATTTGCGCCGAGGCCTGATCGATGACGGCAATGTGCCTCAGTCCCTGCAGAAGCCGCTGAAGGCGCTCGAGAGCCGCGGCAATCCTTACGGCAAGATGGAGAAGAAGAAGGCCGACTGGACGAAGGCCAAGGATTTCCAGCAAACCTGCGACGTCAAAGTCCTGAACGGGAATGGCGCGGACACTCTGTATTTTGTCGATAGCATCACTTCCTACGATGACCGCATGCAATCGATTGGACGTGCAACGGCGAAGATCCTCACTCACGTCGGAGAGAATTTCGGAATCCTCGGCGCTGCGGAAAAAGATAGCGGCCACGAAGTCCGGCGCTTTGGCGAAGAGACGCTGTTCATGGCTCTGCGGGACCACAACGTCGATGCCATCAAAGCGTCCGGGGTCAAGCGTATAGTCACTGCCGACCCGCACGCCTACAACGCGTTGAAACACGACTACAAGGATGTGCCGCCGGTCGAGCACATCAGCCAGGTGATCGCCAAAGAAGTGAAAGCTGGCAACATCAAGTTCAATCCGGTAGAAAACGCTGACAGTGTTTACGCCTACCACGATTCCTGCTATCTGGGGCGGCACAACCAGATTTACGACGACCCTCGCGATGTGCTCGACGCGATCCCCGGTTTGAAGCGAGTCGAAATGGCCCGTTCCCGCGACCGCTCGTTCTGCTGCGGCGGTGGCGGCCTGATGCTGTTCTACGAGCCGAAAGAAGATCAGCGAATGGGCGTGAAGAGAGTCCAGATGGCCGCTCAAGCCGGTGCGAATGTGATTGTGACGGCCTGCCCGTTCTGCATGGTGAACATAGAAGACGCGATCAAAGTCGCGGGCATGGAAGGAAAGATGACCGCCATCGATCTGGCCGAACTGGTGGATCAACAAATTGTACGTGGAGTGGAGGTAAGCAACAGCTTGTTAGACAACAAAAGTTCTTGTCATCCCGAGCAAAGCGAGGGATCGGCAGTGCTGGCGAATTCCAGTAAGACTGCAGATTCCTCGCTACGCTCGGAATGACAATGGCCTGACGCGGAGGATGAATATGGAAATTCTAGTTTGCGTACGGAGAGTGCCTGATACCTCGGAAAACGAGATTGAACTAAACAGTGCGGGAAACGACATTGAGCGGGACGATTTGGTCTATTCGATCAATGAACCGGATAACTATGCAGTCGAAGAGGCCCTTCAAATCGCCTCGCGGGTCGGTGGAAACGTCACGGTCGCCACGGTTGGTGGCGAAGATGACGAGGAAATCCTGCGGCGCGAAATGGCCATGGGTGCGAACCATGGCGTGCTGATCACAGACGAAGCCTTCAGCGGATCGGACGGCAGGGGCATCGCCACCATCCTGAAAGCCTTCGTGCAAAAGGGAAGCTACGACATCATCCTAACCGGGGTCCAGGCCGAGGACGGTGGTGCTCAGGTCGGTGGAATGCTGGCCGCGCTGCTCGACTACCCGTTTGCTTCGCTGGTCAATTCCATTGAAATCCTGGACGGCAAAAAGCTGAAAATCAGCCGCGAAATTGAAGGCGGCAACAAAGAGATCAGCGAAATCGATCTTCCCTGTGTGCTCTCCATTCAGACCGGCATCAATGAGCCACGCTATGTCGGCATGAAGGGCATCCGCCAAGTAGCCTCGATCCCCATCCCGACTTTCGATGTCTCCAATCTTGGTTTGGACCCTAGCGGTGTAGGGGAAGCCGCCGCGAAAGTGAAAAGAGTGGACTACTTCATCCCCACGCTCGGCAAGGGAGCCGAGATTCTGCACGGCAGCCGGGAAGAAAACATCGACAAAGTTCTGGAGTTAGTGGCAGCCAAAGGAGGGCTGAAATAATGGCACGCATCTTCGCATACATCGTACATAAAGGTGGCGTGGTCGACGATTCCGCCTTCGAACTGGCGGCTGCTGTGCGAAAGATCGATCCCTCTGCTTCGCCCACAGCCATTCTCGCCGGGTGGGGCACGGATCTCGAGACTGCGTGCAATTCGCTCAGGACTTCCTACGCCGAGATTTGGAAAATCGCAAATGAATCTCTTGCCTACCCCAATGCTGAACTAATAAGGAAGGCCCTAACCAAGATTGTGCCGAGCAACAGTATTGTTTTGGTTGCCCATGAGCATTTTGGAATCGATTTGGCGCCGGGTCTTTCCATCAAGCTGAATTCAGCTTTTGTTTCCGACGTATTGGACATCGCTGGAGTTGAAGGAGGAGGCCTCAAAATAGTCCGCCAGGAATTTGGGGGACAAGTGAGCGCTCACGTCCAGTGCGACATTTCATCGGGCGCGGTGATCACCATTCGCCCGGGCGCGTTCAAACCGTTGCCAGGTGCCCCGCTGGGCGGAACCGTGGTCGATAAGTCTGCCGATGTCGGCACGCTTACGGCGGGTCGGCGCTATTTGGAGACGGTCGTCGCCGAGGCGGGCGATGTCGATATCACCAAGCACAACATTCTGGTTTCTATCGGCCGTGGGATTCAGGAAAAAGACAATGTGGCCATTGCACAAGAACTCGCTGATGCGTTGGGCGCGGCGGTGAGCTGCTCAAGACCCGTGGTCGACGCCAAGTGGATGGAGAAGTCGCGGCAGGTGGGTTCGTCCGGAAAGACCGTCAAGCCCAAGGTCTATCTGGCGTGCGGCATCAGTGGCTCTTTCCAGCATTTGGCTGGCCTTAAAGGTAGCCCGTTCCTGATCGCCATTAACAAGAACCCTAAGGCTCCCATATTTCAGGTGGCAGATGTCGGAATTGTCGATGACATTCTGGAGTTCTTGCCGGAGTTAACCAACAAAGTTCATGAATTGCGCAGCGTCGCGGCAAAGTGAGGAACCGACAATGATTACAAGCAAAACTCTGAAGCTAAGTTTGAAGTCACTCAAGGACTTCGCCAAGAAACGCCTGCCAGATGAGGTGCTCCGAGACCTCGACGATAAAGACGAGTGTCCGCTGGAAATCGTCCGCCACATGTGCAGCCCGGACAAGCTGGGCATTCAACTCCTGTTCATCCCCGAGGAGTTCGGAGGGATGGGCGGGGGCGCGTTCGATGTGTACTGCGTCTGCGAAGAGATGGCGCGCATCGATCTGGGCGTTGCTACGGCCGTGCTGGCCACATTCCTCGGCAGCGATCCGATCACCGTCGGCGCCACTCCGCAGCAAAAGAAAATCTGGCTGACGCGCATCGCCGAAGAGGGATTGTTATTCGCCTACGGCGCCACAGAACCGGAAGCCGGCAGCGATTTGGGAGCACTTCGCACTACGGCGGACCCGGTCATCGAAAACGGCCGCACCGTCGGCTACAAAATCACCGGCAACAAGCAGTGGATCAGCAACGGCGGAATCGCTGATGCCTACACGATTCTGGCGAACACGCCGAGCGGCCCGAGCTGGTTCGTCCTGGAAAAAGGCGCGAAGGGTTTCACCCACGACGAGCCCGAAGACAAGCATGGCATCCGCCTCAGCAACACCGCTGCGCTCGCGCTAGATAACGTTTATGTCGATGCTGACCGGCTGCTCGGCGGCGTGGAAGGTCAGGGACTTAATCAGGCGCAGGCCGTATTCGGCTACACCCGCCTCATGGTCGCAGCGTTTGGTCTTGGGGGCGGCTGGGCCGCGCTTGATCGAGCTATTCCTTATTCCACTAAGCGTATCCAAGCCGGAGCGCCGCTCTCAGAAAAACAGGGCTACACCCACAAGCTGATCGTGCCCAACGTGGCGCGCCTGGAAGCAGCCCGCTCCTACATCGAAGAAACCGCGGAGCGCATCGACGCCGGGGTCGAAGGCAGCTTGAACACCGAGGGTGCCATCGCCAAATACATGGCGACGGAGGCCGGGAATGCAGCCGCCGAGGCCAGTATCCAGGCGCTGGGTGGCTACGGATACACGCACGAATACATGGTGGAGAAAATCAGCCGCGACGTTCGCATCACCACTATTTACGAAGGCACCTCCGAGATCATGGAGATGACCATCAGCCGCGACCGTTGGCAGTCCCACCTCAAGACGCGCGGACAGCACTATCACGAGCGAGCGCGAGAATTCGAAGCATTGCACGCTCGCCACGCGAACGTGGGCGCTGATATAGCGGCGCTAGCTTTGCACGCCTTGGCGGAGGTCATGGAAAAAGCGCGGGTGGCGCGCCTGACCCGCTATCAACATATTCTTCTGCGCTTGGGCGAGTTGATCGCCTACGCCGAGTGCACGGGAAGTTTGTCTCGCCGTGCCGCGCTTTCGGCTGACGGCAAGCTAAACGAAAAAGCTAATCGGCGCTTCGACGCAACAGCGCTGGCAGCAATCAGCCGAGTCTTTGCCCGCGAGGCCGCGCTCAAAGTAGCCGAAGAGGGTTTGCAATGGGTCATAGGAGCCGGCGGCATCAACGATGCGGACATCGCCGGGTTTGAAACGAGTTTGGGATTGCCCGCCATTCACCGCGCGCAGTCCGGCCTCATTTCGGACTTGGATTACGTAGCAGACGTACTGTACGGCCGCGCGCCCAAGCGCATGGAGGCGGCCGCGTAGGACCTTAACGATCGACCTTTATAGGAGCATCGTCATGGAAAACACTTCATATCGCGCCATAGCAATTGTAGGAGTAGGAGCCGTTCTGCCCGACGCCCCAAACGTACCAGCGTTCTGGGAAAACGTGAAGGACGGCCGCTACAGCATCAGCGAGGTTACGCCTGACCGCTGGGACCCGGCGCTTTATTACGATCCCGATCACAAAGCCCCGGACAAGACTTACTCAAAGATCGGCGGTTGGGTGCGTGAGCATGTGTGGGATCCAATGAAGTGGCGCCTGCCTCTCCCGCCGCGCGTCGTCGATGCCATGGATGTGTCGCAAAAATGGGCGATCGCCTGCACCCGCGAAGCGTTGGAGGACTATGGCTATCCCCAGCGGCCGCTGAACACCGATCGCACGGCTGTGATTCTGGGCAATGCCATAGGGGGCGAAAAACACTATTTCACCGTGGCGCGCGTGCTCTTTCCGGAATTCGCGCGCGAACTGGCCGAATCTGCCAGTTTCGCCGCGTTGCCGGAAGCGGTCCGCCGCGACATTACGCGCCAATTCCACGAGCGGATGGGAAAGCTCCTTCCTGAAATTACGGAAGACAGCATGCCCGGTGAATTGTCCAACTGCATTCCAGGTCGCATCGCGAACGTTTTCAACTTCCACGGCCCCAACTACGTTTGTGACGCCGCCTGCGCATCAGCAATGGCAGCCATCAGTTCCGCGACGGAAGGGCTGGTACAACACCATTTCGACGTGGCAGTCGCCGGTGGCATTGACCGCAACATGGGCGCCTCGAGCTTCGTCAAGTTCTGCAAGATTGGTGCGCTCTCGGCGACCGGCACTCGTCCCTACGCCGACGGAGCCGACGGCTTCGTCATGGGCGAAGGCGCCGCGATCTTTTTGCTCAAGCGTCTGGCCGATGCTGAGCGGGATGAGGACAAGATCTACGCCGTGCTGCGTGGCATGGGCGGATCGAGCGATGGCAAGGGAAAGGGCATCACCGCGCCCAACCCGATTGGACAAAAACTCGCCATCGAGCGCGCCTGGCAGACTGCCGGATTATCGCCGGCCACAGTGACGCTGATCGAGGGCCATGGTACCTCCACCGCCGTGGGCGACGTCGTCGAAGCGCAAAGCATAATCGACGTGCTCGGCAGTTCTCATCTCCCCTCGCACTCAGTAGCGCTTGGTTCGGTCAAGTCGAACTTCGGCCACCTCAAAGGAGCGGCCGGCGCTGCCGGACTGCTGAAAACCACGCTGGCACTTCGGGACAAAGTCCTGCCGCCGAGTGTGCATTGCGAGCATCTCAATCCCAACATTGATTTTGCCCACTCTCCACTCTACGTCAACACCGAACTGAAACCATGGACCATGCCACCAGATGGCGTGCGTCGTGCCGGTCTGAGCGCTTTTGGTTTTGGCGGCACCAATTTCCACGCCGTGCTCGAAGAATACATTCCCCACAGGCTGAACGGAAACGGCAAGCGGTCGGTGGCGGTCAGTGAAATACCAACGACAGTGAAAGAGTCGATTATGAATACCCAAGATGTATCCCGCACTTCTACTGCTTCTTCTTATAAAGCTCCATTACGCGGAGCCTTAGTAATCGGCGCTGCCTCGGAAGCCGCGCTCATCGAGCGTTTGCGCGCGGTTGAGAAAGACGCCAAAGCAGGCAAGGCACCCGCGCCGTCTGCCCCGGCTGAATCCGATCTGCGCACGCCCGAACGCGTGGCCATCGACTACGCCGACGCCGCCGAACTGGCGACCAGAGCAGGCAGCGCACTCAAAGCTCTGGCGGCCAATCAACCGGCGATATGGAAAGCCCTGCGCGCCCAAGGCATCTTCCGCGGCCACGGTCCCGCCCCCAAGATAGCGTTTCTGTATACCGGTCAAGGCTCGCAGTACGCGAACATGCTCAAACTGCTCAGAGCGATGGAGCCGATCGTGGCTGAAACCTTTGTCGAAGCCGATCGCATCATGACGCCCCTGCTCGGCACGCCGCTCAGCAAGTTCATTTTCGTTGACCACGACGACGCCGACGCGCTTGCCAAGGCCGAAGATGACCTGCGCCAAACTGAGATTACTCAACCCGCTGTGCTCGCAACCGATCTCGCGTTGACTCGACTCCTGGCCGCTTACGGCATCGAGCCCGACTTCACCATGGGACATAGCCTAGGCGAATACGGAGCCTTGGTCGCGGCAGGTGGCCTGCCCTTTGCTGACTCGCTGGAAGCGGTCAGCGCTCGCGGCCGCGGCATGACGCAGGTGGCGATGGACGACAACGGCCGCATGGCCGCAGTGTTTGCTCCGCTGGAAGAGGTCGAGCGCATCCTGAAGACGATCAACGGCTACGTCGTGATCGCTAACGTCAACAGCAATCGTCAATCGGTTGTCGGCGGCGCCAGCACGGCCGTCGAACAAGCCATGGAAGCTTTCCAGAAAGCTGGCTATGAGGTGGCTGCATTACCTGTCAGCCACGCCTTCCACACAAAGATTGTGGCTGGAGCAAGCGAGCCGTTGCGGCGATTTCTGGAGCGCCTGCATCTCCAATCGCCGCGTTTGCCGATCGTCGCCAACACCAACGGCGAGTTTTATCCGACGGGGCCTGACGTCGTGCCGAAGATGCTCGACATTCTGACGCAGCAGGTCGCTGCTCCGGTGCAATTTATTAAAGGCCTGCGCACGCTGTACGATGCCGGCGCTCGCGTGTTTGTTGAAGTTGGACCGAAAAAGGCATTGCAGGGATTTGCCGAAGATGTTCTCGGTAGCAATAGCGACGTGGTTTCGTTATTTACCAATCACCCGAAAGTCGGCGATATCGTTGCGTTCAACCAGGCACTCTGTGGACTTTATGCATCGGGACTGGGCCGCGGGACTACGGCGGATGCGCTGCGTGAGCAATCGGTGACTGCGGTCACGCCAGCACCGCCGGTGACGGCAGTGTTCTCACCCACAGAAACGCACAAACCTCTCCCTGTGGCAGCGCAAGCGGCGAACGCGCCCACCGCGGCCGAGTCCTCCACACCGTCAAACGGCGATCGCTACAACGAACTCGGCCGCTTCTTCGCTGATGTTCTCGATCGCGGCTACGAGATCTATCGCGGCAAGAACGGGCGCTCTACCTCTGATCCCGTGGTCATCACTGGCGCCGCGTTAGGCCTGCCCGGAACCGAGCACATCTTCGACGATGCTAACATCGGCCGCATTCTGGAGGGGGAGCAATTCATCAATTTGATCCCCGCACCCTTTCGGCAAGCCATGCTCGACAAACACATCACCCGCCTGGTGAAAAGCGAGAGCGGCGAAGCCAGGTTTGAGACCCTCACGGATGTTGCGGATGTCATCAAACTGGCGGGCCGCGGAGGCGCCTTTAATCTGGAAGAGGAATTCGGAATTTCCGCCGAACGTGTGGGCGCTCTCGACATTGTCACCCAACTGGCGATCGCCGCGGGAATCGACGCGTTACGCGACGCCGGCATCCCGCTGGTTATGCGCTATAAAACCACCACTAAAGGCACGAAATTACCGGAGCGTTGGGGATTGCCAGACGCGTTACGTGACGATACCGGCGTAATCTTCGCTTCCGCCTTCCCCGGGTTAGACGCGTTCGCGGATGAGATGGCTCGCTATTACTCGGACCACGAACGCCGCGAGCAGTTAGCCACGCTCGAAAGCCTGCTCGCTCGTGCGGTAGAAGGGAACGGTCACTCCACTCTGGTGCAACAACTCAAGCAGCGTATCGACGAGATTCGCACCGCCATCGACAAAGAACCGTATGTGTTCAACCGGCGCTTTCTGCTCCGAGTCTTGTCCATGGGACATTCGCAGTTCGCCGAATTCATCGGCGCCCGGGGTCCCAACACGCAAGTCAACGCTGCCTGCGCGAGCACTACGCAGGCAGTAGCTCTGGCGCAGGACTGGATCCATGCAGGCCGCTGCAGCCGCGTAATCGTCGTCTCAGCCGACGACGTGACGTCCGACCACCTGATCGAGTGGATGGGCGCGGGCTTCCTGGCCACTGGAGCCGCCGCCACCGACGAAGTGGTCGCAGATGCCGCCATCCCCTTCGACCGCCGCCGCCACGGCATGCTCATCGGCATGGGCGCCGCAGCTCTGGTAGTCGAAAGCGCCGCCGCCGCGCGTGAACGGGGAATACAACCCATCTGCAAAGTGTTGTCCACCACAACCAACAACAGCGCCTTCCACGGCACTCGTCTCGATGTCCAGCACATCGGCCAAGTCATGGAGACCCTGGTAGCCAACGCTGAAGTGCAGAGCGGCATTTCCCGTCGTGAGATCGCACCACAGACCGTTTTCGTTTCCCATGAAACCTATACACCGGCACGCGGCGGCAGCGCCTCCGCCGAGATTTATGCACTCCGCCGCGTCTTCGGCGACGTCGCGGATCGCATCGTGATCGCCAACACCAAGGGCTTCACTGGTCACGCCATGGGCACCGGCATCGAAGATGTCGTTGCCGTCAAAGCGCTCGAAACCGGCTGCGTACCCCCGGTCGCCAACTTCAAGGAAGTTGATCCCGAACTCGGACAATTAAACCTGTCCAAAGGCGGTTCCTATCCCGTCGAGTACGCCATCCACCTGGGAGCGGGTTTCGGTTCACAGATCAGCATGATGCTGCTGCATTGGGTGAAGACGAAAGACGGAATCCGTCGCAGCCCGAACGCGCTGGGCTATGCCTACCGCATCGCCGATGAGACTGCCTGGAGTGC
>Ga0187802_10000277_pt1 | contig 12177 bp, 12 predicted proteins | sample NC_wetland_sal_i_FD_130584 | JGI IMG/M metagenome (GOLD analysis project Ga0187802, IMG submission 130584) | Wetland sediment microbial communities from Neuse River Estuary, North Carolina, USA - Control_2 | ecosystem: Environmental > Aquatic > Freshwater > Wetlands > Sediment | place: USA... | reverse complement strand
CCCGCGCAGACACGGTCGACGATGACGAAGTCGCGCGATTTTCGCGGCTGTCAGGCGAGTGGTGGGATGCGCGTGGCCCCATGGCGGCGCTGCACAAGTTCAATCCGGTGCGGCTCGCCTATATCCGTGATCGCGCGGCCGGCCATTTCCATCGCGATGCAACCCGCCTCGACAGCCTCGCCGGGCTCCGCATCCTCGATATTGGCTGCGGCGGCGGCATCCTGGCCGAGCCCTTGGCGCGGCTTGGTGCGGCCGTGGTGGGCGTCGATCCATCGGAAAGCAATATCGCCGTCGCGCGGCGCCATGCCGATCAATCGCAGCTGACAATCGACTATCGCAATAGCAGCGCCGAGGCCTTGGCCGCGGCCGGTGAAACATTCGACGTGGTGCTGGCGATGGAGGTGGTCGAGCACGTCACCGATCTTAATCTGTTTATCGATGCCGCCGCGGCGCTGGTGAAATCCGGCGGGCTGTTGTTTGTTGCAACGCTTAACCGCACCATCAAGAGTTTCGCGCTGGCGATTGTCGGCGCCGAATATATTTTACGCTGGCTGCCCCGCGGCACGCATCAATGGGACAAGTTCGTCACGCCCAACGAACTGGAGATCGCCATCGAGCAAAGCGGCCTGCACATCATTGGCGAGACCGGCGTGATCTACAATCTTTTGGCCGACCGCTGGCAGCTCTCCAGCGACATGGACGTCAATTACATGGTCGTTGCGGAGAAGTCTGCGTGACCGCGACGCCCTGGCTCTGGGCCGCTTTTACCATCGCCGCCGCCTTCGCCCAGACCATCCGCAATGCGATGCAGCGCGAATTGACCGCGGGGCTCGGCACCGTCGGCGCGACCCAGGTACGGTTTCTCTTTGGTTTTCCTTTCGCGCTGGTTTTTCTGGCGGTGCTGCTGGCGGTCACTGGCGCGCCGTTGCCGCGGCCCGGATTTTACTTCTGGCCGTGGGTCGTCGCCGGCGCATTGACCCAGATCGCCGCCACGGCCTTGATGCTTGCGGCGATGGGCGAGCGGTCGTTTGTTGTCACCATCGCCTATATCAAGACCGAACCGATCCAGGTTGCGATATTCGGCTTCATTTTTCTCCACGATACGGTGACATGGTCGATGGCCGCTGCCATTTTGCTGGCGACGGCCGGCGTGATTGTCACGTCCACCAAACCGGGTGGCATGATCGGCGGAATGAAGCCGACATTATTGGGCTTGGCCTCGGGTGGTGCCTTTGCGCTCGCTGCAATCGGGTTTCGTGGCGCGATCCTCAGTCTAAACTTGCCGGATTATTTTATGGCGGCGACGTTCACGCTGGTCATCGGCTTGGCCATGCAATCTGTCGTGCTTTCGCTCTATTTGTCGCTGCGGCGGCCTTCGATGATGTTCGCGCTCCTGGAAACCGTCGCTGTTCGCCGGTTTCATGGGCGCGCTCGCTTCGCAGTTCTGGTTTCTCGCCTTCGCACTCGCGACCGCGGCCAGTGTGCGGACGCTGGCGCTCATCGAAGTTCTGTTCGCGCAGCTGGTGGCGCGCTACGGCTTTGGTCAACGCACCAGCGCGCGCGAAGCCATCGGCATGGCGCTCGTGGTCGCCGGTGTGGCGCTGCTGATACTGGCCTATTGAAAAATAATTTCCACGCCGCGCGGCGGCGATCCGGCGTCAATTCTTGTCGTCAGGCAGGATCGGCAGCGGGTGAAATTCGATGCCTTCCTCGTGCAATTGCTTCGCTTCTTCCGGCGAAGCTTCGCCATAGATCGAGCGGTGCTCGGCCTCGCCGTAGTGAATCTTGCGCGCTTCCTCCGGAAACCGGGGGCCGACATAGTGCGCATTCTTGGTGATGTGATCGCGCAGTTCTTTGAGCTTGTGCCGCAGCTCGCGTTCCGCGGTTGACATCATCGCGACCGGCGACTTCGGCGGGATTGGCGGCATCGGCGCCGGCTGCAGCGGCGGCGGTGGTGCAGGTGGGGTGGGCGTCGGTGGCCGCGGATCCGCAATCCCGCTATGGCCGAGGTTCGCGGCCAGATTGGGCGCCATGATCGCCTTTTCCACCTTCGCCGAGCCGCACATCGGGCACGTCACCAGCCCGCGCTTGGCCTGCTTGTCAAAGGTTGAGGAGCTCGCAAACCAGCTTTCGAAAGCGTGGCCTTGATCGCAGTTGAGCGCGTAACGAATCATGTCGGCTCTCGCACTGCGTGGAGATAGGTCGGCTCGGCCAACGGTTCAACGAGTTCGAAGCGACGGCCGTGATGGAGTGAAGGAATCCGGCTGCGTGCGGCGACGGCCTCGGACGGGTCGACCTGCGCCATGACCACGCCCGGTTCGGTGCCGCCCTCGGCCAGGATGCGGCCCCAGGGGTCGACAACGAGCGAATGGCCGTATGTCTCGCGGCCGTTTTCGTGCTTGCCGCCTTGGGCGGCGGCGAACACGAAGCAGCCGTTTTCGATGGCGCGAGCACGCTGCAAAACATGCCAGTGCGCTTCGCCGGTTTGCCGCGTGAAAGCTGACGGAATCGCTAGAAACGATGCGCCGGCTTCCGCCAGCGCGCGGTAGAGCGCCGGAAAGCGCAAATCGTAACACACGGTCAGGCCGAGGCGGCCCCACGGCAAATCGGCAACCATGGCCAGTTCGCCGGGACGGTAGGTATTGGATTCGCGGTAGCTTTCGCCGCCCGCGAGATCGACGTCGAACATGTGGATCTTGTCGTAGCGCGCGGCCACCTCGCCGCGGCGGTCGATCAGAAAGGAGCGATTGGCGGCCTTTTCCGGCGATGCCTTGATCGCCAGCGAGCCGATATGGATGTAGATCGCAAGCTTGCGCGCCACTTCGCGCAAGGTCGTCAGCGTCGCATCCTGCTCTTCAGCGACAATCTTCGCGAACAATTGCTCGCGCTTTGCCGCCAGGATGTTCGTCATTTCCGGAGTGAGCACGTAATCGGCGCCGGCCTCTTTGGCCTCATCGATCAACTCCAATGCCGCGGCCAGGTTGGCCGCCGGGTCGAGCCCCGAGCGCATCTGAATCATTGCGGCGTTAAAGCTCAAACGCTCTGCGGCGCTCATGATTGCTTCGCCTCGGCAAGCAGCGAGTCGAGCTTGCCCGTTTCCTCCAGCGCATAAAGATCGTCGCAGCCCCCGACATGGGTTGCGCCGATGAAAATCTGCGGGTAGGTGCTCCGGCCGTTGGCGCGCTTGATCATTTCCTTGCGAGCGTCCCGTTTTCCAGTGACGTCGATTTCATGGTAGCTCACACCTTTGCGCGAAAGGAGCTCCTTGGCGTCCTGGCAATAGGGGCAGTAGCGAACCGTGTAAATATCGATATTGGCCATGATCGGTCTTAAATTTTAGCAAAGTCTTATATGGACGTTCGTGCCGGCTCGGCAACCCTGGCAAAAACCAGTACATCGACATTGGCGGCTCCGGCGCGCAACAGCGCTCGCGCACAGCCGTCGACGGTCGCGCCCGATGTCAGCACGTCATCGATGAGCACCAGGCGGCGGCCGGTCACGGCGGCCTTGCCGTCGCCGGGCACACGAAACGCGCCTTGGACGTTGGCGGCGCGTTCGGTCCGCGACAGCCGACCTGCTGCGCGGTCGGCTTGACCCGCTTGAGTGCGCCGGCAGCGACCGGCACACCGGTTTGGCGCGATACTGCAACGGCCAGCATGGCGGATTGATTGAAACGCCGCGCCCATAAGCGCCGCCAATGCAGCGGCACCGGAACCAGCGCGTCGGCCTCGGCGAGAAGTTCGCGCCCGGCCTGACCGATCCAGCGGCCCATCATTGGTGCAAGATCAAGCCGATCGCCATATTTGAGTGCGTGCACCAGCACCCGCGAAATCTCGTCGAAACGCACCGCGGCGCGAGCGCGGTTATAGGCCGGAGGATCGGCAATCGCCTCCATCGACAAGATGCCCGGTCCGGGGTCGTAGACGAAGGGTGTGCCGAGCCGCTCGCAATAGGGTCGCGTGATGAACGACAGTTTCGACCAGCATGCCGGACAGAGGCCGCGGCCCTCGACCGGCTCGCGGCACGCCGCACAAAGTGGCGGCAGCGCAAGATCGAGCACACGGCGCAGCGCCGACTGGGCGGCGCCGACGACACGCTTGAACGGAGCTGGGAGAATATTGCCGTCGGACAACATTGAGGCGTCACGCTACCGATCTCGACGGCCATTGTCATCGGGCCATCTCGGCGACACATGCTAAGGAAGAACATGAGACAATGACTCTCATGGTTGAGAGATAAATGACCGAAAGCCCAATCATCTTCGATCGTTTGCTCCAGCGCTGGCGCCGCTCCCGTGCCGCGGCGTCGGGAGTGAATTTTTTGCTCGATCATGTCGCCGGTGAGCTTGCGGATCGTTTAAGCGTGGTGCTGCGCCGCTTCGATGTCGGGATCGACCTTGGCACGCCCGGCGACGCGGTGCGCATATCGCTGCGCCGGCTCGACGCAGTGGGAGTGATCGTGGGCGCTGATGTCATCGCCCGCGACACGCCATTCGTGGTCGCCGACGAGGAGGCGCTCCCGTTTCGTGACGCCAGCCTCGATCTCGTGGTGTCCGGCCTGTCGCTGCACTTTGCCAATGACTTGCCGGGCGTGCTGGCGCAAATCCGCCGCGCGCTCAAGCCGGATGGTTTGTTTCTGGCGGCGCTCCTTGGCGGCGAAACGCTGACCGAACTGCGGCAAGCCTTTGCCGAGGCCGAAAGCGAAATCGAAGGCGGCGCCTCGCCGCGTGTGGCACCATTCGCCGATCTGCGCCAGCTCGGCGCTTTGCTGCAACGCGCGGGATTCGCCCTGCCGGTGACCGATGTCGAGCGCGTGACGGTGCGTTACAGCTCGGCCTTCGATCTGATGCACGACCTGCGGCGGATGGGGGCCGCCAACGCGCTCGTGGCGCGCCGTCGTGTGCCGCTGCGGCGCACGACGCTCATGCGGATGGCTGACATCTACGCCCGGCGTTTTGCCGATGCCGATGGTCGCATTCGGACGACCTTCGATATTGTGTGGCTGTCGGGCTGGGCACCGCATCCGGATCAACAACAGCCACTGCGACCAGGATCGGCAAAGGCGCGACTCGCCGGTGCCCTTGGCACGCGCGAGATTTCCGCCGGCGAGAAAGCCGGCCGCTGACGCGTGAGCGCGATCGCATTGACCTTCCGCGTGATAACTAGGGCGTAATTGATCCAAATTGAATTGATTATCGCTCTAGGTTTTTGGTTGAGCATGATCTTTTCGGAAAACCGGTTCCCACTTTTCCGGATCATGCTCTAAATCAGCGCAGCAAGGTGGGCGATCAGCGGTTCGTCGGCCGGCGGCATCGGATATTGGCGCAGTTCGTGCGGCCGCACCCATTTCAGCTCTTGCGCCTCCTTGGCCGCAACGAACCCGTCCCAACGCCGGCACACATAGAGCGGCATGAGCAGATAGAAATCAGGATAAAGGTGGCTCGCGAATGTCAGTGGTGCGAGACAATCTTCTTTCACCGTTATTCCCAGTTCCTCTTTGAGTTCGCGAATAAGACACTGCTCAGGCCGCTCGCCGGATTCGACCTTGCCGCCGGGGAATTCCCACAAGCCGGCCATCGCTTTACCGGACGGGCGTTGCGCGATCAGGACCCGGCCATCGGTGTCGATCAAAGCGCAGGCGGCGACGAGGACAAGCTTGACGGTCACGGGCTTCTCATCGGCGTCATCGCCTAGATCCGCATCATTTCGAGAACGGCATCGGCGAAGCTTTTTGGATCTTCCTGCGGTGGGTTGTGCCCGATCCGCGGCAGCACACGCCGCTGATAAGGCCCAGTAAAAAACCCGGCATGCCGCTCGGAGGCTTCCGCGGGCAAGACGCCGTCGGCCTCGCCTTGCAAGGCGATCGTGGGCACCGTGATTTTCGGCTTTTGGGCGAGCCGCTGCTCGATTTCCTCAAGTTTGGGATCTCCGACGGCATTGCCGTAGCGGTGGCGATAGGACTGTATTGTCACCGCGACGAAATCGGGATTATCGAACGAGGCGGTGCTGCGCTCGAAAGTCGCCGCGTCAAAAGCCCAGTTCGGCGACCAAAGCCCCCACAACAGGCGGCACAGTTCGCCACGATTGCTTTCAAGCCCGGTGCGGCCGCGCTCGGTCTGGAAATACCATTGATACCAGAAGCGCCGCTCTTGCTGCGGCGACTGCGGCTTGGCCGAGTTCGGAATGTCCTGGATGTTGTAGGCGTTGACGGTAATGAGGCCGCGCACGCGCTCTGGCCAAAGCGCCGCCACGATGCAGGCGGCGCGGCCGCCCCAATCGTAGCCGGCAAGCACCGCGCGATCGACGGAAAGCGCATCCATCAATTCGCGCAGATCGTTGCCGAGCGCGGCCTGTTGGCCCGAGCGCGGCGTGGTCTGGTCAAGAAAGCGCGTCGGTCCGAAACCGCGCAGATAAGGCACGATCACGCGGGCGCCGGCGGCACAGAGTGGCGCGATGACCGCATCGTAGCAGCGGGGGTCGTATGGCCAGCCATGCATCAGAAAGACCGGCGCGCCGTCCGCCGCGCCGCTTTCCTCGTAAGCGACGTCAAGCACCGAGGTTCGGATGCGTTTGGGTGCCGCGTTCAACTTCGATAATCCCCGTTGATCGCGACATACTCTTTGGTCAAGTCGCACGTGAGCACGCGATCGCGGCCCTTGCCGAGCCCGAGTGCGACTTTAAGGCTGATTTCGGGCTGCTTCATTGCCGCGGAAACCGCCGCTTCATCGTAAGCTTGATCGCGCGCGCCTTTATGCGCGACGCGAATGCCGCCGAACCAGATCGACAGTCGGTCGCGATCGGCCGGCTCGCCGGCTTTGCCAACCGCCATCACCACGCGGCCCCAGTTTGCGTCTTCCCCGGCAATTGCGGTTTTGACCAGCGGCGAATTGGCGATCGAGAGCGCGATGCGGCGCGCCGAAGCTTTGGACACCGCGCCTTCAACGACGATCTCGACGAGCTTGCGCGCGCCTTCGCCGTCACGGGCGATCTGCTCGGCGAGATTGGCCAAGACGCCGGCGAATGTCTTGCGAAACGGAACTAGCCGCGGGTCACTGCTGCGGCTGATGCGCGGCGCGGCCGCAGCGCCGGTCGCAAATGCCAGCACGGTGTCCGAGGTCGAGGTATCGCCGTCAATGGTGACGGCGTTGAACGTATCGACCACGCTCTCCCGCAACACCGACTGCAGCACGGGAGCGGAAATGGGCGCGTCGGTAAAGATGAAAGCGAGCATGGTCGCCATGTCTGGCGCGATCATGCCCGCGCCTTTGGCAAAGCCGTTGATGGTCACATCCGTGCCGCGGAGCCGCGCGCGCGCCGTCGCCAGTTTCGGGAACGTGTCGGTCGTCATGATGGCCTTGGCTGCATCGCCATAACCGTCCGGGCAGGCGTCGGCGGCGAGGCCGGCCATGACGCGATCGAGGGCTTGCGCATCGAGCGGCTCGCCGATCACACCGGTCGAAGCGAGAAACACCTGGGAGCTCTTGCAGCCGACCGCCGCTGCCGCAAATTTGGCCGTCAACGCACAGGCCTGCCGCCCGCTTTTGCCGGTGAAGGCATTGGCATTGCCGGAATTGACGACCAGCGCGCGCGCGTTGCCGCCCTTGATCTGTGTGCGACACCATTCAACCGGTGCCGAGGGGCATTTCGAACGGGTGAACACGCCGGCAACGCTGGTTTGCGGCTCAAACACCGCGAGCATCACATCGGTCCGGTCGCGATAGCGAATGCCGGCCTGTGCCGTGGCCAGCCGCACGCCGGCAATGGTTGGCAGCTGCGGCGTGGTTTTGGGCGCGAGCGGAGAGATGATGGAGGACATATGAGTTATTCCGGAGGCGAGCGACGCCCGCGAGCCCAGAATCCATAATCCCAGCGTCAGCGGTTAGTCTCGAACACTGGGACTATCGATTCCGGCACTCGCTTGGCTCGGCCGGAATGACGCTTTTTTGCGCGCCCCGCAAGGGCCAATCACTTCTTTGCCGGCGCAGCGGGATTGAGGGTGGAGGGATTCGCCTGGCTGGCGGGCTGGTCGAGGCGCTCGATCGTTGCCGATTTGCGCAGGTTGTCGACGAGGTCGGCTTGCGCGCGGCGCGCGACGTAGTTCTCCAGCTGGCCTTTGACCTCATCATATGTCGGCGTCGGCTTCGTGCGCTTGTCTTCGACCTTGATAACGTGCCAACCGAATTGCGTCTTGACCGGATCCGAGATCTGACCCTTGTCGAGCTTGAAAGCAGCTTCGGCGAATTCCGGTACCATCTGATCCTTGGTGAAATAACCGAGATCGCCGCCTTCGGCCGCGCCTGGGTCCTTTGATTTTTCCTTCGCCAGCGCAGCGAAATCCGCCCCGTTCTTCAGCTGCGCCTCGATGTCTTTGGCTTCGCTTTCCGTCGCGACCAGAATATGCCGGGCGTGGACTTCCTGCTCGTTCGGAGTCTGCTTGATCGCTTCGTCATAGACCTTGTGCATCGCATCGTCGGTCATGGCGGCTTTGCCGGCATCCTGCAGCAGCGCTTCCATCAACGCTTTGTGCCGCTCGAATTCGATGCGCTGCTTGACGTCGTCGCGATTGGCGAGCTGATGCTGATCGGCGGCCTGCGCCAGAATGATGACGTCGGCAAGATAGGTGATGAGATAGTCGCGTTTTTGCTCGGGACTCATTTTCGGCATCGCCGAGCCGATATCCTCTTCGGCCAAGGCAAGATCGCTCTGCCGGATATCGACGCCGTTGGCGCGGGCAAGGACCGGGTCGGAATCCCCAGCGCGTGCGATCGGCGCCGTCAGCAGTGCCGCAAGCGCAGCCGCACCCAACAAGCGAGCGGCGAAGGGATGAGTGAAAGACATGATCGGATCCTTTGGCGTGAAGTCCGGGATTAACCACGACGCTAACGCGCAAACCAGCCGTACGGGCGAGACAGCAAATGCCCGGCGGGCCCATTTGGCCCGCCATTTTGCGGTCCGGCGACTAGCCTGCGGCCCTTGATCGGCGCGGACACTCGCCCAATCGCCCAGCGTTTGGCAATGGGGGAAATCTGGCGGCGCCTAACGATCGCGTGAAACAGCGGTCGCATTGACAAAAAAACGACCCCCTCCTATCTGTCGCCGTGTATCGGGATGTTCAATCGCCTCGTCACCGCCCGAATAGCGCCGTATTTTCCGCCCGTTGGGTTTGCGTCGCCCGCGAGACAACGACGGCACGGTCCGAGCAGAGCGGGAACGAATTTCCGGAAAAATCGTGTTGTCGTCAAACCTGCCGGATGAGCCGAGATTCCAAGGGATAATGCGATGATCGGCGCTGTCGCCCGCAAGCTGTTCGGTTCCTCCAACGACCGCCGGATCCGCTCCTATCGGCCGCGCGTCGACGAGATCAATGCGCTGGAACCCGAGTTGGAAGCGCTGTCCGACGAGGCTTTGCGCGCGCGCACCGAGGAGTTCAGGCGAGAGCTGGTCGAGGGACGGACGCTCGACGACATCCTGGTGCCCGCATTTGCCACCGTCCGCGAAGCCGCCAAACGCACGCTCGGGCAGCGCCACTTCGATGTCCAGCTCATCGGCGGCATGGTTCTGCACGAAGGCAAGATTGCCGAGATGAAGACCGGCGAAGGCAAGACGCTGGTTGCGACCCTGCCGGTCTACCTCAACGCACTCGCCGGCCGCGGCGTCCACGTCGTCACCGTCAATGATTATCTCGCCAAGCGCGACGCCGAATGGATGGGCCAGATCTACACGTTCCTGGGTCTGACCGTCGGCGTCATTGTGCACGGCCTCGACGACGAACAGCGCAAAAAGGAATACGACTGCGACGTCACTTACGGCACCAACAACGAACTCGGTTTCGATTATCTGCGCGACAATATGAAATATCGGCTCGAGGACATGGTGCAGCGCGGCCGCGTCTACGCCATCGTCGACGAGGTCGATTCGATCTTGATTGACGAAGCCCGCACGCCGCTGATCATTTCCGGCCCGCTCGACGATCGCTCCGAATTCTACAACACCATCGACGCCTATATTCCCCGCCTGGACAAGGCCGACTACGAACTCGACGAGAAACAGCGTACCGTCAACCTCACCGAAATCGGTATGGAAAAGATGGAGAACTTGCTGCGCGACGCCGGGCTCCTGAAATCGGACTCGCTCTACGATGTCGAGAACGTCTCGGTCGTCCACCACGTGAATCAGGCTTTGCGCGCGCACATGCTGTTTGCCCGCGATAAGGACTACATCGTTCGCAACGGCGAAGTGATGATCATCGATGAGTTCACCGGTCGCATGATGCCCGGTCGCCGCTACTCCGAAGGGCTGCACCAGGCGCTGGAAGCCAAGGAGCATCAGGTTATCCAGCCGGAGAACCAGACGCTCGCCTCGATCACCTTCCAGAATTTTTTCCGCATGTACGAAAAGCTCGCCGGCATGACCGGTACGGCGGTGACGGAGGCCGATGAATTCCAGGACATCTACAATCTTGAAGTCCTGGAAATCCCGACCAACATGCCGATGATTCGCATCGACGACGACGACGAAGTCTATCGGACCGCTCCGGAGAAATTCCGCGCTATCCTGGCCCTGATCGAGGACTGCAAAGCGCGGGGTCAGCCGGTGCTGGTCGGCACGACCTCAATCGAGAAATCCGAGCAGCTCGCCGAAATGCTGCGCAAGCAGGGCTGGGAGCAGCACGATTTCTCCGATCCCAACGCGTTTGCGGCGCTCTATTCCGGCGACGAGGGCGCATCCAAGGCCAAGGTGTTCGCGGTCCTCAACGCGCGCTATCACGAGCAGGAAGCGCAGATCATTGCCCAGGCCGGCGTGCCGGGCGCGATCACGATCGCCACCAATATGGCCGGGCGCGGCACCGACATTCAGCTCGGCGGCAATGCCGATATGCGTATTCGCCAGGAACTGGCCGACATCGCCGATCTGCGCGAGCGCGAGAAGAGCTCGCGCGCCGGCGACATCCGTACCCAAGTCGCGCGCTTGAAGGAGAAGGCGCTCGCCGCCGGCGGGCTCTACGTGCTCGGCACCGAACGCCACGAAAGCCGCCGTATCGACAATCAATTGCGCGGCCGTTCCGGGCGGCAAGGCGATCCTGGCCACTCGAAATTCTTCCTGTCGCTCGAAGACGACTTGATGCGCATTTTCGGCACCGACAAGCTCGACGGCATGCTGCAGCGGCTCGGTCTGAAGGAGAATGAAGCGATCATTCACCCCTGGATCAACAAGGCGCTGGAAAAGGCGCAACAGAAGGTCGAGGCGCGCAATTTCGACATTCGCAAGAACATCCTCAAGTTCGACAACGTGATGAATGATCAGCGCAAGGTCATTTTCGATCAGCGCGTCGAATGGATGGAGGACCAGGCCGTCGGCGAAGTGGTCGCCGACATGCGCCACACGGTGATCGACGATCTGGTGGCCAAGCACGTGCCGGAAAACGCCTATCCGGAGCAATGGGACGCTGCCGGGCTTCGCGAGGAGCTCAAGCGCGTGCTCGGGCTCGATCTGCCGGCCGACGAATGGGCCAAGGAAGAAGGTATCGCGGACGAGGAGATCTTCACGCGCGTGGAGCGCCGTGCCGATGAGCACATGGCGGCCAAAGTGGCGCAGTGGGGTCCCGACGTGATCCGCTATATCGAAAAGTCGATCTTGCTGCAGACGTTGGATCATCTCTGGCGCGAGCATCTGGTCATGCTGGATCACTTGCGTCAGGTGATCGGATTCCGCGGCTATGGCCAGCGCGATCCGCTCAACGAATACAAGGCGGAAGCGTTTAGCTTGTTCGAAAACATGAGCCAGAATCTGCGCGAAGCCGTCACCGCGCAGCTCATGCGCGTCGAGATCCAGGCGGCACCGCCGCAGCAGCCGGCAGCCCTGCCGGCGATGGCAGCGCACAAGATCGATCCCACGACCGGCGAAGACGAGATGGCGCTGGCACTAGCCGGCGCGGAGACTTTGGCGCGCCACGGCATAGGGCCGGCCAACGCGCCCGCGGCGGGCGGAGCCATGGCGGGAACCGCACCGGCGCGCTCGCCGGTACTGCGGCCGCAAGGACCGGCCCGCAATCCTCAAGATCCGCAGAGTTGGGGTAAAGTCGGCCGCAACGAGCCTTGTCCGTGCGGCTCAGGCAAGAAATACAAGCACTGCCACGGCCGATACGCTTAACGGAAATCAGATATCAGTCACCAGGTAT
>Ga0187802_10000276_pt1 | contig 12207 bp, 12 predicted proteins | sample NC_wetland_sal_i_FD_130584 | JGI IMG/M metagenome (GOLD analysis project Ga0187802, IMG submission 130584) | Wetland sediment microbial communities from Neuse River Estuary, North Carolina, USA - Control_2 | ecosystem: Environmental > Aquatic > Freshwater > Wetlands > Sediment | place: USA... | reverse complement strand
GTCGCAGGCTGCCCATCTTCGACGAGATGGAGTCGCGCTGGTTCGGCGCCGGCTGGGCGGGACCCGGCCGGACCGAGGCGGGCGGCCGCTGGACGTCGCCGGCCGATGCGGGCTGGCAGGCCGCCCAGGCGGCCGACGTGCCGACCTCGGCGGGCTCGACGCCGCAAGGGTTGCCCAGGCGGACGCCGGCCGCGAACCTGATCCCCGGGGCCATCCCGAGCGCGCCGCCCTCCGCCCCGCCGACCCGGTCGGCGGCCGAGATCCGCGACCGGCTCACGAGATTCCAGCGCGGCGTCAGCGAGGGCCGGGCCGCGGCCGGCGAAGCCGCCAGCCAGGGCGAAGACGACCAGGCCTGAGCGAAAGTAGCTCGCGCCCGCACCGTTTCCATTTATCCGAACGACGGTGGTTTCTCCCCCGCATCCTCCCCAGTTCCCGGTGGCCGCGCTCCAGAGCCCGGCGGAGTGGCCACCCACTTGACCGTGAGCGAAAGTAGTCACTAACGTTAGCGATTACGAACGTTAGTGGGGAGCTGGAGTCATGGACGTCACGAGCATGCGCAAGTCCATCGGGGAATTCCTCGCGGTGGCGGAAGGCGGCGGCTTCGGCCCGCCGCCGGCCGGGGAGTGGGACGCAGAGCGCATCCTCGCCCACGTCGCGTCGGCCCTGGCCAGCGGAGCGGCGTCCGCCCTGGCCATCGCCTCCGGCCAGCGCCTGGTCTACGACAACCGGGTCAGCCTGGATGAGTGGAACCTCCAGCGGATCACCGCCGAGGCGGGCGGGCTGGCCGGCCTGGTCGATCTCGTCCGCCGGTACGGCGAGCTGCTCTGCGAGGTGGCCGCGGGGCTGACCGAGCGCGAACGGGGCGGCAGCCTGCACGTGCTGATCGTCTCCAAGGACCAGCTCCTCGTGGACACGCCCAGGCCGCTGGGGTCCCTGCTCGCCGGCCTGTGCGAGACCCACCTGCCTCCGCACGCGGACCAGCTACGCGGCCTGCGAGGATAGAAGACCGGCAGGACAGGGGGGTAAGCATGGCGAACGAGGGACGGGCGCAGCGGGCGGGGACGGTGCTGGCGCTGAAGCGCCCGCCGGTCCGGCAGTCGGTCATGGTCCGCAGCAACCGGCAGCACACCTTCGACACCTTCGTCCGCACCCTCGGCGCGTGGTGGCCGGTGACCCCGTTCTCGGCGGGTAAGGACCGGATCCGGGACGTGACGTTCGAGCGACGCGTGGGCGGCCGGGTCTACGAGACCTGGCAGGACGGCACCGAGGTCGACTGGGGCGAGGTGACCGCCTGGGAGCCGCCCGCCCGGTTCGTCATGTCCTGGAACATGACGCCGGTGCCGACCGAGATCGAGCTGACGTTCACCGAACTCGGTCCGGACCTCACCCGCGTCGCCGTCGAGCACCGCGGCTGGGAGCGGCTCACGCAGGAGCAGATCGAACGGGATTGCGTGCTGCCCGGTGGTTACCTGGACGGCTCCTACGACCAGGGCTGGACGCTCATCCTCGGGCGCCTGGCCGCCGCGGCGGGCGGCCAGCGGTGAACTACGTGGTCTTCTGCGAGCTCGCCCCGCCGCCTGACCTCCTTCCATCATCCCGAACGAAGGTGGTTAATCACCCGCGCCCGCCCGAGTCCCCGGTGGCCGGCGCGACGTCCCCGACCCGTCCGGCGAGCGGTGGAGCCGCGCGGTCAGTCCGCGGTCGCGGCGGGAATGGTGACGGTGACCCGCAAGCCGCCGCCGGGGACCGGCGCGGCCGTAGCCTCGCCGTCGTGAGCCCGGGCAACGGCGCGCACGATCGACAGGCCGAGTCCGCTGCCGCGCCCCGAACCGGTCCGGTCGCCGTTCAGCCGCCGGAACGGCTCGAACAGCGAGGCCGCCTGGTCCGCGGTGACCGGCGGCCCGCTACTCTCGACGATCAGCGTGACGGCGCCGTCGCGGCTGACGGTCAGGACCGCCAGCCAGCCCCCGGGCCGGTTGTGCCGGACGCCGTTGTCGGCGAGGTTCTCCACGAGCCGTTCGAGCAGCACCCGCCGGCCGGTCACCGGGGCGGCCTGCAGCGTGGCCGCGGTCCTGACGCCCGCCTCGCGGGCGTCGCCGGCCACGTGGGCGAGCGCGGGGCCCACGAGCTCGGCGAGGTCGACGCGCTCGGTCCTGTCTATGCCGCGCTCGCTCTCGGCCAGCGCGAGCAGGCCGTCCACCAGCCGCTCCGACCGCGTGACGGCGGTCCCGATGACCTGGCCCATGGCCCGCAGGCTGCCGACGTCCGCGGCCTGCCCGCCGAGCGTCACGTCAAGCTCGGTGCGCATGATGGTGAGCGGCGTCCGCAGTTCGTGCGAGGCGTTGGCCACGAAACGCCGCTGGGATTCGAAGGCGGCGTCGAGCCGGGCCAGCATCTGGTCGAAGGTGTCGCCAAGTTCCTTCAGCTCGTCGTCGGGACCGGCCAGCCGCAGCCGCTGACCGAGGTTCGCCGCCGACATCCGCCGCGCGGTCGCGGTGAGCTGGCGAACGGGGCGGAGCATCCGATGCGCGGTAAGCCAGCCGAGCACGACGGTCAGCAGCGCGAACGGCACCAGGATCAGCATGGACTGCCAGAGCAGCTGGCTGAGCGCCGGGTCAACGCCGTGCTGCTGAGCCAGCGGGAGGCCGGCGGACGTCGGCAGCAGCCCGCCGCCGAAGAACCGCTCGGTCGGGTGGGCCAGGACGAGGGCGAGCTGCCCCCGGGCCGCCGCCACGATGAGGGCGGGAGTCTGCGGGTTGCTGATCAGGCCCCGGTCGTAGTTAGCGATGTATGAGGCCGAATAGGGCGACACGGAGGCTCCGGTATAGCCCAGCAGCCCGTGTGCGAACAGCACGTAGTTGACCGCCAGCAGGACCGCGCCGGCGATGAGGAACAGCAGGGCAAAGGTGAGCGCCACGCGGACTCCGAGCGTCACCCTGAACGCGTTCAGCGCGGTCACGGGATCACGTACCCGGTGCCGGTCACGGTCTGGATCACGGGCGGCTCGCCGAGCCTGCGCCGCAGCTTGCTCATCGTCATCCGCACCACGTTGGTGAACGGGTCGGTGAACTCGTCCCAGGCCCGGTCGAGGAGCTCCTCGGCACTGACCACCGCCCCGTCGGCGGCCAGCAGGATCTCGAGCACGGCCAGTTCCTTCCTGGACAGGTCCAGCCGCTCGCCTCGCCGGTAGGCCAGCCTGCGCACCGTGTCGATGGTCAGGTCACCCCTGGCCAGCACCGGCGGATGCGCCGGATGGGCGCGCCGGCCGAGCGCCCGGACCCGAGCCAGGAGCTCACCGAAGGCGAACGGCTTGGCCAGGTAGTCATCGGCGCCGAGGTTGAGCCCCTCGATCCGGTCGGTGATCTCCCGCGCCGCGGTCAGCATCAGCACCCGGCCGTTCCCGTCCCCCGCGATCAGCTGCCGGCAGACCTCATCGCCGTGCACGACCGGCAGGTCCCGGTCCAGGATGATCACCTCGTACGGGCAGACGGCCGCCTTGGCCAGGGCCTCGCCGCCGTCCAGGGCGATGTCGACGGCCATGCCCTCGGCGCGCAGGCCGCGCGCCACGGCCCGGGCCAGGGGTGGTTCGTCCTCGACGACGAGCACGCGCATGGCGACCTCCAGAGCTATCCGGCCCACGCGATCCATGCTGCCTGAGCGCGTGTAACGCGAGCATAAGCCGCTGGCTGACGCCCTGGTTACGCCCCGTTGCGTACAACTGGCCTGGCGGCCGACCGCCGCGAACCCAGCTAACTGAGGAGGACCGCCGTGACCTCACGACCAGGCCTGAAGGGCCGGGCGGCGCTACTGATCGGCCTGCCGGCGTGGCTGGCTGCCCTCGCCCTGGTGATCTGCGCGTGCTCGTCGGGCGGGTCGGCCCCCGGCGTGGCCAGCTTGCCCAGCCATTCGGCTCATCCGCCGGCGCACCTGACCCAGGCCCAGCAGTTCCAGCGGCTGGTGCAGTTCACCGAGTGCATGCGTAGTCACGGAATCGACGTTCCCGATCCGCAACCCGACTCGTTCCAGATCCCGGTGGCCACCGATCCGGCCACCGCCGCCGCGCTGCGAGCCTGCCAGCACTGGCTGCCGAGCCTGCAGGCGGGCACGGCGGGCGGCCCGAATCCCGGGCTCGCCGCCGAACTGCCGCACCTGATCGCCTACGCCCGCTGCATGCGCGCCCACGACATCGCCATGCTCGACCCGAACTCCTTCGGCGCGCTTAACCTGGGCCAGGTCCCCGGCATCAACAATGACTTCGGCCGGTACTCACCGCAGTTCCGCGCGGCCGACGCCGCGTGCCGGGCCCTGCTGCCCGCCGGGGTGCACGACGACGGGACCGGGCCGTGAACCGCCGCGCCGCGATCGCCGCGGGACTGCTGGCCGCCGCGGCCGCCGGGGTGGTCGCCACCGTCGCCGTGCGCGGCGGGCAGGCCCCGGCCGGGCCTCCGGCCCCTCCGCCCGTGACGCTCGCCACCGTGGTGCGGACCGACCTGGCCACGACCGTGCTGACCGCCGGGACCCTCGGGTACGCGCCGACTGACCCGGTGGTGAACGAGCTCGCCGGCACGTATACCGCGCTGCCCGCACCGGGCCGGGCCGTCCGGCCCGGCCAGGACCTGTACCGGGTCGACGACACGCCGGTCGTGCTGATGGCGGGCGCGACCCCGGCCTGGCGGACGTTCGCGCCCGGCATGACCGGCGGCCCCGACGTCACCGAGCTGCAGCGCAACCTGATCGCGCTCGGTTACGCCGCCGGGCTGCTCGCCGCGCCCAGCGGCCAGTTCGACGCACCGACCCAGGACGCGGTGTTCCGCTGGCAGGAGGCGGCTGGTTACCCCCTCACCGGGCAGATCGCCCTCGGCGAGGTGGCCTTCCTCCCCGCCAGCGTCATCGTCGGCGGCCTGGAGGTGAGCCCCGGGCAGCCCGCGACACCGGGGCAGATCCCGTACCAGGTGACGGCGGCCACCCGCACCGTCACCGTCCCGCTCGGCCCCGACCTACCCTCCGTGGCCACCGGGGAAGCCGTGTCGATCGTGCTGCCCTCCGGTACGACGACCCCGGGCACGATCACCGCCGTCGGCCCCGTCCCCCCGGGCAACACCTCCGGATCGTCCGGCTCGTCGGGGCAGGGCCCCTCGTCAGGCTCGTCCGGCGCGTCGCTGCAGCTCACCATCACGCCGGCGCATCCGGCCGCGACCGGCACCGGACAGGACGTCGCCGTGCAGATCTCCCTGGTGGCGCAGAGCGTGCGCAACGTCCTCGCGGTGCCGGTCTCAGCGCTGCTGGCGCTGGCGGGCGGCGGCTACGGGGTGGAGGTGGCCGGGCCGTCCGGCGGACGCCAGCTACTGGGCGTCACCACCGGCCTGTTCGCGAACACGCTGGTCCAGGTGTCCGGGCCCGGCCTGCGCGCCGGGATGCGGGTGGTGACGGCGCAATGACTGCTCTGGTCCTGAAGGATGTCTGCAAGCAGCACCGTCTGGGCGCCGGACAGGTCGCCGCGCTGCGCGGCGTCTCGCTCAGCATCGACCCGGGCGAGCTCGTGGCCATCGCCGGGCCGTCGGGCTCGGGCAAGTCGACCCTGCTGGCCATCGCCGGGACGCTGGAACGGCCCACCGCAGGCCGGGTCACGGTCGCCGGGCAGTCGGTCGACCAGCTATCCGACCGGGAGCTCTCGGCGTTCCGCGCCGCGCGGATCGGCTTCGTCTTCCAGCAGTTCTTCCTGCTGCCGACCCTTACCGCGGTAGACAACGTGGCGACCGGGCTGCTGTACCGTGCGGTACCCGCGCCGCGCAGGCAGGCCGCCGCGCGCGCCGCGCTGGAGGCGGTCGGCCTGGGCCACCGCCTCGGTCACCGGCCCGCCGAGCTGTCGGGCGGGGAATGCCAGCGTGTCGCCATCGCCCGCGCCCTGGTCGGGCGGCCCGCGATCATCCTCGCCGACGAGCCGACGGGCAATCTCGATTCGGCCGCCGGCGCCGCCATCCTGTCCCTGCTGACCCAGCTCAACGCGGACGGCACCACGGTGGCGATCGTCACCCACAGCGTGGAGATCGCCGCCCGCGTGCCGCGGACGATCCGGCTGCGCGACGGCGTGGTTGAGCACGACACCGGGAGCCCATCATGAGCCGCGAATCCGGCCTCCGTCCGGCCGACGTGGCCAGGCTGGCCGTCACCGGCCTGGGCAGCAGGCCGGTCCGGGCGGTGCTGTCCGCGGTCGGCATCGCGCTCGGCGTGGCCACCATGGTCGCCGTCCTGGGCATCTCGGCCTCGAGCCGGGCGCAGCTAGTGTCGGAGATCGACTCGCTCGGGACGAACATGCTGACCGTCAGGCCCAGCGCGCTGCTCGGCCCGCAGAACGCCGCCCTGCCCGCCGTCGCCCCGGCGATGGCCGCCCGGATCGGGCCGGTCATCTCCGTCGGGGCCGTCGGCCAGGTCGGCGTCTCGGTCTACAAGAATGACCGCATCCCGGCCGCCGACAACGAGTCGGTCGCCGTGGACGCGGCCGACCCGGGCCTGCTCGGCACGGTGGAGGGCCACCTGTCCCGCGGCCGGTTCCTCAACGCCGCGTCCGCGCGGTACCCGGCCGTCGTCCTGGGCTCCGACGCGGCCAGCGCGCTCGGCATCGACCAGCCGGGCACGCAGGTGTGGCTGGGCGGCCGGTGGTTCACCGTCGTCGGGATCATCCAGCCCCTCGCGCTCGCCCCGGAGCTGGACCGGACCGCGCTGATCGGGTTCGCCGAGGCCGCCAGGCTGGCCGGCCAGCCGGTGCCGCCTTCGGGGCTGTACGTGCGCACCTACCCCCAGCGCACCGGCGCCGTCGAGTCCGTGCTCGCGGCCACCGTCGATCCCGCCTCGCCCCAGAGCGTCGAGGTCACCAACCCGTCCGACGCGCTGATCGCCAGGGCCGACGCGTCCACCGCGTTCAGCGGCCTGTTCCTGGCCCTCGGCGCCGTGGCCCTGGCCGTGGGCGGCATCGGCATCGCCAACGTCATGGTCATCGCGGTTCTCGAGCGCCGTGGCGAGATCGGCCTGCGCCGCGCGCTGGGTGCCCGCCGGGCCCACGTCGGCGTCCAGTTCCTCGCCGAGTCCTGCCTGCTGGCCCTGATCGGTGGAGCGGCCGGCGCCATCGGCGGCGGCTTTGCCACCACCACCTTCGCCGAAGTCCGGCACTGGTACGCCGCGGTACCCGTCCCGGCCCTGCTCCTGGCCATCGCCGCCGCGCTGGCCGTCGGGGCCGCGGCCGGCCTGTACCCCGCGCTCCGGGCGGCCAGGTTCGCGCCCGCCGAGGCGCTGCGGACCATGTGACCCCCGCGCCCGGGCCGCGCCGTAGGATCAGCACCGGGCGGGAGGTGATGCAGCCGGTGACCGCGGTGATCCGCACGGCGATCCGGGTCGAGGGCGTCGTCCAGGGGGTCGGCTTCCGCCCGTTCGTGTACACGCTGGCGACCGGCCTGGGCCTGGCCGGGCACGTCGGCAACGACACCGACGGGGTGTTCGTCGAGGTCGAGGGGGCACCCGCGGCGGTCAGAGAGTTCCTCGTGCTCCTAGAGCGGGACGCGCCACCGCTGGCCAGGATCGAGCGGATCACCACCGCGCCCCTGCCGCCGAGCGGATCGGCGTCGTTCGCCATCGCCGCTAGCGGGTCCGCCGGGCCGCGCCGGACCCTGGTCTCGGCCGACACCGCGACGTGCGCCGACTGCCTGCGCGAGCTTGCCGACCCGGCCGACCGGCGGTACGGGTACCCGTTCATCAACTGCACCAACTGCGGGCCCAGGTTCACCATCGTCCGCGACGTGCCCTACGACCGGCCGCTGACCACGATGGCGGGGTTCGCGATGTGCGAGCGGTGCGCGGCGGAATACCACGACCCCGCCGACCGCCGCTTCCACGCGCAGCCGACCTGCTGCCCGGCCTGCGGGCCCCGGCTCGCGCTGCTCGACCAGGCCGGGAACCCGCTACCCGCCGACCAGGCCGGGAACCCGCTGCCCGCCGACCAGGCCGGGGATCCGCTGCCCGCCGAGCCCCTGGCCGGCGCCGCCGACCTGCTCCGGCGGGGCCGGGTGCTCGCCGTCAAGGGGCTCGGCGGCTATCACCTCGCGGTGGACGCTGGCTGCGAGACCGCCGTCGCGGCGCTGCGGGCCCGCAAGCACCGCGAGGACAAGCCGTTCGCCGTGCTGGCCGCGGACCTGGCCGCGGCGCGCCTCCTGGCCGAGGTCGACGAGGCCGCCGCGGACCTGCTGACCAGCGCGAGCCGGCCGATCGTGCTGCTGCCGCGCAGGCCCGGCGCCGAGGTCGCGCAGGCCACGGCCCCGGGGAACCGCCAGCTCGGGATCATGCTGCCCTACACCCCGCTGCACCACCTGCTGACCGGGCCCTGTCCCGGCCGATGGTGCTGACCAGCGGGAACGTCTCCGACGAGCCGATCGCCTACGACGACGCCGACGCGCTGGCCCGGCTGGGCGGGATCGCGGACGCGTTCCTCACCCACGACCGGGCCATCCACATCAGGACCGACGACTCGGTGGCCCGGGTCTTCCGCGCCCGGCCGATGCTGATCAGGCGGTCCCGCGGGTACGTCCCCGAGCCCGTCACGCTGGACCGCGAGTTCCCGCGCCCCGTCCTGGCCTGCGGGGCCGAGCTGAAGAACACGTTCTGCCTGGCCAAACAGCGCCACGCCTTCGTCTCGCACCACATCGGGGACCTGGAGAACGCCGAGACCCTGCGCTCGTTCACCGAGGGCATCGAGCACTTCCGCCGGCTGTTCGACCTCGACCCGCAGGTCGTCGCCCACGACCTGCACCCCGAGTACCTGTCCACCAAGTACGCCCTCGACCTGGACGGGGTCGAGCTATGCGGCGTGCAGCACCACCACGCCCACATCGCGTCCTGCCTGGCCGACAACCGGGCGGACGGCCCGGTGATCGGCGTGGCCTTTGACGGGACCGGCTACGGTGCCGACGGCACGATCTGGGGCGGGGAGTTCCTGCTCGCGGACCTGGCCACCTTCGAGCGCGGCGGTCACCTCGCGCCGGTCCCGATGCCCGGCGGGGCGGCCGCCGTCAGGCAGCCCTGGCGGATGGCGGCCGCCTACCTCGACGCCGCGTTTTCCGGCGCTCCGCCGGAAAGCCTGAGCGTCGTCCGGCGCAACTAGGCGCGCTGGGCCGCCGTCGTCGCCATGGGCAGGCGCGGCATCAACTCGCCGGTCACCTCAAGCGCGGGGCGGCTGTTCGACGCCGTGGCCGCCCTGCTCGGCGTCCGGGACGTGATCAACTACGAGGGCCAGGCCGCCGTCGAGCTCGAGCAACTGGCCGATCCCGGCGAAGCGGGCTCGTACCAGGCTCGGATCGGGGACCAGACGCCGTTCGGGATAAGCGGTTGTGATCTGGTCCGCGCGGCCGCCGAGGATACCGCGGCCGGGATACCGGGGGCGATCGTCGCGGCCCGGTTCCACCACGGCGTGGCCGCGCTGATCGAGGACGGCTGCCTGCTGCTGCGCGAGCGCCACGGGCTGGCCACGGTGGCGCTGTCCGGCGGGGTGTTCCAGAACCTGCTCCTGTTGCACGACACCGTCGCCCGGCTGGAAGCCCGCGGATTCCGCGTCCTGGTCCACTCGCGCATCCCGTGCAACGACGGCGGCATCAGCCTCGGCCAGGCCGTCATCGCCGGCGCCCGCGACCGGCTCCGCTGACCCGCCCCGCGTCCGCTGGCTCGCCCGAGACGCCTGCCTCAGCAGATGCGGGGGAGGGGGTCGCCGACGAGCAGGTCGACGATCCTGGTGCCGCCGAACGCCGTCTTGAGCTGGACGATCCCGGGCTGCTCGGCGCGGACGTGCCCGATCACGGCGGCCTGCTCGCCCAGCGGGTGGGCGCGCAGCGCGGCGACGGCACGGTCGGCCTCCGCCTCGGGCACGACGGCGACCAGGCGGCCCTCGCAGGCCACGTACATGGGGTCGATCCCCAGCAGCTCTGAGGCGCCCCGGACCTCGGGGCGCACCGGGATGTCGTCCTCGGTGACCAGCACGCCGACGTCGGCCGCCTTGGCGATCTCGTTCAGGATCGTCGCCACGCCGCCCCGGGTCGCGTCGCGCAGCGCCCGGACCCCGTGCACCGCGTCCAGCAATCCCGCCACCAGGCCGTTCAGCGGCGCCGTGTCGGAGGCGATGTCCGCCTCGAGGTCCAGCTCGCCCCGGGCCAGCATGATCGTGATGCCGTGGTCGCCGATCGGCCCGGACACGATGATCGCGTCCCCCGGCTGGGCGTGCGCGACGCCGAGCGAAACGTCCCGTGAGATGAGACCCACGCCCGCGGTGTTGATGTAGCAGCCGTCCGCCTTGCCCTTCTCCACCACCTTGGTGTCGCCGGTGACGATGTGCACCCCGGCCGCGGCCGCGGCGTCCCGCATGGTCTCGGTGATCCGGGCCAGGTCGGCGACTCCGAAGCCCTCCTCGAGGATGAACCCGGCCGACAGGTACAGCGGCGTGGCCCCGGACACGGACAGGTCGTTGACCGTCCCGTTGACGGCCAGGTCGCCAATGTTGCCGCCGGGGAAGAACAGCGGCTTGACGACGTAGGAGTCGGTGGTGAGCGCGATCCGGGACCCGCCGATGAGCAGCTGCGCGGCGTCCTCGAGCGGCTCGAGGAGCGGGTTGCGGAACGCGTCGAGGAAGATCGCCTCGATCAGGGTCTGGGTCGCCTTGCCGCCCGCCCCGTGCGACATCGTGATGCGTTCTTCCCTGACCCGGGGCCGACGGCGCCTGGCCCGGTCGATCCGGTCCAGCACCTGCTGCTCGCGGTCGGCCAGGGGAAGCTGGCGACGGTGTCCGGCGTCCACCTCGTGCCGTTCGTGCTCGGCGTGCTCGCGGAGCGCCTCGCCGATCCAGCCCGGCTCGTCGCTGTCCGTGCGGGCCGGATCCTGGGTGCCGGCCAGACCCTCGGCGCTGGCCAGGTCCTCGCGGCTGGAGGTCATGACCGGCTCGCCTCGGGGACGCGGGTCCGGTTCATCCGGCCGTAGTTGTAGTACGCCGCGCACGCGCCCTCGGGGGACACCATGCAGGTGCCGATCGGCGTCTCCGGGGTGCACGCGGTGCCGAACACCTTGCACTCCCACGGCTTGAGCACGCCCTTGAGCACCTCGCCGCACTGGCAGGCCTTGGGGTCGGCGACGCGCACGCCGGGCACCTGGAACAGCAGTTCCGCGTCCATGGCGGCGTACTTCTCGCGGACCTTGAGCGCCGAGTGCGAGATGAACCCGAGCCCCCGCCACTCGAAGTAGGGCCGCAGTTCCATCGTCTCGCCGATCGCCTTGAGCGCGACCACGTTGCCGTTCCACGGCACCACGCGCGAGTACTGGTTCTCGACCTCGGACCGTCCCTGCGAGAGCTGCACCATCAGCATGTAGATCGACTGCAAGATGTCCAGCGGCTCGAACCCGGCCACCACCACGGGCTTGGCGTACTGGCTGGCGATGAACTCGTATGGCCGGCAGCCGATCACCGTCGACACGTGCCCGGGGCCGATGAACCCGTCGAGCCGCAGGTCGGGGGAGTCCAGGATGGCCTTGATGGCCGGGATGATCGTGACGTGGTTGCAGAACACCGAGAAATTAGCCAGGCCTTCCGCAGACGCACGGAGCATGGTCATCGCGGTGGACGGCGCGGTCGTCTCGAACCCGATCGCCATGAACACCACGCGCTTGTCCGGGTTCTGCCGCGCGATCTTCAGCGAGTCCAGCGGCGAGTACACCATGCGGATGTCGGTGCCCTGCGCCTTGGCGTCGAAGAACGAGCCCTGGCTGCCCGGAACCCGCATCATGTCGCCGAACGACGTCATGATCACGTCCGGCTGGGCCGCCAGGTGCATCGCGTCGTCGACCCGCCCCATCGGGATCACGCAGACCGGGCACCCGGGCCCGTGCACCAGCGTGATCGACTCCGGCAGGTAGTCCTCGAGGCCGTGCTTGTAGATCGTGTGGGTGTGCCCGCCGCACACCTCCATCAGCTTGTACTGACGGCCGGGCTCGCACAGCGCCGCGATCTTCGCGGCGAGGGCATGGGCCTTATCGGCGTCTCGGAATTCGTCCACGAATCGCATAGCCACGCACGCTCCTTACTCGATCAGTGAATCCCGCAGCGCCGCGATCTCGTCCTCGTAGGCCTGCCCGATGCCCTCGAGGAACTCCATGGCCGCCGCCGCCTCGCGTTCGTCGATCTTC